>Ga0209577_10003610_pt1 | contig 14575 bp, 12 predicted proteins | sample GraSoiAngelo_109_FD_185874 | JGI IMG/M metagenome (GOLD analysis project Ga0209577, IMG submission 185874) | Grasslands soil microbial communities from the Angelo Coastal Reserve, California, USA - 14_0903_12_20cm (SPAdes) (version 2) | ecosystem: Environmental > Terrestrial > Soil > Grasslands...
GCCGCCGCGGGTACGCGAGCCGCTGCCCGCGCTGAGCCTTGCGTAGCCGCTCCGCGACCGGACCTGGGCGCGGCGTTCGGCTGCCGGTGTCGGCGCCCGCTCGCGGGCGCTCGTTCGTCCTCCATGAAGCCCCGCTTATCTGCGTTTGCAGCGCGCGATGTTATCGCTAACGGAAGAAGTCGTGGGACCTGTGCGTGCGCGAATATGATCACAGCGAATGAAGACCAGTCTCGGCATCTGGGCCTTCGGGCCGATGATCACGCGGTTTGTTCCGGGGGGCTATCAACCCGAGCACGGCTACGAGACAGAGCCGGTGGCCGAGAAGGTCCATCGTGCGGTGGAGGGGCTGGGTGACCTCATCGACGGCTACGAATTCCATTACCCGCAGGAGCTCTCTCCCGAGAACCTCGAGGAGGTTCGGAGCGCGCTCGGCCAGCACGACGTGTACTGCATCGCCGGGGGCCTTCATCTCGATCCACGGTTCGGGCGCGGCGGGCTCGTCAACCCCGACCCCAGCGTCCGGGCCGAGGCCCGCCGGATCGTCCACGAGGCGGCCGAGTTTGCGGGGTCACTGAATGCCCACCTCATCATCTGGCCCGGAGGAGAGGGCTACAACTATCCCTTCCAGACGCCGTACGCGGACTCCTGGGGCTGGCTGATCGAGGGGCTCGGGGAGGCGGCGGAGGTGTGCCGGAACCAGGGCGTGACGCTGTTTTTGGAGCACAAGAACTCCGAGCCGGCGATGAAGATCCTGATGCGCAACATGGGGATGACGCTGCACGTGGTCCATAAGCTGCGGGCGGAGGGGATCGACAACGTCAAGGTCAACATGGATTGGCAGCACCTGCTGATGAACGGCGAGCACCTGCCCGAATACGCGGCGTTGCTGGCCTCGGAGGGGGTGCTCGGCCACCTGCACGCCAACTCCGGCTGGGGCACGTTCGATGACGACAACATGGTCGGGGCGACGGCCTTCATGGAGACGGTCGAGCTGGCGCTGGAGCTTCGGCGCTGGGGCTATGGCTCGAACGGAGAGCGGCTGGGCTTCGATTTGTACCCGTACACCGAAGACCAGGTCGGGGCGGTCCGGCGGTCGGTGCTGCAGTGGCGCTTCATCGACTCGATTGCGGCGCGGATCGACGACTCCGCGCTTCGCGAGGCGCAGCAACGCAAGGACGCGGTGCGGGCGCAGGAGATCGTGTACGCCGCGCTGGGTGCGTGAGCGAGACCCTCGTCGGGATCGACGTCGGGACGACCGGCGTCAAGGGCTTGGCGATCGATCCGGGGGGTGCGGTCCTGGCCCGGGCCGAGGCAGAGTATGCGCTCGACACACCCCGCCCGGGATGGTCCGAGCAGGACCCGCTCGACTGGTGGGAGGCGACCGAAGCGGTGCTCCGGGAGCTTCGGGCGAGTGCGGGGTCGCCGGCCGGCATCGGGCTGAGCGGGCAGATGCACGGCCTCGTGGTGCTCGACTCCGACGGCGAGGTGTTACGCCCGGCCATCCTCTGGAACGACCAACGGACGGGCGCCGAGTGCGCGGAGATCGAGGGCACGGTGGGACTCGAGCGGCTGATCGAGCTGACGGGCAACCGTGCGCTGCCGGGTTTCACCGCCCCGAAGCTGCTGTGGCTCCGTCGCCATGAGCCGGACTTATACGCGCGGATCGCCCGGGTCCTGCTGCCCAAGGACTACGTCCGTCTGCGTCTGACCGGACAGCACGCGACGGACGTCTCCGACGCCTCGGGAACGCTGCTGCTGGATGTCGCTCATCGCCGCTGGTCGGAGCAACTCCTCGAGACCCTGGAGCTCGATCCGGCGTGGCTTCCGCCCGCGCTGGAGAGCCCGACGCCGTCGGGAGACACGGCGGACGGGATTCCGGTCGCGGCGGGGGCTGGCGATCAGGCCGCAGGGGCGGTAGGGGTCGGCGTCGATCGCAGCGGTCCTGTGTCCGTGGTGCTGGGGACCTCGGGCGTGGTGTTCGCCGCGCTAGGCGAATTTGCTGCCGACCCAGAGGCCCGTGTCCACGCCTTCTGCCACGCGATTCCGGGCACCTGGCACGCCATGGGAGTGATGCTGTCGGCGGCGGGGTCGCTGCGCTGGCTGCGCGAGGTGGTCGGCCCAGAAATCGACTACGACGCGTTGGTGGCGGAAGCCGATTCCTGGCCGGCCGGAGCCGAAGGCCTGATTTTCCTGCCGTACCTGGCCGGAGAGCGCACCCCGCACGCCGATCCCGACGCACGTGGCGCGTTCGTCGGCCTGAGCGTGCGCCACGATCGAGGGGCGCTGGTACGGGCGGTGCTGGAGGGCGTGGCTTTCGGGCTGCGCGATTCGCTCGACCTGGTCGCCGAGCTCGGGGGACAGCCTGAGCTCGCCCGGGTGTCGGGCGGCGGCGCGCGCTCTGAGCTCTGGCTGCGGATCGTCGCCTCGGCACTCGAGCTGCCGCTCCAGCGGGTCGCTGTGGATGAGGGAGCCGCGTTCGGGGCAGCGATCCTGGCCGGCGTCGCGGCGGGGACGTGGTCAGATGTCCACGAGGCCGTGGCCGCGACCGTACGGGTGGCCGACACGATCGAGCCGGTGCCGGAATGGGTCGAGGTGTATGGCCATCAGCGACAGCGCTACCGGGCGCTCTATCCGGCGCTGCAAGCTGTGGCAGCTCAAACTGGTTCGAAGTCGTAGCGCGAGGCCACGCGCCGCATCGTCTCCGGCGTCAGCGGGCCCTCCTGTGAAGCCGCCGCGAGGTCCCGCATGTAGTTCTCGAAGCCGGAGGGCTCTCCCTCGGCCTGACCGTGTAGGACGGCTTCGCTCATCGGAGGCAGCATTACATAAGCTGGGTCCGTGAACTCCCTGTCCCGCGGGTTTGCGTCCGACAACGCGGCCGGAATTCACCCAGCCGTGCTGGACGCAATCGCGGCGGCCAACACGGGCCACGCCTTCGGGTATGGCCAAGACGCGTGGACCCGGCGCGTCGAGCATCACTTCCACCAACACTTCGGACCCGACGCGCGTGTCTACCTGGTTTGGGGCGGGACCGCGGCGAACGTGCTGTCGCTCCGGGCCAGCTGCCGGCCGTGGCAGGCGGCGATCTGCTCCGCCAGCGCCCACATGAACGTGGACGAGGCCGGGGCGCCGGAGGCGATCGCCGGCGTCAAGCTCCTGACCGTCGCCGGACCGCACGGCAAGCTGACCCCTGAGCTCGTCGAGCAGGCGATCGTTGGAGTCGGCGACGAGCACGCGGTGCAGCCCCGTGTGGTCTCGATCTCCCAGTGCACGGAGCTAGGCACCGTGTACTCGCTCGAGGAGATGCGGGCGCTTGCCGAGCTCGCGCACGACCGAGGGCTTCTGCTACACGTGGACGGCGCCCGCCTCTCCAACGCCGCCGCGGCGCTCGGAGTGTCGCTGGGGGCCGTCAGCACCGATGTGGGGGTAGACCTGCTCTCGTTTGGGGGAACCAAGAACGGCCTGCTCGGCGCGGAGGCCGTGGTGCTGCTCTCAGATCGGGTGGGCGGAGGCTTCCAGTATCTGCGCAAGCAGTCGCTGCATCTCGCCTCGAAGATGCGGTTCCTGGCGGCCCAGTTCGACGCGCTGCTCCACGACGAGTTGTGGCTCGAGCTCGCTTCTTCAGCCAACGCCATGGCGGCCACGCTGGCGGGCGCGGTCGGAGACCTACCCGGCGTCACGATCACCCACCCGGTGGAATCGAACGCTGTGTTTGCGAGGATGCCGGAGCACTCGATCGCGCCGTTGCTCGAGCGGTTCCAGTTCTACGTCTGGGATGAGCGCACGGCGGAGGTGCGCTGGATGTGCTCGTGGGACACGAGCGAGGACGACGTCGTCGCCCTCGCCCGGTCCGTGAAGGAGCTAGTCGGCCTCTAGTAGTGCGTCGGGTGGCGGGCCACGAACCCCGCAGTCGACACCATGTGGTTGCTCCAGCGGCTGCCGGTCTGCGCCTGGGCCACGGTGTCGAACCGTCGTCCTTGGATCGTCATGAACGCGTGTCCGGAGTTGGCGTAGATGGTCACGGACCATCCGCGACCAGGCTGTCCGTAGCTCTCGAGCTCGGTCGAGTCCTCGGGCGAGCGCAGGAGCCCGGCGGCGTGCAGAGTACAAGCAAGATCGGCGTCACGTCGCGTAATGCAACAGATCGTGCAATCGCACAATCTGCCTGCATTCACGCAGGTTTGACGTAGTCGCGTTCGACGGCGAGACGTCCGAGAAAAGCGTGTCGTGAGGAGCGCTAGCGTGCCGGGCGTGCTCCCCGATTGGCCAGCCGGAACCGTCGCCATCCTGGCGACGGCCGGACCGGGCCCGCACGCGATTCCGGTTTCCACGGCGCTACGGGCAGGGCCGCGGACGATCCTGCTGGCGCTCGCCGCTGGCCGCGGGTCGCTAGCCAGGCTACAAGCGGATCCATCGGTTGCCGTGGCGATCGTGGCGGGGGGCGATGTCGCGCTGACGGCATACGGAAAGGCGGAGCCGCTTCAGGAGCCGATGCCGGAGGGCGTGGTGGCAGTCAGGGTCGCAGTCGAGCGTATCCAGGACCATCGCCGGCCGGCGTTTGTGATCGAAGCCGGCGTGCGCTGGCGCTGGACGGAAGCACGCGAGCAGGAGCGCGACGCCCAGGTCCGGACCGCGCTCGAACTGATCGCCTCGGCCACGCGCCATGGCTGATCGCGCGAAGGCGTTCGCCCCCGGCCGGGTCAACCTGATCGGAGAGCACACCGACTACAACCAGGGACTCGCACTGCCGATGGCGATCGGCCAAGGAGTCATGGTGATGGCAGATGCCGTGGGGGAGCGGACGATTCGGGCTCGAGCCGTGGATCTCGGCGATGAGGACACCTTCGAGCTCGAATGGCCGATCCGCGTCGAGGGGTGGCGTTCATTCGTACGCGGCGCGGTCGCCGAGCTTCGCCGGGCGGGAGTCCCTCTGCGTGGCGCCGCACTGGACATCCACGGAAACGTCCCGCGTGGGGCCGGGCTCTCGTCCTCGGCCGCGTTCGAGGTCGCCCTGTGCCTGGCCTTGGTGGCGTTGACCGGCGCGCAGCCGCTGGACAGGCTCGAGCTGGCCCGGCTCTGCTCGCGCGTTGAGAACGATTGGGTCGGCGCCCGGACCGGCCAGCTCGATCAGATCGCCTCGCTTTTCGGGCACCAAGATCATGCCCTGCGGATCGACTTCCGTTCACTGGACATCCAACCGGTAACGCTCGAGCTCGACCAGTTCAAGCTCGTCGTCCTCGACTCGGGCGAGCGCCACAGCCATGCCGGATCGGGGTACAACGATCGCCGCGCAGAATGCGCGCGGGCGTGCGAGGCGCTGGGTCTGTCCAGTCTCCGCGAGGCGACGGCTCAGATGGCTGACCTCCTGGAGCCACCGCTCGCGGATCGCGTTCGCCACGTGGTGAGCGAGAACGCTCGCGTCGAGGAGAGCGTCGATGCGCTCTCGCGTGGCGACCTTGGGAAGTTCGGCGCGCTGCTGAACGCCTCACACGCCAGCCTCAGGGACCTGTTCGACGTCTCGACTCCGGCTGTCGAGGAAGCGGTGGCACGGCTCCGAGGCGGCGGCGCGATCGGCGCCCGACTCATCGGCGGCGGCTTCGGCGGCAGCGTGCTCGGATTGCTTCCGCCAGGCAGCGAGATGCCCGATGGCGCCATAGAGGTACGGGCCGGTCCGGGCGCCCGACTGCTCGAATGAGGCTAGGAATCACCCCGGATTCAGACGCCCATTCCGCCGAACACGGCGAATGGGTTGGAGGCGCCCCCCTCGTCGAGGACGGCCGCGAGCGTCCCTTCCGCCCTCACCACGCTCCCCTCGGGTGCCTCGGCCTGGATGCGCTCCGCGAGCGCGTCTGCCGTGTCCTCATCGGCAGCGCCGACCACGACGTACTTGAAGCGGTGGACGTTCGGCAGACCCTCCACCCGTAGCCTCTGTGAGAGTGCGGCCGCGTCTGCTCGCGATGCACACTCGATCCGAACCTCGAACTCAGGTTCTCTCTCGGCGAGCGCCTGCCGCCGCTCACCGGCGATGAGCTCAGCATGTTCGGCGGCCCGCTGCGCGTCGTCGGTCGGCAGCGGCTTGTCGGGATCCTCCCACGCCTCGGCCGTCGGGTGCCAGTGGCGCAATTCCAGGTCCACCTCCCAGTCCTGCTCCTCGGCGAACCGCCGCGCCAGCTCTCGGGCCTGTTCCGCCTGTTCGCGCTGGCCCGCGTAACAGAAGATCGTCGAGCCCTCGTTCGAGACGACCACGCGATCGTGGAACGCTGTCTGGAGCTGGTGCTCGAGGTCGGTGGCGTCGATGTGCTGGAGCAGCGTGCGGACGCGGCCGTGTTCGTGAACCTCGATGCGCAGTCGCCAGTCATCGCTCATGCGGTCAATCTAGTCACAATCCGTCTTCGATGAGCAACGACGGGTGGCGCGAGGCAGAGGAGAAGATGCGGGCCCACGGCCAGCACGAGGAGGCGATCCGGGCCTTTCGGTCCGCCTACGAGCGTCTCGCCGCGGGCGAGTCCGCATATATCTCGAGCTCAGACCTCGAGCCCGCTTCGAACGTGGGGTCACTCGAGCAGCTGCCCGACGCGGATCCCGCGGCGGCGCTGGCCGACGTCGTGATCGTCAAGCTCAACGGGGGCCTGGCCACCACGATGGGCCTGCGCGCGCCGAAGTCGTTGGTGGAGGCGCGCGAGGGGCACTCGTTCCTCGACATCATTGTTCGGCAGATACGAGCGCTGCGAGACCGCTACGGCATCCGCCTGCCGCTGGTGTTGATGGACAGCGAAGCCACGCGGGAGGAGACCCTCGCCGCCCTGCCGAAGGACGCCAGTGGGGAACTCGAGCCGGACTTCATGCAGAGTGTCGTGCCCAAGCTCGACGCCGAGAGTCTCGAGCCGATCAGCTGGCCCTCGGAACCCGCGCTCGAATGGGCACCGCCCGGCCACGGTGACGTATACGGAGCGTTGAGGCGCTCGGGGACGCTTCAGACGCTCATCGAGCGAGGCTTCCGGTACGCGATGATCTCCAACGCCGACAACCTGGGGGCGACGGTTGACCCCCGGATCGCCTCGTTCGCAGCTGCCGAGCGCATTCCGTTCCTGCTGGAGGTGGTCGTGGGCACCGAGGCCGACCGCAAGGGGGGCCACATCGCCCGGCGGCGGGCGGACGGTCAGCTCGTGCTGCGCGAGACCGCGCAGACGTCCCCGGAGGACGAGGAGTCGTTTCGCGACTTTCGCCGCTGGCGCTACTACAACACCAACACGCTTTGGATCGACCTGGAGGCTCTAGGGCGCGAGCTTTCGAAGCGCGATGGAATCCTCGATCTACCGCTGATCGTCAACCGCAAGACCGTGGATCCCCGCGACCAGGACTCACCACCGGTGCTTCAGCTCGAGTCCGCCATGGGGGCGGCGATCGGGAGCTTCTCCGGAGCGCGGGTGCTGTGCGTCCCCAGGACGCGATTTGCGCCCGTGAAGACAACTGATGACCTCCTGGTGCTCCGCTCGGACGTCTATCGGCTGACGGATGAGTGCGAAGTCCAGCCTCTGCGCGAAACGCTGCCGTTCGTCGAGCTCGATCCGAGCTACTACAAGTTGCTCGACGAGTTCGAGGCCCGCTTCCCCGCAGGGCCGCCGTCGTTGATTGAGGCCGAGCGGCTGGTGGTCGAAGGCGACATCACCTTCGGCGCGAGTGTGGCCGTCAAGGGATCGGTCGAGCTCTCTGCGGAGGAACCGAAGCGAATCACTGACGGAAGTGTTCTGAGCGGTGATCCATGACCCATCGGCCGAGCGAAACCGACGTCAGGCTGACGAGGCGGACCGCGCTGGGGGCGCTCGCAGGAGCAGGTGCCGCGACCCTGCTGCGTCCGGCAGGAGGGATCGCCGCCTTGACGCACCGCGGGACAGCGCCATCGGTGTTCAGCCTGGACGTCGGGTCGGTGAATGGCTCATCCCCTCCGATCGCGGCTCCTCGAGAGTTCTCGCTCGTCGGCGTGCAATGGAGCTCCCCGCCCCACGTCCGGATCGAGCTGCGGGTGCGTCGCCGCGACGGGCCGTGGAGCCCGTGGGCGGTGGCTTCGACACTCGGCCACGGGCCCGACGAATCGCGCCCAGGCGAGCCGCTGATAGGCGAGGGGATCTGGACCGGCCCCGCGGAGTACGTCGAGCTGCGAAGCTCGCGGCCGCTACAGCGGGTACGGCTGCATTTCGTCGCGCCCGAACCGGCGGCCACGTTCGGGGGCCGCGCCGCGGCCGTCTCGCCTGCCCGCGCGCAGCCGGTTCTCAACGCCGGTTCCGGACAGCCATCGATCATCGCCAGGCAGGCCTGGGCCCAGGGCAAGGCTCCACCCGCCGTGGAGCCGTCGTACGGCACCGTCAAGCTCGCGTTCGTCCATCACACCGACAACCCGAACGGCTACTCATCAGCCCAGGTTCCGTCGATGCTGTATGCGATCTACCAGTTCCACCGTTACACCCGCGGCTGGGACGACATCGGTTACAACTTCGTCATCGACCTGTTCGGGCGCATCTGGGAGGCGCGCCTGGGCGGGATCGACCAGTCGGTGGTCGGCGCTCAGGCGGGCGGCTACAACAAGGTGTCGACCGGGGTGGCGATTCTGGGCACGTTCGACAGCGTCCTGCCGACGGGGGCCACGCTGGACGCGCTCGAGCGCCTGCTCGCCTGGAAGCTTTCGCTGCACGGAGTGCCAACGTCAGGCCGCGTGACGGTCGAGGTCAATCCCGCCGACGCGTTCTACACCCCGTTCAAACCCGGCGCTCACGTGTCGCTGCCCCGGGTGGCGGGGCATCGCGACGGTGACTCGACGGGATGCCCGGGCGATGCCCTCTATGGTCATCTGCCGGCGATCCGCCCGCAGGTGCAGACGCTGGCCAGGACCCCGCTGAAGCTTTCGCTGTTTGCCTCACCGGCCAAAGTTCGCAGAGGAACACCGGTTTTTGTCTATGGCGCCCTGAAGCGTCTCAGCGGAGCGCCTGTCTCGCGCGCAACGATCGAGCTGCAGCAGATCAGTGCCGCTGGTGCAGAGACGACGGTCCAGCGGCTGACGACCGACTCGGGCGGCGGTTGGAGGGCGACGTTGACCCCGCAGCGAACCGTACGCGTGCGGGTCCTGCATCGCGCGAGGCCGGCCGCCGTGTCGGATTCAGCGCTGCTGGTCGTTCGCTAACGGGCGACTTACGGGCTGCCGGCCCCGGGGGCGCCACGGAGCTCGTTTGCCTTGGCCGGCAACAGCGCCGATGTAGGCGTCGGCGTGGTACCGGAGCTGGTCGTCGGGCCGCCCAGGACGTCGGTGGCGGCGACCGCGGCCTGTGTGATCCGACCGCCGGCGGCGATCCGTGCCGCCTTGCTCGCCTTGCGCGAGGTGTGGCCGAAGCTGACGGTTGCGGGCCGGTAGCGCAGTAGGGCCGACCAGGTCTGCGGTCCGATGAGTCCGTTGGCGGGCAGCCCGTGGGTGGACTGGAAGTCCTGGACGGCCGCCATGGTCCGCGTCCCGTAGCCGCCGTCCACCGCGACGTTCTCGCCGGCCGCGCGCAGGTGCTCCTGAGCCCAGATCACGAGGTCACCGGCGGAGCCCTTGTGAAGACTTGCCTCGCCCCCCACCGCAGCGACGTTGATCAGCGGGCTGACGCCCTGTGAGATCGCCGGCCACGTGTATCCCCTCGCCTCCTGCCAGTCCCACCAGCTGACGCCTCCTGCGCCATAAGTGCGGAGGAACTGACGGAAGCGGACGAGCTGCTTTGACGGGGGCGAGTTGTACACCTGCCCCAGGGGATAAAGAGGCCGCTGGTATAGCCGGTTGTAGAAGTAGGTGTGCGCATAGACGTTGTCCACCGAGGTCCCGATGTCGCGCCAATACATCTGAGGGACGTTGTACTGGGCGCCGCCGGGTCCCAGGAACACCGAGTAGGGGAAGGCCGGGTGGTAGTCCACGTACGGAAAGCCCGCCAGCGCCACCGGGAAGTTCGCCCCGATCGACCGGCGCAGTTGACTGATGTAGGTCTGGGCCGACCGGTACTTGCCCTCGTACTGGCCCTCCGCGTCGATCACCAGGCAGTCGGCGCCGCGCCTCACGGCCGTCGCGCCGGCCTGCGCCTCGAGCGTGGGATGGTCGCCGTATACGAACTGCCAGGCGCAGGCCTTCAATCCCTGCGAATGGAGCGCCGAAACGACGCCTGAGTTGAACTGCGACCACATCCCGCTCCCGTCGCTGCTCTTGATGTAGAGCGTCCGGATGCCGTACCGATGCGACTGGGAGGCGATAGAAGAGAGGTTGCCCCCGTTTGATCTGCTCAGCACCCAGATCCACATTCCGTTGCCCCGGAACGGGTTCGACTGCGCATTCGCGGCGGGGGCGGCCACGGCCGCTGCCGCTAGCACGAGCATGGCGAGAAGGGACGCGACGACGCCGCGCCGCGTCCTGCCATTACCGTGTGCCCGACGGGTCTCCCTAAGGCCGTCTGCCACCGAGACGCAATAAACCCGCTAGTTCCGCAAAGTTGCGGAGTGGCTGCAAGGCAGGCGCTGGCCCGCTACTTAATAAAGAGGATCTCCGAGTACTTGGGGAGGGGCCAGAGGTCGTCGGCCACGACCTTTTCGAGCTTGTCCGCCACCGCACGGACCGCTGCCATCGCGGGGATCACCTCGTCGCGCATGTACCTCGCGTGCTCGAGGAGGTCGTCGTGCGGCTGGTTCTCGGCCAGGTTGGCGTCCTCGAGCGCCTTGATCGCCGCGGTGAACTCGGCGATCTTCTCCGAAGTCTCGGTCGCCAGCTCCGGTAGCTGGGCGGCGAGCAGCGTTGCGAGATGGTTCGCGGCGGCCGGCACCAGCATCGTCCGGGCGATCGACGCCGCGGTCTCGGCCTCGATGTTGAGCTTGGTCACGTACTGCTCGGCGAACACCTCATACCGTGACTCGAGCTCCCGCTTGGACAGGACGCCGTAATCGGAGAACACAGCGACCGCCCGGTCGTCGATCAGGTAGGGGAGGGCGTCAGGGGTAGCCCGGAGGTTGAGTAGCCCTCGTGCCTGCGCCTCCTTGTGCCACTCCTCGGCATAGTTGTCGCCGCCAAAGATGATCCGCTTGTTGGCCGCGTAGCTGCGCTGGATCACCGACTTGACGGCCTCCTCGAGTGGGGCGCCGCCCTTGACGGCCTCCTCGAGCTCATCCGCGAGGTAATCGATCGCCTCGGCCACGATCGTGTTCAGAACAGTGTTGGGCAGCGAAAGGGACATGCTCGAGCCCAGCGCGCGGAACTCGAACTTGTTGCCGGTGAACGCGAACGGGCTCGTCCGGTTGCGGTCACCACCGTGCATGGGCAACGGGGGGAGGACCGGCGTGCCCAATCCGAGGAACGAGCCCGGCGTGGACTCGCCTGCCTCGCCTCGCTCGATCGCGCCCAGCACCTTCTCCAGCTCCGCTCCTAGAAAGATCGAGATGATCGCGGGAGGGGCCTCGTTGGCGCCCAGCCGATGGTCCTGCCCCGGTGAAGCGATCGACGCCCGCAGGAGCCCCTGATGGTTGTTGACCGCGTGGATTACGGCTGCGCAGAAGAACAGGAATTCCAGGTTCTCGTGCGGCGTGTCGCCGGGCTCGAGCAGGTTCTTGCCCGTGTCGGTGCCCATCGACCAGTTGTTGTGCTTGCCGGAGCCGTTGACGCCGGCGAACGGCTTCTCGTGCAGGAGGCACACCAGCCCGTAGCGGCGCGCGACGTTCTGCATCACCTGCATCGTCAGGTGCTGATGATCGGAGCCCACGTTGGAGTTCTCGAATACGGGGGCGATCTCATACTGAGCCGGCGCGACCTCGTTGTGACGCGTTTTGACCGGGACCCCGAGCTTCGACAGCTCGCGCTCGGTCTCGAGCATGCAGGCCAGGATCCGCTCCGGAATCGAGCCGAAATAATGGTCGTCGAGCTCGTGGCCCTTGGGCGGCTTGGCGCCGAACAGGGTCCGACCGGTCGTGAGCAGATCCGGCCGCTCGAAGTAGTACTGCTCGTCGATCAGGAAGTACTCCTGCTCTGGACCGACCGTGGTGAATACGCGCTGGGCCGTGGCGTCGCCGAACACCCGTAGGGCGCGCACCGCTGATTTCGAGAGCGCGTCCATCGAGCGCAGCAGCGGGATCTTGTGGTCCAGCGCCTCGCCCGTCCATGATGCGAACGCCGTCGGGATGCACAGCAGCGCGCCATTGGGGTTCTCGAGGATGAAAGCGGGCGAAGTCGGATCCCAGGCGGTGTAGCCGCGAGCCTCGAATGTCGCGCGGATGCCGCCGGTCGGGAAAGACGACGCGTCCGGCTCGCCCTGGATCAGCTCTTTGCCCGAGAACTCCGCCAGCGCGGTGCCCTCGCCCGTGGGGGCGTAGAAGCTGTCGTGCTTCTCGGCGGTCGAGCCCGTCAGCGGTTGAAACCAATGCGTGTAGTGGGTCGCGCCCTTCTCCAGCGCCCAATCCTTCATCGCCTGGGCAACTGCGTCGGCCAGCGACGTGTCGAGTGCCTCGCCCCGAGCCAACGTGTGTTGGAGCTTCCCGAACACGTCCCTCGGCAGCCGCTGGCGCTGGACCGTGATGCTGAACACGTTGGAGCTGAAGATCTGGTTCTCGGCCATGTTGAGGTCAGACGTTCCGAGGGCCCCACCGTTCGGGGTCCACTGCGCTGCCAGGAGGTTCTGCTGTCGGAGACGGGGCATCGGTTCTTCTCTTCCTTTGCCGAAGGGACAGGCGAAAGTGAGCGAATGTAGAGACTGGCTCGGGGTCGGTCTCTATCCCAATGTCCAAACAGCGGCGTTTGCGGTCCGCCGTTCGGCCACCGTCTGCGGGCTGCAGCCGCAGGAGCCGTGGGATACTCGGGCCATGCCGTTCGACGCCGAGCTGGCGCCGACCCACTATGTGCCGGCCGCGGACCGCTACGACTCCATGCAGTATCGGCGCTGCGGGCGCAGCGGACTGAGTCTTCCCGCCGTCTCGCTGGGTCTGTGGCAGAACTTCGGCGACGACTTCCCAATCCAGTCCAGCCGGGCGATCCTGCGCCGGGCGTTCGATCTGGGAGTCACCCATTTCGATCTGGCCAACAACTACGGGCCGCCGTACGGGAGCGCGGAGATCAACTTCGGGCGCATCGTGACCGAGGACTTCCGGCCATACCGCGATGAGCTGGTCATCTCGACCAAAGCCGGCTATGACATGTGGCCCGGGCCGTACGGGGAGTGGGGCTCACGCAAGTACCTCCTGGCGAGCCTCGACCAAAGCCTCGAGCGGATGCGCCTCGACCACGTGGACATCTTCTACTCGCACCGGTTCGACCCTGAGACCCCGCTCGAGGAGACGATGGGCGCGCTCGACGCCGCCGTCCGGCAGGGCAAGGCTCGGTATGTCGGCATCTCGTCATACGGTCCGCGGAGGACCGAGGAGGCGGCACGAATCCTGCGCGAGCTGGGCACGCCGCTTCTGATCCACCAGCCGTCGTACTCGATGTTTAATCGCTGGATCGAGGAGGAGCTGCTCGACGTGCTCGAGAACGAGGGGGTTGGGGCGATCGTGTTCTCACCGCTGGCGCAGGGGCTGCTGACCGATAAGTACCTGGACGGAGTGCCACAAGATTCGCGAGTACGTCGCGGCAACTACTTCTCATCGGAGCTTCTGAGCGAGGACAACATCGGCCGGGTTCGCGCGCTCAACGAGATCGCCAGCCGGCGCGGCCAGAGCCTGGCTCAGCTGGCGATCGCCTGGGCACTACGCGATCCCCGGGTCACATCGGCGCTGCTCGGGGCGAGCAGCGCTCGGCAGCTGGAGCAGAACCTTGAGGCGCTTGAGCGGTTGACGTTCGATCCCGGGGATCTGGAGGAGATCGACCAGTACGCGGTCGACGGTGGCATCAATCTGTGGGCGGCGTCCAGCAGCGCGTAAACCCTCGGACGGGCCTCACGCCGGCCCGGCCTACGGCGTCGTTATGACCTGCCCGCCGTTGTTCACGTAGGCCTGCTGGGGGGCCGTGGCGATCGTGATCCTGAACGATCCGCGTGGCGCGCCGCCGGAGGCGCTCACTGCCTTTGCCTTCCCGTTCAGCCCCGCCCCCACCTGCCAGTTGACGATGTAAGTGCCCGACTGCACGGCAGTTACGTGCCACGCGAACGTGACCGAGTTGCCCGGGGCAAGCGGTGGCAGCGCCCAGGTGTTCGCGTGCGCGGTCACTGCGCCGCCCGGGGCCCCCGAGCAGGTGCTGTAGTTGGGGCCCGTGTAGGTCTCGGCGTTGAAGTTCTGCGGACAGGGCCCGCTCGCGCTCGCCGGATCCGGGGATTGGTCCACGACCCACACGGGCCGCGCCTGATTGGCGAGCCCGGGCATATGGAGCAGCCTCTGGAACGCCGGCGCCGGCCTGCCGCCACCCGGTGTGTTGTCGGTGAGGCTGACCGCCGGCGAGGGAATCGTCTTCGTACCGGTGTTGGTGACTCTGATCACCAATACCGAGTGCTGCGACAGCCGCTGGCTTGTGATCCAGTGGGCACTGGCGGAGACCTGGAAATTCCCGGTCGGCTCGCTCGCGTCCTGGCGTGCACCCGACCCGCACGCGCTCACG
>Ga0209577_10003612_pt1 | contig 14574 bp, 13 predicted proteins | sample GraSoiAngelo_109_FD_185874 | JGI IMG/M metagenome (GOLD analysis project Ga0209577, IMG submission 185874) | Grasslands soil microbial communities from the Angelo Coastal Reserve, California, USA - 14_0903_12_20cm (SPAdes) (version 2) | ecosystem: Environmental > Terrestrial > Soil > Grasslands...
GAGCGGCGCCGATGTTGGTGCCCGGCGCCATCGCCGCGACCGGACAGCCGAGCATGATGATTGCGCCGGCTGAGGCAGCGCGCGCGCCGCTCGGGCCGGCCCAGCAGACCACAGGGACGCTCGTCGTCGTCGATATGGCCGTGATGATCGAGCGCATGGAGGAATCGAGACCGCCCGGCGTGTCGATCCGGATCAGGACTGCGGCGGCCTTCTCGTTCACGCCCGTCCGGAGGCCGCGCTCGACGTAACGGGCGGACAGCGGGTCCACCGTGCCGGTCAGGGAGACCACGATGACCTGGGGTTGCGCGGTCTGCCCGAGCGCCGGGCGAGCGGCCCCAAGCCCGAGCCCCGCGGCGAGAATCGCCCCCCAAATCGCCCAGCGTTTCATGCCTCTCCGCTTTGAGTGTAACGCCGGGCTGAACCGGCGGCCGGTCCTGTTCTGCGCCAAGACCCGAAGAGAGGAGCTCGGCCAAATTCGACGCCCGGCTCGCCCCCCATCGCACCACTTTGAGTGAAAGATTTAACCACGCAGAGTGTCAAGGCCCGACCCCTCGAGGCCGAATGACAGGTGGGAACGGTTCGGTCCTTCCCCCTTTGTCGGTCATTTGACCGGCGTCCGGGGTCCGGCCGATCCGTGGGGAGAGGACTTCGTGGGGTTACCCCGTCTCCGCTGCCGCTTGTCGCGTGCGCCGGGACGCTGGTGCCCATTTCTCCCGCCGACCACGGCCACGAAGCCCTCGCGATTGGAGAGGTAGCGATGGGCGATCGGTGGCTTAAACGTGTCGGACTAGCGTCTGCAGCAGGGCTGCTCGCCCTGCCCCTCGTCCCGATGATGATGGCGTCGTCGTCTCCGCAATCGATGACGATCAACCCCGCGGGCGACTCGTTCGGCTCGTCGTGGTCGCCCGTCTCCAACTACGGGAAGAATCAGACCCTCTACACCCGCGCGAGCTGGCCGACGAGGTACGCCTTCCTTCGGTTCAACGTGCCCTCGGGCTCGATCTCAAAGGCAACGCTCTACCTCTACTCCTGGACGACCAACTCCAGGGGGGTTTCGGTTCACCCCGCGACCGGTTCCTGGAGCGAACGGAGGGTGACCTACCGGACCCGTCCGGCCATGAAGAGGACGTACGTGCGCTCCGGCTCGGTGCGCGCGATGCGATGGTCCGCGATCGACGTCTCCCGATTCGTGCAAAGCGGCGGCTCGTACACCTTCGGCATCCAGGACATGTCGAGCTCCTCGATCAGCTTCTCGGCGCGCGAGGGCAAACGGAGCCCGCACCTAAACGTAGTTGTCTTGCCGCCGCCGTCGCCGTCGCCGTCGACTTCCGACTCGCCCTCTCCTTCGATTTCTCCGTCGGATAGCCCTTCTCCGTCGGATAGCCCTTCACCGTCGAGCAGCCCGTCGAGCAGCCCTTCGCCGTCGGGCAGCCCTTCGGGTTCTCTCGTCACGAATGCGTGGTCGATCTTCAGCGACCCGTCGGTGGGCAAGCCCGGCTACCTCAGCAGCTTCACCGATCCGAACTTCGACACCACCGTGACGCGGATCGTGGGCAATGCGGGCACCTCATTCCTGAATGCCGACGGCACCTCCGGGGTCTGGGGATCGGACGTGCGCCAGCACTACAACGATGATCAAGCCTGGAACGCGGACGGATCGCTGTTGTGGCTCCAGAACCAGTCGGGCGGCTCACCGTCGCACGTGATCCTGGACGGCAACACGTATCAGCCCGCGATGAAGCCGTGCTCCAACTACTCGGTCTACGACGATCGCTGGTCGCCCGTTCTCCCGCACGTGCGCGAATTCCGGGACGGGACGACGATGGGATGGTTCGACATCGTCCAGTGCAAGCTGCTCCGCTCGTGGACGTTGCCGCTCTCGACGACGATCGACTCCGAGGCCGGACCGTCGCGGGACGGCGCGTACTGGGCCGAGGGCGACGCATCGACGGGCAAGATCCTCGTCATCCGCATGGACCCCATGCCCGGTCTGATCGGTCCCGCATACGACGCGCAGACGAACTGCGGCCTAGCCGACTGCACGATCGATCACGTCGCGATCTCGCCGTCGGCGAAGTTCGTGCTCGTCCACTACGTCGGCGACCACGACCGGGTTTTCGACGTCAATCCGACGACGCTCGCCCTAACGCCGCACGTTTACCCCGCCGGCACACCCGAGTGCTCGGGTCACAGCCCGTCGAATGGATTCATCTTCGACGTCGGTCACAGCGACCTCACCTACGACGACGGAGGCAACGACATCGCCGTGGGTCAGAACCGGTCGTGGTGCCCGCAGACCGTCGGCGGCGTCGCCCTCGGGCAGGTATACAGCGTGCGGTTCAGCGACGGGAAGGTGACGTCGCTCATCCACAACAACACCGCGCAGAGCTACCACGTCTCGTGCCGCGACTTCGCACGCCCCGGCTGGTGCTATGCAAGCTTCTGGCCGGGATCGGGCGAAGTTTTCAACGACGAGATCATCGCTTTCCGCCTGGACGGGTCGGGTCAGGTCGAGCGGCTGGTGAATACGCACACGGACACGACCAACTGTTACCGGTGCGAGTCCCATCCGGTCCCGTCGCCCGACGGCATGCGGGTGATATTCGCGAGCTCGTGGAGCGTCGCGTGCGGGAGCACGTGCGGGACGCAGTCGAATCCCCAGGCGTACATCGTCGATACGCGCGCGTTGCGCTGAGCCGGGCTCAGTCGAATACCGCCCGGCCGACCCGGACGACGATGAGCCCGGCGAGCGCGCCGAGCGCGTTCGCTCCGACGTCCCCGATCTGAGCGTCGCGACCGACCAGGTGCTGGGCGAGCTCCATACCGGCGCCGAACGCAACGATCACGAGAGCGCGCGCTAGATCAACCCACAACGCCCCCGCACGCCGCGAGGGCCATACCAACGCTGCAACCGTCAGCGCGGCATAGGCGGACGCGTGGGCGAAGAAGTCGAGGGTGTTAGACGGCCCGACGACATCGGGGCCGAGCGTGAACACGACGGTGATCGCGACCACACACGGCAGGGGAAGCCGAAGCAGCCATCGATTGCCTTGACCAGAAGCGAGTCGGGGGCGCATGCCGTCGCCCCAGAGACTACCGGCCGGACGCAATACTCAGTTCGAGATCCATCCGCGCAGACGAGGACCGAGGACGTTCGCAGCTGCGAGCGGAAGGCGCCGCCACGCACGCATCGCCCAGCCGAACCGTGACGCATTCTCCGCGCTGCTGCCGGCCGCCTCCGGGTAGTAGTACCAGTACTGCTGCACTGGTCTGGCGCCCCACTGGCGTTTCGCCTCGAGGGTGCCTGCGCCGATCGAGGACCGGCCGAAGTCGAAACGCACCGCGCCGTCGGCGATCGACTGCTCCATCGCGCGCCAATACAAAAGCTGGTTCGGACACTTCGGGAAGAACTCGCGTAACGAGGAGATCCACGGGACGGTCACGGTGCCGCCGTGGAGAAGCATCATCGCGGCACCGACGGGCCGTCCTTGCGCGCGCACGACGACGAGCCGGGTCCGGTCGGCGAGCTGGACCAGGATCTGCTCGAAGAACCGGCGCGCGTGCACCGGCGAACCGAGGTCCCGCATGTTGCGCGCGAAGACGCCGTAGAAGTCGTCCAGCGCTTCGACGCCGTGCACCGTTGCCGTCAGGCCTTCCCGCTTCGCTTTCTTCACCCGGTTGCGACGCTCGGCCGGCAGCCGCGCCCAGAGCGCCTCGGCAGAGCCCCCGAGCTCGAGAACCATCGCGACCTTGTCGAGCGAGACGGGCATGTCCAGCGCGAGGTCCTGGGCCGTGCGGAGGTCGAGGACGGCCTTGGTTCGGGCGGCTCGCTCGCGAGCTTTGTCCACCAGAGATCGCGCAACGTCATCGTCGACGGCGCACGGACCGCCGCCTTCCCCGAATGGCATCGAGACCAGCCGGCCCCCTGAGAGCGGCCTCGTCATCGACACGAGCGGAAGCACACCGGTCAGCTCGGACCCTCGGAAAGCTCCGAGGTACATCGAACGATGGCCGTACGTCGTCTCGATGATCTCCCGCCACTCCCAGCGGTGCATGATCGTGGTGGTGGGCGCGCGCTCGACGAAGCCGTTCCACACCTCCCGGTCGGTGACTTCGCCGACCCAGGTCTCCTGGGATACGCGCGCGCCCATCACCCTCGTCCGACGATGATCTTCGACACCTGACGGACGAGCAGCTTGACGTCCGTCCCCAGCGACATCTCGTCGAGATACGCTAGGTCGAGACGCACCCTCTCGTGCATCAGAACGTCGACGTAGTACGTGAACGGATCCTCCGCAGCGTCGAGGATCGCCGACTCATCCATCGACGCAAGCGTCGACGGCCCGAGGAGCGCAGGCTTCACATCGAGAACGCGCCGCTCCTCCCTCGAGTAGCGCGCAACGAACTCGGGGGTCTCCGGACGAGGACCCACGACGCTCATCGTCCCGGCGATCACGTTGAACAACTGGGGAAGCTCATCCAGGTAGTTGCTGCGGAGGAACCTGCCGACCCGGGTGACGCGGGGATCCGACGACGGGCTCACGTTCGGGGCAACGTGATCTGCGTTCGGCGTCATCGTTCGGAACTTCCAGATAACGAACGGCGTGCCGTTCCGGCCGACGCGGATCTGCCGGAAGAAGACGGGCCCCCGGCTGTCGATCTTGATCGCGATGGCGATGATCGCGAACACGGGACATAACACGATGATCCCCACGCACGAGCTCACCACGTCGAACAGGCGCTTCGCGAACAGCGTCTGCTTCCGAGCAACGGGTATCTCCACCTCCACGGGATGGAGGTCAAATGCCTTCGCTTCCTTTGGAAGGCGAGGGCCGGAGACTTCCGACGGATCAAGTGCCATCGGCGGTCTCCTCTTCGTCGGCGATCACTTCTCGTACGAGCATGAACGCTTCAGCTGCGTACAGGCCGCACTCGACGCCGTGGCGCTTTGCGTAGACCTCGATGGCTTCGTACGACCGAGGATGTGGGTAGGGCCGTACCTCGCTCTCACGCGCGTCGCTGTAGCAGCGCATGGCATCGACCTTCGCTTGGAGGGTGTCGGTGATGTCGACGTAGACGCTCGGCGCGAAGACGTTCCCTCCGAAGGGCGGGACCCACTCGGTCGACGACGCTGCCTCGAACGCAAGCACCCGGCGGACGCCTGAGCCGGGGCGCGTCGCGACCATCGTGGCGTTGAACGCAACACGATGATCCTGGTTGACGTCGTTCCCGTAGTGCGTGTACACGACCTCGGGCCGGAAGTCGGTCACAAGCTGCTCGAGCGGACGAATCACATCCAACAACGCGCCTTCGTCCAGACGTTGGTCGGGGAAGCCCAAGAAGACGACCTTCTTGACCCCGAGCACATCGGCGGCTCGTAACGTGCACTCGGCTGCCCCGTACGGAGCGCGCCCATCGGTCAACACGCAGACCCAGACCTCGTCTCCGTGGCGGGCATGGCGAGCTACGGTGCCGCCGGCTCCGAGCGTCTCGTCGTCGGGGTGAGCAGACACGACCAAGACTCTCACGTCGTCACCTCCGCCAGGGGCAAAGGCTCCGCCGGCACCTCGACGTGTGAGCGCGTCGCGACGCGGAAGAACCACAAGTGCGCTGCCGAGGTCGTGAGGTAGGCCGCGGTGCTCGCGATCGCGGCCCCGCGGACACCGAGGCGCGGAATGAGAACAAGGTCGAGCGCGACGGTGACGACGACACCTGCACCCGCGGCTACCGAGTTCAGACCGGGTCGTCCGTCCGCGTAGAGGAAGGCGGTAACGACGCTGCTCACGCCCGCACCGGCGAGACCCCCGAGCAGGATCAGCGTCGGGATGATCGCGCTACGGAACTGCGCGCCGTAAACCACCGGCAACAAGAACGCACCGCCCGCCAACGGGAACGCGAGCGCGATCGGAAGCCAGCCTGCACGCCGCATCATCTTGCGCGCGCGCACGGCAGCTTCTTTTCCGCCCACGCGCGAATACTGCGGATACAGCACGTACTGGATGGCCGTCGTGGGCATGCGCAAGAGCTCGGCAAGCTTGGAAGCGATGGCGTAGATCCCGAGGGCCGCCGGTCCGACGATCGCCGCAACGATCGCGAAGTCGAGCCGCTCGTTGAGCAGCATCAGCAAGCTGCCGACCTGCGCGCTGACGCCGTATCGAGCGATGCGGGTCGCGAGCGAGAGCGTCGGCTTGCCGCCTCCGGCGAACAAGCCGCGCCTGGAGAGCCGGGCCCACGCGATCGACCCGTTGATCACGTCTCCTGCGGCGAGCGCAGCAACCATAGCGGCGACCTGCCCCACTCCGATCCACAGCAGGACGACGTAGATCGGCAGGTAGAGAACTTCTTCGAGGATGATCACCCGGTTCGCGCCGGCCATGTCCCCCGTGCCTTGCGCGCACGCCTTGGCCGTCGACTCCATGAGCTGGGTCATGACCAAGAAGCCGGCCGCAGCGACGGCAGTGACTGAGGCCGCTTTGAAGAACAGGTCTTCGATCCAGGGTGATGCTGCCGCCCAGGCCACCGCTGCGACGAGTCCGGTGACGACGGCGATCGCGAGCAGCGTGGGGCCGACGTTTCGGTCACGCCGGGTCGGCCCGGACAGGAAGTACGGCGCCGCCCCCACCACACCTTGGCTCGCGATCGCACCCGCCAGCCACGGGAGAACACGAAGCAACGAGAAAACACCGACCGCCTTCGCCCCTCCGGTCCGTGCGACGATGATCGTCGCGGCCGCGAGCGCGATCAGCGCGATGACGCGCGCGGCAAGATTGCTGATGACCGGCTGCCGGTCCGAACGCGATTCGCGCGCGCTCATGTCAGCACCGCGAACGGTCGCAAGCGGGCAACGGGCCGGATGATCCCGTGGCCGACGAGGATCGACATCGCCTCGTCGACGGCACGGTCGTCGAATTGAGGGACCACAACCGGTGCCTCGCCGGAATACCGGAACCGCAACGTCTCCCGCCCCTGGGGATCGGGGCCGGACAGACCGCGGCGAACGAAGTCGTGGATGATCGAGCCCGTTCCATGGGACGTGGAGTACAAGCTGCCGGCGGCACCATCCGCCGCAACGGCGAGGAACGACGAAGTTCGGCTGGTCCCGGGGATCAAGACGGGCTGACCAGTGTGCTCGAGCACACCCCGTCCTCTCATTCTGGAGGCTGGGAAGCTCCGCGCGACTTTGTACCGATGGACGAGCGCCGGGGCGCCGGCGATCTCCTCCTCGTAGAGCGTGTCGTGGGGAGAGTCGACGATGAGCTCACTCGATGCGCCGAAGGTCTGCTCGGCGATCTGCCGCAGCCGTGCATAGACGGCGAGACGGAACGCGAACCCGTAATTCATCGCCGCCGCGTTCGCAAGCATGTACCGGTCACCTTCGCGGCTGTGGCGAGGGATCGGCGGACACGAACCCGAGAAGTACAGCGCGCGGCGACCTCGGATCTCGGAAAGGCTGCGCGAGGTGATCAGGTGATACGCAGGTTTGGCAAGTGACATGATCGCGCGGTGCTTCCGCGGATAGTCGGTCCTTCTGCCGAACATCCGGCCGACGAGCCCCGTCAACACTCCCCCGCCCGCGTGGAACTGCAACGTGATCTGGCCGGGACGGATGCCGAGCAACTCGGCGATGCGGGGCTCGAAGACCTCCTCGACCCGCTGCAGCTCGATGAAGTGGTTGCTTGGACCAACGGTGCCGAAGCGCAAGCGAGCAAGTTGGACGATCAAGGCCGGCAGCTCCCGGCGGAACGCGTCGCCGCCTCCGTACGGGTCGAGATCCATACGGCCGCCCTCTTCGACCCGAGCCAGCTCGGCGGGGTCCAGCTGGAAACGATCTGTCGCGAACGACGAGCCGTCGATGCAGGCGCTCATCACCTCTCGCCCGGACAACCTCGTCGACGATCCACCCTCCGCCGGCATCGACTCACGTATGCGTGCGTAGAACGAAGTGATCGCGCTCTCGGAGGGCCGCTCGACGTCCAGTGAGATCAACGCCATGCCGCAATTGACCGCCGCGTTGCTGAGCGTCGGCCGGATGAACTCCCGCGTCGCCACCGCGATGCTGCACGGCGCCTCCATGTTTTTTTCTTGGTGGAAGTCCGGCAGCGCGACGGGAGGTGCCGCCAGATCCGCATCCTTCACCAAGGCGGCCAGGCGTGCCGTCGCTTCCTCGTCCAGAACGTGGTCACGGCTCTCGAACACTCGAACCTGATCGTCCGGTGGCTGGTTGAGGAGCGGCATGGGCACCTGCATCGCTCAGGTCCTCACGTCGTGCGCGGCGGCGCGCTCCGTCGCGATCACGGCGTGACCATTTGGCTCCACGGCCGACTCGTTCCACAGCCACGTCGATTCGCGTTCCGCCGACAACGCGACGATCGCGGACCGGTACCCGGCACGGAAGGAGGGGTCCGGAAGCGACAGCGCCTGCTCGGCGAGGAACAGTGGGAACAACGCCCAGTTCGCGGCCGATGGGATCCCGAATCGATCCAGCTGGCGCAAGACCGACGAACGGACGAGCTCGGGGAACCAGCCGAAACCGAAGTACGCGTAGGCGAAACCGATGAGGTTGGGCCAGTCGCCGTAGCGTGCCCACCGCGCGCGCAGGTTCTCACGGCCGGGGTGCGCCGACCGGCGAGCCCCGGTGCGGTGCGAGACCCGGTCCAGATAGAAGCCGTAGCTCGTCGGGAACTTGTAGATGTCGGTGAAAGGCAGCCCGCGCGGTTCCGCTCGCTCCCAATCGATGACACCTGCGATGCGGTTCTCGCGCACGAGCAGGTTGCCCATCCAGTAGTCCCCGTGCGACGCGCAGATGGGAACTTCGACGTGCCCGAAGGACTGCGCGCGCGCCGACGCCTCCGCGAAGAGCGCCTCCTCTTCCGCGCTGCATCCGATCTCCTCGAAATAGCGGTCGAGGACACGCTCCGCCCAGCGCGCTGCGGCGTCGGCAAGGGAGACGCGTCCGCTCGACGTTTGGCTTTGGAGGTCGCTCAACCACGCGAACGCCATGCTGAAGTCGCGGCCGACGTCCTCCGCGCTGTCGGTGTGCCCGTTCGCGTAGTAGCGCGACATCATCGGTTCGCCGTCGAGGCCCGTCATGATCAGTGCGAGCCGCCCGTCGATCCGCACGAGCCCGAGCGCGCGGGGGATCTGCAGGGCCGCTGCGGAGACGACATCCCCGCGCATCTGACGCAGCGCCTCGAACTCGGCGACGAGGCCGGCTTCGGCCGTGCGATCCCGAGCAACCTTCGCAACGAGCGCCGGACGCCGGGCGCGGTCGAGGAAGATCAAGGTCGTCTTCGCCGACGCCCCGGCGTCGAGGCCCGCAACGATCACGCCGGCGACGTCTTCGAGCGGAGCACCGTGCTGTCGAGCGTGCTCGAGGATCGACTTCGCGAGCTGCCCGGTCACGACGGCCTCCCGGAAACGACGGCGAAGGCCGGCGCGAGAGCGACGCGAAGGCGGTGCGGCACGCCGAGTGCTGCACGGCGCGCCGATGGGAGCGTCGCGCGCGTGACCCGTGCGCGCGCGCCGTCGCCGTCCGCATACGGCAGGAAGAATCGCTGAAGGAAGAACTCAAGCTCGAGGCGTCCGTCGCGGGGAAGGAGGTACGCCGGCCGACGCTGATCGGGGAACACCAGGTACACGTCCGGTGAGGTCAGGCCCTGACGGCGGAGGACGGCGAGCGCCTTCCCCAACCGAAGCGATCCCCTGCCCGAGCGCAGCGGATACCACGGATTGGCGAATCCCGCGTAGAGCCACCCGCCTGCGGCGAGACTCCCTGCGGCCGCGCCCAGCAACGTGACCGCGTCGATGTCGGCGATCCGAGCCCACCGATGAAGATCGGGGATCGCGACGCCGGGGTACGGCCCGCTCCGGAACGCTTCCGCCAGTGCGCCCGCCGTTTCGAAGGGGGTGACGGCCCACGAGATCCGCTCGTTTTCAGCTGGAAGCAGAAGCATCCCCGTCGGTTCCGAAGGCGTGACGAACCGCCAGTTGAGCGCGCGCGCATCGAACGTCGGAGCTTCCGGATCGATCAGCATCCGCTCAACTCGCATCCCTCGTGCGTCCATCCACGACCGACTGCCGGATCCGGCGTCCACGCGATCGGTCGATACGGAGGCGCGGCGCCGCGCCTGCGACACCGCCTTGTTCGGGCAAACCCAACAAGCGCCGATAGGCGCCGTCTAACAGCGCGCACATCTGCGCCGGAACGAAGATCGAACGGACGCGAGCTCGACCGAGCTCACCCATGCGCCGCGCTTCCTCGGGATGCTCGATCATCCAAAGAACGGACGCGGCAAGGGCCTTCGGATCGCGCGGATTGACGAGCAGGCCGGTCGCCCCCGGCTCGACGAGGTCCGGCACTCCGTTCACGGCCGTTGCGACCGCAGGGCGGCCGGACGCCAATGCCTCGGTCAGCGAGCGGCCGAGACCCTCGTACAGCGAGGACACGACGAAGACGTCGAAGGCCGACGCGATCCTGGCGGCATCGGGACGGAACCCGGTGAACAGGACGGGTGCGCCGAGCTTCGCAGCTTCTTCGCGCGCCTCCTGCTCCAGCATGCCGTCACCGACCATGACGAAGCGCGCGTCGGGCCGCTCGTGCGCAACAAGGGCCGCCATGCGCACGAAGTCCACGGGTGACTTTTGGAAATCCAGCCGCCCAACGGTCCCGATCAGAGGGCTGCTCTCCGGGATACCGAGCTCCGCGCGCACGGTTGGGTCCGTCTCGAAGGGGATCTGGTCGAGCTCAACGGCCGAGGGCACGACCGAGATCTGACCGGGCCGGGCGAGCCGTCGCTCGACGGCCTCGCGCGCGATCTGCGGCGCGACCGCGAAGATCTCGTCGGCTGCCGGCTGCGCCAGCCGCTCGAGGAAGAGGTACGCGGCACGCCGCCGGACGCTCATGAAGTCGTGGAAGCTGAACCCATGGAAGGTGTGGACGATGATGGGCGTGCGGGCTATCCACGCTGCCAGGCGCCCCATGACGCCGGCTTTCGACGAGTGTGTGTGAACGATCTGGAATCGCTCGCGACGCATCAGGCGGATCATCCGTAGGAAGACGCGGAGATCGGCAAACGGTGCGATGTATTCGTGGAAGTCCCGGAGCTCGACGCACGAGATGCCCGCTGCACGCGCGCGCTCCCAGAGCGGACCGCCCGGGACGCCGGCGATCCATACTTCGTACCGGAGCGGATCCATCCCCAGAGCGGACACGAGCGTGTTTCCCCCCGCGCCGGCCCAGAACCGCGTGATGACGTGCAGCACCTTTACGCGAGGAGCGACCGCCGGCTGCGGCGGGAGATCGTCCGGCGTCGCGACCGGCTCTGGTGGGTCCGGCCACGCGAAATTCACGCCGCCACCTCCATGTGCGCGCGCTCCCACTCGACCATCGCCGCCAAGCCGTCGACGAGTGAGGTGGACGGCGCATACCCGAACGCGGCGCGCGCGATCGACGTGTCGGCCGCCGTATGACGAGCGTCGCCGTCCTGCGCGCGGAGCCGTACGACGTGTACGGGACCGCACAGGGACTCGACGATGCCGATCACTTCGTTCATCGACGTCCGCGCCCCGCCGCCGATGTTCGCAACGCCGCACCATTCCGACCGTGATGCACGATCCAAGCCTTGAACCGCGTCGGCCACGAACGTGAAGTCTCGCGTTTGCTCGCCGTCGCCGTACAACGTGAAGGTGTCCCCGCGGATCGCCGCGCGCACCAAACGCGCGAACGCCATGTCCGGTCGTTGACGGGGGCCGTACACGGAGAACAACCGCAACGACGTCGTCGGCAGCGCGTGAACGGTTCGATACAGCTCGCACAGGTGTTCCGCGGCCAGCTTCGTGACCCCGTACGGGGACACCGGCCGAGGAATCGCGTCCTCCGGCGTGGGAAGTGACTCGGCGTCGCCGTAAACGGACGAGCTAGAGGAGTACACGAGCTTCGACACGGTGCTCGACCTGCACGCTTCGAGCAGCCGCTGCGTGGCGTCGATATTGCACCGGACGTACGTTGCGAATTCGGAGCCCCACGACGGGCGCACGCCGGGCTGGCCCGCGAGGTGGTACACGACATCGATGCCGTCGAGGAGGGGCTCGATCGGCGCGTCGAGGAGATCGGCGGAGACCGACTCGAATCGCGGGTGGCCGAGGATGCCTTCGAGGTTCTGCTCTTTGCGCGCGCGCGGATAGTACGGGGTGTAGCAATCAACTCCGCGGACCATCTCTCCCGCTTCCAAGAGTCGCTCGCTCAGATGTGAGCCGACGAACCCTGCAGCACCGGTGATGAGCGTGTTCATGCAACCGTCCCTTCGACCCGCTGGGAACGAAGGCCGAACGCGTGCACCCCGGCGAGGATGCCGAGCAACGTCCAGACCGTCCGCTCGTGCAGGATCTCGTGCGTGAATGCGACGAACGCAAGCGAAAAGATCGCGCCGAGCAGCCAGACGGGCCGCTGGATGATCTCGCTGAGTTCGTCGCGAAGGAGGCGGGGATGCAAGGCCGTCGTTCGGACCTTGACGGCTCCGATCAAAAGGAGGAGCCCGATCGCACCGATGATGCCGCGCTCGGTGATCGTCGCGAGGTAGTCGTCGTGGGCTTCGTTGGGATACGGAGCGGCGATCTTGGTGAGAGATGCGCGCGTGGACGCCGGCCCACGCCCGATCAAGGGTCCGTCGAGGTACAAGCCGGTTATCTCGGAGATAAGAACCTCTCGCGATCCCGTGCTCTTCTCCTCCCGCCCCAGTGAGTCGCGGATCAGCCGGTTGCTGCTCGCGCCTGCGCGATCGAAGAAGTGGCTCGACTGCACACCGGCCACCACCCCGAGCCCACCGAGTGCGAGGATCGCGAAGAGCGCAACCGCCGCAGCTCCCCCACGACGACGGAACGTGCCCACCGTCGCGGCGGTGAGGGTGATCACGCTGAGCGCCAGCAAACCGGCGAGCGATCCGGTAACGACCAAGGCTCCAAGAAGGAGGAGGACGGCGAAGCCGCGCCGCATTCTCGACGACGGCGTTCTGGTGCAAAGCACGATCGCGAGCGAGATCGCGAAGTACACCCCGGCGGAGTTCTCATCGGTGAACGTGAACGCTGCTCTCGAGCCAACCGTGGGATTGATGCCCGCAAGCGCGTCCCATCCGATCGCCACGCCGAGCACGATGAGTGCGGCCGACGCGAGCGCGACGTAGCTCCACGTCCGAAGAATGACGCGCACAGCACCGGGGAGGCGCATGACGTTTGCGATCGCAGCGGCCCAGAGGAGCAGATACACGTCTTGCCCGACGGCGACGAGGCCGGCGCGCATGTACGGGCTCACGACGGCCGCGACCAAGCCGGCTCCGATCATGATGCCGACGCTGAGCGCGTACGGAAGTCGGAAGCCATACCGATTCGTGGCCGCCCACACGAACACGCTCGCGATGGACAGGACGAACACAATGTCGGCCGGAGCGATGTTCAACGACGTGCGGCCTCGCGACAAGGGAAGCAGGGCGATACCGAGCGCCACGAAGAAGGTGGGCACGCCGTCGCCGAGAGACTCGGCCGGCGCCGGGACGGTGAAATCGCGCTCGAGGACGGCGGCGGCGTTCATCAGTACCAGTCCGGGTACGGACTCGGCGTGCATGCCGCGACGGGGACGGACCGATACTCGGGGATCGCCGAGCGCAGCACGTTGAGCGTTGCTTCGTCATCGTTGTTCTCCGCAGCGTTCCGCAGGTCCGCGAGCAGCTGCTCGAAATCCGGGGAGACGGGTTGCGGGTGAACAACGGAGATGGCGTCGTTCTCGGTCGGCATGAGCGCCTCGGAGAACGCAGAGAGAGACTCGTCGAGCTTTTCGCCCGGCCTCAGCCCGGTGAATCGGATCGCGAGGTCGTCCTCGTCGAGGTGAACCTGCGCCGCATATCGGCGAACGAGGTCGACGATCCGGACCGGCTGGCCCATATCGAGGATGAAGATCTCGCCCTCCCGTGCCATGGAGGACGCTTCGATAACGAGACCGGCCGCTTCCTCGATGGTCATGAAGTAGCGCGTCGCGTCCGGGTGTGTAACCGTGACGGCTTCCCCGCTCGCGATCTGTCGCGCCACCATCGTCAGCAGCGAGCCGCGGCTCCCGAGAACGTTGCCGAACCGCACGGAAGCGAACGCAGTTCCCTTGCCGGTACGGCTCTGCAACAGAAGCTCGGCCATCCGCTTCGATGCACCCAAGACGGATACGGGATCCGCAGCCTTGTCGGTTGAGATCAAGATGAAGCGCCCGACCCCCGTCGCCAAGGCCGCATCGACAAGATTCTCCGTGCCCATCACGTTCGATTTCACGGCTTCGGTTGGGTGGCGTTCGAGAAGCGGCAGATGCTTGTGGGCCGCCGCGTGGAAAACGACGTCCGGCTTCACGCGCTCGAACGTGTGCAAGACCCGGCGACGGTCGCGGATGTCCGCCACGACCAAGCCGTCATCGTCGAGCAGCCCGTGACCGTCCAATGTCATCTGAAGACCGTGGAGATTCGTTTCATCGTGGTCGAGAAGAACGAGCCGGGCTGGTTCAAAGCTCCTGAGCTGAACGGCAAGCTCGCTGCCGATCTAGCC
>Ga0209577_10003614_pt1 | contig 14569 bp, 14 predicted proteins | sample GraSoiAngelo_109_FD_185874 | JGI IMG/M metagenome (GOLD analysis project Ga0209577, IMG submission 185874) | Grasslands soil microbial communities from the Angelo Coastal Reserve, California, USA - 14_0903_12_20cm (SPAdes) (version 2) | ecosystem: Environmental > Terrestrial > Soil > Grasslands...
GCCCGGTCGAGCTCGGCCACCCGCCGCTCGATCCATGGCCGCAGCTCTTGGATCGCCACGGCCGCCTCGCGCGCGGCCGCCCGCCTCGGCAGCACGACCTCGACGCCGCGGGCGGCGTCGACCGTCACGCGCACCCGCCGGGCGCGTCCAGACCGTCTGACGGTGTAGGCGATCTCGGACAGGATCCGGAGAGGGTACGGTCAGGCTCCGACATGCCTTCGTTCCCCGAGCTGGAAGAGCCCCTCAGCGACGGCGCGGTGACGGTCCGACTGGCGGCCGAGCGCGACATCCCGGAGGTTCTGATCGCCTACCAGGACGATCCCGAGCTCCACCTGAGGATGGGCGAAGAGGGGCCGCCCAGCGGCGCGGAGCTGGGGCGGCTTGCGGAGCGTGCGGCCGGCGACCGGGCCGCCGGGCTGGGGATGACCCTGACGGTCCTCCGCGCCGGGTCGGACTCCTGCATGGGCCAGATCAACGTCCACCACGTGGACTGGGAGAACGCCCGCGCCGATCTGGGGATTTGGCTGGCGCCGCAGGCGCGGGGGCGCGGCCTGGCCCGGGTGGCGCTGAGGCTGATCGCCACGTGGCTGCTGCGCGATGCCGGCCTCGAGCGCGTCCAGCTGCTCACCGAGACCCACAACGATCACCTGCTGAGAGCCGCCGTGGCGGCGGGGTTCGAGCGCGAAGGAGTGCTGCGGGGCTTCCTCCGCGAGCGCGGAGCCAGAGTCGACGTGGTGGTCCTGTCGATCGTGCGCCGCGATCTGGCAGCCTGAGGGCCGATGGCCTCCTCGTGGGTGAAGCTTCCTCCCGGCGTCCGCGCTCCGTTCGAGGTCTACGTCAACGGGGTGCGGCAGGAGCTCGGCGCCGACTACACCGTCTCGGCCGGGGAGCTGGTGTTCGAGCGCGAACTGGTGCAGCAGAAGCTCGGGCCGTGGGCGTGGTTCCTGGGCTTCTGGGGCATCGGGACATACAAGCGCAACGACGAGGTCGACATCCGCTACGAGGTGGACGGGCGCCCCATGGTCGCCCACGGGCTCGAGATCAGGCCGTCTTGACCACTTCCCTGCGGACCCAGGGTCGCAGGACCTTGAGCGCCGAGAGGATTGCACGCGTCGCGGGGGAGCGATTGAGCGTGTAGAAGTGGATCCCCGGCGCGCCCCGGGCGAGCAGCTCCGCGCATTGAAGCGTGGCGTAGGAGACGCCGAGCTGGAGCACGGCGTCCGGGTCTCCCGCGCGCAGCTCGAGCTGCTCGAGCAGCGACTCGGGGATCGTGGCGCCGCACATGCCGGTGATCGTCTTGATCTGGCTGACGTCGGTGATCGGCATGATCCCGGGGAGGATCGGCACCTCGATCCCCGACGCCCGCGCCTCCTCCACGAACCTGAAGTAGAGCTCGTTGTCGAAGAACAGCTGCGTGATCAGGAACGACGCGCCGGCATCGACCTTCTCCCTGAGGAACCTCAGATCGTGGGCGAGGTCCGGGGCGTCCGGGTGCACCTCCGGGAAGCACGCCGCGCCGATCCCGAACGCCTGGCGCTCGGAGATCAGCGAGGCCAGCTCGGTCGAGTAGCGGAGCCCGCCCGGGTGTGGGCGCCACTCGGTCTCGCCACGGGGTGGATCGCCCCTCAGCGCCAGCACGTTCTCGATCCCGGCCTCGGCGATCGTGTCGAGGATCTCGTGGAGCTCCTCCCGCGTGGCGCCGACGCACGACAGATGGGCCATGGCCTCGATGCCCAGATCCCCCTTGATCCACCGGGTGATCTCCACGGTTCGCTCGCGGGTCGAGCCTCCGGCTCCGTACGTGACCGACGCGAAATCGGGTTCGAGCGGTTGGAGCGCCTCCAGCGCGGTCCGGAGGTTCCGCTCGCCGTCGTCGGTCTTGGGCGGGAAGAACTCGAACGAGAAGACTGGCTCGTCGGAAGAGGCGAGGATCTCGTCGATGCGCACGGTCCCGGAAATGTAGCTAGGTTGACACGAGTGTGTCAAGGTTGGCCGGGAACCGAGGCCATGGCCACCAGCCGCCACTGGGCGGCGCCGCCGTTCGGCTCGCGCTCGACCCGACCTAGCGCCTCCAGGTGCCACAGGTAGCAGAGCGTCTCGGACAACAGCCACGACGCATTACGTTCCGAGAGCGGCTCCCCATGGACGATGGGTGCGATCTCGAGCGCCGTCCGCGGCCGCTGCGCCAGGGCGCCGGCGACCGCCTCGAGCCGCTCGCCGACCAGCTTCCGCGACCCCTCCACATGGCCGTGTACGTCGACGAACGGGCGCCCGTGCCCCGACACTCCGAGGCGCGCGTTCAGCCTGTCGACCACGTCGAGCGAGGAGAGGAACTCGCCGACCGGATCCGGGGTCCAGCCGTAGTCGTAGTACAGCGAGATCCGCCCGAGCACGTGGTCGCCGGAGATGAGAATCCGGCGCTCGGGCTGGAACAGGCACACGTGCGAGGGGGCGTGCCCGGGCGTCTCGTACGTCCTCCAGGTGCCGAGGTCGGTCTCGATCTCGACACCGTCGACGAGCGGCCGGTCGGGCTCGATCACCTTCGCGATGCCCGAAGGCATGTTCTTCGGAAAACGCTCGGCATAGCGTTCGAGCACGGACGTGGGCACGCCGCTCTGCCGGCCGATCTCGAGCCGGCGCGCCAGCGCCGCGTTCGGATCGCCCGCGGTCTCCGTGGCGTGTCGGTGGTCGGGGTGCATCCAAAGCTCGCATCCGGCGCGCTCGATGATCGGCGCCGCCTGGCCCCAGTGGTCCGAATGGGCGTGCGTCACGGCGATGAGTCGCACGTGCTCGAGCCGGAGGTTGACCTGGCCCATCGCGCGCTCCAGCTGGTCGAGCGACCCGGGCTCGTGGTATCCGGTGTCGACCAGCACCACGCCGGAGCCCGCGGCGATCGCCCAGGCGTTGCCGTGAGGGACCCCGGGCCAGGGCAGCGGCAGCCGCAGTCGCCACAGACCGGGCAGGACGCGCTCCCCGCGTCCGAGCTCGCGCTTGGTGCTCACCGCGCGGACGATAGGTGACGGCGCGTAGACTCCGCACGCTCGATGGCCTCGCCGACGGAGATCGCCAAGCGCTACTTCCAGGCTGTCGCCGACCGCGACGTCGACGAGATGGTGGCCTGCTGGGCTCCGGGAGGGGTCGACCGGTTCGTGGGCCAGGAGGAGGTGATCGCTCCCGACGGGGTGCGTGAGTACTTCGAGGGTTTGTTCGCCGCGTTCCCGGACTTCCGGCTCGAGGTGATCGACACGACCGCCTCCCGCACCCGGGTGGCGGTGCGCTGGCGGGCCAGCGGAACCTTCGCGGGACCGGGGAGCTTCCAGGGATTCGCGCCCAACGGGGCCAGGATCGAGATCGAGGGTTGCGACGTGCTCACGGTCGCCGACGATCTCATCCAGCACAACGACGCATATCTCGACAGCGGCGAGATCGGCCGCCAGCTGGGGTTCCTGCCGGAGTCGGGCTCGCCCGGGGAAGCGCGGCTGACCCGCTTGGCAAATCTGCGGACCAGGATCGAGTCGTGGATCCGCGGGGTCCGGACCGAGCGGGTCGCCGAAGGGGTGTGGGTCCTGCGCGGCGGCTTCCCGTCGAAGACGATGAACGTCTACCTGATCGAGGACGCGGCACCCGGCCCGGACGGCCGGGTTGGGCTGACGATGTTCGATGCGGGGATCCAGGACATGACCGCCGCCGTCCGGGCCACGGCGGCGAGGCTCGGAGTGATCACGCGGGTCGTCCTCGGTCACGCCGACGCCGACCACCGCGGAGCGGCCCCCGGGATCAGCGCTCCGGTCTACTGCCATCCGGCCGAGCGCGAAGCCGCGGAATCTCCGGACCCGTGGCGGTACTACTGGGACTTCTCGAAGCTCGGGCCCCACGGCCGCGTGCTCCTGAAGCGAGCGCTCCCCATGTGGGACGGAGGCGCGGTTGAGATCGCGGGCACGGTGGAGGAGGGCGACGAGGTCGCAGGCTTCCGGGTGATCGAGCTTCCCGGTCACGCGCCGGGGCTGATCGGGTTGTTCCGTGAGTCGGACCGCCTGGCGCTGGTGTCGGACTGCTTCTACACGCTCGACCCCCAGACGGGGATCAAGGGACGGGCGCGGGTGCCGCATCCGGCGTTCAACATCTCCACCGAGCAGGCGGCCGCGTCGATTCTCAAGCTCGCGGAGCTCGAGCCGTCGGCGGCGTGGGCGGGACACGCGGAGCCGGTGCGCGGCGACGTCGTCTCGCAGCTGCGGCAGGCCGGGACGGACGTTCCGCGATAGCCGCGTGGGGCGCCGTCGGCGAAAGCAGCGGGATGACTCGCGCGCCGCCGGTGGGCGAGGCCGGACGCCGAGCAGGCGAGCGCGCGAGCGGTTGGCTGCGCCGAGCGCCGAGTATCGCGACGAGGACGGGAACATGCTCGTGCTGCGCGGATCGCTCACCGTCGGCGCCCGGCGCGAGTACGCGCGGGTTCTGGGCGGCGGTCTGGACCGTGACGACGCGTGGCAGAGGGCCACCGAGCTCCTGTTCGAGCGCCTCGCGGTGTCGTGGACGATCGCGGGACTCGAGATCACGCGGCAGAAGGAGCTGCTGGGCCGCTACCGGATGGCCTCCCCAGACGAGCGACGGTTCGTCCGCGAGTCGCTGCGAGCGCATGTAGCCGAGCAGTTCCCGGAGCTCGAGGCGCCGTGATCGACCCCGACGCGTTTGCGGCGCTGGTGTGCGACTGGTGCCTGGAGGTCTCAGAGCGCCAGCAGGTACTGGTCGTCTCGACCACGCTCGCCGAGCCGCTCGTGCGCGCTCTGCACCGAGCGATGCTGGAACGCGGTGCGTGGCCGCTGCTCAGGCTGTCCTTCGGAGAGCTGGCGCGCGACTTCTATGCGCACGCCAGGGACTGGCAGCACGACACCTTCGGAGCAGTCGAGCTGATGGAGGTCGAGGCGGTGGACGCCTACGTGCGGATCGACGCGCCCGCCGACACGCAGGCCCTGGCGGGCGTCGATCCCGACCTGGTGTTCCGCGCGCTGCGGGCGCGGGAGCCGATCGCCCGGACACGCCTGTCCAAGCGGTGGTGCGGGACGATCTGGCCGACGCCGGCGCTCGCGCGACAGGCGGGCATGGAGGAAGACGACTACGCCGGCTTTCTCAACCGTGCCTTGTTTCTCGACCGCAGCGACCCGCTGATTGCCTGGCGCGAGCTCTCGGCGCGCCAGGACGAGCTCGTGGCGCGCCTCGCGGACGCGCGTGAGATCCGGATCGAGGCGGAAGGGACCGACCTGCGGGTGTCCGTCGCCGGACGCACCTGGATCAACTCGGACGGCCGGCGCAACATGCCGAGCGGCGAGGTGTTCACCGGGCCCCTGGAGGACTCGGCCGAGGGCACCATTCGATTCACCATCCCCTCGAACCGCCAAGGCGTCGAGGTGAGCGACATCGAGCTGAGGTTCTCCTCGGGCCGAGTGGTGAGCGCGCACGCAGGCCGAGGCGAAGAGCATCTGCGTTCGGCGCTCCAGACCGATCCGGGTGCCCGGCTCCTCGGCGAGCTGGGGATCGGCACCAACCCGGGGATCGATCGCGCCACCGGGTCGACCCTTCTGGACGAGAAGATCGCGGGGACGGTTCACCTCGCCCTGGGTCGGTCCTATCCAGAGACAGGAGGCCGGAACCTGTCCGCGCTGCACTGGGACCTGATCTGTGACCTTCGCCAAGGCGGCCGACTCACCGCCGACGGTGCGGCGATCGAGATTCCAGGGTCTTAACCGGCCGCACAGATCCCGTTCAGTACCGTCAAAGCGAACCATGCGCCGCACCAAGATCGTCGCCACCATCGGTCCCGCTTCACGCGACCCGGACACGCTGCTGCGGATGATCGAGGCTGGGATGGACGTGGCCCGGCTGAACTTCTCGCACGGCAACCGGGAGATCCACGCCGAGAACGCCGAGCGCGTCCGAGCGGCGGCCGGACGGGTGGGCCGGCAGGTCGCGATCCTGCAGGACCTCCCCGGCCCGAAGATCCGGATCGGCAGGCTCAGGGACGACATCGCCGAGCTCAAGCCCGGCGAGAAGCTCGTGCTGGCGTGCGGCAGCGACGACGTCGGCGACGGGGAGCGGATCTCGGTGAGCTGGAGGGGGCTGACCAGCGCCGTGGACCCAGGCGACGTCATCTACCTGGCCGACGGAGCGATCCGGCTGCGCGTGCAGGGCGTCCGCGACGGCGACGGCGAGCTCGAGACGGCAGTGGAGATCGGCGGCTCGGTCGCGTCGCGCCAGGGCCTGAACATCCCGGGATCGACGCGTGGCCTGGACGCCGTGCCCGAGGAAGACCTGGACATGCTGCGGTTCGGCGAGTCGATCGGCGTCGACCTGATCGCGCTGTCGTTCGTGCGTCACGCCGAGGACGTGACCAAGGTGCGCCAGCACACCCGGCTTCCGCTCGTGGCCAAGATCGAGAAGCCGCAGGCCGTGGACGCGGCGGAGGAGATCATGCGTGCGGCCGACTGCGTGATGGTGGCCCGCGGCGACCTCGGCATCGAGCTGCCGATCCAAGACGTCCCGATCGTGCAGAAGCGGCTGCTCGAGCAGGCCGGGCGGCTGGCGCGTCCGTCGATCACGGCCACGCAGATGCTCGACTCGATGGTCGCCTCCTCGCGCCCGACCCGCGCCGAGGTCGCCGACGTCGCGAACGCGATCCTCGACGGCACGGACGCGGTGATGCTCTCTCAGGAAACCGCCATCGGCGCCTACCCGGTGGCGGCGGTCGAGATGATGGCCTCCGTCGCCGAGCGGACCGAGCGCTCGGCCCCGTACAAGCTCTGGAACGAATCCCGGGTCCGGCGCGATGCGCGCGACCCCGCCTATACGGTCGCGTACATGGCGTGCACCGCCGCGCGCGAGCTCCATCTGGCAGCACTGGTCGTGCCGACCCTCTCGGGACGCTCCGCGCGGCTGATCTCTGCGCATCGCCCCAAGGTCCCGATCTATGCGCTCTCGCCGGGGCGCGAGACGGTCCGGCGGTGCAGCCTGATGTGGGGAGTCCAGGCCGGCTCGATGCGCCGCCACGAGGTGACCGAGGCGCTGATCGCGGACGCCACCAGACGGGTGGCCGAGCTGGGGTGGGTGAAGCCGGGCGCGCGTGTGGGGGTCACAGCCGGGTTGCCGAGCGGGCGGCCTGGGACGACCAGCCTGATTCAGATCCAAAAGGTGTGATCGCCACACCTTGCGTCCCGCGGGCGCGAGGAGTACGGTTGGGGCCTCGGGGCCCGGGGTTGCGGAGCGAACCGAGGGGGCAGGCTGTTCAGCGCACGGACGGCCGGAGGCCACCCGCATAGAACTCGGCTTCCTGCCGGCCGAGTTCCGTGGCCGGATGGTCGCCGTAGAACCACTCCCGTGCGATCCGGTGGAAGCTCCCGCGGGCATGGAGCTGCGAGAGCACCGCGAGCGTCAGGACCTCCATCCGCCTTCCGAAGATGTGATCGGGAGGAGCGGACTCGTGGCGGAGCTGCCCGAAGTACTGCGAGCGGGGATCGCTCATGTCGATCAGCACCTGCGTCGCGTACTCGGGGGTCAGCTCGACGTACTGGTCGACCGTGTACCACGCGGTGGCGGCGCGGAAGTGCTCCAGCACGCGCTCGGGCTTGAAGCGCTGGGGATCAGGAAAGAAGCCCGTCTCGGTACCGAGGCGCATGATCGTCTCCACGTCGCCCTCGATAATCGCGCGGGCGACCGCGATCTCGAGCTCGACCGCACCCGCCGGCATTCGCTTGAACAGGCCGAAGTCGAGAAACGCCATCCGCCCGTCGCTCATCAGCATCGAGTTGCCGGGGTGGGGATCACCGGAGAACTCGCGATGGCGGTAGAGGCATCCGAAGTAGAAGCGGAACAGGATCTCCCCGATTCGGTCCCGGTCTTCCTGCGGATAGCCCTTGAGCTCCTCGAACCCGGTGGCGCCGTCGACGTACTCGGAGACCATCACGCGCTCGTGTGACAGCGAGGTCACTACGTCAGGGATGAAGATGAACGGGTGGCCGCGGAAGATCCGCGCGAGCGTGCGTTGGTTCTGTGCCTCGAGCTCGTAGTCGAGCTCCTCCTCGATCCGGTTGCGGATCTCCTCGCCGATCGCCTTCGGGTCCATGCCGGGGGCGATCCGCTTGAGCGCGCGCAGGATCAGTCCCAGGTTCTGCATGTCCGCCCGGACTGCGGCTGCCACCCCGGGGTACTGGACCTTGACCGCCGCCTCGCGACCGTCGTCCTTCAGCCGAGCCCGGTACACCTGGCCGATCGAGGCGGCCGCGATCGGCTCCTCGTCGAACTCCTCGAAGACGTCCTTCAGCGGCTCGTCGACCTCCTCCTCGATCACCTTGCGCATCTCCTTGAAGGTGACCGTCGGCGCGGCATCGCGGAGCTTGCCGAGCTTGCGCTGGAACTCCTCGCGGTACTCCTCTGGCACCAGGCCGACGTCGAGGAACGACATCACCTGCCCGAGCTTCATCGCGGCGCCCTTCATGTGACCGAGGGCGTCGACGATCTGCTCGGCCGCCTCGATGTGCCGGCGCTCGAGCGCCGCCTTGCGCCCATCCTTGGTGCGCGCGACGTTGCCGACGTGGGTGCCCGCCTGTCGGATCGCCTGCCCGGCAGCGAGTCCCCCGATCTTGGCGGTACGCCCCACTCGCGTGGTGGGGATGTTGTCTCTCGCCACTGCCCGAAATGCTAGCTGCGCTGTACCTGGGATCCCGGAACGATGTCGTCGGACCCGTCCGGCCAGCGGACCCAGGCCTTGCTGCCGCCGTCGTAGTCGGTGGCCAGCAGGATCAGCGTTGCCGGCTCGCCGAGCGCCGTGCACTGCTCCTCTCCCTCCGGGTCGAGGCCCCGCCAGATGCGGACGAACGGGTTGTGCTCGAGCTCGTCCGCCACCGTCGTCGGGTCGGTGTGGCCGGGATGGATGCGGGTTTCGGGAGGGAGCTTCAGCAGCGTGTCCATGATCGAGGACTTCAGATCCGCATACGTGGTGTGGCCGGGCGCCCGGACCCCGCCGACGGACCCCTTGAACAGGGTGTCGCCCGTGAACACGTCGGCCCCGGAGACGAGCAGCGAGAGCATCCCGGCGGTGTGGCCGGGGGTATGCAGCGGCTCGATCTCGAGCGCGCCGCTGTAGATGCGCTCGCCGGGCTCCATCGTTCCGGTGGCCGCCTCGACGTGTTCGCGCTCCAGCGGGTGGATCAGAACCGGTGTGCCGGGGTGGCGCTCCAGGACCCGGTCGACCTCCGCGACGTGGTCGAAGTGGTGGTGGGTCAGGAGCACGTGCGTAAGCGAGAAGCGCATCCGGTCGAGCACGGCGAGGAGGGGGTCCACTGGGCCGCCCGCATCGATCATCACCGCGTCCGAGCCGAGCTCGTCGGCCACCAGATACGTGTTCGAGAGGAAGCCCTCGTGCATCGAGCGCTCGATGATCATGGGGGGTAGGGTAAGGGCATGAGCCTGATCCACACCTGCTACCGGATCACCGACGTCGATCGCTCGGTGTCGTTCTACAACGCGTTGGGGTTCGACGAGATCGGACGCATCCCGATCAGGGACGAGGCGATCAACGTGTTCATGGGGCTCCCCGACGATGGTCCCGAGCCCCGGCTGGAGCTGACCTACAACTTCGGCGTGGACTCCTACGACATCGGTACCGGCTACGGCCACATCGCGATCACCACGCCGGACATCGACCGGGCGCTGGAGCGCCTGAAGGAGCAGGGGATCGAGCCCGAGCGCCCGCCGTACTCGGTGCGCGAGGGCGGTTCGCGGCTGTGCTTCGTCCGGGACCCCGACGGCTACAGGATCGAGTTGATCGAGCGGGGCTGACCCGGGGTAACCTGAAGTCGCGATGGCCGAGACGACGAAGATCGCGGCGCTGCTGGAGCGCCTGAGCCAGGGGGTGGCGGCCCACGACCGCGAGAATCCCGACCACCACACCTGGGGGATCGGGATGGCTCACTTCGACATCGAGCGCCTCGGCCTGGAGGAGGGCGAGGAGATCCTCCCGGGGATCGTGCTGCAGGCCGACGGCGGGATGACGGGGCAGTTCAGGATCCTGTGCGACGGTATGCACGAGGAGGGCGTCGAGGAGCGGGAGGAAGAGGTCGTCGACGCGATCGCCGAGCAGGAGCTCGCCGAGCCCGTATACAGCCCCGGCGAGGGCACCCCTCCGCCGCTGGAGCCTCCGCTCTAGTAGCGCGGCGGATCGATCCCCGCGCGATCCGCGATTCGCAACACCAGGCGCGCGATCGTCGGACACTCGATCCCGTGGCGCGCCCCCGCCCGCAGGACGGCTCCGGGGATGGCGTCGAGCTCGGGCTGGCGGCCCGCGGAGATGTCGCGCTGCATCGAGGAGCCGAGGTCGGCATGGGCGTCGTCGAGCTCGGCGAGGCGGGCAGCGGGGTCGATATCGGCCCCGTCAGCATTGGCGACGGCGGCCGCCTCGTCGATGCAGCCGACGAGCTTCGCTCGCCATTCCGGGTCGGAGCGGATGAACCCGATCGGCCGATCCGCGGCACTGCTCGTGCATGCCAAGGCGTTCAGGCGAACGAGCTTCGACCAAAGGATCTGGGCCTCGCTCGGACCGATCTCGGCCGGTACCTTCGCTCGCTCGAGCGTCACCGCCAGCTGCTCGAGCGAGTCGTGGAGCGTCGGGTCGTCGCTGGCCAGATCGACCCGCAGGAAGGGGCTCGTCTGCAGGATCACGCCCGGCTCGGAGCTATGGGACTCGATCCTGATCGTTCCGGCGGCAACCCGCGGGAACCGCTCGCGCAGCAGCGCCATGTGATCGAGCCCGTTGAGCAGCGGTACTACCAGGCGGGGCTCGGAGCGGATCCGCTCCAGTCCCGCGCTCAGCCCCGTCGACTTGGTCGCGACCAGCAGCACGTCCGCGGGTTCCTCGAGCGAGCTCACCACACGCGGCCTGGCGTCGAAGTCGCCCAGCCGCACGCTCCGGACCTCGATTCCCTCGCGCTCGATCCGCTCCGCCGTCCGCTCACGCGCGACAACGACCGTGTCCTCGCCCCCGCGCGCCAGCGCAGCCGCCAGGAAGCCGCCCACCCCACCGGGCCCGAGAATGCTGACGCGCGACACGGGCGGGGAGCATATGCTGCCGTCCACCATGCGGTTGGGGAGGATCTGCGCGTGCGCCCTGGGGTCGCTGCTGTGTGCGGCGCCGGCGCTCGCGGACCGGATTCCCTACCGGGTCGGCGGCGGCCTGCCGCGGCCGGTCAGCTCGCCTCCGTTCGGGCCCGGCGCGCCGTACACGGCCGTGGTCAAGTCGCTGATCTCCCAGCTCGAGCCCACCAGCCCCCCGACTCCGACGGCGCTGATGAACATCGTGCAGCTGCTGCACGGGACGAACAGCTCTGACTGCACCACGGTTGGCTACAACGTCGCCCCCAGCGGCACGAATCCGGCCATCTCGCCGCTGTGCTGGTCCGACGCGCTCGGGGTCAACACCACCTCGGGGGCACAAGTCAGGCAGACCACCGCGCCGCCGCTGCGCGTCGCGATGGCGTCCTCCTGGGATCCGGCGCTCCTCAACGCATGGGGACAGACCGAGGCGAGCGAGGCGCGGTGGCTGGGGGTCACCGGCCTGTACGCGCCGCAGGCCGACCTGCTGCGAATCCCCAACTGGGGCCGCAACGGGACGATCTTCGGCGAGGACCCGTTCCAGGATGGGACGCTGGCGGCCGCCGAAGTCAACGGCATCCAGGGGAAGGGACTGATCGCGCAGATCAAGCACTTCGCGATGTACAACGGCCAGAACCTGTTCTACGACACCGACGTACAGGACCAGGCCGCGCACCAGCTCTACCTCCAGCCCTACGAGTACGGGACGTCAGGGAGCGGGGTGCTGCCCCGCTCCGGCCAGGCGGGATCGATGATGTGCTCCTACCAGCGGTTCGAGATCCATCCGGCGCCCGGCGTGAGCGGCGGCACGCCGAGCGCGCTCTCGCCCCCGGGCGGAGCGCTGGCATGCGACAACCAGATCAAGAACGTCGTCGCGCACTCCGGCTGGCGCTGGAACGGGTTCTTCGCCAGTGACTACGACCTCGCGATGGACTCGACGATCCAGGCTATTGAGAGCGGAACCGATCAGGAGATGCCCACCAACATCTGGTTCGGGCTGCCGCTCGTCACCGCCGTGCAGACGGGCGTCGTCCCGCTGAGGACGTTCAACGACGCCCTGGCGCGGATCCTCTACCAGGAGGAGCGCTTTCACCTGCTGGGTCACCCCGACGGCAACTCCAACTACCTGAGCCGGTCGAACCCGATCGACAAGTCCGGTAGGTGGGCGCTCAGGGCGGCGATGAAGACGCACGACGGAGCTGTCTCGGAGCGGGCCTCGGAGGAGGGTGCGGTGCTGCTCAAGAACGCCCGTCACACCCTGCCGTTGAGGCGGGCCGATCTCCGGAAGGGCGTGCTCGTGGTCGGCGAGTCCGCCGAGTACATGCCCGCCGATCCCGGCACCGAGCAGGCGGTCGGGTATCCCGACCGCGACGCCATCAGCCCGCTCGAGCAGCTCAGGCAGTTCGCCCCAAAAAGGTCCAAGATCACCTACCTGCCGTTCATGCCGAGCGCGACTCCGACCCCGGGCGACGGGACAGCGGTGCCGCGTGCGGTGCTTTCGACGGACGGCGCCAAGGCCGGCACCGGCCTGCTGAGGACGGCCGGTCCGGGAGCACCGCGCACGGACAACCAGATCGACTTCACCTCGCTCTCGGGTCACGGCCAGCTGGCCTTCGGCAAGACGTACACGTGGACGGGCTACGTGAACGTGCCCTCCTCCGACGACTACACCTTCCGCTTCCAGTTCAGCGTCCCCGGCTACTCGATCGCCAACGGAGGAGGGGCGCTCGGGAATGGCGGCGGCTCCGTCGTTCCGCCCGGGTGCACGGGCAGCGGCGCGCCCAGCTTCAGCCTGGCGAGCTCGCCGGGGACGGGACAGTCGATGAGCAGCGAGACGCTGAAGACCTCGCCGAACACGCCCGCCACGGTCCCAACCAACCCGACCATGTCCGGATACATCGAGCGGGGCCTGGCCAACTGCCTGTTCGAGGCGGGGACGCTCAAGGCGGGCATGCATCAGATCCAGATCAGCTGGAGCACCCCCACCGCCTTCGGAAGCGATCCGTATCACCTGCGCGAGCCCGGCTCACACGCGCCCAGCCTGCGGTTCGCGTTCTCGCGCGCGAGCGCGGACTCCGCCGCTGCCACGGCCGCCGCGCGGCGCGCGGGGAAGGTGATCGTGTTCGCGGACTGCACGTGTGTGACCGAGGACCAACTCACCTCCCCGCCCGTGAACTCGTTCGACGCCGGGCCGGCGAACCTGATCCAGCAGATGGCTCAGGCGAACCGTCACACCGTCGTGGTCTCCAACACCGACGTTGCCACCCTGATGCAGTGGCTCCCCCGAGTCCGTTCGGTGCTTCAGATGTGGTACCCGGGGAGCGAGGGCGGGACGGCCACGGCCAGGCTGCTGCTCGGTCGGGCGAACCCCGCGGGGCACCTCACGAGCACCTGGCCGGCGACGGTGAGCGACACGATCTTCAGCTACGACGAGACCAGGCCGCTCTACCCCGGCGACACCACCGGGGTCCATTCCGAGCGGCTCGCGAGCACCCCGCCGGTCAACTTCAGCGAAGGGGTGTTCGTCGGGTACCGGTTCTTCGACAAGGAGGGGATCGCGCCGATGTTCCCATTCGGGTGGGGGCTCTCGTACACGAGCTTCCGGTTCTCGAAGCTGCGGGTGCGGCGAGCCGGGGCTGGGCTGAACGTCTCCTTCGATGTGTCCAATACGGGCCGCCGGGCGGGCGTCGACGTCGCCCAGGTGTACGTGGGTGCCGCGCCGAGCGTTCCCGTCGGCGTGCAGCAGGCGGTTCGGTCGCTGGCCGGCTTCGATCGGGTCGCTCTCAGGCCTGGCCAGACCCGCCGCCTCACGATCCACGTTGGTCCGGGTCGCGACCTGTCTGGCTACGGCGACCGCCGTGCGTTTGAGTACTGGAGAACGACCTCGCAGTCCTGGGCGGCCGCGCCCGGAGCCCGGCGCATCTGGGTAGGGGACGCCGACACGCGCTCGCGGTTGCCGCTCTCGAACCTCGCCACGCCTTGACCTACTCGATCCTCGCGCGGGACCCGGCCACGGGCGAGCTCGGGGTCGCGGTGCAGTCGCACGCGTTCTCGGTTGGAGCGATCGTGCCCTGGGCACGACCGGGGGCCGGTGCCGTCGCGACACAGGCCAACGCGGAGGTCGCCTACGGCCCTCGGGCGCTCGAGCTACTGGTCGGTGGCGCGGGAGCCGCCGAGGCGCTGGGGAGGCTCGTGTCGGAGGATCCCGCGGCCGCGAGCCGTCAGGTTGCGGTGATGGACTCAAGCGGCGAGGCCGCCGTGCACACCGGCTCGAGCTGCATCCCGTTCGCCGGCCACGTGATCGGCGAGGGGTTCAGCTGCCAGGCGAACCTGATGGCTTCAGGGGAGGTCTGGCCTGCGATGGCTCACGCGTTCTCGGCGGCGAGCGGGCCGCTGGCCGGCCGCCTGCTCGACGCGCTCGACGCGGCCGAGCACG
>Ga0209577_10003615_pt1 | contig 14569 bp, 9 predicted proteins | sample GraSoiAngelo_109_FD_185874 | JGI IMG/M metagenome (GOLD analysis project Ga0209577, IMG submission 185874) | Grasslands soil microbial communities from the Angelo Coastal Reserve, California, USA - 14_0903_12_20cm (SPAdes) (version 2) | ecosystem: Environmental > Terrestrial > Soil > Grasslands ...
GCGAACACGCTGAGGCGAGCAAACAACAGCTGCTCCGCCACAGTCAGGAGCTCGTAGCTCCAGTCGATGGTGTCTCGCAGCGTCCGTTGGCGCTCAGAGGCGTCGCGTGACGCGCCGGTAAGGGCGCCAAGCCGTCGGTCGAGTCGAGCGAGCAGCACGTCCGCAGGCACATGCTTGACCCGTGCCGCGGCGAGCTCGATCGCCAGAGGTAAGCGGTCGACCCGGTCACAAATGCGGGCCACGGTCTCGTGCGTCGCCGCGTTCTGAAACCGATCGTCCGCGGCGCGCGCGCGCGCATCGAAGAGAGCGACGGCGTCGCCTGGCGCGAGTGGAGCAACAATCCACTCGTGTTCACCGGCGATACGCAGTCGTTCGCGACTGGTCACCACGACGTTGAGTCGCGACTCCATTGCGAGGAGCGTCGCGACCTGAGGGGCGGCCGGCAGCAGGTGCTCGAAATTGTCGAGCACCACCAATAACGATCTGCCGCGCAGATGACCGCGGAGGCGCTCGAGCAGCGTCTGGCCGGCGACCTCGGTTACGCCAAGCGTGTGTGCAATCGTCAGCAGTACGAGATCGGGATCCGCGACGGGCGCGAGCGGCACGAGGAAGACGCCGTTTCTGAAATGCTCGATGAGCCGCGCTGCCAGCTGAATGGCAAGGCGCGTCTTGCCGGTGCCCCCCGGACCGGTGAGCGTGAGCAGACGCACATCCTCGTTGGCGAGAAGCCCGCTGAGCTCAGCAAGTTCGGGCTCGCGTCCTATGAACGATGTCACCTGTGCCGGCAGATTCGTGTTGTTCAATGTCCTCAACGGCGGGAACTCGGTCTCAAGCCCCTGCGCGACCAGTTGGAAGAGCCACTCGGGGTCCGGAAAGTCCTTCAGCCGATGCTCGCCGAGGTCGCGAACCTCGATCTCGGAGTCGAGGAGTTCGCGCGAGGATCGCGAGAGCAGCACCTGGCCGCCGTGGCCCGCGGCGCAGATGCGGGCTCCGCGATGGACGTCGATGCCGACGTAGCCTTCTGCGGCGACGGTCGGTCTGCCCGTGTGGATGCCCATCCGGACGTGCACCGATGTCGCGGCGAGCGCGCGCTGCGCGTCGTGAGCGGCGGCCACAGCATCGGCTGCGCGGGCGAACGCTACGAAGAAGGCGTCGCCCTGGGTGTCGACCTCGACCCCGTCGTGGGCGGCGAACGCGGCCCGAAGGAGTCGTCGTTGTGTCGCCAGCTGTTCGGGATACCGCTCGCCAAGCTCACGAAGAAGCCGGGTAGAGCCCTCTATGTCCGTGAAGAGCAACGTGACCGTGCCAGAAGGTAGAGCCCGCACGCTGCAAGTATCTCGTCCGGCTCAACCCAGCCCACTCTTCTCTGAGGCCTCGATGACCTCCCGAGCCGGCTCAGCAGGGCTCTTCCCGATGCGAGGTCGAACCACGAGGATGCGTTTCCCGCCGGCCTGCAATTGAAGCGTGGCCGCTGAACAGTCTGAATGGAGCAATAGTTTCGGCGGCTGCGATTGCGTGTGCAGACGAATCGTTTCGTTCGGATTGACCACGAGTCGGCGAACCATTCTTCTTGTGCGCGCGAGATCCGCACGATCTCGCTGATGCGTGCGTAGTTCGATGCTGAAGTCGCCTTCGAGAAAGACCCGACAGCTCTCTAGCGCGACACTTCGCCAAGCCCGGCAAGGAACGCTTCCATGAGACCCGCGAGCTCGACAGGCCTTTCAATGGGGATCTCGTGGTTGCAGTCCAATACGACGAGTCGCGCGCCCTTGAGTGGTGCCTGCACGGCGGAACGAAGGACCTCCGGAGAAAAGATGGCGTCGTGCGTCCCCCCGACGATCAGCGTGGGCGCACGTACGTCCCGCAGTTTGTCGCTGAACGATGTGTGCAGACACGCCTTCAGGCTCTCGTCGAGCACGACGCGCGGCACCTTTATCGCGTCGTCCGCCCACGCCTCCAGGACTTCCTGCTCTACCTGCTGCGTTAAGAACCATCTCGTGAGCTCGATGAGCTTGGCACGGTCGCCGGCGCGATCGATCCAGTCCTGGTGCGTCTCCGCCGGGAACGGAATCTCTGAAGCCGGGCATCCAGCAATAAGGATCTGACCGCTCACACGGTCGGGCGCGACGCAGGGCAGAAACTGGGCGAACTTCGCGCTCATGCTGAAGCCGACTACGACAAAGCGCTCAGCCGCCGCATGATCCGCGACCGCGATGACGTCTTTAGCGACGCGGTCGAGACTCCAGCTTGTCTCGGGCTTGTCCGAGGCTCCGTGACCGCGCATGTCGATGGTGATCAGGCGAAGCCCGGTGAGATCGAGACGCTTGAGCGTCTGCTCGAAGTACGCTCCCGAGCCGGCCCAGCCATGCATGAAGAGCACCGCACGCGGTCCGTCGCCGCGCACCCGGTAGGCGATCGTTACCCCGTCATCGGTCCGCGCAGAAGTCGTCGGCGCTGTGGCTACTGTCATGGGGACACCTCATTCTTTCCTCGCGTCCATCCTCACGGCACCCTACTGCCCAGCGGCACCGACACCATCGGTGGAATGACCGATGTCGGTCCCGGGCGCCCTCGACGACACGCTCATCGAGCCGCTCGCGCTTGAGGCGTGCGGGTCAGCGCTGCGCGAGGATCCCGGACGCCGCCGCCCACGCCGTGATCTGCGCGCGCGAGCGCACACCCAACTTACCGCGAACGTGCTCGAGATGAGTGTCCACGGTGCGCTCGGTGACGACGAGCTCCTCCGCGATCTGACGACTCGTCAAGCCTTGCGCGACGAGCGCCACGATCTCGCGCTCGCGTGGCGTCAGCGGGGTCACATCCGTCCGGCTTGCGGCTTCGCTCGCGATGGCCCTGGCTGTGGTGGTCGCACAGGCGACCGCGTTCTCCGTCGTCATCGACCGACCCTCCGCCCACCCGGCCAGGCGCGCGCCTCTTGAGACCGCGCGCAGCGCGGGTGCGAGCCGCTGGGCGATCTCGGTCCGCCATGACGCCGGTGCGGCCGCGCCCCTCGCGTCGCGCAGGGCGGCCGCCGCGCCGGCGAGACGGATCGCCTCGGATGGCCGCGTTTTCGCTGCCAGCGCAGCGACTGCCTCGAGCGAGGTCGCCAAACCGCTCCGGCTGGCAAGCCCTTCCGAGAGGATCAGCGCTTCCTCAAGGTACGCGCTGGCCGCGGGAATGTCGCCTTGCTCGAGCGTGACGAAGCCGAGCCTTCGCAGCGTGATCGGAATGTTCGCGCGGTCGCCCAGGCCGCGCTGGATGGCGAGCGCCTCTTCGTACAGCGGCCGTGCCGCCGCGACGTCTCCCTCAGCGCGGAGCACATCGCCCAGCCCACTCAGCGCATAGGCGACGCCTTGCCTTCCGCCAAGCCGGCGCCAGCGGCTAAGGCCCTCGTCAAACAACGCTCGCGCTCTCGCGAGATCCGAAGCGTCGAGCGCCGCATTCGCGAGCGAGGTCACGCGGAGTCCGATGGCGGTCTCGTCCTTGATCTCTCTCGCGATCGTGAGGCTTTCGTCGAGCAGCTCACGCGCCGCTCCCGGCTTGCCCTGCTCGTACGCGACACGTCCGAGACCAAACAGGGCGAGGCCGATCCCGGCCCGATCGCCCAGCTCCCGATAGATCGCAGCGCTCTCCTGATGCATCGCAAGTGCGGCGTCATAGTCGCCCTGGCTCTGTGCGAGAAAGCCCGCTGCGAAAAGAGCTTTCGCCCGCGCGTTGCGGGACGCCTCTGCCGTCGCGAGGAAACCTTCGAGCCTTCCGCGGCCCTCGCTCAGGCGCCCGCGCAGGAACCAGAACAACCAGAGCGCCGAGGCCAGTCGGAGCCCGGTCACACGATCCGCGTCCTCGCTCCATTCGAGGGCGGCGCGTACGTTGTCGAGCTCGCGCTCGAGCACGTCCAACGACGCTGTCTGCCTCGGACCGAGCAGTTCTGAGTCAAGCCGTTCGGCCACCGTCAGGAAGTGCGCAGCATGCCGCCGACATGTCGTCTCCAGCTCGCCCTCGGCCTCGAGCTGATGCCGCGCGAACGCGCGAACGGTCTCGAGCATGCCGAAACGCGGCTCGGCCTCGGGCTGCGTGTCCCGCCACAGCAAGCTCTTGTCGAGAAGTGCATCGATCCCGTCGAGCACATTCAGCTCGTTGACGTCCGAGACCGCTTCCGCAGCCTCAAGCGTCCAGCCTCCGGCGAACGCCGCGAGTCCTCGGAAGAGCGTCTGCTCATCAGAAGAAAGGAGCTTGTAACTCCAGTCGATGGTCGCCTCTAGTGTTCGGTGACGGCGAGGGAAGTCGTTCTCCCCCGACCTCACGAACGTGAGCTGAGGGTCCAGGCGCGCCAAGATCGCGGCCGGCGTCAGGACTTTCATGCGCGCGGCGACGAGCTCGATGGCCAGAGGAAGGCCATCGAGTCGCACGCAGATCTCGGCGACCGATCGCGCGTTTTGTTCGTTGAGCATGAAATCCGGCTGGGCGATGCGAGCCCGCTGGACGAACAGGGCGAGCGAGGGCCACTCCCCGAGAGCGGCTGCTGCCTGCGGCCGCCGCAGATCGGGCACGGCAAGGGGGTGCACTGGAACGTCCCGCTCTGGCTGCAGATGAAGCGGTTCGCGGCTGGTCGCCAGGACCTTCAGACGCGGACAGCTTGCGATCAGGTCGACCACGTGCGCGGCGCCTGGCAGCACATGCTCGAAGTTGTCCAAGACGAGCAGCACCTGCCGCGATTTGAGAAAGCGTTTCACGCTCTCGAGCGCGGGGTCGGCGCCCGTTTCCCGCAGGCCGAGTACCTGTGCGATCGCCGAGGCGATGAGACCAGGATCAGCAACCGATGACAGATCAACAACGAACACGCCGTCGCGGAAGCCGGCGAGCAGGGCGGCTGCGGCCTCCAAAGCGAGACGGGTCTTACCAGCGCCGCCGGTCCCCGTGAGTGTGACCAGACGAGTCTCCGGCTCGAGCATCAGCTCGCGGATCGTTTCGAGCTCCTGCTCCCGCCCGACGAGCGCGGTCGCTCGGGCGGGCAGGTTATGAGGCGGAATGTGCGGGGCACTCGCCAAGGTCCTGAGGGCAGGGAAGTCGGTAGGCAGACCCGCCATGTCGAGCTGGAAAATCTGCTGGGGAAGCCGGATGTCCTTCAGCTCATGTGGGCCGAGGTCGCGCAGCGTCGCCCCTGGCGGCAGGTCGTCGCGCACCAGGCTCTGCGTCGACTGCGAAAGGAGGACCTGGCCGCCGTGCCCAGCCGAGGCGATGCGCGCGGCCACGTGGACATCCATCCCGACGTACTTGGCGTCGCTGATCATCGGCTCGCCGGTATGCAGGGCCATACGTACGCGCACCGCAACGCCGTCGGGCCAGTCGTGTGAGGCCAGCGCGCGCTGGGTTGCCATGGCGCACGCGATCGCGTCGGAGGCGCGCGAGAAGCTGACGAAGAAAGCGTCACCTTGCGTATCGACCTCGTGGCCGTTCCATTGCACAAACGCGGACCGCAGGATTTCGCTGTGTTCCGCCAGCAGCTCGGCGTACTTGGCGCGAAGCCGTTCGAGGAGTTTGGTTGAGCCTTCGATGTCGGTGAAGAGAAAGGTGACAGTGCCACCAGGGACCTGTCCGCGCGCGTCCTCCTCGCCGGGTAGCGGCCGTACCATCGCGGTTCCTCCGCGTGCACTCTAGTAGCGAAACCTAGTCCTTTGGCAGCCGCGGGGAAGAGTTCCGACGGCCAACGAGCAGTCGCGCCGAGTAGGGAGTTCTCGCGCACCCGAATCGAGGCCGCTGCGTGTACACCCGGTTCAGCGGCGCCCACGGTGCAAGATCGCGGACGCGGCGAATCGCGTTCGTGCTCGCTCGGTAATGCATTAGCCCACCGCGGCTCTGCAGTGGTGCTAGTCGGCATGAGCGACGAGACGCCCGCGTTTGGCTGCGTGGCCGGGACGACTCCAAAATTGAGCGAGGCCGCTGAGTAGTCTGAAGAGAGCAATAGTTTCGACTGCTGCGTTCGCGTTCCGGTGACCAATAGTTTCATTGAGGTTGAGCACGAGGACGCGAACCATTCTTCTTGGGTGCTGATTAGTTCGCTAGACCATTGGTCCAACATGCGTTCCAAATCACACTTGGTCGCGTTCGAGTTCCGGAGCAAAACCGATAGAATTGAGTTCCCCGCCGAGGTAGCTCAGTTGGTAGAGCAATGGTCTGAAGAACCGCGCAGCACCTCGTTACCCAAATTTCCGAACAAACTCGCGCCCGATACGCGTTTTCAGGGGTTCGAGAGCAATAGCCTCGCTGCTACTTAGTCTTGCGAGTGCGGCGGGCAGGCTGGGCCAACACGTGGCGTCTCGTCGAAACTCCCATGCGGCCCACTCTCTTCGGTCGGCTTAGGGCGGCTGACTCCCTATCAGCCGCCTTGTCCCGGTCCGGACGGGTGATCGTGCGGCAACTCAGCGCAGACACCATCCTTTAACGTGCCTAGGAACCGGCGCTCGGATCGAGCGCCGGCTCAACAAGCGCGAGACTGCGCACCGGACGTCCATCTGATGGCAGGGCGACGAGGGCGAGGCCGGCGGTCAGGATGAAGCCTGAGGCAAGGACGAGGCTGTAGGGCAGACCGACCAATTGCCATAGGGCGGAGGCTCCGAGCGCACCCGCGATCGTGCCGACGTTCGAAAGGGCGCTGACCACCCCGATCGTGCGTCCTTTCCGGCCTTTCGGCGCCGCTTCATTGAGCAGCGCGAACCAGCTGGCGGTGAACCCGGCCATGCCGCCTCCGGCGATGAACATCAGGGCATACAGGAGCGGGTGGGCAAGGTCGAAGACGATCCCGAGACCCATCAGCGATGCAGGGATAGTGGCGACGATCGCGAGCCGCCGCCGGCCGGTCTTGTCAGCAAAGAGCCCGAGGCCGGCCCCGAACGCGACCGCGCCAGCGCCCGCAGCAGTGAACAACAGTCCGACCTCGAAGGTCGACCAGCCACGAATCTGCGTCGCGAACGGCGCGTAGGTCGTGATGAATCCACCGAAGCCGGTCGCGAGCAGCGTGTTCGCGAGCAGCAGCGTGATGACCGGGCGGTTGAACATTGAGCCTGTGTCCGTCGTCGCCGGAGCAGGCTCGCCTTTCGGCATTGCAAGGGTCAGCAGGCCGCCGAGCGCGAGCGTGCTTGTCACGGCCACGATGACGAACGGCGCCCGGAGGTCGAAGAGCGCCACCACCGTGCCACCGAAGGCAGGACCGAGCACGGTCCCGGCGGCACCAGCCGATCCGAGGACACCGTTGACGAACCCCATGCGCTCGGCTCGCGCGATGCGCGCGAGGTAGATGCGGCTGCCAATCTGGTCGGCGCCTGTGCCTAGACCCGCCATTCCACGGAATCCGATCAGCGCCGACGCGTCGTGGACCGTAGCGATGAGAGCGTTCGCCGCGGCGTACACGCCGGTGCCCAGCCGCACCACACGCAGGCTGCCGCCGCGGTCGATGTACACGCCGGCCAGTAGCTGACCCACCGTGTTCATGAGCGCGAACCCGCCGGTCATGAGGCCGAGCTGGAGTGGCGTCGCGCCAAGGGACACCGCGTACAGCGGCAGAAGCGGAAGCATGACGCCAATGCCAAGGCTCGAGACGAACGACACCGCGGCGAGGACCCCGAGCGGCCCGCGCGCGTTAGAAAGAGCTTGTTTGATGGCGCCGATGCGCGATCGCCCTGCCTTGGTCACAGGCTCGCGTCCGCCGACTGCTGCATCGAGGGTCGCAAGCCAACCCTCTTGTTCGCGCGCACCGCGCGAGTGCGCGGATTCGCAACGGACGATCGCCACAGCTTCGAGGCCGCACGCCACAGACACCGCATCGGAGCGCAGTGTCGGATGCGCTCATGAAGACGCTATGAGCGACGTGTGCTCGCGGCGAGAGCCGAGCTGACTACCGCTATTCCAGAGCCGGAGAAAGGAACCCCATGACCATGCGGACCTCGACGACCAGCGCGAGGCGATGACCAACGCCGTACTTGTCGGTGCCTGATTGCCGTGACGGCTGTCGCGAGTATCGGACGCTTCGATCCGCGGGTCGATCCTCCTCAAGAGCCTGCAACGCGCGAGAGGTCCGTTGTTCCTTCACGGGTTCTTCACTACGAGTCCGGAAGATGAGCGCGCTCGTAGCACTCGGTAAGAAGCGCCGGAAGGGACGATGGGATCTTTGAGACCGACACGGATTGCTGGACTGCTCTACCTCGTCGTGGTGGTCGCCGGCCTCATGGTTCTTAAGGTCGTGCCCGACCACATCATCGTGGCCGGAGACGCCGCGGCGACGGCGAACAACCTGCGTGCCTCCGAGACGCTCTTCCGCGTCGCCACGCTGGTCGACCTTCTGGCTGAAGTCCTCTTCCTGATCGTCGTTCTCGCCCTGTACCGCATCTTCAAGGGCGTGCATGAGGGCCTCGCGGCAGTCATGGTGGTGTTCGTGGTGATCTCCCTCCCCATCATTCTCATTGCCGTGTCATTCGAGATCGCCGCTGTGTCGCTCGTCGGTAGCGCCGATCTCGGCTCGGCATTCGGCAGGCCGCAGCTTGATGCTCTTGCCTCGCTGCTATTGGATCTCCACGACAAGGCGCAGCTCGTCGACGTGATGCTGTGGGGGCTGTGGCTGTTCCCGCTCGGTGCCCTTCAGCTGCGGTCAGGCTTTGTGCCGCGGGTCGTCGGCGTCCTCGCGATCGTCGCCGGGGCTGGCTACGTCCTCGACCTTGCAATCTCGGTGGTTGCCCCTGACGCAACCAAGGCGCTGTCTGGCGCTGCGTCCCTCGCGCAGGCGGGTGAGTTGGCGACTGTGGTATGGCTCCTCGCCGCCCGCGGGGACACCTCGAGAGCTGCTGCTCACAGGGTGGTTGCGGTCGCGGGCTAGCGCGGGTCTCGGGGTCGCATGGCGCCCAGAAGGAGATCTCGGCACTGCAAAGACCATGATCGAGCGGGTCGTTTGGTCTGGTACGGCATTCGAAAGGACGGTGAACAGTCATGGCGAGAGATCCCGAGCCCGTCGGGCCCATGGCGCTTCAAGCAGTTGCGCGCGGCATGCCTGCGGATTTGCGGGTGCGAAGAGGCGCAGACAGCGATCTCGGGCGCACGGTCGAGTTCCAAAACCGCTACTCGACGCCTGGTCAGCACACCACCCCGGAGGTGCTCGTTCGCCGGCGCAAAACCAATCCCGAGCCGCTCGGATTGACTCTGCTCGCGGAAGACGCTGCGGGCTCGGTCGTGGCCGTAGGAACGGCGACGGACGGTGGCCTGATGCGCGCGGCGGATGGTTCTTGGCGGTTGTCCCTGCACGTCGCCGAGGGTTGGCGCCACCGCGGCGTCGGCACGGCGCTCCTTGAAGCGCTCGAAGCACACGCGCGCGCGAACGCGGCAAGTCGCGTTGTCGTGGCGGTCCGCGCGACCGATCCGGAGGGCGCTGCCTTTGCCCTCCATCGTGGTTATCGCGCGTTCCACGAGCGCATCGACGCGTATGTGGACGTGCGCGCCTTCGACGGATCGCGTTTCGAGGACCCGACCGTGAGCATGAGCCGCCACGGAATCCGGTTGGCCATCTACGGAGACCTCCTCACGGAGAACGCCGCCGACGTTGAAGCTTTCGAGCGCGCGATGATCGAGGCGGTCTGGCCCATGTTCCGCGATGTCCCCTCGCCCGTAGCACTGCCCGAGACGCCGCCTCCGTTCGAGCAGGGCCGAAAAATGCTGGAGGGCGCCGGTCTGGATCACAGAGCCACGGTGCTCGCGCTCAAGGGCCGAGACGTCGTCGGGATTACGGTGACAACCGTGAATGAAAACGGAACCGCCTACACGAACTTTACGGGGGTGACGCGCGCTGAACGCGGACTCGGCATCGCGCTGGCCCTCAAGCTCGAAGTCCTTCAAGTGCTGAAGCAGCAGGGCATCAAGCTCTTCGGAACGACCAACGACGAGAAGAACGACCCGATGCGCCGCATCAACGACAAGCTGGGCTACGTGCCGGATCCGCCGACAACCATGTATGCGAAGGCTCTCGAATGACAAAGTAGCGAGGCTACCCGTGCTGGCTATCCGGCCGAGCCGTCATTACCCAGCGGAGCGATGAGGGCGCGCGCCGACTGGCCCCAGAGGTCCCGATCGACCTGCAGGCGAGCCGCTAGAGGACGTAGATGATGAACGCGATGGCAGCCACCGTGTACGCGATCATGCCGATCACTACTGCGCCGAAGACTCTCTTTGAGCCCCGCGCGACCCCGTATTTCGTTTCGACGTCGGCTCGCGTCATCCGATTGGCGACGCTGCCAGTAAGCGGGACTGCGAGGATTTCGGCGACGCGCTTTATGTCGAAGAGAGCGCTGAGCTCGAACACAGAGCGTCCGCTCCGATCGAGGACGAGTGCGATTGGCGTGGTCGTGCCCCACAGCCCGGTCGGCCAGGCGCACTGGAGGATGCTGTGGAGCCGAGCGAGCGCCACCGTCCGGCTCGGTAAGAGCGCGCCTGTCACGCGCGGCGATTGCCCATCGATCTCGAGCCGCGCCCTGAACAAGAGTCCGCCCCAGTACGCGAGAAGCCAGAGCGCGGGAGCCCCGCCGATTAGGAAGAAGATCAACATGCTTCGGGCATCGGTCGCGTCTTCTCCAATGAAGCGCAATGCCGGCCCAAGGGTTGGCCACCATACCACCAGCCCCACAAGGAACGCGATAGGGCCCAGGGTGACGAGCTGCCGCATTCGTCCCATGTTGGGTCGGATGACGATCAGCGAGTCCTGCCCCGTCAGGGTCTCTCGCGAGTCTTCGCTGCGTCGCCTTGCTGACCGAGCGCGTCGTCGGTTGGTGTGCTGCATCGCTTCGCCCCCCACCTCAGAGGCGGCCAGCATAGGCCGATGGTCAAACAGATCGCCGATCGGTCTGTTGTCTCTGGCCCATGGCGCGGCTGCGGCCGCCATGAAGGAGTTAGATGAGACCTTTACTGGTCGTCTTCGAGAGAGTTGCGAGGGATTGCTCTCTGTCCGCTACGGGGCAGGGTCGCGGAACCTGGCGAATCGGGTTCGACTCGCTCGGTGATGCCATATCCACGGCGGCTCTGCAGCGGTCCCGGGGCCGATCGAGGTGCCGTGTAATCGCATCTTTGTCTTCGAGTCGGATTCAGTATTGCGGTGGGCGGTCCTATCGCCGAGACGTTCTCGGTCGTTGCGATTCCGGCGGACCGGCGACGCTCGTGGCTGGGGTTGGCCTGATGGGCATCGGTGTAACCGGAAGGGATTTGGCTGGAGGATGTTGACCGGCCCGTGATCGAGTCTGCCGAGTTCGCCGGGAAGCTAGTGGTGACGATCGGCCTTGTGACTGTTGTCTGTGGCAGTGCGGTCATCATTCGGGATGTGCTGCAGGGCGTTCACCCAGGCCGGCTGGCAATATTGGTCACCTATTCCGGGTGGTCCTTAGCTTTCGTCGGAGCGGGGATGATCGTATCGCTGACAGTTTGGCCTGAGACGCTCTTGGTTGGACTGCCTTTTATCGCTTTCGGCTTATGGGTGGCGAGCCGGGGCGTCGCTCGGTCCGGCGACTAGCGGCGAATCCGCGTCGTCGGTCGGAGACCGCCAGTTTTCGCGCGCGTGCTCGTGAGCCGGGCGCAATGGTTCATGTTGACCGCCGATCGAAACCGAAGGAACGAGCAGCAATTCCAAGGGGGCCGCTAACGCGTTGCATGCCACCTCGGCAAAACACGAGCCCTCCAACGGAACGCGAACAAATGGTTTGCGAAACCACACGCGGATTTGTGATTCGGCATTCGCTCAAACTTTCCACGAGCTAATCCGTTCGCCGCCGCGTCTCGCCTGGAGCGTCGGTCGCGAGGTTGGGCGGCCGTGATGAACCTGCGATGAAAACCGTCCCGTGCCAGGCGGCCTCCAAATTGAAGCCAGCCAGGCGGCTTAATAGTTTGAGGAGAGCAATAGTTTCGGCTGCTGCGACCGGTGACTGCAGACAAATGGTTTCGTCCCTATCGAGCACGACCACGTGGACCATTCTTCTTGCGCGTGCTGATTAGTTCGCTAGACCATTGGTCCAACATACGTTCCAAATCGCAGTTGGTCCCATTCAAATTCCCAAGCAAACCGATAGAATTGCGTTCCCCGCCGAGGTAGCTCAGTTGGTAGAGCAATGGTCTGAAGAACCATGTGTCGCCAGTTCGATTCTGGCCCTCGGCACAGAACGGTTTTGCTGGGCTTCTTAGCGCAAGGGGTGACGCGGCCGACGCCGCCCGTCCAATGCGATCCGACATCGGCGAAAGCGCGCTGCGCTCGACGATGCAAGGGCGTCCCGTTCTATAGCACCCGAGAGCCGCGGCACCGTGGAAGAATTGCATCTCATGGACGATGAAGGATCCGTCGCTACATCGCCGAGAGCTATGCGGCGTCGCGGTTCTCGTCGCCTCGGCCACGGACGGCTCGCCCGAGGTCGCCTGCGGCGATACCTTCTTCTTTTACGAGCCCGACGGTCTTGAGATGGCGCGCTTCCCTTCACCACTGTCCTCACGAATGATTACGCCCCGGGAGCATCACCTCCGGACTGGAGGCCGAAAAACAGCCACGTACGGGCGGCGTCTGCGCGGCGACCCTAGAGTCGGATCACCGACCGGATCACAGTTCCGCTGGTCATCGCGGCGAAGGCGTCCTCCACCTCGTCAAGTCCGATCTCGCGCGTGACCATCTCATCCAGCCGCAACGTGCCGTCCAGATACCAGCGCATGAGCCGCGGGAAGAACTCGGAGGGGACCATGTCGCCGCCGCTGCATGATGTGAGGGTGACCTTCTTGTTGAAGAGACCGCCCCGCGCGAGGGGCAGCGTGACCGTCGAATCTGTCGGTGGGACGCCGACGACCACCACAGTTCCGCCGTACCCGACCATGCCGACGGCCTGTGCGACCGTCGCGGGAAGGCCTACTACTTCGAACGCGTAATCGAGCGGCCCGCCGGCAGCCGCACGAGCAGCTGCGACGGGATCGCCGCTGCGCGCGTCGACCGCGTCCGTCGCGCCGAACTGGCGAGCCCACTCGAGCTTCTGTGGCGTGAGGTCGACAGCGACGATCCGATCGGCGCCGGCGATACGCGCGCCCTGCACGACCGACAGGCCCACAGCGCCGCAGCCGATGATCGCGACGCGTGACCCTCTGCGGATCTTCGCCGTGTTCAGTGCCGCGCCCACTCCCGTCACGACGCCGCAGGCGATCAGACAAGCCTTATCGAGCGGAATCGCGCGCGGCACCGGGATGGCCTGGGCCGCATGAACGACCGTGCGGGTAGCGAAGGTACCGGTCGCGAGGACGCGGGCGAGATGCTGGCGATCGCGGGCACGGCGGACGCGAGGCTGGGCGACCCTTTGGGTCTGGCAGAGGACCGGATCACCGCGTCGGCAGATCGCGCACGCGCCACAGGGGACGCGCCACGAGATCACGACCCGGTCATCCGGCCGCACGGAGGTCACCGCGTGGCCGACGTGCTCGACGACGCCGGCGCCTTCGTGACCGAGGAGGATCGGGAAGGCCATGCCCCAGCCGTTCGTGCGCTTGACGTGGAGATCGGTGTGGCAGACACCGCTCGCAGCCAGGCGGACGAGGATCTCGTCGTCCCCGAGATCATCGAAGGCAATCGGCTCGACAGCGACGCTCTCGCCGGGCGCGTTCAGCATCGCCCCCCGATCGCTCACCGCGAGAGGCTACGCCGCCGTTTCTACCGAACGGTCGTTTGGTATATCGTCCGCGCCCGTGGCACGGCCGGTGGGGAGGGTGAGCGCGCCTACCCTCGGGCGGCGACGGCAGCGTCGGTCCGCCGTGCGCGAGAAATCCATCCGCGCCGCGGCGCTCCGCATCTTTCGCCAGAAGGGTTACCACGCCGCCTCGATGCAGAACATCGCGGATGCCGTGGGCCTCTACAAGGGCAGCCTCTACTACTACGTTTCCTCGAAGGAGGAACTACTCGTTCGACTGTTCGAGGGGCGAGCTGATCAGGTCCTGGGCGAGATACGAGCCATCACGTACGGGACAGGAACGTGCACGAACCGGCTGCGCGCAATGGTGCGCGCGTACGTGCTCGGCGTTCTGAGAAATCTCGATTCTGTTCGCGTGTACCTCCGCGAGGAACATGTGCTGCCACCGGCGGCGCTGCGGCACGTGCACGCCGAGCAGCGGACAATGCGTGACCTGTTCGAAGGCGTCATCGGCGATGGTATGCGCGACGGCTCGTTCGTCGGGACCGACCCCAAGCTCGCCGCCCTCGCTCTCCTCGGGATGTGCACCTGGGTCCATCGCTGGTATCGGCCGAGAGGGCGGCTCAGCGAGACTGCGATCGCCGACGACTTCGCCGAACGCGCGATTCGGATGCTGAACGTGTGACGCTCGAGGTCCGCGTCGCGCTGACGTTGGTCTAGGAACGAGGAGTGCGGTAGCCGCATGCTCTCAGTCGAACCGGACATCCTCACCGATCTCCCGTGGGGACAGCTGCTCGTCAACGGGCTCGCGCTCGGCAGCCTGTACGCCCTGACCGCGTTCGGCATCGTCCTGATCTTCAAGACGACCAAGGTCATCACCTTCGCTCAGGGTGAGA
>Ga0209577_10003616_pt1 | contig 14569 bp, 14 predicted proteins | sample GraSoiAngelo_109_FD_185874 | JGI IMG/M metagenome (GOLD analysis project Ga0209577, IMG submission 185874) | Grasslands soil microbial communities from the Angelo Coastal Reserve, California, USA - 14_0903_12_20cm (SPAdes) (version 2) | ecosystem: Environmental > Terrestrial > Soil > Grasslands...
TTGGCGCGCTTCAATTCCGCGGACGCATCGCCCTGCGTGAATTGCGGATGGGATGCCAGAAAGCCATCGACGATGGCCTCGTTTTCGTCGCCCAGTACGCTGCAGGTTGCGTAAACCAGTCGGCCACCGGGCTTTACCAGCGACGCCGCCGAGTTGAGGATGCGCGTCTGCTTGGCGGCAAGCTCGTCGATGGCTTCCGGCATTTGGCGCCACTTGAGATCGGGGTTGCGACGCAGGGTGCCGAAGCCGCTGCACGGCGCGTCGACCAGAACACGGTCGATCTTGCCGGCAAGGCGCTTGACCTTGGTGTCGCGCTCGTCGTTGAGCAAGAACGGTTGCACGTTCGACAAGCCGGATCGCGCGAGACGCGGCTTGAGCCTGGCTAGCCTCCCGGCAGAGACATCGAAGGCATAGAGGCGCCCCTGGGAGCGCATGATCGCGCCCAGCAACAAGGTCTTGCCGCCGGCGCCGGCACAAAAGTCGACGACCATCTCGCTGCGCTTGGGCGCGACGATCAGGCCGAGCAATTGGCTGCCCTCGTCCTGGACCTCGATGGCGCCGGACAGGAAGAGCGGATGGTGCCGGATCGCAGGCTTGCCCTCGGCGCGCAGCCCCCACGGCGAGTACGGTGTCGGCTCCGATGCGATGTCCGCTTCGGCCAGCGCCGCTCGCGCCTCGCCGCGGGTGATCTTGAGGGCATTGACCCGCAGATCGAGCGGGGCGGGCGAAAGCCACGAACGGGCCAGCGCGTCGCGTTCTTCGGCGGCGAAGGTCCGGTCGATCTTCGCCCACAGCCAGTCGGGAAGCTCGGCGGCTTCGGCCGGGCTGAGCTCGGGATGGTAGGCCTTGAAAGCTTTCGCCCAGGCTTGCTCGTCGCTCGTCAGTGCCGGCTCCAGATCGCGCAGACTGATTCCCAACTCCCGCAGCGTCACCGCGATCGCAAGCAACCGCGGCGTCGAGCTTCGCGCCTGCGCGGTCAGCGAGCGCAGGCGTCGCAATGTGGCGAAGGTACCTTCGGCGACGAATGCGCGATCACGCTGACCCAGGCCGGGATGGCGGCGAAAAAAATTGCGCAGCGTCGCGTCGGCCGGCTCGGCGAGCGGCAACACCGAAGCGAGCGCGTCGGACAGCGCGCCGAGCTGGCTCGCACGGATCATTGTTGCGCGATGGTTTCGTCGACGTGAATACTGTCGAGGAGAGCTTCGACGGTCGCGCGATCATTGGAGAGACGCACCTTGACCGCCACATAGTGCAGCGAGGGCGCCAGCCAGATCTGCGCTTCGAGACCACCGTCGCCGCTCTGTCGCCGCCAGATCTGGCTGTCGACGTCTCCGAAGGGCAGCGTCACCGTTTCGTTTCCGACACGATGAAAGATGTAATGGTAGATCTTGCGCGTGGTCGCGATATTGAATTCCGCGTCTTCCTGGTCGGGCGGAGCGAAGTAGAACTGCCATATCACTGCCAGCGGGTCGAACGTTGGCAGCTCCAGCGGCAGAGCCTTGTCGTCGTTCAGGATCACCATGCCGGTTTCCCAATCGAAGGTCGCCGATTCGCGCCGATAGTTGTTGGTGCGTTCGATCCTGTAGGTATTGGGCTGCAGGCCGCTGGCGGTAATGGCGCCTTCGCTGGTTGCCTTCCCCTGCCCGCGAAACAGCAGCGCTGCCAATCCGCGAGCTTCGCCCACGGTGGAGATCTTGTACTGGTTAGCCGAATGTTCGAGCCTGTACACAGCGTCGCCGATAAAAAATCCGCGGGTACCGAGGAAAGCACGGTAGGCGAGGTCGATACGCGGCGGTAATTGTTTCAGCAGCGGCTGAATCTCCGTCGCCGCGGCGATAGGCTCGTCGAGAGGCGGAGTGGGCAGCGGCGGTTCGGCAGCCGCGTCCTGAGGCGCGGCCAAGGCCTGTTCGACGGCCGGCTCCGCCTCGGCCACGACGGGTGCGGACGCAACAGAGGCGACGCGGACGTTGCGCTTGGGCTTGGGTTTGGGCGTTGGACGAGCGGCCGGCGCGGGCGCAGGCGGTGGCGGCAATTCGGTGATGGTCGCGGTGAGTGGCGGCAGGTCCTCAGTTGAGTCGGAGAAGCGTACGTCCCATTGCGTGATCGCAAGGTGCAACAGCAGCGACCCGACAAACGCCAGCATCAATATGCCGCGCGGTCGCAAGCGTGAGGGCCAGAGCTTATCGAGCATTGCGAAAGTTGTCACAGGCTCATTTCCAGTAAAGCTATGACAGGTCCGGCGCCGGAACGATCTGTGGCGGGAGATCGGCGTGTTCGTTCTTAACGCGCACCCGGGCTCCGTCGATGACCAAGCGTCCGGCGCAATACCATCCGACGGCAGCGACCAGCGTTCGGTGCTCAGCCTCGAGCACGCGCGCGGCGAGTGTCTTGGCGTCATCATCGTTGCGCACCGGCACCGACGCCTGCGCGATGATCGGTCCATGATCGACGTCGCCGGTCACGAAATGCACGGTGCAGCCGTGAATTCTGACCCCGTCGGCGAGCGCGCGGCTGTGTGTGTCGAGGCCCGGATATGTCGGCAGCAACGAGGGATGGATGTTGATCATGCGCCCCCCGTATCGATCGACAAATGCGCGGGATAGAATGCGCATGAAGCCGGCAAGAACGATCAGGTCGGGCGCATGCGCATCGATGGCGGCCGTGAGCGCATTTTCGAACGCATCGCGGCTGGGATGCGCACGATGATCGATCGCCATGGTCGCGATGCCCCGATCGGCCGCGAGCGCGAGGCCCGCCGCGTCGGTTCGGTTGCTGATGACGGCCATGACCTCACCATCGATCTTGCCGTTGCCGACCGCATCGAGTATCGCGCTCATGTTTGACCCGTGGCCGGAGATCAGGATAACCAGCCGCTTCATGTTCGCGGGTCCGCTAAATAACGATCGTGCCCGGCGAGCCGGGTTTTTGCTGCTCGACCGCGCCGATGACGTAGGCCGCTTCGCCGAGCGTCGTGAGCCGATCGATCGTTGCTTGCGCTGTTGCGGAATCCACGACCAGCACCAGACCGATGCCGCAGTTGAATACGCGGTGCATCTCGGCGCTGGCGACCTTGCCTGTACGCTGCAGCCAGTCGAAGATCGGCGGTCGAGGCCAGCGGGTCGAGTCGATGCGCGCGGCGAGCCCGGGTCCGAACATGCGGTGCGTGTTCTCGCTCAAGCCGCCGCCCGTGATGTGTGCCATGCCCTTGATCTCGGTTTGTGCCAGGAGTGTCAGCACCGGCTTGACGTAGATGCGCGTCGGCGTGAGCAAGGCTTCGCCGAGCGTCGCGGTGCCGGTAACGCCTTCAACCGCGCGCCTCAGATCCGCGCCCGAGGATTCGACGATGCTGCGGATCAGTGAAAATCCATTCGAGTGCGGGCCGCTCGATGCGAGCCCGATGAGGACGTCGCCGGCGGCGATGGTCCCGCCATCGATCGCTTTGGATTTCTCGACGACACCCACTGCAAATCCGGCGAGATCATATTCGCCCGGAGTAAACGCACGCGGATGCTCTGCCGTTTCGCCGCCGATCAAAGCGCATCCGGCGATTTCACAGCCGCGCGCGATGCCTTTGATCACTTCGGTGGCCACGTCCACCTCCAGCCGCTCGCAGACGTAATAGTCGAGGAAGAAAAGCGGCTCCGCGCCCTGAACCAGAATATCGTTGACGCTCATTGCGACCAAATCGATGCCGATCGTGTCGTGCTTACCGAGCGCGAAGGCAAATTTAAGCTTGGTGCCAACGCCATCGGTTCCGGCGACGAGGACCGGCTCGCGAAAGCGCTTGGGCAGCTCGATCAATGCGCCAAAGCCGCCGATGCCTGCCAGCACTTCGGGTCGCAGCGTTCGCTTGGCGTAGGGCTTGATGTTCTCCACCAGCCGGTCACCGGCGTCGATGTCGACGCCGGCCTCGAGGTACGACAAGGGGCCTGACGATGGCATGGGAAGAGTCGGATTGAGTCGCCGCGTCGCGCGCGGTACAGTGAGCGACTTTTTAGGCAACCCCAAGGCAACCGCGTGTTCGTCGATTTTACCGTAAATGGCTCCTAGCAGCCCGCAGCCGGGAGACAACCCCGTCCCGTCGTCGACAGTCGTTGTCGTTGCGACAGCGGCTCGTCTGAGCCCGAAGCACTACCTGTGGGTCGTCGGAGCGGTGATCGTGATCGCGGCGCTGCTGCATTGGCTCGGACCGATCCTGACGCCGTTTCTCATCGGTGGCATGCTGGCCTACGTCGGCAAGCCCGCGGTGAGTTGGATGGAACGCAAACGAGTGCCGCGAACCGTCGGAGCGTTGCTGGTGATGCTGGTCGCTCTGGTTCTGGTGCTGGCCTTGCTGCTGGTGCTGGCGCCGTTGGTGCACAACGAGTTTTCGCTGTTAGCCAAGCGCCTGCCCGAGCTTGCGGCGGGGCTTTATGCGCAGTTCGCGCCGTGGCTCAACGAAAAATTCGGCATTCAACTGCAGTTCGATCTCGACTCCATCAAACAGCTCATCGCCGACAATCTCGACAGCGCGCAGGCAGTATCGCTCAAGGTTCTGACGGGGCTGAAGGCGGGCGGGATGATGGTGGTGGGCATACTGATCAATCTGGTCCTGATCCCGGTGGTGATGTTCTACCTGCTTCGTGACTGGAGTCGGATAGTGAGGCGCCTGGACGAGCTCACGCCACGGCGCTGGCTCGCCAAAGTGCGCACCATGGCAACCGAGATCGACAACGTTCTGGGAGAATTTCTTCGCGGCCAGCTGTCGGTGATGGGCGTGCTGGCGATTTATTACGCGGTGGGACTGACGCTGGCCGGACTGCAATTCGCGTTGCCCATCGGCATACTCACCGGCCTCTTGGTATTCATTCCCTACGTTGGCTTCGGGCTTGGGCTCATCCTCGGCGTGCTCGCTGCATTGCTGCAATGGAACGGCTGGCCGGGTTTCGCCGCGGTGCTCGCCGTGTACGGCATCGGCCAGTTGCTGGAAGGCTACGTGCTTATTCCCTGGCTGGTCGGTGATCGCATCGGGCTGCATCCGCTGGTGGTGATCTTCGCGCTCCTCGCCTTCGGCCAACTTTTCGGATTCGCCGGCGTACTGCTGGCGCTGCCGGTGAGCGCTGCGTTGCTGGTAGGCCTGCGTCACCTGCGGGCTGAGTATCACGAGTCCCCCCTGTATCGCTGACGCGTCATTCGTGGAACAGCTCGTTTTCGAGCTCGCGGTTCCCGAGCCGCCGAGCTTTGCCAATTTCCTGGCGGGCCGCAATGCCGAGCTGGTGGATACGTTATTGGCGTTCGTGACCGGTGGCAGCGAGACCGGGATGCTGATCTGGGGCGGCCCCGGCGTTGGCAAGACGCATCTGGCGCGCGCCGCCGTCGGCTTGGCGCAAGAAAGTGGCCTCGGCGCCAGAATGTTCGCCCATCCGCGCGATATCGACGACGAAGCGCTAGCGTTGGTCAGCGCGTCGGCTGAACAGCTCATCGCGATCGACGGCATCGATTTGGCCGACGAAGCGGCGGCGGGTCGTCTGTTCACGCTCTACAACGCGATCAAGGAGCGTCAAGCGCGGCTGATCGCGACGAGCAGGACGCCGCTCGCCGCCCTTTCGCTGCGCGAGGACTTGCGCACGCGTCTGGGCTGGGGACTCGTCTACGAGCTGCTGGCGCTCGAGGACGACGCCAAGCCCGCTGCGCTCGCCCTATACGCCAGGAGCCGCGGAATCGTGCTCTCCGACGACGTGATCGAGTATCTGCTGCGGCACGGCCGGCGCGATATGCCGTCGCTCCTCGCGACCCTTGCCGCGTTGGACCGGCAGTCGCTGGCGACCAAGCGGCCGATTACCGTGCCTCTACTCAAGGGCTGGCTGCAACGGGAGCTGGAATGGAAGCCGGCAGCCGCCGACACCCGCCACAACGCCTGACGCTATTCGATCTCGACAACACGCTAATCGCAGGTGACAGCGATTACGGTTGGGCGCAATTTCTGATCGAAGCCGGCGTGCTGGACGCTGAAGCGTACGAGCGCCACAATGCCGGCTTCTTCGCCGATTACAAAGCCGGCACGCTCGACATTCACGCCTTTCTCGAGTTTCAATTCCGCCCGCTCAGGGAGCACGACCCTGCCGAGCTCCTCGCCTGGCGCGAGCGCTTCGTCGCCGAAAAGATCGTTCCCATGCTGCTGCCCGATGCGAAGACGGTGGTCGATCAACGGCTCGCAGCGGGCGACCTGGTTGCCGTCGTGACCGCGACCAACAGCTTTATCACGCGTCCGATCGCAGGACTCTATGGCATTGCACATCTGGTCGCGACCGAGCCGGAAACGATCGATGGCCGTTTTACCGGCCGGACGGTTGGCGAGCCGTGTTTTCGCGCCGGCAAGCTCTCGCGGGTCAAGCATTGGCTGGCCGCGATGGACCGCAACCTGGGCGAGTTCACCGAGTCATGGTTCTACAGCGACTCCCACAACGACCTGCCGTTGCTGTCGTCGGTGACGCATCCGGTCGCGGTTGACCCCGATCCCTTGTTGCACGAACACGCGAGCGCTCATGGATGGCCGGTCATGACCTGGCGCCGGGAGGCAAAATGAGTGCCCTGTCCAGGGCGCGACGGCCCGACCTGTCAACCGTTCGAGAAAGGGTCGCGTTAATGGCGGCGACACGCATTTATGTGTCGACCGACAAACCCAGACTTAAGGACAGGACATGAATAAGCTGTTGACCGCGCTGAGCGCCAGCGCCCTTGCCATTTCGCTGACGGCCGTCGCGCAGACGACCACCCCGACGGCACCGGCCGCGCCCGCACCTGCAACAGCGCCGTCGGTCACACCGACCCCGCCGTCCGCCGCTCCGGCAGCCAAGTCCGCTGCAATGCCAGCGAAGACAGCCGATGCGACCAAGGCTGCGCCAACGAAAGCCAAGCCGAAGAAGCACAAGGTTGCCAAGCCGGCGCCGAAGGCCGCAGCGATGACCAAGGCCGATACCACACCCAAGACTGCGACAGCGCCCAAGACAGACACCGCGTCAAAGAGCGCGGAAATGCCCAAGGCTGACACCGCGCCGAAGTCAGGCACGACCAAGTATTAAGGCGCCGTTGTATGGATGCAACGAGGCGATGCGAGCACCGATGGTCTCGTTGCAATCTACAGCAAAGGTCAATATAATCATTGGGCTTTGTCGGATTCGCGGGCCCGGGCCTTCTGACGGGTTCCGGTTCGGTGGCCCGCGGCAAGATGACTTCGACACCCAACCACTTTTGGTGAGAATGCATTCGTGAACAAGCTGCTCGTTGCGTTGATTGCCGCTGCGTTCGCTTTCGCATCGGTGTCGGCGCTCGCTGACGACAAGACGCCAACCAAAATAACCGTGGAAGACCAGGCCAAGTTGAAGGCCGAAGCCGCGGACAAGAAGGCCGCCGACGCCAAGATGACCAAAGAAGAAAAGGCGACAGCAAGGAAGGCGGCCAATATCAAGAAGAGAGCCGACGAAAGCAGGATGGAAAAGATAGGTGATACCGGCTCGCAATTGAAGGCGGCGGAAGACACGAAGGCGACCGCAGCGTCAAAGATGGCGCCGACGCCGGCCAAGGGCACGTTGAACACGCCCGAAGCCGAAAAGGCGATGCAAAAGCAAAAAGGGCAATAGTCCTGATCTGGTGGCGGGATGGCACCTTGAATTCCGCTTTTTTTGACTTGTAACCCAACTCGCGAAGCTAGAAGCGGTCAGACACTTTAAGCCACTGTCGAAACCCGAATCGCCTCGCACACGCACCCACATTTCTCTGAGGACAACACATGAACAAGAAATTGATTGCTGCACTGTTCGCCGGCGCGTTTGCATTCGCCTCCGCGTCGGCACTGGCCGACGACAAGACCCCGCCGACCCCCGTAGACCAGGCGAAGCTGAAGGCCGAGCGCGATGCCGCCAAGGCCAAATTCGCGGCGATGTCGCCGGAAGAAAAGGCCGCCACCCGCAAGTCGATGCAGCAGAAGAGGGTTTCAGAACTGACGCAACTGGAACTGGTCGCGCAAGAGGGCGATTATCCGATGGCGACCCCAGGCGATGATGCCAAGCTCAAGGCCGATCGCGCCGCGGCCAAGGCCAAATGGGACGCGATGACGCCGGAACAAAAGGCCGCCACGAGGAAGACCGCGCAGTCGAAGAAGCTGATGGAGCTGGACATGCTGGAAAGAATGTCGGTAGGACAATAAGTCCGATCCGAACGCCGGAACTTGCATCGTCCGGCGTGTTTGCAGAGAGGCAGGGGCCGTTGGTCTCTGCCTTTTTTGTTAATGACGCGCGAGCGCGCAACCAGTGAACACAAAGCATCGCATCGTCGTGGGTCTCTCCGGTGGCGTCGATTCATCGGTCGCCGCATGGCTGCTCAAGAAGGCCGGGCACGAGGTTGTCGGCATCTTCATGAAGAACTGGGAAGATGACGATACCGATGAATACTGCTCGTCGAGACAGGATTTGGTCGACGCGGCTTCGGTCGCGGACGTCGTGGGCATTGAGCTGCAGGCGGTGAATTTCGCGGCCGAGTACCGCGATCGCGTCTTTGCTGCCTTCTTGCGCGAGTACGCTGCCGGCCGCACACCGAACCCCGACGTCCTGTGCAATAGCGAGATCAAGTTCCGCTCGTTTCTGGACCACGCACGGATGCTCGGTGCCGACCGTCTCGCGACCGGCCATTACGCGCGGCTGCGGCATGCGGGAGGAAGCGTCGAATTGCTGAAGGCGGCCGATGCGGCCAAGGATCAAACCTATTTCCTGCATCAGCTCGCGCAGGAACAGCTAGTGAGCGCTCTTTTTCCGGTCGGCGACATGACCAAGCGACAGGTTCGTGCGCTGGCGCGCGAGCAGGGCATTCCGACCTACGCCAAGAAGGATTCGACCGGCATCTGCTTCATCGGCGAGCGGCCCTTTCGCGAATTTCTCGCCCGCTATTTGCCCAAACAATCCGGGCCCATGCGGACGCCGGACGGCGTGATTGTCGGCCGCCACCAGGGCCTTGCTTACTACACGCTCGGCCAGCGGCAAGGACTGGGGATAGGTGGCACGCCCGGTGGCAGCAGGGAGCCTTGGTTTGTCGCAGGCAAGGATCCGGCAACCAATGCCCTGTTGGTCGTGCAGGGACACGACGATCGCCGGCTGTATTCGAGCGTCGTGGAGACCGGGCCGATGCACTGGATCGCGGGCACTCCGCCGCAAAAATCGAGGTTGGCGGCGAAGACGCGCTATAGGATGCCCGATGTGTCGTGCGTTCTCGAGGCGCTGGAGCCGCCGGAGTCCCATTGGCGCGCTCGATTCGACACCCCGCAGTGGGCGCCGACGCCCGGCCAGTATCTGGTGGTCTACGACGGCGAAGTGTGTTTGGGTGGCGCGGTCATCGAGTCCGCGCGCGACAAAGAGTCTGCAACGGGGTGCCTCGGCCCCGAACAAATCGCCGCGAGCCGATCAGAACGGGATATCGTCGTCTAGATCGTCGACGTTTTTCTTCGACTGCGCGGCACCGCCCTTCGCTCCAGGGGCCGACGCCGATGTGCCGGCTGGGGCCGAAGCGCGCTCGCGGTCGGGCGGCTCGTCGGCAGTGTGGGCCGCGCCGCTGCCTTCGCGGCTGCCGAGCATCTGCATGCGATCGGCGACGATTTCCGTGGTGTAGCGATCCTGCCCTTCCTTGTCCTGCCACTTTCGCGTCTGCAGGCGTCCCTCGACATAGATCTGGCGGCCTTTTTTCAGATACTCGCCGGCGATTTCTGCTTGCCGGCCGAAAAAGACGACGCTGTGCCACTCGGTCTTTTCCTGCTTCTCGCCGGCCTTGTCCTTCCACGTGTCGGTGGTCGCGATGCGAATATTGGTGACGGCGTCGCCGCCGGTCGTGTAGCGGGTTTCCGGATCGCGGCCCAGGTTGCCGATCAGAATCACCTTGTTGACTGATGCCATTGCGTATCCCCTTCGAATAGTTCGTCGATTGTATCCGGCGCGGGCGAGAGCTGGAATCGGCCGTTCGGCTTAGGCGGCGGATCGAGTGAGTTGGAGCTGCCGCTCGCTAATCCGCGGCAACCAGAGCCAAGCCGAATCGTGCGCAGCAGATCGGCTTAGAAAGAGCGACCGAAAGGGAGTATATTAGCAGGTTGTCCAACGCTCCTGCACCAGCATGGAATACATCCGCATTCGCGGCGCACGCACGCACAATCTCAAGAATATCAATCTCGATCTGCCGCGGCACCGGCTGATCGTTATCACGGGTCTTTCCGGCTCGGGCAAGAGTTCGCTCGCGTTCGACACGCTCTACGCCGAGGGCCAGCGCCGTTATGTCGAGTCGCTCTCGGCCTACGCACGGCAATTCCTGCAGCTCATGGAAAAGCCGGACGTCGATCTGATCGAAGGCCTGTCGCCGGCGATCTCGATCGAGCAGAAGGCGACATCGCACAACCCACGCTCCACCGTTGGCACCGTCACCGAAATCCACGATTACCTGCGCTTGCTTTATGCGCGCGTCGGCGAGCCGTATTGCCCCGACCACCCCGAGCAGAAGCTGATGTCGATGACCATTTCGCAGATGGTCGACGCGGTGCTGGTAATGCCGGAAGAAACCAAGCTGATGATTCTGTCGCCTGCGGTCGTCAATCGCAAAGGCGAGCAGGCCGAGCTGTTCATGGAGTTGCGCGCCAAGGGCTTCGTGCGGGTGCGCATCGACGGTACGGTGTATGAGATCGACGCCACGCCGCGCCTGACCAAGAATCAGAAGCACACCGTTGAGGTCGTCGTCGACCGGCTGCGTGTGCGCCAGGATCTGAAGCAGCGCATCGCCGAGTCATTCGAGACTGCGCTGCGCCACGGTGACGGGCGTGCGATCGCGGTCGAGATGGATTCCGGGACAGAGCATTTGTATTCGGCCAAGTTCGCCTGCCCGATCTGCAGCTACTCGCTGCAGGAGCTCGAGCCGCGCCTGTTCTCGTTCAACAATCCGATGGGGGCTTGCCCGCGCTGCGACGGCCTCGGCTCGATCAGTTTCTTCGACCCTAAGCGTGTCGTCGCATTTCCGCAGTTGTCGCTCGCGTCCGGGGCGATCAGGGGCTGGGACCGCCGCAACCAGTTCTATTTTCAGATGCTGCAGAGTCTCGCCAAGCACTACGGATTCGAGCTGGAAAAGCCGTTCAACAAGCTCTCCGATCGCATCCGGCAGATGATCCTTTACGGCAGCGAAAAGGAGAAGATCGCGTTTCAGTATCTCTCCGATCGCGGCAAGACCATTGTTCGCGAGCACGCTTTCGAAGGCATCATTCCCAATCTCGAGCGGCGCTATCGGGAGACCGACTCGATCATGGTCCGCGAGGAGCTGGCCAAGTACCTGAACTCGAAGCCGTGCCCCGAGTGCGACGGCACGCGCCTCAAGCGCGAGGCGCGTCACGTCAAGGTCGGACCGGTGGGTAACGAGCGCGCGATCTTCGAGGTCAGCAGCTGGCCGCTGAAGCGGACCGGCGAGTTCTTTCGTGGGTTGAAGCTCGAGGGACAGCGGCAGGCGATCGCCGACAAGATCGTCAAGGAGATCGTCAGCCGGCTGCAGTTCCTGAACAACGTCGGGCTCGACTACCTGTCGCTGGACCGTTCGGCGGAAACGCTTTCGGGTGGCGAGGCGCAGCGCATCCGGCTTGCGTCGCAGATCGGTTCGGGCCTCACCGGCGTGATGTACGTTCTCGACGAGCCTTCGATCGGTCTGCACCAGCGCGACAACGATCGGCTGCTCACGACGCTGAAGCACTTGAGGGATCTCGGCAATAGCGTCATCGTGGTCGAGCACGACACGGACGCGATTCTCTCCGCCGATCACGTGGTCGACATGGGGCCCGGCGCCGGCGAGCACGGCGGGCACATCGTCGCCCAAGGCACACCCGACGACATTCGAAATGCGGAACAATCCCTGACCGGGCAATATCTTGCCGAGCGGCGCGAGATTCCGTTTCCGGCGCACCGGCACAAGGCCGACGTCAAGCGGACCCTGACCATTACCGGGGCGACGGGCAACAATCTGCAGGAAGTAACGCTCAAGTTGCCGGTGGGACTTTTCGTCTGCGTGACCGGCGTCTCAGGCTCAGGCAAATCGACGTTGATCAACGACACCTTGTATCAGGCCGTGGCGCGGCATCTGTACGGCAGCAGTGCCGAGCCGGCGCCTTATGTCGAAATGGAGGGTCTCGAACATTACGACAAGGTGATCAGTGTCGACCAGAGCCCCATCGGCCGCACGCCGCGATCGAATCCGGCGACATATACGGGGTTGTTTACGCCGATTCGCGAGCTTTTTGCACAAGTAAAAGAAGCGCGCGAGCGCGGCTACGGCCCGGGCCGGTTTTCATTCAACGTCAAGGGCGGGCGCTGCGAAGCCTGCCAGGGTGATGGGCTGATCAAGGTCGAGATGCACTTCCTGCCCGACGTCTACGTGCCGTGCGACGTTTGCCACGGTCAGCGCTATAACCGCGAGACGCTGGAGATTCAGTACAAGGGCCGCAACATTCACGACGTACTGTCGATGACCGTCGAGCAGGCGCACGTTTTTTTCGAGCCGGTGCCGGTGGTCGCGCGCAAGCTGCATACGCTGCTCGACGTGGGCCTGGGTTACATCACCCTCGGTCAGTCGGCGACGACGCTTTCAGGGGGCGAGGCGCAGCGAGTCAAGCTTGCGCTCGAGTTGTCCAAGCGCGACACCGGTCGCACCCTGTACATCCTCGACGAGCCGACCACGGGCCTGCACTTTCACGATATCGAGCTGTTGCTGACCGTTCTTCACCGGCTGCGCGACCATGGCAATACGGTGGTGGTGATCGAGCACAACCTGGATGTGATCAAGACCGCCGACTGGATCATCGACCTGGGGCCGGAGGGAGGAGCGGGTGGCGGAAAGATCATTGCGCAGGGAACGCCAGAGCAGGTCGCCGCGGTTGCAGAAAGCTACACAGGGCATTACCTCAAGCCGGTGCTGAATCGACGAGCGAGCAAACGCGCACCTGTCCCCATTGCTGCCCCGGTACGTAACGGGCGCGAAAGAAAGCAGCCGGCCGATCTTCCCGGTGAATAGCAAGGAGCTGGAACGAAAAAAGCGCGGCTTGAGCCGCGCTTTTTATTTGCCGCAGTATTACTGAATCGTGATCTGCTTAGCGTTGGCCTTCGCGATCTTCGGCAGCGTCAGTTGCAACACGCCGTCAACATGCTTGGCTTGCGCCGCGTTGGCGTCGACCGCTTCCGGCAGGCGGATCGAACGGCTCGCCTTGCTGAAGGTCCGCTCTTTCCAGAGCGTCTTGCCGCCCGCGTCGACTGCATCGAGAAACTCGGCGCCGATCGTGACATCGCGGTCTTCGACGTTGACTTCGATCTTGTCCTTGGCAATGCCGGGAAGCTCTGCCTTGACGATGTAGGCTTCCGGCGTTTCGACGACGTCGAGCGCGATGGCGCGACCGCCGGAGACGCTATCGGCATTCACCGACGGCAGCAATACACCAAGGGCACGATCGAACGCCCGGTCCAGCGGGTTGTAATAACGAATCAGGTTGCTCATTTCTTTCTTCTCCATATTGGGACGGCGGCGATTTGGTTGCCGCGCACGAAGACAAGATGGAGGTGCCGCTAGACATTTCAAGGGGGGTCGCCAACTCGTGCCGGCGGCTCTCCGGCCGGTGCATCGGGCGCTGACTCGGCCGCACCCTCGGGCAACCTGGCTACGTCGGAACCCATCGTCGGCTCGGTTCGTAACGCAGCTGCCGACTCGGCGTCCAATTCAGCGGCCGGCGCGGCTACGCTCACCGCGGCGAGGATCCCTTGAAGCAGCGCCACTGGCGCGGGCGGGCAGCCGGGTATAGCAACGTCGACCGGGATGACGTTCGACACCCGTCCGAGGCTCGCGTAGCTCTCGCCGAAGATGCCGCCGCTGCAGCCGCAATCGCCCACCGCCACCACTAGCTTCGGATCCGGTGTGGCATCGTAGGTCCGCTTGAGCGCGATGGCCATGTGCTTCGATACCGGTCCGGTCACCAGCAGCAGGTCGGCGTGGCGGGGGCTGGCGACGAATCGGATGCCCAGGCCCTCGATGTTGTAATAGGGGTTGGCCAGCGCGTGAATTTCCAGCTCGCAGCCGTTGCACGAGCCGGCATCGATCTGGCGGATCGTCAGCGCGCGTCCGAGCACGCGCAGGATTTTTTTCTGCAGCCTGGCGACGATGACCATCTCGTCCGCGGGCGAGGGCGGCGGCTCGGTCTTGATGCCGCACTTGGCGATCTGGCGCAGGATGTGGAGCACTAGAGGTCGTGGCCCGAGTACGACAGGTTGAATGACTTGTTGATCAGCGGAAAGTCGGGAACGATGTTGCCGATCACCGCGTGCTCGATGACCGGCCAGTTTTGCCATGAAGGATCGTGCGGGTGGCAGCGGCGAATCGCGTCGGTGGGGCCGCTTTCAAGGGCGAGCCATACCGGTCCGCGCCAGCCTTCGACGCAACCAAGCGCGGGCTTGAATTCACGAAAGCGCGGCAGCGCGGTGATGATGTCGCCCTGTGGCAGCGCATCGAGAATCACATCGATCAGACGCAGCGACTCCAGTGC
>Ga0209577_10003617_pt1 | contig 14566 bp, 11 predicted proteins | sample GraSoiAngelo_109_FD_185874 | JGI IMG/M metagenome (GOLD analysis project Ga0209577, IMG submission 185874) | Grasslands soil microbial communities from the Angelo Coastal Reserve, California, USA - 14_0903_12_20cm (SPAdes) (version 2) | ecosystem: Environmental > Terrestrial > Soil > Grasslands...
CGCCCGAGCAGAAGAAGCGCCTGCTGCAGAAGCTCACCGAGGCGGAGCAGCTCGAGCGTTACCTGCATACCCGCTACGTCGGCCAGAAGCGCTTCTCGCTGGAGGGCGGCGAGAGCCTGATCCCGTCGATCGACGAGCTGATCCAGCGCGCCGGCGGCAACGGCGTGCAGGAGATGGTGATCGGCATGGCGCACCGCGGGCGGCTCAACGTGCTGGTCAACGTGCTGGGCAAGATGCCGAAGGACCTGTTCCTCGAGTTCGAGGGCAAGCACGCTTCCGAGCTGCCCTCCGGGGACGTGAAATACCACAACGGGTTCTCCTCGGACATCTCGACGGCGGGCGGCCCGGTGCACATCTCGCTCGCGTTCAATCCCTCTCACCTGGAGATCGTGGACCCGGTGGTGGAGGGCTCGGTGCGGGCGCGCCAGCGCCGGCGCGACGACAAGACCGGCGACCAGGTGATGCCCATTCTCTTGCACGGCGACGCCGCATTTGCGGCGCAGGGCGTCGTGATGGAGACGCTGAACCTCTCGGGCACGCGCGGCTACGGCACCGGCGGCACGGTGCACCTCATCGTCAACAACCAGATCGGCTTCACCACCTCCGATCCGCGCGACACGCGCTCGACCATCTACTGCACCGACGTGGCGAAAATGGTCGAGGCGCCGATCTTCCACGTCAACGGCGACGATCCGGAGGCGGTGCTGTTCGTCACGCAGCTGGCGCTCGATTTCCGCCAGAAGTTCCACAAGGACGTGGTGATCGACATCGTCTGCTTCCGCAAGCTCGGCCACAACGAGCAGGACGAGCCGTTCATCACGCAGCCGCTCATGTACAAGAAGATCGTGCAGCATCCGGGCACGCGCAAGCTCTACGCCGACAAGCTGCTCGCGCAGGACCTGGTCTCGGCCGATGAGCCAGAGGCGATGATCAAGCGCTACCGCGCCATGCTCGATGCAGGCCAGCAGACGGTGAGCCCGGTGCTCACCAACTTCAAGAGCAAGTTCGCGGTCGACTGGGCGCCGTTCCTCAATTCGAAGTGGACCGACGCCGCCGATACCCAGGTGCCGCTCGCGGAGCTGCAGCGCCTCGCCGAGCGCATCACCGCCGTGCCCGAAGGCTTCAAAGTCCACCCGAGCGTGCAGCGCGTGATCGAGGCCCGCAAGCAGATGGCCGAGGGCAAGCTGCCGGTCGACTGGGGCATGGCCGAGACCCTCGCCTACGCGTCGCTGCTCGCAAACGGCTACGACGTGAGGCTCTCCGGGCAGGACTCGGGACGCGGCACCTTCGCTCATCGACACGCGGTTTGGCACGACCAGGAGCGCGAGCGCTGGGACGAGGGCAGCTACATCCCGCTGCAGAACATCTCCAAGGACCAGGGCGCTTTCGTGGTCATCGACTCGGTGTTATCGGAAGAGGCGGTCCTGGGGTTCGAATACGGGTTCTCGAGCGCAGAGCCGAACGCGCTGGTGATCTGGGAAGCGCAGTTCGGCGACTTCGCCAACGGCGCCCAGGTGGTGATGGATCAGTTCATCAGCTCGGGGGAGACCAAGTGGGGCCGCGTCTGCGGCCTGACCCAATACCTGCCGCACGGCTATGAAGGACAAGGACCCGAGCACAGTTCGGCGCGGCTCGAGCGTTACCTGCAGCTGTGCGCCGAGCACAACATGCAGGTCTGCGTGCCGACGACCGCGGCGCAGATCTTCCACCTGGTCAGGCGCCAGATGCTGCGGCCGTTCAGGAAGCCGCTGGTGGTGATGACGCCGAAGTCGCTGCTGCGCAAGAAGGAGGCGTCGGCGTCGATTCACGAGCTCGCCGCGGGCTCGTTCCAGACGGTGATCCCGGAGCTCGAAGCGATCGAAGCCAAGGACGTGAAGCGCGTGCTCGTGTGCTGCGGCAAGCTCTACTATGACCTCGTCGCGAAGCGAAAAGAGCTGCAAAAGATGGATGCAGCAGTGATCCGCCTGGAGCAGCTTTATCCTTTCCCGCACAAGCAGTTCGAAGCCGAGATGAAGCGCTATCCGGGCGCAGCCGAAGTGGTGTGGGGCCAGGAGGAGCCGCAGAACCAGGGCGCGTGGTACCAGATCGGCCACTATCTGCGCGAGAACATGCGCGACGACCAGAAGCTCTACTATGCGGGCCGTCCGCCGTCCGCCTCGCCCGCGAGCGGTTACATGGCGCGCCACAACGAAGGGCAGAAGGCGTTACTGGAGCAAGCCTTCGGTAAATTCAAATAGCAGGCACATCCCGGCGAGTTACTCGCTGGTTTTTCGCCAACCCGGGGGACGCTCAGCGCAAGCCGGGGAAAAACTGAACGGGAGCAGTCATGATCATCGAAGTGAAGGTGCCGCAGCTCGCGGAATCGGTCGCCGAGGCGACGCTGCTCGACTGGCACAAGAAGGAAGGCGAGCCGGTCGCGCGCGACGAGAACCTCATCGACATCGAGACCGACAAGGTGGTGCTCGAGCTGCCGGCACCCACCGACGGGGTGCTCGTCAAGATCCTGAAGAATAGCCGCGACCCGGTCACCTCGGGTGACGTCATCGCCCAGATCGATACCGAGGCGAAGGCCGCCGCCGCCCCGCTCCCCGAGAAAAAATCCCCTCCCGAAAAGACCAAGACCGCCCCCCCGGTGATGCCTGCCGCCCAGAAAATCGCGGCGGAGCAGGGCATCGACACCTCCAAAGTCCTTGGCACGGGCCGCGACGCACGGGTCACCAAGGGCGACGTGCTCGGGCAGGCGGCAAGAGTTGCCGCCGCAAAACCGGTGCTTCAGCAACCCCCGCCGCCCGTCAATATCGATGAGCTGCTCTCGGGCCGGCCGGATCAGCGCGTGCCGATGTCGCGCCTGCGCCAGCGCGTCGCCGAGCGCCTGGTGCAGTCGCAGCACACCGGCGCGATCCTCACCACGTTCAACGAAGTCAACATGGCGCAGGTGATCGAGCTGCGCAAGAAGTACCAGGAGCGCTTCGAGAAGGAGCACGGCGTGCGCCTCGGATTCATGTCGTTCTTCGTCAAGGCCTCGGTGCACGCCCTGAAGCGCTACCCGGTGGTCAACGCCTCGATCGACGGCACCGACATCGTGTACCACGGCTACTTCGACATCGGCATCGCGGTCGGCAGCCCGCGCGGCCTGGTGGTGCCGATCCTGCGCGACGCCGACCGCATGAGCTTCGCCGAGATCGAGAAGAAAATCGCCGACTTCGGCAAGCGCGCCCAGGAGGGCAAGCTCACCATCGAGGAGCTCACCGGCGGCACGTTCTCGATCTCGAACGGCGGCATCTTCGGCTCGATGCTGTCGACGCCGATCATCAACCCGCCGCAGTCGGCGATCCTCGGGGTGCACGCCACCAAGGAGCGCGCGGTGGTCGACAACGGCCAGATCGTGGCGCGGCCGATGAACTATCTCGCGCTGTCCTACGACCACCGCATCATCGACGGGCGGGAGGCCGTGCTGTGCCTGGTGGCGATCAAGGAGGCGCTGGAAGATCCCGCGCGGTTGATTCTCGAATTATGAAGTCCTTCGACGTAGTGGTCATCGGCGCAGGGCCTGCGGGCTACATTGCCGCGATCCGCGCCGCGCAGCTCGGGCTCGCCACCGCCTGCGTCGAGGAATGGAAGACGCCCAGGGGCGAATACGCGCTCGGCGGCACCTGCCTCAACGTCGGCTGTATTCCGTCGAAAGCCCTGCTCGAGTCCTCCGAGAACTACGAGCGCGTGCTGCACCGGTTCAAGGCGCACGGCATCACCGCGAGCGGCGTGAAGCTCGACCTGAAGACGATGCTCGACAGGAAGGACAGGATCGTCGGCAGGATGACGAGCGGGGTCGCCGGCCTGTTCAAGAAGAACAAGATCACCTGGCTGCAGGGCCACGGCAAGCTCGTCTCCGGGGGAGCCTCCTGGAAAATACAGATCGATTCCGAAACTGTAGAGGCGAAGAGCGTCGTGATCGCGACCGGATCGATCCCCCGGCACCTGCCCGGCGTTGCGGTCGACAACAAGGTCATCTGCGACAACGAAGGCGCGCTCGCCTTCGACTCGGTGCCCGAGCGGCTCGGGGTGATCGGCGCCGGCGTGATCGGCCTGGAGCTGGGCAGCGTATGGCACCGGCTCGGTGCGAAGGTGAAGCTGCTCGAGGCGCTGCCTGAGTTTCTGGGCGCCGCCGATGAAGCCGTGGCCCAGGAAGCCTGGAAGCAATTCACCAAGAACCAGGGCCTGGAAATCGAGCTCGGGGTAGCGATTTCGAAAGTTACTCAATCAAAGAAAAATGTTGTAATTCAATATACTGCATCCGATAATTCGAGTAAAAGCTTTGAATGTGATCGGCTCATCGTTTCGGTCGGCCGCGCACCGAACAGCGCAGAGCTCGGCGCCGAAAATGTCGGCCTCAAGCTCGACGCCAAGGGCTTCATCGAAGTCGACCAGAACTGCCGCACCGGCCTGCCGCGCCTCTACGCCGTCGGCGACGTGGTGCGCGGGCCGATGCTCGCGCACAAGGGCGAGGACGAAGGCGTGATGGTGGCCGAGATCATCGCCGGGCAGCACGGCCACGTGAACTACGACGCGATCCCGTGGGTGATCTACACCGCCCCGGAGATCGCCTGGGTCGGCAAGACCGAGCAGCAGCTGAAAGCCGAAGGCGTCGCCTACAAGGCCGGGCGCTTTCCGTTCGCCTACAACGGCCGCGCGCTCGGCCGCGAGGAGCCCGAGGGCTTCGTCAAGATCCTCGCCGACGCGAGGACCGACCGCATCCTCGGCGTGCACTCGATCGGCGGCCTGGCGAGCGAGCTGATCGCCGAGGCGGTGGTGGCGATCGAGTTCGGCGCCTCCTCCGAGGACATCGCGCGCATCTGCCATGCGCACCCGTCGATGTCGGAAGTGACGCGCGAGGCGGCGCTCGCCGTCGACAAGCGCTCGCTGAACGGCTGATGCACGATGTCATCGCGCTGTACGAGCAGAGCCTCGCTCGCCGCGGGTTCGTCTCCGATTCCTCGCAATGGCGCGCGGTCGAGCGGCTGCAGCAGCTCTACGAGGAGTGGAGCGCCTACAAGGCGCGGCGCAATACCAGGCTGAAACGCCTGCTCGCCAGGCCGGCGCTGCCCAAAGGCGTCTACCTGTGGGGCGCCGTCGGACGGGGCAAGAGCTTCCTCATGGACAGCTTCTATCTGTGCGTGCCGCTCGTGCGCAAGCGCCGCGTCCACTTCCACCACTTCATGCGCGAGATCCATCGCGAGCTCGACGAGCTGAAGGGCACCGAGGATCCGATCGCCGCGCTCGCCGAGCGCACCGCGCGGCGCTGCCGGCTGATCTGTTTCGACGAATTTCACGTCTCCGACATCGCCGACGCCATGATCCTGCGCCGCTACCTGGAGAAGGTGATGGAGCGCGGCGTGGTGTTCTGCATGACCAGCAACGATCACCCCGAGCGGCTCTACGAGAACGGTCTGCAGCGCGAGCGGTTTCTCCCGGCGATCGAGCTGATCAAGAGCCGGCTCGACCTGGTCGAGGTTGACAGCGGGATCGACTACCGGCGCCGCAAGATGGAGGGGCTCAGGGTCTACCATGTCGGCACCGGCAGCGAGACCGAACTGGAGCGGATTTTTTCCGACTTGAGGGACGTCGAGGAGGAAAGCCATCCCCTGGAGGTGGACGCACGCAGCATCCCCTACCGCAAGCGCGCAGGCGGCCTGGTGTGGTTCGAGTTCGCGGCGCTGTGCGGCGGCCCGCGCTCCTACGCCGACTACGTCGAGCTCGCCAAGCGCTTCCACAGCGTGATCGTGTCGGGCGTGCCGAAAATGTCCTCGCGCAACGCTGACGCCGCGCGGCGCTTCACCTGGCTGGTCGATGTGTTCTACGATGAACGGATCAAGCTCATCGTATCGGCCGAGGCGCAGCCCGAGGCGCTCTACCCTGAGGGGGCCCACAGCGCGGAGTTCGCCCGCGCGGTGAGCCGCCTGCACGAGATGCGCTCGTCCGATTACCTTCAGAGCGAGCGCAGGAGGAGGGCCAGTGGACAAGTTCAAGGCATACCAGCTCACTGAAACGCCGGACAGGAAGATCCGCGCGGAATTCGTCGAGCGCTCGCTCGACGATCTGGATCCCGGCGAAGTCGTGGTGCGCGTGGCGAACTCGGACGTCAACTACAAGGACGCGCTCGCCGCGACCGGCAAAGGCAAGATCCTGCGCCGAGCGTCGTGCATCGGCGGCATCGACTTCTCCGGCACGGTCGTTTCCTCTGGCGACCCGCGCTTCGCCAAGGGAGACGCGGTGCTCGCCGTGGGCTATGACCTCGGCGTCGCGCATCACGGCGGCTACGCTGAGTACGCGCGCGTGCCGGCCGAATGGCTCACCAAGCTGCCAAAGGGAATGTCGCTGTGGGACGCGATGGCGTTCGGCACCGCCGGCTTCACCGCCGGCATCGGCATCGTGCGCATGGAGCACAACGGGCTCAAGCCCGAGAACGGTCCGGTGGTCGTGGACGGCGCAACCGGCGGCGTCGGCTCGATCGCCATTGCGGCGCTCGCCAAGCTCGGCTATCAGGTCGTCGCGCTCACCGGAAAGGAGGGCGAATCCGACTGGTTGAAGAAGCTGGGCGCGAGGGAAGTCCTTCTGCGAAAGAACCTGAATCTCGAGAAAATCAAACCCCTGGACAAGGCGACCTGGGCCGGTGGCGTCGACAATCTCGGCGGAGAGGTCCTCGCCTGGATGGCGAGCACGATGAAGCAAAATGGCGTGATCGCGTCGATCGGCCTCGCCGCGAGCCCGAACCTCAACACGACGGTGATGCCGTTCATCTTGCGCGGCGTGAGCCTGCTCGGCATCAACTCGACCGACAGTCCCGGCCCCGAGCTGCGCCGCGAGGTCTGGCGCCGGCTCGCCACGGACATGCGCCCGCCGCTCCTCAAGGAGATGTGCCGCACGATTGCGTTCAGCGAGCTGCCCGGGGCGTTCGACGATTTCCTCCAGGCCAAGGTGAATCGCAGGATCGTCGTCGACCTGGCGGAATAATCCCGGAGGAGCACCCTACGGATCTACCCGAAAGGCGCGTGCTGGTCATCGATGACTCGAAGTTCGCGCGCAGGACCTTCACGAGCATCCTGAGCGCGTCGTTCGCGGTGCGCGCGGAAGCCGACGGCGAGGCGGGCTGGCAGGCGATCAATGACGATCCATCGATCGTCATGGTGTTCACTGACCTCGACATGCCGAAGCTCGACGGCTTCGGGCTGCTCGAGCGCATCCGCGGCTCGAGCGATCCCCGCATCCGCGATCTGCCGGTGGTGGCGATCTCCGGCCACCGGGAGGAGGCGAACAAGAAGCGCGCAGCCCGCGCGGGCGCGAACGATTTCATCGCCAAGTCGGCGGATTCCGCCGAGATCCTGTCGCGCATCCAGAACCTGCTGCGACTGACCAGCGCCAGCAGGGAACTCGAGGCGAGCCAGCAGGCGCTCTCGCAAAGCGTCACGCACGATCCGCTCACCGGCACCTTGACGCCGCATTATCTGGTCACCGAGGGGCGCAAGCATTATTCGCACGCGCGCCGTCACGGCGGGCAGCTCTCCGTCATGGCATTCCGCATCGACAGCTACGGCGATCTTGCGAATGAGGTCGGCAGGGAAGCCGCCGAGCAGTTGCTGGTGCGCATCGCAAACCTGGTGACGCCAAACCTGCGCGCCGAGGATTCCTTCAGCCGCACGGCGGAGGCCACGTTCATGATCGTCGCGGCGGGCACCGGCGCGCCGCAGATGCTCACTTTGGCACGCCGCCTGCACGGGCAGCTGGAGGGCGCTCAGGTCACCTGGCGCGGCCATCCCGTCAGGATCACGACCAGCTTCGGGGCGGCTTCGCTGAGCATCGACACGGTGAATTCGATCGAGGATCTGATGCGCGCCGCGCTGCAGCGCATGCAGGCCGCGGGCCGCCAGGCCGAGCCCATCGCTGCCTACGAGGAGGCCAAGCCGGGCAGGCCCGCGAGCCTGCCGGGCGATATCGAGCGGGCGCTGCTCGTGCTTGAGCAAACGGATCCGCAACCCTTGGGCGAGCTGGCGGACGACGTGGCAAAACGCCTGCTGCGGATCATCGACCTTTTCAGGGGAAGAAAGCCGGGGTAAGGCTTTACACTAGCGGCGCACGGAGGAGACGGATGGCGAGCTACGCCGAATTCCACCGCCGTTCGATCCAGGACCGCGAGGGTTTCTGGGCTGAGCAGGCGAAGCTGATCGATTGGCACAAGCCGTTCAGCGAGGTCCTCGATTACTCGCGGCCGCCGTTTGCGCGCTGGTTCGTCGGTGGCGAAACCAACCTCTGCTACAACGCGATCGACCGCCACGTCGCCGCGCGCGGCGAGCAGAAGGCCCTGGTGTGGATTTCGAGCGAAGTCGGCGAAAGCAGGACTTTCACCTATCGGCAGCTGCTCGCCGAGGTCAATCGCGCCGCAGCGATGCTGCAGTCCCTCGGCGTGAAGAAGGGCGAACGGGTGATCCTCTACATGCCGATGATCCCGGAGGCGTGCTTCGCGATCCTCGCCTGCGCGCGCCTCGGCGCGGTCCATTCGGTCGTGTTCGGAGGCTTTGCCGCGGCCAGCCTCGCCGCCCGCATCGACGACGCGAAACCTGCGCTGATGGTCACTGCCGACGGCGGCAGCCGCATGGGCAAGACGGTGCTGTACAAGTCGCTGGTCGACGAAGCGCTCAAGCTCGCCAGGCACCCGCCGCAGAAGGTGCTGATCTTCAAGCGCGGCCTGGACTACGCGATGCCCGTGGTGCAGGGGCGCGACCTCGACTGGAAGGGCCTGCAGAAGGACTTTGCGAACGCAGAGGTTGCCTGCGCCTGGCTCGAATCGAACGAGCCCTCGTACATCCTGTACACCTCGGGCACGACCGGGCAGCCGAAAGGCGTGCAGCGCGATGTCGGCGGCCACGCGGTGGCGCTCGCCGCGTCGATGAAGCACATCTTCTGCGGCGAGGCCGGCGAGACCATGTTCACCACCTCCGACATCGGCTGGGTGGTCGGCCATTCCTACATCATCTATGCGCCGCTCATCGCCGGCATGACGACCATCCTGTACGAGGGCGTGCCGATCCGGCCCGACGCCGGCATCTGGTGGAAGATCGTGCAGGACCACAAGGTCGACGTGATGTTCTCCGCGCCGACCGCCATCCGCGTGCTGAAGAAGCACGACCCGGCCTACCTCAAGAAGTACGACGTCTCCTCGCTCAAGCACCTGTTCCTCGCCGGCGAGCCGCTCGATGCGCCGACGCACCTCTGGATCACCGAGTCGCTCGGCCGCCCGGTGATCGATCACTACTGGCAGACCGAGACCGGCTGGCCGCTGCTCTCGGCGCATCCCGGCGTGGAGCAGACGCGCCTCAAGATGGGCTCGCCGAGCTTCCCGGTCTACGGCTACGACGTGCGGCTGCTGCACGAGGCGAGCGGCCAGCCGGTCCCCGACGGCGAGAAGGGGGTGGTGACGATCGCCCCGCCGCTGCCGCCGGGCTGCATGAGCACGGTGTGGGGCGACGATGAGCGCTTCGTGGAGACCTATTTCAAGGACTTCAAGGACCAGCTCGTCTATTCCACCTTCGACTGGGGAGTCCGCGACAAGGACGGGTACTACTTCATCCTTGGCCGCACCGACGACGTGATCAACGTCGCCGGGCACCGCCTGGGCACGCGCGAGATCGAGGAGGCGGTGAGCAAGCATCCGAACATCGCCGAGTGCGCGGTGGTGGGCGTTGCCGATTCCCTGAAGGGGCAAATGCCTCTAGCCTTTGCAGTCGCAAAGGATGTTTCAAAATTGAGCTCGGCTGAAGGCAAAAGAAGACTGGAGAAAGAGGTGATGGAAACGGTAGACAAGCAGCTCGGCGCCATTGCGCGGCCGAAAGCCGTGCATTTCGTGACGCTGCTGCCGAAGACGCGCTCGGGCAAGACGCTGCGCCGCTCGATCCAGGCGCTCGCCGAGGGCCGCGACCCGGGCGATCTCACCACCATCGAAGATCCCAGCGCGCTGGAGCAGATCAAGCAGGCGCTGCACGCATGAAAACTCGACCGGTGCTCACGCTGGAGGACTGCCGCAAGATTTCCGCTGCGGCGGAAGCCGAGGCGAAAAGGAACCAATGGAACGTCTGCATTGCCATCCTCGACGACGGCGGGCACCTGCTGCACCTCGTGCGCATGGACGGCGCGAGCCCGGCCAACGCGCGCATCGCCATCGAGAAGGGGCGCACCGCGGCCGAGTCGCGCCGTTCCAGCGCGGTGTGGGAGGAGCGCATCAAGGCCGGCCGCAACTCGATGCTCGGCATGCCCGGCATCACGCCGGTGCAGGGCGGGCTGCCGATCATCGTGGAAGGAGTCTGCGTCGGCGGTGTTGGCGTCTCGGGCGTGCAATCGCATGAAGACGAGCAGATTGCCGCCGCAGGAATCAAGGCGCTCGCGTAGCACCCGTAACTCAACCCAAGCGGAGGAAACGATGAAACCACAGCTTCGTCTAGCAGCAGGCTGCCTACTGGCGTGCCTGGCAGTTGCCGCCGGTGCGCAGCAGAGCAGTCCGATGGACGTGGTGCCGGACAAGATGCCGAACGACATACCCTACGGCACGCCGATCTCGCTTGAGCGCGCGCAGGCGGCCATCGCCGCGGCGCTCGGGGAGTCCAGGAAGCGCGACTGGAAGTTGAATGTGGCCGTCGTCGATTCCGGCGGCCGTCTGGTCGCCTTCGCGCGCATGGACGGAGCGCAGCTCGGCTCCATCGCCATCTCGGAGCACAAGGCGCGGGCGGCGGCAATGTACCGGCGTGAAACCAAGGCGTTCGAGATGGGCGTGCAGGCCGGCAACCATTACCTTCTCACCCTGGACGATGTCATCGCATCGCGCGGCGGCATTCCCATTCTCGACGGCGGCAGGCTGATCGGCGCCATCGGCTGCTCAGGCGGCACCGGCTCGCAGGATGAAGTGGTCTGCAGGGCCGGCGCCGACGCCGTGAAGCGCTAGTCGTCCCGAGACCCGCGGCCCGAACGCTCCGCGGGTCGCTTCCACCTCGTCGATGCGGCCGCGCGTTTTGATTGCTGGGGGCGGAATCGGGGGGCTCACGGCGGCGCTCGCCCTGGTGAGGAGCGGCTGCGACGTCGAAGTCTACGAGCAGGCGGCTGAGTTGAAGGAAGTGGGCGCCGGAGTGCAGCTCGCCGCGAACGGCACGCGCGTGCTTCATGAGCTGGGCATCGGCGAGCCGCTCAAGTCGCTTGCCTGCGAGGCGACCGGCAAGGAAGTCAGGCTCTGGAGCACCGGCGAGACCTGGAAGCTGTTCGATCTGGGGGCCGTCTCGATCGAGCGCTACGGGTACCCCTACCTCACCGTGTATCGGCCCGATCTGCTCGGCGTATTGGCGAATGCGCTAAGGCGCGAGAAGGCGGCGGCGCTCCACCTCGGAGCGACCTGCGTGGGATTCACCCAGGACAGCGAAGGCGTGAGGCTGCAGCTCGACGATGGGACCGAGGCGCGCGGCGATGCGCTCATCGGCGCCGACGGCGTTCACTCGCCCATCCGCCAGGGGCTATTCGGCCCCGAGCAACCCTCTTTTACCGGAATCATTGCATGGCGCGGCGTGATCCCCATGGAGCGGCTGCCCGCCCGCATGGCGCGCAGCGTCGGCACCAACTGGATCGGCCCCGGCGCACATGTGGTGCATTACCCGTTGCGCTCGGGCAGCTTGATGAACTTCGTCGGCGCCCTTGAGCGCGCCGACTGGCAGGTGGAATCGTGGAGCGAGCGCGGCACGACCGAGGAATTGGCCGCCGACTTCGCGGGCTGGAACGAGGATGTTCAGACGATGATCCGGAACATCGAAACGCCTTACAAGTGGGCGCTGATGGCAAGAGCGCCGATGGATCGCTGGACGATCGGTCGGGTGAGCCTGCTGGGCGATGCCTGCCACTCGATGGTGCCGCTGCTCGCCCAAGGGGCGAACATGGCGATCGAAGACGGCTTCGTTCTTGCGAGGTGCTTGAAAGCATGCCGCGACGACGTCCCCGGCGCGCTCAGGCGCTACGAAAATGCGCGCCGCGACCGGACGCGACGCGCGGTGGAGGGGTCCGCCGCGAATATCGAGCGCTTCCACAATCCGAAGCTGTCCGATCCGGCGGAAGCGAGGAAATACGTCGATCGCGAATGGGCCGAAGAGCGCATCGCCGAGCGCTACGAATGGCTGTTCAGCTACGACGTGACCACGGTTGCGATCTGAAGTGACGCTGGCATAATCGCCGGCAGAAGGAGGGAGTTCCAGTGACCAACGTCAGCGCAACAACCCCCTACAGCCCGATTGTTCCCCTGGTGGCGCGCATGCTCATCGGCCTGATATTCCTCGTCGCGGGCGTGCGCAAGGTGATGGGGTTCGCCGGCGCCGTCGCCTACCTCGCCAAGCTCGGCTTTCCGGCCGCGCAAGTGATGGCGGTGATCGCGATCATCATCGAGATCGGCGGCTCGATCCTGCTCATCGCCGGCTGGCGCACCCGCTGGGCGGCGTGGCTGCTCGCGCTGTTCGTGGTGATCGCGGCGTTCGCGGCGCACCGCTTCTGGGAAATCAGCGATCCCGGGCAGTTCAGCAACCAGCTGAACCACTTCCTCAAGAACCTTTCGATCGTTGGCGGGTTGCTCTACGTCGCCACCTTCGGGCCCGGCTCGGCCTCGGTTGACAAGACTTGATGCTTCCCTGATCCAGGCGCTGGAGCGGTCGAAATCTCCGTCCGCTGCGCGACCGGAATAAGCGCATCACTCCGGTCGCGCCCCGCGCCAAGGACGCGCCGAAGCACTCGCGCTGGCGCGATATCGAGCCCTTCAGCGCTCGCGCGGCGAAGGAAGTCGCGATCGAGGACAAGACGATAGGCCCCCTCCTCGCCAACCGGGGTGATGCCTGCGCGCAGGACTGCAAGATGAAATGATTATTTCAGGGCGTTGAGCCCGGCCTGCGCGGCCTGCGCGTCCTGATCGGCGTTGGCGCCGCTCACCCCGATACCGCCGATCACTCTGCCATCGACCATGATCGGCAGGCCGCCCTCGATCGGCATTGCGCCCGTCAGGCCGAGGAGCGCAACGCGGCCTTTGGCGATGCCCTCCTCGAAGGCCTTGGTCGGCCGGCGAAACATGGCCGCGGACTTCGCCTTGTCCAGCGCGATCTGGATGCTCGCGGTCTGCGTGTCTTCCATGCGCTCGAAGTAGACCGGGAAGCCGTGGTTGTCGACGATCGAGATCGCCATGCGCCAGTTGTTCTTCTTCGACTCGGCGAGCGCGCCGGCGGCGATCCTCTTCGCCTGGTCGACGCTGATCGGATTGCCATAAGGCGGCCGCTCTTGCGCCGAAGCAAGGCCCGCGGACAGCGCAAGCGCAGCACCCAGCATGATTTTCGCGGAAGTCATGGTTCGTCTCCTCTGGTGGCGGTGGGAAAGGCGACTATACCGTTGGCTCGCAGCTCGCGGATCTGCTCGGGCGAACAGCCGAGCTCGGCGAGCAATTCCGGGCCGTGCTCGCCGATCTCGGGAGGATCGGAGCGCTTGGGCAGGCGCTTTCCTCCGAGCTCCAACGGCAGCGCGGGCACGCGGATGGTTTTGCCGGAAATCCGCGTCTCGAGCAGCCCGCCCGAGGCATTGAGGTGCGGATCGTCGAGCAGGTCCCAGGGTTTTGCGATCGGAGCGAAAGGCAGCCCGGCCGCCTCGAGTTTGCGGGTGAGCTCGCCTTGCGTGAAGCGCTTGAACGTCTCCCCGAGCCGCGGGATCAGCCAGCTGCGCTCCCTTACGCGCGCTCCATTGGTCTTCAACCGCTCGTCGTCCTTCAATTGTTCCTCGCCGAACTCGCGGCAGAAGGTTTCCCACTGCGTGTCGGTCACCACGCCGACGAAAAGCCGCCCGCCGCCGCCGGTCTCGAAGATGTCGTAGACGCCCCAGGCAGGACGCTTGACCGACATCGGCGGGGGCGCTTCGCCGGTGAGCTCGTACTGCGCCATGTGCTGGGCGACCAGATAGGCGGTGCTCTCGAAAAGGGAGCTCGTGACGCGCTTGCCGCGCCGCGTCGTGCCGCGCTCGCGCAGCGCGGCGAGGATGCCGACCGCCGCAAAAGTGCCGCCCATGATGTCGATCACCGAGGAGCCGGCGCGCAGCGGCCGGTCGGGCAGCCCGGTCATGTAGGCGAGCCCGCCCATCATCTGCGTCACCTCGTCGAGCGCCAGGCGCCGCTCGTAGGGCCCGTTGAGGAAGCCTTTCAGCGAACAGTAGATCAGCCCGGGATTCTCCCTTGACAGGTTCTCGAACGAGAACCCCAGCTTGTCGAGCGCGCCGGGACGGAAGTTCTCGGTCAGGACATCGGCCTTGCGCAGCAGCCGCAGGACGATCTGCCTTCCTTCCTCGCGCTGCAGATCGACCGCGAGGCTTCTCTTGTTGCGGTTGAACACCGGAAAGAAGCCTGCCCCCGCCGCCTCGAGCCGGCGCGTATTGTCGCCGCGCAGCGGCTCGACCTTGACGACGTCGGCGCCGAGATCGGCCAGCACCAGGCCGCAGGAAGGGCCCATCACCATGTGCGCGAATTCGA
>Ga0209577_10003618_pt1 | contig 14565 bp, 15 predicted proteins | sample GraSoiAngelo_109_FD_185874 | JGI IMG/M metagenome (GOLD analysis project Ga0209577, IMG submission 185874) | Grasslands soil microbial communities from the Angelo Coastal Reserve, California, USA - 14_0903_12_20cm (SPAdes) (version 2) | ecosystem: Environmental > Terrestrial > Soil > Grasslands...
CAATCGGCCCATCGACGAGGAACACGTTCCCCGGGTGCGGATCGGCATGAAACAGCCCATCGCGCAGCATCTGCTTGAGATACGCACGGAAGAGCGCATCCGCGAGGCGCTCGCCGTCGAGCTCCAGGCGCGCGAGCGGCGAGAGCGCCGTGATCTTGATGCCGGGGATGAACTGCATCGTGAGCACGCGCGAGCTCGAGTACGCCATGATCGGCTGCGGGATCACGATCTCCGCTATCTCGCGCAGGTTGTTGCCGATCGTCACGAGGTGCAGCGCTTCCTGCCGGAAGTCGAGCTCGCGCAGCATCGATTTGCGGAACTCCTGGAAGAGCGCCGTGATGCCGAAGCGGCTGCCGAACTGCGTGTGCTCCTCGAGGAAGGCGGCGAGCTCGCCGAGCGCCTCGAGGTCGTCGAGCACCTGCTCGCGGATGCCGGGACGCTGCACCTTGAGCGCGACCGCGCGGCCGTCGCGCAGCACCGCGTAATGCACCTGCGCGAGCGAGGCGGCGGCGACCGGCTGCGGCTCGATGCGCTCGAACACCTTCGAGAGCCGCGCGCCGATGTCCTCATCGAGGATCTTCTGCACCTCGGTGAAGGCAAACGGCTCCACGTGGTCCTGGAGCCGCGTGAGCGCGTCGGCGTACGCCGGCGGGATGATGTCCGGCCGCGTCGAGAGGAGCTGCGCGAGCTTGATGTAGGTGGGCCCGAGCCGCTCGACATCGCGCGCCAGCTCGCGCGCCTCGGGCACGCAGGCGGCGCTCTCGTCGGGCTCCTGCGGCAGGAGCTCGTTCAGCCCCGCGCGCGCGACGAGATCGCGCCGTCCATACTTCCAGAGGAGCAGCGCGAAGTCCTTGTAGCGCTTGAGGTGCTCGGGCCGCAGTGACAGGTTCACGGCCCTCGCTACAGCAACTTTCAGACCCGAATTTCGGGGCCGGAGCCCGAACTAATTCGGGCTACGTCCCCGAACTAGTCGCAGCTGCAGATGGCGCTTCACGTCCGGCCACTCGGAGGCGAGCACGCTGTACATCACCGTGTCGCGCACGGTGCCGTCGCGGCGCGGCTGGTGGTGGCGGATGACGCCGTCCTTCTTCGCGCCGAGCGCCTCGATCGCGCGCTGGGAGGCGAAGTTGAAATTGTCGGTGCGAAGCCCGACCACCTTGCAGGCGAGCGCCTCGAACGCGTGGCCGAAGAGGAGCAGCTTGCAGACGGTGTTGAGGTGCGTCTTCTGCCAGCGTTTCGCGTACCACGTGTAGCCGATCTCGAGGCGCTCGGCTTCCTTCAAAATGTCGTGATAGCGCGTCGAGCCAACGAGGGTGCCGCTCTCGAGCTCGCGTACCACGAACGGCAGCATGTGCCCGGCGTCCTGCCCCGCGAGCGCCTGCGCGATATAGCGCTCCGTCTCCTCCGGGCGCGGCACGGAGGTGAACCACAGCTCCCACAGCGCGCCATCGGCCGCCGCGGCGGCGAGCGCGTCGCGATGCTCGCGCGCGAGCGGCTCGAGTCGCACGCCGTGGCCTTCGAGCGTGACGGGGCGAGGCTCCTTCATCGGCGCCGAGTCTACAATGCTCGCCTCCATGGACAAGGAAAACACCCGCCGGGCGATCGACCAGGTGTTTCGCGACATGGCGGGCGCGATGAGCGCGGGCATGGCGCTCGTCGGCACGCGCACCGGGCTTTTCCGCGCCATGGCCGGCAAGGGCCCCATGACGGTGGATGAGGTCGTGCGCGCGTCCCAGTTGCAGCGCCGATACGTCGAGGAGTGGTTGCGCGGCATGGCAAGCGCGGGCTATCTCGAGTATTCGCCCGCGGCGCAGACCTATGAGCTCCCGGAAGAGATGGCCTATTTCGTCGCCTCGGATGGCAGCGATCATTTCGTCGGCGGCATGTGGGAGATGGTGCCGCCGCTCATGCGCGTGGCGCCCCAGGTCGCCGGCGCGTTCGCCAAGGGCGGTGGCGTGCGCTTCGAGGAGTTTGGCCCTGATTGCCTGAACGCGCTCGATCTCATCAACCGCGGCCAGTACGAGCAGCGCTTCACCGATTACTGGTTGAAGGCGCTGCCCGACACCATGGAGCGGCTGCGCGCCGGCGGCCGCGTCCTCGACTATGGCTGCGGTTCGGGGCGCGTCGCGATCGCCATCAAGAAAGCCTTCCCGGCCGCCGAGCTCGCCGGCTACGACGTCGACGCGCAGTCCATCGCCCGCGCCCGCGAGGCGGCGAAGGAGTTGCAGATCGCCTTCGGCAGCGAGAAGCCAAGCGGGCAATTCGATCTCATCACCATCTGCGACTGCATCCACGATCTCGCGGCGCCGGTCGAGACGCTGCGCGAGATCCACCGGCTGCTCAAAGCCGACGGTACGCTCTTCATCGTCGAGCCGAAGGCCGCCGACCGCCTAGAGGACAATCGCAACCCGGTGGCGACGATGTTCTACGGCTTCAGTCTCTTTCACTGCATGACGCAATCGCTCGCCCGCGGCGGGCCGGGATTGGGCACGTGCATGGGCCCGCAGCAAACCGAGGGCCTCTTGCGCGATGCCGGCTTCCGCGACTTCAGGCAACTGGACATCAAAAGCATGACCAACCTCTTCTACGCGGCCAAACCATGACGAACGAGCTCGCGCCCGCATTGGCACCCTCGGGCCGCCTGCGAGTCGGCCTCAACTATTCGAACTTCCTGCTGGTGCTCGGCGACGACGCCAACGGTGAGCCGCGCGGCATCGCGCCGGATCTCGGCCGCGAGCTCGCGCGTCGCACGGGGCTCGCGCTCGAGTTCGTGAAGTTCGACGGCGCGGGCAAGCTGTTCGACGCCGTGAAGAGCGCGGCGTGCGACGTCGGCTTCCTCGGCGCCGAGCCGCAGCGCTCCGATGAGGTCGCCTTCTCACCGGCGTACCTCGAGATCCCGGTGACCTTTCTCGTGCCGGCCGGCTCGCCGATACGCACCATCGCGGAAGTCGATCGCGAAGGCGTGCGCGTCGCGGTGTCGGAGCGCAGTGCCTATGACCTGTACCTGACGCGCACGCTGAAGAAGGCGAAGCTCCTGCGCGCGCAGGGCATCCCCGCCTCCTATGACGTATTCGTCGCGCAGAAGCTGGAAGCGCTGGCGGGGCTCAAGCCAAAGCTGGTCGAAGAAGCCGAGCGTACGCCCGGCGCGCGCGTGCTCGACGGGCAGATCACCGGCGTGCAGCAGGCGATCGGCGCGCCGAAAGGCCGCGCGGCGGCGGCCAAGTATCTGCGCGAGTTCGCCGAGGACGTGAAACAGTCCGGATTCGTGGCGCGCGCGATTGAAAGGCACGGCGTGCGCGGTGTAAAGGTGGCCACATGAACGAATTGCGCGTCTATTGGCGGCCCGGCTGCTCGAGCTGCGTGAAAGTGAAGGAGTTTCTGACGAACCTCGGCGTCGACTACGAGTCGATCAACGTCTCGGCGCGGCCGGAGGCGATGGAAGAGCTGCGCGCGCTCGGCGTGCGCACCGTGCCGGTCGTCGCGCGCGGAAGCGACTATGTCTTTGCGCAGGAGCTCGCCGACGTCTCGGCGTTCGTCGGGCGCAAGGTCGATTTCCAGCGCCTGGCGCCCGCGGCGCTCTACGACAAGTGGCAACAGGTGCTCTCGGCCGCGCAGCGGCACGTGATGCAGATCCCGGCCGCGCGGCTCGCCGAGCGCGCGACGCCGGGACGCGATCGCAGCATCCGCGACCTCGCCTATCATGTCTACCAGGTGCCCGATGCGTTCCTCCAGGCGGTGGAGGACGGCGTGCAGGACCTGACCTCGGTCTACAACGCGCCGCCCCCGGCAGACGTGACGCGCGTCGAGCAGATCCGTGACTACGGCAGAGCGGTGAGCGCGCGCCTCGAGCGGTGGTGGCGGCGCGATGGAGACCGCGCGGCGCAGGCCAAAGTCCAGACCTACTACGGCGACCAGCCGCTGCACCACGTCATGGAGCGCTGCACCTGGCATTCGGCGCAGCATGCGCGCCAGATCATGGCGGTGCTCGAGCGCTGCGGCATTTCGCCCGAGGGCCCGCTCACCGCCGCGGACTATGCCGGCCTGCCGATGCCGGCGGGCCTATGGGAGTGAAGTGCTGAGGCTGGTCGTCGTCTGGCTGATCCACACGGTGGCGCTGCTCGCCGTGGCGTATCTGATGCCCTCGGTGCGCATCGAGAGCTTCGGCGCGGCGCTCATCGCCGCGGCGCTCCTCGGCCTTGCGAATACCGTGGTGCGGCCGATCCTCATCATCCTCACCCTGCCCGTCACGGTGCTGACGCTCGGCCTCTTCATCCTCGTGATCAACGGCGTCATCTTCCTCGCCATCGCGCACCTCGTGCCCGGGTTCCAGGTGGCGGGGCTCGGGTCGGCGATCGTCGCGGCGATCGTCTACAGCCTTTTTTCCTGGCTGCTCGCGGCGCTCGTGCTGCGATGAGCTTTCGAATTCCGTACGGAATTAGGCGCGGCGCTCGGTGCGCGCGCTGAGGGCGACGAGCGCGGCGAAGTCGGTGGCCTCGAGCGGGCTGCTGAAAAGATGGCCCTGCCACTGCTCGCAGCCCGCGGCAAGCAGGCGCTCGAGCTGCGCGGCGCTCTCCACGCCCTCGGCGGCGATGGCGATGCCCAGGGTGTGGGCGAGCGCCGCGATGGTGCGCACGATCGCCTGGTCGGCGGCATTGGACTCGAGCTCGCGCAGGAACAGCCGATCGATCTTCAGCTTGTCGATCGGCAGCTCGCGCAGGTAAGCGAGGCTCGAGTAGCCGGTGCCGAAATCGTCGATGGCGAAGCGCACGCCGAGCGCACCCGCCTTGCGTAGCGTCGCCGCGTTCTCGGCGAAATGCGTCATCAGCACGCGCTCGGTCACTTCCAGCTCGATGCGCTCGCCCGGCACGCCGTGCGCCTTGAGTGCGCCGGCGAGGCGCTCGACGAACGCGTCGCCCTGCGCGAGCTCGGGCGCCGAGACGTTGATCGCGAACCAGGGCGCGCCCTGCATTTCTCCCTTGAACTCGCGGCTCCAGGCCGCGGCTTGGGCGAGCGCGTGCTCGAGCGTCCACTCGCCGACCGCGCGGATGAGGCCCGCGTCTTCGGCGAGCGGCACGAACTCCTCGGGGCCGAGGAGTCCGCGCTCGGGATGGCGCCAGCGCACGAGCGCCTCCGCACCGACGACGTTCGAGCGGCCCTGCACCACCGGCTGCCAGTAGAGCACGAGCTCGCTCCTCGAGAGCGCGCCGCGCAGCTCGTTTGCCGTCTGCAGTCGCTCGGCTGCCTGGTCGCCGAGCGCGCGCTCGTAAAAGCACAACGTAGCGCGCCCGGCGTCCTTCGCCGCGTACATCGCGGCATCGGCATGCTTCAGGAGCTCGCCGAAGTCGCGCCCGTCGGCGGGGTAGCGCGCGATGCCGATCGAGGCGCTGACGGCGAGCGTGCGTCCCTCGACGGTGAACGGGCGGCCGAGGATGGTGAGGAGCCGCGCGCCAAGGCTCGCCGCCTCCTCGCGCGATTTGAGCGCCTGCCAGAGGAGCACGAAATCATCGCCGCCCAGGCGCGCGAGCACGTCCTCGCGGCGCGCGGCGTTCGAGAGCCGCTCCGCCACGGCGCGTAGCAGCGCGTCGCCTGCCGCGTGGCCGAGCGTTTCGTTCACCAGCTTGAAGCGGTCGAGGTCGATCGCGAGCAGCGCAAGCTCGCTGCGCGAGCGGGCGGCCGCGGCGATTGCCTCGGCGGTGCGCTCGGCGAGGAGCGCGCGGTTGGCGAGCCCGGTGAGCGCGTCGCGCGTGGCGAGCTGCTCGATGCGCGCCTCGGCGAGCTTGCGCGCGGTGACGTCGGCCGCCATGCCGCGGTAGCCGCACCAGCGGCCCTCGGCATCGGTGAGCGGCAGGCCGCTCATCGATTGCCAGATGACGCCGCCCGACTTGGTCATGACACGGTGCACAAGGTCGCGGAACGGCCGGCCTTCGCCGCCGTGGTTGGCGAGCCACTGGCGAATGGCGCGCTCTTCGCCCAGCGGAATGAAATCCCAGGCGCGCCGGCCGAGGAGCTCGCTCCTCGAATAGCCGAGCAGCGCCTCCACGCGCTCGGAAAGATAGCTGTAGCGCCACTCGGCGTCCGCTTCCCAGACGTATTCGCTCGACACGGCGGCGACGTCGCGGAAGCGCTGGTCGGCCGCGCTCACCGCGGCTTCCGCGCGTTTGCGGGCATCGATATCGGCCACCACGCCCGACATGCGCGTCGCGCGGCCGTTTGCATCGCGCTCGGTGACACGGCCCATCGCGTGCAGCCATTTCCAGTCGCCCTCGCGCGTGCGCACGCGCAGCTCCACGTCGTACTCCTCCACGCCCTTCAGCGCGCGCACCAGCGCCGCGCGCGCCTTCGGCAGGTCCTGCGCATGCAGCAGCCGCTCGAGCTGCACGCCGCGCGTGACCGGCGGCGAGCGCTCGTGGCCGAGGAAGCGCACCCAGCCGTCGCCCGCGTAGAGCTCATCAAGCGTCAGGTCGTAATGCCACTCGGCGAGGTTGCCGCCGTCCAGCGCGAGCTCGAGCCGCGCCTTGGCCTGCGACAGGCTCGCCTCGGCACGGCGCTGCTCGGTGATGTCGCGTCCCACACCGCGGTAGCCGCGAAACGCCCCCGCGGGGTCGTGGTACGACTGCCCGGAGACGATATGCACCTGACGTGCGCCGCGCTCATCGGTGCGCGCGATCTCGAGATCGAAGAACGGCAGTTGCCTTTCCAGCCGCTCGAGGTGCGCTTGGAGCGCGCGCGGGTCGACCTCGACGCCCGGGATCTCCCAGAAGTACTTGCCATAGGTCGGCGTGTCGCGAAAGAGCGTCGCCACCGGTCCGCCGCCCGAGAGCCAGATGATGCGGTGGCGCTCGTCGGTCTCCCAGAACCAGTCGGCGGAGAGCTCGGTGAGGCTTCTCAGCCGCTCCTCGTGCGCGCGCGAGCGCGCGAGCTCGCGCTCGCGCCGGCGGGCGACGAGCACCATGGCGAGGTAGACGATGGCCGCCGCGATGGCGGCGAGGAGCAGCGCGTCGCTGAACGGATTCAGGCAGCGCCGTCGCGCACCGGCGGCGCGACCTTGAGCACTTCCTCGATCGTCGTCACGCCGGCACCGACCTTCATCGCGCCGCTGATGCGCAGCGGCTTCATGCCGTCCTTGAACGCCTGCTCGCGCAGGCGCCCGAGCTCGGGCGTCGCGCCGAGCAGACCCTTGAACCCCGGCGTCAGCACCAGCGTCTCGTAGATGCCGATGCGACCCATGAAGCCGGTCATGCGGCACTCGAGGCAGCCGACCGGCTTGTAGAGCTTCGCCGGATGCTTCGACTTCCAGGGCGCCACCAGCGCCTCCCAGGCCTGCTGGTCCTCGGTGCGCTGCAGATCGACCTTCTGCTTGCAATGCGGGCACAGCGTACGCAGCAGGCGCTGGCCCATGACGCCGTTCAGCGTGGCGCTCAAGAGATAAGCCGGCACGCCGAGCTCGAGCAGGCGCGCCACCGCGCTCGGCGCGTCGTTGGTGTGCAGCGTCGAGAGCACGAGGTGCCCGGTGAGCGCCGCCTGCACCGCCATCTCCGCGGTCTCGAGGTCGCGGATCTCGCCCACCATGATGATGTCGGGGTCCTGGCGCATGAGCGCCCGCACGCCCTCGGCGAAGCCGAGCTCGATCGCCTGCACCACCTGCATCTGGTTGAACGCCGGCTCGACCATCTCGATCGGGTCCTCGATGGTGCAGACGTTGACTTCGGACGTCGCCAGGGTTTTCAGCGTCGAGTAGAGCGTGGTCGTCTTCCCCGACCCGGTGGGCCCGGTGACCAGCACGATGCCGTTCGGCCGGTTGGTCATCTCCTGCCAGCGCTTGTGATCCTCTTCCGAGAAGCCGAGCTCCTTGAAGTCGCGCACCAGCACCTCGGGGTCGAAGATGCGCATGACGAGCTTCTCGCCGAAGGCGGTCGGCAGCGTCGAGAGGCGAAGCTCCACTTCCTCGCCGGCGAGGGTGCGCGTCTTGATGCGGCCGTCCTGCGGCCGGCGCTTCTCCACCACGTCCATGCGCGCGAGGATCTTTATCCGGCTGGTCATCGCGATGAGCACGGCGGCGGGAATCTGATAGACCTGGTGCAGCACGCCGTCGATGCGAAAGCGCACGATGCCGCTCTCGCGGCGCGGCTCGACGTGGATGTCGCTCGCGCGCTGCTCGAAGGCGTACTGCCACAGCCAGTCGACGATGCGCACCACATGCGCGTCGTTCGCATCGAGCTGTTTGTTTTCTTTGCCGAGCTCGACCAGCTGCTCGAAATTCGAAAGCCCGGTTGCACCGGTGGCGCTCTTGCCCGCGCCCTTGATCGATTTCGCGAGGTTGTAGAACTCGACCTGGTAGCGCTCGATGTCGAGCGGGTTCGCGATGACGCGCTTGATGTCGCGCTTGATGATGCGCGCGAGCTCCGCTTCCCACTCGCGGATGTACGGCTCGGCGCTGGCGATAATCGCTTCCTTGCTCGTCACGCCCACCGGCAGGATGCGAAAGCGCGTCGCATAGGCCGAGCTCATCACTTCGGTGACCGCCGCGAAATCGATCTTCAGCGGATCGATGTGCAGGTAATCCATGCCGACGCGCTTGGCGAGCCATTCGGTGAGCGCTTCGAGCGTGAGCGGCTTGCCGCTCGAGGCGCCGTGGCGCCATTTCTGGTCGGCGACGATGACCAGCGGATGGAGCGAGCCGCGGTAGTAGCGGCGCTCCTTCTTCAGCTCTTCGGCCGCCGGCGCGCCCACGAGCTTGTCCGCGACCAGCCAGTCGAGGATGTCGGAAAGAGAGAGCCGCTGATCTGCGCGCGCCTCCCCCGTGGGCGTCTTAACTGCTTGTTGCATCGGCGAAAGACTATACCCCAAACTCGCGATTTCGATTCCCGCGAAGAAGGGGCAAACGTGCGTAATTGCATGCGGCGGTGCAGCTCATGAGTCCGGATGAGCGCCAGGCGGTTCTCGACGACGAGCACCTGCGGCTGCTCGCGCTTTTTCATTACATTTCGGGCGCCATGACTTTGGCCTTCAGCTTGTTTTTCGGCGCGTGGATGGTGTTCATGGGCGCTCTTTTCACGCTCGTCTCACGAGCCGAAGCGGCCTCCGCGCATCTGCAAGGTCCGCCCGCGATGTTTTTTGCCTTCTTTGCCCTGCTTTTCCTGCTCGGCACGGCTTACGGCGTGCTCGAAGTGCTCTCGGGCCGCTTCATGAGCCAGCGGCGTCGCTGGCTCTTCTCGTTTCTCGTTGCGCTGCCGCGCGTCCTCTTCATCCCCTACGGCGCGATCCTGACCATCTTCACGCTGCTCGTGCTCGACCGCCCTTCGGTCAAGCAGCTCTATGGCAAAGCGCGGTGAGCGGCGTGCTGCATTCAATCAACGTGTCGAATGGCGGCGTGCCGAAGCTGCCGCGGCACACCGCGGCGGTTCGCACGAGTGGCGTCGAAGGCGACCGCCAGCGCGACCTGCGTTACCACGGCGGACCGACGCGCGCCGTATCACTCTACTCGCTCGAGCTGATCCGTGCCTTGCGGGCTGAAGGCCATTCGATCGATGTCGGCTGCCTCGGTGAGAACTTCACGCTCACCGGAGTGCCGTGGGAGAAGATGGTGCCCGGCGCGACGCTCGAAGTCGGCGCCGTGGGTCTCGAGCTCACGGCCTATGCGGCGCCGTGCAGCAACCTCGTGGCGTACTTCACCGCAGGAAAGTTCATGCGTGTCGCGCAGAAAGTGCATCCGGGCTGGAGCCGGCTTTACGCGCGCGTGCTGCGCGAAGGCACGGTCCGGACCGGTGACGCGGTGCGCCTGCCTTGATGACCGACGCCGAGCTCGCCGAGAGCTGGTCGGACCTCGGTATCGTGGTGCGCGAGCTGCGCGCGCAGAACCGCGGCGAGCTCGCCGATCGCCTGATCGGCAACGTGCTCTATGCGTCGACCTCGGGCGAGATCTACAACAATGTCGGACACACGCTGCACGAGCATCGCGCGCTGCGCAAGACGCTGAGCCTTGAGGGCAGCGCCGCCTGGGATCGCGTGATCGACCTGATCGAGCGCATCTACGGCGGCATCAACCTGCCACACTGGTTTGCCCGTCAATGGCGCAAGTTTTGGAGAACGAAATGACCCTCGAAGGCGGCTGCGATTGCCGAGCCGTACGCTACCGCATGGAGAGCGCGCCGCTCTTCGTGCATTGCTGTCACTGCCGCTGGTGCCAGCGCGAGACTGGTGCGTCGTTCGCGCTCAACGCGCTGATCGAATCTGAGCGTCTAACCACGCTCGCCGAAAGGCCCGAGCTTGTCGACACGCCCTCGCAGAGCGGCATGGGACAGAAGATCGCGCGCTGCCGCAACTGCCGCATCGCGCTGTGGAGCCACTATGCTGGCGCCGGCCCGATTCTCAGCTTCGTGCGCGTTGGCACGCTCGATGTGCCCGACGAGCTGCCGCCCGACATCCACATCTTCACTGCGTCCAAGCAGCCGTGGGTGGTGATCCCGCCCGGGATGCGGGCGGTGCCGGAGTACTACGACCGCGAGAAATACTGGCCGGCGGCAAGCCTCGAGCGTCGACGCGCCTTCCTGCCGCGGCTCGAGGCCTATCAGGCCGAGCTAAAGCGCGGGCGCAGCTAGAGCATGCGGCTACCGGCGAGCCGCAAAGTCTGGGGCTGGGGCCTGTACTACTGGGGCAACCACGCCTTTACCACGTCGATCATCACCGTCTTCTTCCCGATCTTCTTCAAGGACTACTGGAGCGCGGGCGCGGACGTCACGCTGAGCACGTTTCGCCTGGGGCTCGCCAACTCGATCGCGAGCCTGGTCGTCGCGGTTTCGGCGCCGGTGCTCGGCGCGATCGCCGATCGCGGCGGCCAGGCGAAGCGCTTCCTCGTCGCCTCCGCGTTGTTCGGCGCGGTGATGGTGCTGGCGCTGCACTGGGTGGGCAAAGGCGAATGGCAATGGGCCGTCACGTTCTACGTCCTCGCGTCGCTGGGTTACTTCTGGGGCAACGTGTTCGGCGATTCGATGCTGGTGAGCGTCGCGGAGCCGGGCAAGCTCGACATCACCTCCGCGGTGGGCTACTTCGCGGGCTACCTCGGCGGCGGACTCTTCCTCGCCCTCGGCGTCGCGATGAGCCTGAAGCCCGAATGGTTCGGCCTTGCCGACGCCGCAGCGGCGGTGCGCCTGCTCCTCGTGCTGGCGGCGCTATGGTGGGCGCTCTTCTCGCTGCCACTCCTCTTCTGGGTGCCCGCGCCGCCGCGCGCGGCGGCGCATATACCGTTCGGCGTTGCCGCGCGCGAGGGCCTCCTGCAGTTCGTCGAAACGTTCCGGCATATCCGCGGCTACAAGCCGGTGTTCGTGTTCCTCGCCGCTTACTGGGTCTATATCGACGGCGTGAACACGGTGATCCAGATGGCGGTCGACTACGGCAAGTCGATCGGCTTCGGCACGGCCGACCTGATCCTCGCCGTGCTGCTCGTGCAGTTCGTGGGCGTGCCCGCGGCGCTCGCCGCCGGCTATCTCGGCAGCCGCATCGGGCCGCGGCGGGCGATCTTCATCGGCCTCGCCGTGTACGTGTTCGTGTCGATCTATGCCACGTTCATGACCCGGCCGTTCGAGTTCTACCTCGTCGCGGGAATGGTGGGGCTCGTGCAGGGCGGGGTGCAGCTCCTGAGCCGCTCGTATTTCGCCCGCCTGGTGCCGCCTGAACGCGCGGGCGAGTTCTTCGGCTTCTACAACATGCTGGGCGAGTTCGCCGCCATCATCGGCCCGCTGCTCGTCGGCTCGGTGAGCTACCTGACCGGCAGCCCGCGGCTGTCGATTCTCTCGGTGATCGTACTGTTCGCAGCCGGCGCCTATCTGCTCACTTTGGTCCGCGTGAGCTCGCCCCGGTAGCCGCGCGCCCCACCGTCTCGCCGATCAGGATCTCGACGCGCCGGTTGAGGCTGCGGCCGCGCGGGTCGCTGTTGGCGGCCACCGGGTAGGCGGGGCCCAAGCCGCGCGCGACGATGCGCTGCGGCTCGATGCCTTCTTTTGCCAGCGCGTCGCGCACCGCCTGCGCGCGCTGCTCGGAGAGCCGCTGGTTGAGCCCTCGCGAGCCGCGGTCGTCGGTAAAGCCCTCGATCACGATCTTGCGCTCGGGCTGCTCGCGCATGAAGCGCGCCACCTTGGCGATGGCGCGGGCACCCTCGGGCTTGAGCTTCGCGTCGCCGACGTCGAAGAGCACATCGCTGCCGAGCGTCAGGATCCAGCCGTGCTCGGTCTCATGCGCTTTCAGCGCGGCGACCTGCGCCTCGAGCCGGCGCAGCTCCACGGCCAGGCGCTCGTTCAAATCGCGCGCCTGCTCGAGCTCCTTTGCCCTGGCTTGCGCCTGTTGGCGCGCCTCCTCGGACTCGCGCAGGCGCGCTTCGAGCGACGTCGCCTCGGCCTCCGCCGCGGCGTAGGCGGCCTGCAACGCTTCGTCGCGCGGCCGGGGCGCGGCGCAGGCGGCGACCAGCACTACGGCAACGATGGCGGCGAATCTCATCGTCAGTCTCATTGGCGCTCTGGCCGCAGGCACATTTCGTACCGGGAGCGCAATTTGCTCATAAACCGGCGTGAAGTGGCTTCTCGCGCTCGCGTTGCTCGTGCTCGGCACGGCGGCGCTGATGCCAACCTCCACGGCGATCCGGGTACCGAGCGCCATGCGTATCGGCGACGTGCAGCTGCCGGCGGCGAGCTGCGCTACGCGCGATACCCTCTGGATCCATCACTACGCCGCGGCGTTGTATGTCCCGCCGCGGGAGTCGCCCATCGACGCGCTGCAGGACCCGCAGCAGCCCAAGGCGCTGCACGTGCAGATCCTGAGCAAGGCGTTCCTGCCCAAGGAGATGCCGAAGAAATGGCGTGACACGCTGCAAGGCGAGCTCGATGGCGCCGCCTTCGGCGCGGTCCGCGAAGCCTGGCACGAGCTCGCAGTCGGCGACCGCCTCACGGTGGCCTACCTGCCCGGACCGGGGATGACGCTGCAGCTCAACGACCGCGTAGTCGCGCGCACGCCCAAGCACGAGGTGATCGACGCGCTGCTCAAGACCTGGGCGGAGGGCGAGCCGGTGCCGCAGCGCGTCAACCGCGTGGTCGCAAGCCATCCGTGCCAGCACTGAGCACCCAAAAGCTGAGCTTCGCGTTCGCCCTGCTGCTGCTGAGCTTGGGCGCGCAGGCGCAGACGCGCAGCCTGCCCGATTTCACCTCGCTCATGAAAGCAGCCGGCCCGTCGGTGGTGAACGTCATCTCGACGCGCAAGGCGCAGACCGCGGCGGCCGGCGGCACAGCCGGCAGTTCGCCCGAGATCGCGCAGGACCCGCTAAGTGAGCTCCTGCGCCGCTATATGCCCGATCTGCCCGACCGGCCGCAGCCGCGGCAAGGGCTGGGCTCGGGCTTCATCATTAGCGAGGACGGCTACATCCTCACCAATGCGCACGTCGTTGCCGAATACGACGACGTCAACGTGCGCCTCGCGGACGCCAAGCGCGAGTTCAAGGCGAGGGTCGTCGGCGTCGACAAGCGAAGCGACGTGGCGCTCCTCAAGGTCGAGGCCGAGGGCCTGCCCACGGCAAGGCTCGGCGACTCCTCCGTGCTCGAGGCGGGCGACTGGGTGGCGGCGATCGGCTCGCCCTTCGGCTTCGCCAACACGATCACCGCGGGCATCGTCAGCGCGAAGGGGCGCTCGCTGCCCGACGAAATGTACGTACCGTTCATCCAGACCGACGTGGCGCTGAACCCGGGAAACTCCGGCGGGCCGCTCCTCAACCTGCAAGGCGAGGTGGTCGGCGTGAATTCCATGATCTACAGCGGCACGGGCGGCTACATGGGCGTGTCGTTCGCCATCCCGATCGAGGTGGCGCTCGATGTCTCGCGGCAGCTGAAGGACCAGGGCAAGGTCACGCGCGGGCGCATCGGCATCGCCATCCAGCCGCTGACGGCGGAGCTCGCGCGCTCCTTCGGCCTCAAGTCGCCCGCGGGCGCTGTCATCATCAACGTGGAAAAGGGCGGCCCCGCCGACAAGGCCGGCGCGCGCATCGGCGACGTGGTGCTCGACTGGAACGGCGAGGTGATCGACGAGCCGATGGAGCTGCCGCGGCGCGTGGCGGCCACGGCGCCCGGCAACCTCGCGCACATGGCGATTTGGCGCGAGGGGAAGCAGCGCACGCTCGAGCTACGCGTGGGCGAAGTGCCGCTCGAGGCGAACGCCGCGGCGCGCGAGGCTCCCGCCAAGCAGCATGATTCACGTCTCGGCATGGCGGTGCGCGAGCTCACTCCCACGGAGCGCCGCGCGATGGGCGTCGACTACGGGCTCATGGTAGTGGAGGTCGTGCAGCGCTCCGGGCCCGGGAGCGCGATCCTCCCCGGCGACGTCATCGTTGGCGTCAATCAGCGCCGCTTTACCAGCAAGCAGGAGTTCGAGCGGCTGCTCGCGGCGCACCCGAAGGGCGGCATGGTCGCGCTCTTCGTGCGCCGCGGCGATGCCGCGCTTTACGTGCCGCTCGAGCTCGGATAGCTGCGTGGCGCGCGGCGGCGTCCGGCGGCGGCGCCGAGCACCGCGGCGGCAAGCGACAGGATCAGC
>Ga0209577_10003619_pt1 | contig 14562 bp, 9 predicted proteins | sample GraSoiAngelo_109_FD_185874 | JGI IMG/M metagenome (GOLD analysis project Ga0209577, IMG submission 185874) | Grasslands soil microbial communities from the Angelo Coastal Reserve, California, USA - 14_0903_12_20cm (SPAdes) (version 2) | ecosystem: Environmental > Terrestrial > Soil > Grasslands ...
GCGAGCCTCGACGCATACGCCGCGCCCGGCGTGGAGTTTCTCTCGACGCGCTTCTTCACGCCGGGACGACAGGCCTCGCTCGATGAGCGCGTCCTGCGCGAAATCGCCTTCCAGTGGTGGGGACTCTCCGTGGGCCTGAAGTCTTTCGACGACGCGTGGCTCTCGCAGGGCTTAGCCGAGTGGAGTTCCTTCGCCTTCCGCGAGACGAAACTGACGGGCGCGGCGCTCGACTCCGCGCAGCGCGACATGCTGGAGCGCGCGCTCATGTTCGAGCAGTCGGCCTCGATTGCTCGCGCGCCCTCGACTCTGGACGACCAGTCCGCGCCCTACCAGGCCGTGGTCTTCTACAAGGGCGCGATGGCCTTCCGCATGCTGCGCGAGACCTTGGGGCCTGCGAAGTTCGACGACCTCATGCACCAGTATTTCACGCAGTTCCGCGGGCGCAACGCCTCGATTGACGACTTCGAGAAGCTGACCTCGAAGGTGGCGGGCGAGAACATGCGCTACTTCTTCGCGCGCTGGGTCGAGGGGACGGGCGTGCCGGAGTTCAGCGCCGACTACCAGATCATACGCACGCGCACGGGCAAGTTCCGCGCCCGCGGAACCATCAAGCAGAACATGCAGAACCTACGGCTGCCCGTCGAGCTGCAACTGCGCGCCGAGGGCGACAGCCCCGTCACCACCGTGTACGTCGCCGACCAGAGCGAGGACTTCGACTTCGAGTCGAAGGGCAAGCCCCTTGAGATCATCGTTGACCCGAACAACAAAATACTGCGCACCTCCGAGGAACTGCGCACCTCGGTGGTCGCGCGCCGCGGGCTGGAACTGTTCCGCGACGGGCAGTACCTCGAAGCGCAGCGGCAGTTGGAGGAGGCCCTGAAGCTCGACAAGTCGAACTCCTGGGTCTATTACAACCTGGGCCTCATCTTCCTGGAGCAGCGCAACTACCAGCAGGCGCTCGACAACTTCGATGCCGCGCTGCACGGCGACGGCAGGCCCACCTGGATCGAGACGTGGGCGCACATCAAGCGCGGCAACGCCTACGACGGGATGGGCGACCGCGCGCGCGCCGTCAACGAGTACAAGCAGGCGGTCGAGGCCGGCAGCGACTTCGACAACGCGCAGAAGGCCGCGCAGGAATACCTCAAGACGCCCTTCGACCCGAAGGCCGTCACGCAGCAGGCGCAGTCGGGCGTCAGCGATTGAATGAGTGAATGAATGAATGCGTGAACGAGTCGGCCGCCCGCCGTTCTCTTTTTGACGACGCCCTCCGCAAAGACGCGAAGGGCGTCTTTGTTCCCGCGCGCTTCGCGCACGCGTAGCAGCCGACGCCCGCCGTGTCGTATGATACGTGCGTCGGCTGCCCAAACTTTCGCCCCGAACTCTGCCTGGAACTTTCTCTCTCGATGCGCCCGCTGAAGCTGCACACGAAGACGACTCTGCTGGCCTCGGCCATCACGCTCGCCGTGCTCGGCGTGGTGCTGGCCCTCGTGAGCGTGCGCTTCGCGCAGCGCGTGCGCGACCAGCAGAAGGAACTGGCGCAGCTACAGGCCGACAACCTCGCCCAACACATCAGCGAGATGCCCGCGCCGCGCGACCCGGCGCAGCTCGCGCGCGTCGCCACGCTCGTCCACGGCTCGCGCCCCGACGCCCTCACCGTGCGCGTCTGGGAGCGCGTCGGCGGGGTCTTTCAGGAGGTCGCCGCGTCTGCCGAGAACCGGCAGGCCGAGGAGATTCCCGACGACGTGAAGGCCGCGCTGCGCAGCGGGCTGGCGACGAAGGTCGTCGAGGCGCGGCCCGAAGGCGCGGACGACTCGCTCTACCGCGTCTTCGCGCCGGTCTGGGAGGACGAGCGGCTGAGCGGCCCAGACCGGCGCGTGAGCGGCGCGGTCGAGGTCATCGAGAAGCTCGACAGCGCGCCCTCCATCGCCTGGGACTACGGGCGCGGCGCTCTCTGGCTCGCCCCGCTCGCCGTCCTCCTTATCACGCTCGGCATCTTCCTCCTCTTCCGCCACTTCGTCTATCAGCCCGTCGAGCGTCTGCTCGGCGCGATGGAGCGCGTGCGCGGCGGCGACCTCCAAGCGCAGGCCCCCGAGGTGGCGCGCGCCGACGAGATGGGCAGGCTCACGCGCGGGTTCAACCGCATGCTCACGCGCTTGCGCGAGATGACCGCCGAGCGCGAGGCGCAGAGCCGCGTCCTCGAACGCCGCGTCGGCGAGGCGACAGCCGAGCTGGCCGAGCGCAACGAGCAGCTCGAAGACGCCAACCTCGAACTCTACCGCACGGCGCGCCGCCTGACGGAACTCGAACGGCTCGCCGCCGCGGGCCAGCTCGCCGCGCAGTTCGCGCACGAGGTCGGCACGCCCCTGAACCTCATCAGCGGCCACGTGCAACTGCTCCTGGCGAGCGGCAGCCACGACCTCGACGCCGAGCGCACGCGCCTTCAGACCATCAGCCAGCAGATCGAGCGCATCGTGCGCATCGTGCGCCGCACGCTCGACAGCACACGCCCCGAGGCGGGCGAGTACGCCCCGCTCGACATCAACGCCCTTCTGCGGCGCACCTTCGACGCCGCGGCCCCGACGCTCGACGCCTCGCGCGTCCGTCTCGACGCCGAACTCGCCGCCGGACTGCCGCCCGTCGGCGGCGACCCCGACCGCCTCCAACAGGTCTTCATCAACCTCTTCAACAACGCCCTCGACGCGATGCCCGAAGGCGGCGAGCTGAGAGTCACGACCTCGTTCGAGGCGGGCAGGCTGGGCGAGGGCCGGGTCGTCGTGGACTTCTCGGACACGGGCACGGGGATGACGGAGGAGGTGCGCGCGCACATCTTCGACCCGCTCTACACGACGAAGAAGCGCGGGCGCGGCACGGGCCTCGGCCTCGTCGTCGTCCGCCAAGTCGTCGGCGAGCACGGCGGCTCAATCGAGGTCGAGAGCGAGCCGGGCCGTGGCGCGCGCTTCCGCCTCAGCTTCCCCGTCGCCGCTCAAAGCGAACCGAACAGAACCGCGAGCGTCAGCGAGCGGGTCTCTACTGCGGAAGTCCGACCGTGAGGGAGGGCGCGATCAGTCGGCAGGAGGCAGACGGCAGGAGAGCGAGACGGCGACTTAACCTGCCTCCTGCCCCTGCCTCCTGCGTTACGCCCTCCCTCACGGTCGGACTTCCGCCCCGAACCGCCGCGCGTGGTGTTGTCAGGGAGAGTTTCGATGAAACGCATCCTGGTGGTTGACGACGACAAGGCTTCGTGCGAGCTGCTGCGCGAGATTTTCGCGGCGCAGGGGTGGGGGGCGGAGATCGCTTTGTCGCCGGAGGCGGCGCTGGCGCTCGCTGCGCGCGAGCAGTTCGACCTCGTCGTCAGCGACATCAACCTCGAAGCCGCGCAGTCGGGCCTCGACATCCTGCGCGCCTTGCGCGGCGCGTGCCCCGTCATCCTCGTCACGGGCTTCGGCACGCTCGACGCGGCGGTCGAGGCGTCGCGCGAGGGAGCCTGGGACTTCATCTCGAAGCCGTTCAAGGTCGAGGAGGTCGTCGCCACAGTCCGCCGCGCGCTCGAGCGCGGGCGCGAGGCCGAGGGCGAAGGCGGGCCGGAGGCGACCCCGGAAAAACTCTCTTCGCGCTACGAGCGCGCGGGGCTGACGGGGCGCTCGCCCTCGATGATCGAACTCTACAAGGAGATCGCGCGCGTCGCGCCGTCGCGCTCGACCGTGCTCATCTACGGCGAGTCGGGTACGGGCAAGGAATTGGTCGCGCGCTCGATACACAAGCACAGTCCCCGCAGCAGTCGCCCCTTCATCCCCGTCAACTGCGGCGCGCTCACCGAGACGCTTCTGGAATCCGAGCTGTTCGGCTACGTCCGCGGCGCTTTCACCGGCGCGACCGCCGACCGCAAAGGTTTGTGGGAGGAGGCCGAGGCCGGCACGCTCTTCCTCGACGAGATCGGCGAGACGAGCCAGGCCATGCAGGTGAAGCTTTTGCGCGCTTTGCAGGAGGGCGAGATTCGGCGCGTCGGCTCGACGCGCCCCGTCATCGTGGACGCGCGCGTCGTGTCGGCGACGAACCGCGAACTGGAAAAGGAGGTGAAGGCCGGGCGCTTCCGCGAAGACCTCTTCTACCGCCTCGGCGTCGTCACGCTCAGCGTGCCGCCCTTGCGCGAGCGCCGCAGCGACATCCCGCTCCTCGCCGAGCGCTTCCTGCGCGCGGCCTCGGAGAACGCGGGGCGCGGTCGGCTGCGTCTGTCCGAAGGCACGCTCAACCGGCTCATCGCCTACGACTGGCCGGGCAACGTGCGCGAGTTGGAATCGGCGGTCGAGTACGCGGCCCTGCACGCGCGCGGCGCTGAAGTAGCGGCGGAAGACCTGCCGCCGAAACTCCAGACCGCAGAGGTGCGCCAAGCCGCCTCGCGTTCGCCGCTCGCCGCGCTCTACGAAGACCTGCCCTCGCTCGACGAACTCGAACGACGCTACCTGCAACACGTCCTCGAAGCCACGGGCGGCAACCGCACGCGCACCGCCGAGATACTCCGCATTGACCGCCGCACGCTCTACCGCATGGCCGAGCGCTTCCAGCTCAAGCTCGACGAAGACTGAGGAAACGACGAAGTAGGAACGACGAACGACGAACTGAAAGCCAGTTGCTTTCAGTTCGTCGTTCGTCGTTCCTACTTCGTCGTTCAGTATTCGAGGCGGTCGAGGTTTTTGTCGAGGGCGACGAGCTGGCGGTGCGCGTCGTCGAACTGGCCGTGCTCGATGGCGCGCTGGACGGAGTCGAGTTCCTTGAGGGTGGCGGCGAGTTCGTCGCCGCGCGAGCCGTTCTGCCGCCGCGCTTCGAGGGCGCGGGCCGTGGCGCGTCGCGCGCGCGTGAGCGCCAACAGCGCCGCCGCGCTCTGCCGCTTTTTCAGATAGACCTCGACTTCGGCGATGCGGTCTCCGGCCTGCTCGACTTCGGGGATGCGCGGCGGCAGTTCCGGCTTGTCGTTGACGTAGGGCGTCGGCGCGGGGGCCGCGGGGGGATGCGCGCCGGTCGTGACGATCTCTTCGTAGGGCGTCGAGGAGCGCCGCGTGCTCGCCGCAGCCCAGACGAGCAGCCCGCAACCGACGGCCAGCAGCGCGTACCAGACGGCGGAACGCCGCGCGTGCAAACCCGTCGTGATTTCACCCCAGTGCCGCATACTTCCCGGCTCCTAAACCGAGCCGCCCGCGCGCCCGAAAAAAAGAAAGGGATGCAAAGAGCGGCTGCCTCCCCACACCAATGCATCCCTTCCACTCGGCGCGGACGGGCCGCCCTGCCTTTTGCCGCCCGCCCGCACCTCGCACACCGCACAAGGCACTTATCGCCCCATCAAGTGCCGCCCCGCCCACACCGGGGCAACTGTGCGGATTCTGTTCCCATGTTTTCAAAGAAGGACTTCCGCGCCCGCGTTAACTTCTGCGGGCGCACAGGGCTGCCTTACGTGTTCGTGTTGCCGCCTGCCCTCCTGCGGTGGTGACGACGGCCCATGCGGCGATGGTGACGGCGGTAATGACGGCGGTGATGACGGCGGGCCGGGGCCGCGCCGGCAGCCGGCGCGGAGGAGTTGGTGTTCTGCCTCGGCGACGCGAAGACAGCGCTAACTCCGAGCAGCAGCGTGAAGACGAGCGCGATTGCAAGTTTCTTCATAAGTTTTTCAGGTTCTCCTTTAGCGGGATTGGTTGGTCAGCCTTACTTCAACTTCGCAGAAGGGCCGCCGGTGCTTGATGCGCCGGGCAGCGCCTCTAGTGATCTCACGCCCGGCGACGGTCGCAACGTTCGTGCCAGCCGCGCGCGTCGTCACCGTTCGAGTTTTCGCGTCTTTTCTCGCGTGCGCGCGACGCGACGCACGCGCGTTACTGTGGCGTTTGTGCTCGCCGCCTCAAAACCGCCACACAGTGAAGGCAAAAGTAAAAAGGCAAAAGTGAAGACTGCGGGCGGCGGAGCTTGCGTCTCCCTCTTTTGCCTTTTTACTTTTGCCTTTCGTCAGGCAGACGGGGCGGCGACGACGGCGATGCGGCGGCGGTCTGCGAGGCCAAGCATCTCTTCGCGGTCGAACAGCAGGGTCTTCCCGGCAGTGACGCAGAGGCAGGTTGCGCCCGCCTCCGCCATCGTCTCGACGGTGGGCACGCCGACGACGGGCACGTCGAAGCGCATGTCCTGGCCGGGCTTCGCGACCTTGACGACGGTGAGGCGGCCCCGCGCGAGTTGGCCGGCGCGGCGGACTGTGGCGTCCGTGCCCTCCATCGCCTCGACGGCGACGCAGGCGCGCGCGCGCACGACGATGGTCTGTCCGAGGTCGAGGCGCGCTATCTCGCGCGCGACTTCTAGTCCGTAAGCGATGTCGCCGCGCTCGCGCTCGTCGGGCGCGCGGCGCGTCAGCACGCCTTCTTTCGGCAGGTGGTCTTGCAGGAAGTAGGTCGAGTCTATGAGTTCGATGCCTTCGCGCGCCAGCTCCGCGGCCACCCCGCCGATGAGCGCGTCGGTGTTGCGGCGCGGGAGGCTGATGAGCATCTTGAGCATGCGAACGTCGGGGAGCGCGCCGCTGAAAATCTGCACGTGCTTGACCTGGCCCGCCATGATCGCATTCTCCACGCCCTCGCGCTTGAAGAAGCGGATCATCCGCCCCAACTGCCCGATGCCGACCCATGTGAGCTTGTCGGCGACGCGCTCGATGGCCGGGTCGGTCTCCTCGCGGATGGCCGCGACCGCCATTTCAGCGCCCGCGCGCCGCGCGCCCTCGATGACGAGGAAGGGGAACTTGCCGTTGCCCGCGATGAGTCCGTAGCGCATAAGAGAAAAGTTCGAGGTTCAAAGTTTAAAGTTCAAAGTCGGAAAGCGCAAAGCTCCTGACTTTGAACTTTGAGCCGGAACTTCGAACTCTCTACTTGACGACCCCGCGCTTCGAGGTCTCGATGAAGCGGACGAGTTCTTCGACTTCCGTCGAGTCTTTGATCTCGGCGCGGATGCGTCCGAGCGCCTGCGTGGTGTTGAGCTTCGACGAGAGGAGGAGTCGGAAGGCGTGATGCAGAGCTTCGATGGTGGCTTGGGGGTAGTCGCGGCGCTTCATGCCGAGGGTGTTGAGGCCGTAGCAGCGCGCGTGGTTGCCGACCGTCAGGGCGAAGGGGAGCGCGTCCTTGACGACGACGGTGTAGCCGCCGACGTATGCCTCTCGGCCGACGCGGCAGAACTGGTGGACGCCGGAGTACGCGCCGACGTTCGCGCCGTCTTCAATCTCGACGTGCCCGGCGAGCGTCGCGGCGTTCGCCATGATGACGCGGTGGCCGATGAGGCAGTCGTGGGCGACGTGCGCCTGTGCCATGACGAGGCAGTCGTCGCCTACCCGTGTCAACATCCCGCCGCCCTCCGTGCCGCGGTGGACGGTGACGAACTCGCGCAGACGGCAGCGCTTCCCGACGCGCGTCTCCGAAGGCTCGCCCCGGTACTTCAAGTCCTGCGGCGCGAGGCCGACGGAGGCGAAGGGGAAGACGTGCGTGTCGTCGCCTATTTCGGTGCGACCGTCAACGACGACGTGCGATTCGAGGCGGACGCGCGCGCCGAGGCGCACCTCTTCACCGACGGTGCAGAACGGCCCGACGTGGCAGCCCTCGCCGACCTCGGCGCGCGGGCTGACGACTGCCGTAGGGTGAATCTTGACCGCCATTAGAAACAAGAGGGGGAAAAGGGGAAGAGGGGAAAAGGGGAAAGGGGCGGGAAGAAGACCGCGCGCGCCGTCGCCCCGTTCACCTTTTGCCCCCTTACCCTCTTCCCCTCTTCCCCTTTCATTTGAACGCGCTCCGGTCGGCGATGACGCTCATGAAGTCGGCCTCGGCGACGAGCTGGCCTTCGACGTGGGCCTCGCCGTGGCTCTTCTGGACGCGCCCCCCCACCCGGAGCGGCGTCACGGTGATTGTGAGCGTGTCGCCGGGCGTGACGGGGCGGCGAAAGCGCGCGCGGTCAACGCCGCCAAAGAGGACGAGCTTCTGCTCGCGGTCTTCCATCTGCTGGAGCGCGTAGATCGCGCCGACCTGCGCCATCGCCTCGACTACAAGGACGCCCGGCATCACGGGCGCGCCGGGGAAGTGGCCCTGGAAGAAGTGCTCGCCTATCGTCACCTGCTTGACGCCGACGATGCGCACGCCCGGCGTCAGCTCGACGATGCGGTCAACGAGCAGGAAGGGATAACGGTGCGGGAGAATCCGCTGGATGGCTTGCGAGTCGAGAACCGTTTCCATAAAGGCCGTGAACCGTAAACCGTGACGAGACTAAAGCCCGCGACAGACGGAGGGTGAACGGCGGCAGGAAAAGCCGTCACAAGTAAACCGTAAACCGCGACAAGAGGTCTTCACTCCTTGTCACGGTTTACGGTTCGCGGTTCTCGGCTCTTACTGGTTGCCCGGCGTCGCCGTCGAGGCCGTCGAGGCCGGGTTGCGCTGGTTGTAGTCGGCGATGAAGGCGTCGGTGATGTCCACCCCGGCGGGGTTGACGAGCATCACGACGCCCTGCATCTTGCTGATGTCGAAGACGACCGAGATGCCCCGCCCGCGCGCGAACGCCTGGAGCGCGTTGCCGATGTCCTGGTAGATCGGCTCGGTCAACTCCTTGACGCGCTTGTCGAGAGCCTTCTGGCCGGCGGTCTGCTTCTGCTCGATGTCGCTCTTGAGCGTCTCGGCCTGGTCGGCGAGCGAGGCGAGCGCCTTCTGGTCGGCGACCTTCTGCGTGTCCTGGATTTGCTTGGCGAGCGCCTCGTAGCGGGTCTGCATCTGCTGAAGCTCGTCGCGGCGCGGCTTGAACTCGCGCTCGACCGTCTGGAAGGCGGCGACGAGGCGGCGGATGCCCTGCTTCTGGTCTGTGAACGCGTCGGTGTCAACGACGGCGAACCGGCCCTCGGCGATGGTGGCCCCGCCGCCCTGGGCGGGGGCCGTCGTGGACGGGGCGGGGCGCGCGGGCGTCGTCTGGGCGCTCGCGGCGAGCGCTGCGGAGGCCGCGAGGACGGCGGCGGCGAACATGTGGCGAATCACTTTCATGGTCTTTCCTTGTACTGCTCCTTAACTTAGGTCAAAGGGCGAACGACTCTCGCGCGTCTGCCGCGCCTTTAGAAGAGTGCAAGCTCCCCCGTGGTTGAAATCCGAAACCTTCAGAAAGTCCGACCGATGCTGAACCGGAAGACGCTCTTCTTCTCCTCGACGAGCACGTTGCGGACGCTCGGATTGTAAGCGTAAATCAAACGAAACGGCACGTTGATCACGGGCATTTGGATGCGCAATTCCAGCCCCAGGCTGGATTTGTAATCGCCGAGTTTGGAAAAAAGGCTCTGCGAGATGCGGGCCACCGTGTTGGTCTGCGCCTCGCCGCGCAGGAAAAGGGGCTGCACGCCGAAGGGCATGTTCGTCAGCGGGTCGACGGGGCCAACCCGCTGGAGGTTGGCGAACTCCTCCTTCGTCAGCAGGCGGTCGCCCTGGACGAGCAGGGCGCGCAGCGGCGAGAGCGTCGCCGGGTCAACGAAGTTGCTCGTCGGCGAGATGGCGAGCTGCGGGTTGCGCCGCACGACCAGTTCGGTCAGGCCGCCGAGGCCGCCGAGGAACGGCTGGTCGGCGAGGAAGTTGGTCGAGAAGGTCTGGTCAGTCTTGGTCGAGAGGTTGAAGACCGAGCCTACGTCGGCGAAGGCCGCGATGGAGACCGGGCCGAAGATGGGCACGCGGTACTCGAAGTTGCCGAGGAGTTGGGTGTCGCCGCCGAGGAAGTTGAACTGGCGGTTGATGAGCACCGAGTTCGCCCCGGTCGGGCCGGTGAACGTGCCGAGCCGGGCGAGCTGGGCGCGCAGCGTGTCCGAGATTCCGGCGACGGGCGCGAGGTCGCCCAGCGGAGTGGCCGAGACCGACACGTTGCGCGAGGTGACGAATACGTCGAGCGGCACGATGGGGCTGATCGAGCGCACGTTATAGCCGCGGATGGTGAACTCGTCGCCGAGGAAGAAGCGCTCGTAAACGGGCACGCCCGCGACGAAGGAGAGCGAGCTTTCCTGCGCCTGCCGAACCTTGTCCGTGAGGCCGAAGCTGCGGACGTGGCCGGCCAGCAACCGGAAGCCGAAGACTTCGGGGTTGCGCGAGCGCTTGCGGCGGACGGGCATGAACTGGATGTAGGAGGCCGTCGGCTCGAAGGTGCGCACGTCGCCCCCGAGGCCCGCGACCGCGAGCTGGACGGCGACCTGCTTGCCCGCAGTCGGGTCAATCGTCCCGTTGCGCGTGTCGTAAACGAACGAGGGCGTCACGCGGCTCGTCAGGATGTCGGGCTGCGAGAAGAGGACGGGGATGAAGGTGTTCGGGTTGTTCTGCGTGTTGACCGCCGGCTCTTTGATCGAAGACTTGGAGAAGGCGTAGGAGAGGCCGATGCGCGAGGCGCGCGCGATCTGGACGAGGTTGCGGCTGTGCGGACGCCAGAACTCGGAGAGCGACGAGGTGGCGAAGACCGACCCGCCCGTCGTTTTCTGCGTGAACAGATTCTCTTCGCCGACGGTCAACTGGCTCGTCACGTTGCCCAACTGGGTGTTGAGCAGGCTGTTGACCGCCGTGGCGTTCTGCGACAGGAGCGTCCCCTCGCCGAAGAACTTCAGCGACTGTGTGAACAGCGTGAAGCCGACCGAGATGGGGCGGTCTTTGACGTAAGGCTCGGTGAAAGAGAACTGGACCGACTTCTGCTGGTTGCCGAAGGCGAACTGGAAGGCGAGCGACTCGCCGCGCCCCAGAAGGTTGTTTGTCGAGTAGTCGAGGCCGAAGAATGAGCCGCCGATCCCCGAAACCCCGCCGTTGAAGGCGATCTGGTTGCGCCCGCGCTCCTCGACGCGGAGGTTGATGTCCACCTCGCCCGTCTCCTCGTTGGTGCGGAACTCGGCGTCCTTGTCCTTGTCAATGGGGTTGAAGAAGCCGAGCTGGTTGAGCTTCAGGACGGAGAACTCCCAGAGCGTCTGGTCGAAGATGTCGCCCTCGTTGACGGCCACCTCGCGCCTGAGCACGTTGTCGCGCGTGTAGGTGTTGCCCTGGAACTCCAGCCGCCGGAGCGAGAACTGCTTGCCCTCGGTGATGGTGATGGTGAAGTCGGCGACGCCTTCGTCCGGCTTCTGCGGGTCGGGCTTGAACTCCGGGTTCACTTCGTACTCGTACTGGATGAAGCCGGAGCGCCCGTAGAGCTTCTTGAGGTCTTCCGCCAGGGCCTTGACGATGCGCGCGCCGTTGGCGACCTCGCCGGCCTTCAGGCCGATGACCTGGCGGATCAGCTCCTCCGAGTAGATGGAGTTGCCCTCGATCTTGATCTGGCCCAGGCGGTAGAGCTTGCCCTCGATGACGGGGATGGTGACGCGCAGGCCCTCGTCCGTTGAAGAGAGGATAGGGAGCGGGAGGATGGGGAAGCCCGTCCGCTTCGGCCCCAGGCCCTCGACCTTCGGCTCGCCGAAGTGCGCTTCGAGGTAGCCCTTCGAGGTCATGTAGTCGCGGACGTTCTTCCGGAGGTCGTAGTCGAGCTTCTCCAGGTGGAGGATGTCCTGCCCGTGGAAGCGCGTGAGCAGGCCCGCCTCCTTGACGAGCTTCATCGCGCCGCGCAGCTCGCCCTCGGAGAAGTGGTGGTTGCCCTCGAACCGTATCTCGACGACGCGGACGCGCTCGCCCTCGTCCACGTCGAAGGTGACGGCGACGGAGGTCTGCGAAATCTCCTCCGAGTTCACGTCAATCGTCGCGTTCGGGTGGCCGTGCTCGGAGAGAAGCTCGCTGATGACGCGCTTGGCGTTGTTGACCTTGACGGGGTCGAAGGTCGCCTCCTTCGAGACGCCGACGCTCTTCTCGCGGAAGGCCTTGAGCACGTCGGCCTCGCTGATGCTCTTCAGGCCCTTGAACGTGAGGTCGCGGATGACGGGCAGCTCTTTGACGTGGAAGATGACGATGACGCCGCCGAGCGGGCCGGTCGTCGTGGAGACGTTCGTCGCGGTCTTGTCGAAGAACGGGAGGTTCAAAAGCGCCTGGAGGTCGCGCTTGACCTGCTCCTCGTTGTACACGTCGCCTTTGCGCGTCTGGACGTGGTAGAGGACATCCTCGTCGCGCTGCCGGTGGTTGCCATCAACCTGAACGTCTTCGACTAGCTTTTGCTGTGGAGAAGCGGCCTGCGGCTCCTGCGCCCGCGCGCTCAACGTGGGGGACGCCATGAGCATGAGGCAGCCCGTGAGGGCGGCCACGAGACAAATCCAGGGCGCGCGAATTCGCATAAAATTAGTTTTTCGCCTCAAGAATTACGGTCGAATGAATCCGGGAGACTTTATGAAAAACTTTCCGAGATTTTCAGCCGAGGCGGCCACGAGGGCCGGGCCGCTCCACAAGCGAAGGCGTCAGAACTTATTTGAACAGGCGACGCTTGGATTCACGCCGGACGCCCTCACGTTGCCAGCGGCGCACTCCCGCAAAGTGGCGCATTATACAGGCAAAAGGGCAAAAGGGGAAAAGGGCAAAAGGGGAAACGGCTAAAAACCTTTTCCCCTTTTACCCTTTTGCCCTTTTGCCCCATTCACTTCAGTGAATGAGTAGCGCGTCGCCCGGCTCCTCGACGCCGGCGGTGCGGTAGCTCAGCTCGCTGCCCTCGGCATAGACCTCGATGACCGTAGCGCCGCCCAGGCTGCCCTGGATGAGCGCCTCGGAGAGCATGTCTTCGACGTGCTTCTGGAGCGCGCGACGAAGTGGCCGCGCGCCGTAGGAGCGGTCGGCGCAGGTCTTCTCGACGATCCAGCGCTTGGCGTCCTCGGTCAGGCGGACTTCGAGGCCGCGCCTGCTGAGCGTCCGGTTCAGCAGCTCGACCTGGAGGCCGACGATTTCCAGAAGCTCATCGTCCTGCAACTGGTCGAAGATGATGATCTCGTCGAGGCGGTTGATGAATTCGGGGTTGAAGGTGTGGCGCACGGCGTTCATCACCATCTCCTCCATCTTCTCGCGCGAGGCGTCCGGGGAAGCCTGGAAGCCCATCGTGCCCTTCTTCTGGATGAAGCGCGCGCCGATGTTCGAGGTCATGATGATGATCGCGTTCTTGAAGTCAACGGTGTTGCCCAGAGCGTCGGTGAGTATCCCGTCCTCGAAGACCTGCAAGAGCACGTTGAAGATGTCGGGGTGCGCCTTCTCGATCTCGTCAAACAGCAGCACCGAGTAGGGCGAGCGCTTGATACGTTCGGTGAGCTGGCCGCCCTCCTCGTGGCCGACGTAGCCGGGGGGCGAGCCGATGAGCTTCGAGACCGAGTGCTTCTCCATGAACTCCGACATGTCGAAGCGAATCATCGAGCGCTCGGAGCCGAACAGGAACTCGGCCAGGCTGCGTGCGACTTCCGTTTTGCCGACGCCCGTGGGGCCTAAGAAGAGGAACGAGCCGACGGGGCGGTGCGGGTTCTTGAGGCCCGCGCGCGAGCGCCGGATGGAGCGGGCGAGCGCGGAGATGGCCGGGCGCTGCGCGATGACGCGGCCCCTCAGTTCGTCCTCGATGCGCAGGAGTTTCTGCGTCTCCTCCTCCTTGAGCGAGGTAACGGGGATGCCCGTCCAGCGCGCGATGACCTCCTCCACGTCGTCTTTGGTGACCTCGACGGCCATCAGCATCTCCTCGTCGTCCACGAAGGCCGAAGGCCCCAGCCCCGCGCCCCTCATGTAGCCGCCGCGCTCGTCGAACAGGTCGCCGCGCGGCGCGTGAGCGGGCAGGTCGCGGCGCGCGCGGAGCTTGACGCGCGCGCCCGCCTCGTCAATCACGTCAATGGCCTTGTCGGGGAGGAAGCGGTCGGGGATGTAGCGGTTCGACTGATAGACGGCGGCCTCGATGGCCTCCGCAGTGTAACGAACCTGGTGGAAGGCCTCGTAGCGCTCACGCACGCCGTCGAGGATTGCGACGGCCTCTTCCTCGGTCGGCGGCGGGACTTTGACGGCCTGGAAGCGGCGCTCCAGCGAGCGGTCTTTCTCGATTGACTTGCGGAACTCCGCCGGGGTGGTCGCGCCGATGCACTGTATCTCTCCGCGCGAGAGCGCGGGCTTCAAAATGTTCGCCGCGTCGAGCGAGCCTTCCGCCGAGCCTGCGCCGACGAGCGTGTGCAGCTCGTCAATGAAGACGATGTACTGCGGGTTCTCGACCAGCTCGCGCATGATCTGCTTCAGGCGCTCCTCGAACTGGCCGCGGTACTTCGTGCCCGCGACGATGAGTGAGAGGTCGAGCGAAAGTATCCGCTTGTTCTCAAGAAATGACGGCACTTCGCCGCGGACGATTCTCTGCGCGAGACCTTCGACGATGGCGGTCTTGCCGACGCCCGGCTCGCCGATCAAGACGGGGTTGTTCTTCGTCCGGCGGCACAAGATTTGGACGACGCGCTCGATCTCGCCCTCGCGGCCCACGAGCGGGTCGAGCTTGTCGTTGGCGGCGTCGTCGGTGAGGTCGCGCGAGAACTCGGCGAGGTGCGGCGTCTCCTTCTTCTGCGCGGCGCGCGGGTCGCCCCCGGCGGAGCGCGAAATCTCCTCGCGCACGGCGTGCAGCTTCAGCCCGCGCTCGTAGAGG
>Ga0209577_10003620_pt1 | contig 14558 bp, 9 predicted proteins | sample GraSoiAngelo_109_FD_185874 | JGI IMG/M metagenome (GOLD analysis project Ga0209577, IMG submission 185874) | Grasslands soil microbial communities from the Angelo Coastal Reserve, California, USA - 14_0903_12_20cm (SPAdes) (version 2) | ecosystem: Environmental > Terrestrial > Soil > Grasslands ...
CTTCGCCGATGCTCGAGCGGGCAGCAGACACGGCCTGTCCGTAGGAAACGCGGTAGACGGGCGGCATGGGAGCACCGATGGCAGCGCGTGCGGCTGCCGCTGTCCCCCAGAGTCGTGCTGCCCATACTGGTGCTCCTCGCTGTGCAACTACTATCCCCAGTCCCTCTAAACATGTCGCCCTTAGCTCTCTGGCGCCTCTCTCTTCGAGCAGCCTCCAGCCCTCCTCGAAGTGTGCACGAGCCGCCGCGTGGTCACCCTGGAAAGCCTGCACGCGCGCCAGGCTCATATGTGACTCGGCAATGCCAACGCGATATTCCAGTTCACTGAAGATCGCCACGCCCTTCTCACAATACTCGCGGGCCCTGGCAGGTTCGCCTTGCTGCAAGAGGATCTCTCCTAACAGGCATTGGAGATAAGCGATGAGCCTCCTGTTTCCCACTTCCTGGAAGAGCGACAGGCTCTCTTCCGCCATGGCGTAGGTTTTCGCTTGATCATTATGGCGAGAGAGGAAAAAGACACGAGCCAGGTCGAAGAGCGGGTAAGCGGTCCTATGCAGCTTGCCCAGGGCGCTGTAGAGCAAGAGATTCTCTTCGAGAAGCGTGCGAGCGCGGGTGTAGTCGCCTTGAGAGGTCAAAACCTGGGCCAGGTCTTCGCGCGTGTATGCTATCCCAGTCTGATCTTCCAGCTCGCGGTAGAGTACCAGCGCTTCCTCTAACAGGGTACGAGCCGTGCCATACCTGTTCCGCTCGCCAGAGAGACTCCCCAGTATGCGCAGGGATTTCGCCATACCCGTTTTGTTGCCAATGCCGCGGTACAGCGCCAGGCTTTCCTCTAGTAGCACCTCCGCCCGCGCGTCATCACCCTGCACGAGAGCCAGAAACCCCGCGCCGAAGATTGCTTCCACGCGTACGGTGGTCACGACATGTGTACTTGCCGCCAGAGCGCGTTCAAGGAAGAACTGCCCTTCCCTGAAATAACCACGTACTTCCCAAAAATTCAGCAGGGCGGTACAGAGTCGCAGAGCCTGCTCTGCCAATTCTTTTCTCTTCTCGGCTCGTTCCAACATCCACCAGAGCGCAGCTCGCAGATTCTCATGCTCCTGCTCCAGGCAATCAAGCCACCATGCCGCTTCAGCGCCCAGCAGGTTCGGCGCTGTCTCTTCGGCACTGGCCAGGTAGCATGCGGCGTGGGCATCGTGCGTCGTCTCTGACTCTCCCGCTTCCACCAGGCGCTCCAGGCCATATTCGCGCAGCGTCTGCAATATCCCGTAGCGAACCCTACCTTCTCCCTGCTCCTCCTGCCGCAACAGGCTTTTATCTACCAGGGCCTCGAGCAAACCCAGGATGTCACTACCAATCTCTCCCGCCGTCAAGCACACTTGCTCAGCCGCTTCAAGCGTACAGCCACCAACGAAAACGGCAAGCCTTCTGAACAACTTCTGCTCTTCTCCCGCCAACAGGTCATAGCTCCAGGCAATTGCGCCACGGAGCGTTCGCTGTCGTGCCGGCAGATCGCGCGCTCCACTCTCCAGGATAGCCAATCCCTGCTCCAGCCGGGAGAGCAATACCTGCGGAGAGAAATACTTCGTGCGCGCCGCGGCCAGTTCGATTGCGAGGGGCAAGCCATCCAGGTGCGCGCAAATTCCTACTACCGCCTTCGCATTTGCACTGGTCACCCGAAAATCTGGCCTCGCTGCCTGCGCTCGTTGGACGAAAAGAGCTACCGCCGCGTAGCGTGAAAGCGCCGCCAGGTCTGGCAGGTGCGTGGGATCAGGCAAAGCAAGGGGAGGCACGTTAAATTCGTGTTCCGCTTGCACGTGCAGCACCGCTCGACTCGTGACAAGCACTTTGAGACTGGGGCAAGCAGCAAGTAATTCCGCTACCATGAGAGCAGCATCCAGCACCTGCTCAAAGTTATCCAGTACCAGGAGCGCCTGCTTCTCCCGGAGAGAGGCTTTCAGGCTCTCGAGCAGGTGTTGATCTCCTGTTTCAGCCACGTCTAACACCTGGGCAATAGCAGGAACGACCGATGCCGCATCGTTTACAGAAGCCAATGGGACAAAGAAGACCCCGGCGGGGAAAAAAGCTGCCAGGTCTGTCGCCGCTTGTAAGCTCAGGCGAGTTTTGCCGACGCCCGCTGTTCCTGTAAGTGTGAGCAGGCGAATATTCTCCTGGCGCAGCAGGCTACAAACCGTTGCCAACTCCTTCTCACGCCCAATGAATGACGTAGGCTGGACAGGCAGGTTATACAGGTGGTTGGTGAGGGTCTTGAGTGGCGGGAAGTCAGTGGGTAAGCCCTCGATGACCAGTTGAAAGAGACGAGTGGGTCGTTCGAAGTCCTTGAGACGATACTCGCCCATGTCCCGCAGACTTACGCCATCCGGCAAGTCACGCTCCACCAGGTCCCGCGTGGTCTGTGAGAGCAGCACCTGGCCACCATGTGCAGAGCTCATGATACGAGCAGTATGATGCACATCCATACCGACATAGCCTTCGGCGGAGAGTTGCGGTTCGCCGGTATGCAGACCCATGCGCACGCGCACCTCCACACCATGTGGCCAGGGGTGGGCGGCGAGACTGCGTTGGGCGGTCATGGCAGCCCCGATGGCATCGCTGGCACGGGTAAAGGAGATGAAGAAAGCATCCCCCTGGGTATCCACTTCGTGACCGAGATACATCTGGAAGGCCACGCGCAGGAGGCGGCGACACTGCATCAACACCTCGGCGTAATCGTCACCCAGTTGTTGGAGCAATTGTGTAGATCCCTCGATATCGGTGAAGAGCAGTGTTATCGTTCCCGTGGGCAGGTTACGCATGCAGGATTACCCTCTCCCATGCCTGTTGTTCAATGTTGGTGAAGATACCTATGCTCCTTCCGCCATCTTCTGTGAAACGGCGGCATCAACCTTGTCATAGGCCTTTGCCAACAATGAGACAATATTTGTATTTCCGACTGTGAAAGGGGCATTTCCCAGCCTTTTAAGAACCGCTTTGTCTATCGTGGGAGCGCTGAGGTTTACAGTAAAGGACTCTAATGACTCATCCGCCCGCCAGAATGTGTCGAGGTGTTCTTCGAGAGATAAAAGATTCTCTTCTTCAGCAGAGACAGCATCCGCACTCGATGAAATATCTCCCATTGGTGAAGTTGCAGCACGTTTCTCTCTCAATACCGCGATAATCTGTTCCTTTGTACGACCGCGCAACTTGAAAATCAGGAACGGGTCCTCGTCGAAACGCTCGGCTAACAGGTAATAGACGGCGGCGATATGCTTGCAAGGATTTGCCCAGTCTGGACAGGAACAGTCGGTATGCAATTCACTGAGAGCAGTGGGGAAAAGCGAGATGTCCACCGAAGCGAAGGCTTCCTCTATATTCTGAGGCATCTCGCCTGCCAGCAGTTTTGCCGCAAAAATTGCCTGAGAAGCCATTGCTTCTGTAACCTTATCCCAATCCTCGTCTGTGAGCGGCTCCAGGCGTATCTTGACGTTATAAGGTCTGGGTTGAGATCCTTGAACTTTCGCTTTGACAATACCTGGTTCAACGTCAATTGAGACGACCTGTCCCTGGCGGGCATAAGAGCGACCGCGGGTCAACCGCGTGCCCATGCTGAAAGACTCCAACACTTTTATCCAGCGTTTGGACCACCAGGTTTCGCCGATCTCGCCGCGCTCGCTTCTGGTCTTGATACCACCTTCAACTCTTCTTGGTATGGATGGTTCATAATAATCCCAGTAGTCTCTATCTCTCCATCGTCCCATAATTCATTCTCCTACTGCCTCTCGGCTCAGGGCGAAAAGCTCTTTGAGTTGTGCCGTAGACATCTCGGTAAGCCAGTTCTCTCCGCTTCCAACGATACTTTCAGCAAGCTCTTTCTTCCGCTCTATCATCTGGTCGATACGCTCTTCCAATGTGCCGATACAGACGAATTTGTGCACCTGTACATTCTTTTTTTGCCCGATACGAAAGGCTCTATCGGTTGCTTGATTTTCTACAGCGGGGTTCCACCAGCGATCAAAATGAAAGACATGGTTAGCTGCCGTCAAGTTAAGGCCCACGCCGCCAGCCTTCAGCGAAAGGATGAACAGCGGCGCTCCACGACGGTCCTCTTGAAAGCGCTGAACCATGATATCGCGCTGCTTTTTGGGCGTGCCGCCATGGAGAAAAAACACCTCGCGCCCCAGGGTTTCCTGTAGATGCTGGCGAAGCAGCGTGCCCATCTCAGCGAACTGGGTGAAAATTAATGCCTTGTCACCCTCTTCAAGGGCTTCTTCGAGCATTTCCTCGAGGCGGGCCAGTTTACCTGAACGGCCAGGTAAGGCGCTGCCGTCAGCAACAAACTGGGTGGGATGGTTGCATACCTGCTTAAGTTTTAGCAGGGTAGAAAGCACCAGTCCCTTGCGTTCGATACCCTCCGATTCTTCGATCTTTGCCAGCATCTCCTGCACGACAGCCTCATACAGCGATGCCTGTTCCTGGGTGAGGTTGCAGAATACCTTCATCTCCATTTTATCAGGTAGGTCGGCAATAATGGTCTTGTCAGTCTTCAAGCGGCGCAGCACAAATGGTTGGACCAGCCGTTTGAGCGATTCCGCCCGGTTTGAGTCACGGTATCGCTCGATAGGAATAGCAAAATTTTTACGAAAATCTGTGCCGGAACCTAAATAGCCGGGATTCAAAAATTCCATGATTGACCAGAGCTCGGAGAGCCGATTCTCTACCGGCGTGCCGGTGAGCGCGATCTTATGCCTGGCGTTCAGCTTTTTTATGGCCTGGGTCTGCTTGGCGGCGTCGTTTTTGATATTTTGCGCCTCGTCCACAACCACGTATTCCCACTCAAGATGGGAGAGATGTTCTTTGTCGCGCAGCGCCAGTGAATAGGTGGTGATCACGATGTCGTGCCGTATCGCCTCCTGTTCAAACGCTTCGCCCGAGAGTCGTTCGTGGCCATGGTGGACCATGACGTTGAGGGATGGCGAGAATCTCTGCAGTTCTTTGTGCCAGTTACCTACGATGGACATGGGGCATATGAGAAGGGCGGGACCTATTTTAGATGCATTTTGTGGTTTATCGCGGTCGTGCAGCAATAGCGATATTAGCTCTATGGTTTTGCCCAGTCCCATGTCGTCCGCCAAACAAGCCCCGAAGCCGAACTGCTTGAGAAAAGCCAGCCAGGAAACTCCCTTGAGTTGATATGGGCGGAGCTTTCCATGAAAGTTTGAGGGAGTTTTGATAGGATCTATTTTGGTATTTCCAGTCAGCCTGTCCAATAGCTCTCTGATCCAGCCATCGCCTTCGATGTCTATCACCGGAAGGCCCAGTTCAGACGCTTCCTGTCCCAGGCCAATACGCAGCGCGTCACCGAGCGACATATGCCCGTTGCCATGTTTTTTCTGGAAGAAGGCGATGGCAGCTTCGACCTCTTCCGGGCGCAATTCAACCCACTGGCCGCGTACCTGGATAAGCGGAACCTTCAGGCTGACCAGATTCTCAAATTCTTCGGTTGAGAGCTCTGTATCGCCTATGGCGATTGTCCAATCATAATCGACAAGATTCCTCAGTCCCAGCAGTCCTGAGCTTGTTTCTGAATCTGCCTGCGATTTTACCTTCAATTTCGCGCCCAGGCGGGCCGAGGGTTTTTGCCACCAGGGAGGCACGAGCACGCCAAAACCGCTCTGTTCAAGCAATGGGGCGGACTCACGCAGAAAGGTGTATGCCTGTTCGGTGCTTAGCTTTAGCCCCACTGGACGGGCGGTCTTTAAACTTTCCTCGATGGTAGGGAAAAGGCGTGTAGCTTTGCCAAGATCGGCAAGCAGGCGCTCCTGCGGATTCTCAAATTTGCGCTTAAGAAAGGTGAGGGTGTCTGAACGCTCTTTCCAGACCATCTCAGCCGGGACCAACAAGCTCCGATCGTCATTGGCCTGGAGCTGGTAACTGATGCGCCAATCGGAACTCTTTCCGTTGTCTTCACCCGGCGCATCGAGCCGGAAGCAGGTACGAAACGCGGCATCCGTCTCGACAGGACGAATCTGATCAAGCCAGCCTTGAAGCGTTGCAGAAAAACGTTGCAGTTCGGCGGGGGGTGCCACAAGCACCGGGTCCTCTGAAGAAAGCGCTTGCAGCCACTGCTCCGGTAGAGATACCTTTTGGGAGCGTGTACTACGACCGGGGCGTGCCGGAATGAGCGATGCTGAAGACAGGCTCTCTCGTACAAAGGCGTCAAGAGTGCGATTGAGAAAAGAGAGCAGAACGTTTTGTAGCATCGAGGGTTTCATTTCGCTCTCTGGCAAAAATGCCCAGCAAACCGGCGGCATCGCTTTTAAAAGCAAGGAGACACGCTCAGCATCCTCTCCAACTAGCACTGCTTGCCAGGCTGCGCGATAGATAGAGACACCACCTTGCCGCGTTTCTTCAAGCGCTGGCATATAGGACTGCCGTACAATCAGTTCAAATGCAAACCTGGCCGCCTCGGTCCAGAAATGCAATGAACTTCCAAAAGCGGTACCATGAGGGGCATAATTGGGCAATGCAAGCAGGAAATCAAGTGCGCTATCCGGGTCCAGTGCCAGTGTGACTATCTTCCACGGTCTGAGACCTGTCGCATTCAGGTCAGCAGGCTCTTTCTCGAAAATCAGCTCAGGTGAGGATAGTGGTCCCCTGGCTGTAGAAGGAAGGAGTAGCGATATAGTGGAGGGACTCGCGCTTTTAACAAGCAGACTCCCGGCAAGTTCGCTCATGGCTTCCTTCAGCGATTCGTAGGGAAGGGTGAAAGGATGCTGCCTCTCGGTTTGCTTGCCATGACGCTGCGCGGTAGAGCCCATTGGACTGGATGACTCCGCCCATAGATGAAGCTCACCGCTTTGCAGATGATCCCAAATTGCATGTATGACTATCAAGAGGAGGCCTCTATATCCGCTTATTTTTGCAAAATATGATATACCAGGCAGCATGAAATTGCAACAAATGTATGATTTCGGAAGTATGCTTGATCTTTTACTGTTCCACCATTTGCTCCTGCACAATGCTTTCCATAGTATCGCTGGCCGGTTGTGCACCAATTTTGCGGTATCCTAATAAGGGTAACAACGGCGAGGCCATCATGGTTGTTACCAGTGCCATAATGACCAGCATGGCGAAGAGCGTTGGTGAGAGCACGCCCAGATCCAGGCCGATGTTGAGGACAATCAGCTCAACCAGCCCGCGAGTGTTCATCAGAATACCCAGTGTCAGCGACTCTTTCCAGGTCTCACCCATCCAGCGAATGGGAAGTGTACTGCCGAGGACCTTCCCCATGCAGGCAATTACAAGTACAAGCAAGCAGATCAGCCAGAGCACCGGGACACCGATCAGCCCGATCTGGGTACGCAAACCGCTGTAGACAAAGAAAAGCGGGAGAAACAGGATGTTATTCACGTGGTCGAGGCTACGTACTTGCTCAATGTAGGTGGTTTTGCGCGGCAAAATGATCCCCATCAGGAACGCGCCGAAAACGGGATGAATGCCAATAGCATTGGTAAAGTATGCTGAGAGCAAGAGCAAGGCCAGGCTGAGAGCAATGAGCACGCGCTTCGATGAAATGCGCCGATCGGCATAGGCAAGCAGCGGGCGCACTACTGTAAACATGATGCCAATGAAGAGTAGAGTGAGTCCGAGGGTGAGTAACGCGGATGTCAGGCCTTTCGCGTGGATGATGGCAATCACCAGCGCGAGCAGACACCAGGCCAGAGCATCGCCAATAGCAGCACACGTCAGTGCCAGCGTTCCTACCTTTGTTCCCAACATATTCTTCTCGGCGAGTAGGCGTGCGAGCACAGGAAAAGCCGTAATGGCCATTGCCGTTCCGACGAGGAGCATGAACGACGGAAGGGTCGCCTTTGATCCGGCCAAGCTGGGATAGAGAAAGTAGGCGAGCACCGCACCTGAGACGAGTGGCAGGAAGATGCCGCTGAGCGAAACAACAATGGCATTCCGGCTCTGGCGCAGCATCAAGTGGGTATCCAGGCGCGTTCCCAGCGAGAACATATAGAGAACGAGGCCGATTTCGCCCAGGGTTTGCAATGTCGGCATGGCGCTGGCAGGAAATAAGAAGGTCTTGAAACCAGGGAAGAATGCTCCCAGCAGCGAAGGCCCCAGGGCAAGCCCCGCCAGGATTTCACCGATGACCCATTGTTGACCAATGCGTACACTGAGATAGCCAAATACTTGTACGACGATCAAGATAACGATGAGTTGGAGTAGTATTTGTCCTGTAAGCATAGTATCTCCTCATTTCACCAGGCTCCGTCTTCAGCCAGGTATTGCTCTACCTGAAGTATACAATACAGTGGCTGTGGCTAAAGCGCCGTGAAGAGCACCACTGCATTGTTATGATGTTTTTCACTGACGTTAGCCGTGAATATGACCCGGATGGTTTGCTACCTACACGGTGATATAATACATAACCGGATAGGAAACGCTCTTACACACATTTCGAAATGAAAGGCAGATAACAAAGATGTCCGTAAACATACCACCTCTGACACAACGCCCTGCCTGGAAGGCGCTCGAGGAACACTATCAGAGGATACGAACCCTTCATCTCCGAACGCTCTTTGCCGAGGACCCCAGGCGGGGAGAGCGCTTCGCGACGGAAGCCGTTGGCATTTATTTTGACTATTCCAAGAACCGCATTACCGACGAGACGATGCGCCTGCTGCTGCAGCTGGCAGAGTCTTCGGGGCTGCAAGAGCGCATCGAGGCCATGTTCAGGGGCGAGAAGATCAACGTGACAGAGCAACGGGCGGTACTGCATGTGGCCTTGCGCGCCCCAAAGGACGAGACCATTGTTGTTGATGGCGAGAACGTGGTGCCCCAGGTTCACGCGGTGCTGGACAAGATGGCCAACTTCTCCAACCAGGTACGCAGCGGCGAGTGGAAGGGGTACACTGGGAAACGCATTCGCAATATTGTGAATATCGGGATCGGTGGGTCGGACCTCGGCCCTCGCATGGCCTACGAGGCGCTGAAATATTATAGTGATCGCGGCTTGACCTTGCGTTTCGTCTCCAATGTCGACGGCAACGAGTTCGTGGAGTACACCCGCGATCTCGACCCGGCAGAGACACTCTTTATCGTTTCTTCCAAGACCTTCACGACCCAGGAGACGCTGCTCAATGCACACTCGGCTCGCGCATGGTGTGTCGGGGCGCTGGGAAGCGAGCAGGCGGTAGCGAAACACTTTGTCGCGGTCTCCACAAACACCGAAGAGGTAGAGAAGTTCGGCATCGATACAAAGAACATGTTCGAATTCTGGGACTGGGTTGGTGGCCGCTACTCCTACGACTCGGCCATTGGTCTCTCCTTGATGATCGCTATAGGTCCCGAGCGCTTCCGCGAGATGCTCGCAGGATTTCACGAGGTGGATGTGCACTTCCGCACAACGCCTTTTGAACGCAACCTTCCGGTACTGCTGGGGTTAATAGGTATCTGGTACAACAACTTCTTCGGCGCCCAGACCGTCGCGGTCCTGCCCTATGATCATTACCTCGGGTTCCTGACCTCCTATCTCCAGCAGCTGGATATGGAGAGCAATGGGAAACATGTCGACCTGGAGGGCCGGCAGGTAGACTATCAGACGGGGCCTATCGTCTGGGGGCAGCCTGGAACGAATGGCCAGCACGCGTTCTACCAGCTAATCCACCAGGGGACCAAGTTGATCCCGTGCGATTTTATTGGCTTCTATCAACCCTTGAACAAGCTGAAACCGCACCACGATCTGCTGATGGCGAACTTCATCGCGCAGACTGAGGCCCTGGCCTTCGGCAAGACGGCCGAGGAGGTTGCAGCCGATGGAGTACCAGCCTTCCAGGTTCCGCACAGGACTTTCGAGGGCAATCGCCCGACGAACACCATTCTGATGGAGCGATTGACACCGGAGACGCTGGGCAAGCTGATCGCACTCTATGAGCACAAGGTCTTCGTTCAAGGTACGATCTGGCATATCAATTCGTTCGACCAGTGGGGCGTCGAGCTGGGAAAGGTACTGGCCAACCGCATCATTCCTGAACTTGAGAGTACAGAGGAACCGAAGCTCGCGCATGATAGTTCAACCAATACACTGATCAGGCGCTACCGGCAGTTGAGGGGAGAGCCATCGTAGGACGAAGCTGAGATTCCCAAATACATGTGCTCGTCTATACATTCAGCCTTAGTGACCCAAAAGGGTGAGTGAAAAGGTAGAGTGTATCTCTTCTGGTGCTAGAACACGTGTATGAGATTATAAAGGCTGCCGTGCTTGCGTCAAATAGCGACGCTGCGTGTGCAACGGATGTAAAAATTTTGATTTTACGATGAAAGGAATGAAAGATGGCCGAAGCGTATTGTGTGAAGTGTAAACAGAAAAGAGAAATGAAGGATCCGAAAGAGGTGACCATGAAAAATGGCAGACATGCCATGAAGGGCACCTGCTCGGTCTGTGGCACCACTGTGCAAAGCTTTCTAAGCGAAAAGAAGGCGTAGAGGTGCTCTTCCATTTTCCCTGGGTCCGGCAAGAAGTATGTTAAGACTTCTTGCCGGACCCGCAGGATGATTACTTTGCGCTGGACATGGTGCAACTATCAACTGTTAGTACTCGTGGGTGTTGCCAAACTCCAGGGTATCCACTCAGGTACCCTGGTTAGTTTTACCTTTCACAACTTATTGACTATGTAGCAAGGTATTGATGTTGTCCCATCTGTATCCAACTTGCTCGAGCAGTATTCCCTCATCCTCGTGCGGGTCCGCCAGGACAAGACGACCACCGAGAGCTTGATAAAAATGGCGTGCCGGAGCGTTGATGGTCAATACTTTAATCAGCAAAGAAGATATGCCGTGCTGTGTCAGCCATTCAGCAATTGTCTCGACGAGACGACGCCCAACACCAAGGCGGTGAAAAGACGCAAAAGGATGAACATCGATGAAAAATATGACACCGACTGAATATCGTCATTTTCTGTTGGACCGACCCCGCACGGGCAAATTGGCAACTGTTCGCAGTGATGGGCGCCCTCATGTTGTGCCCGTCTGGTTTGACATGGATGGCGAGACCATTGTTTTTACCACGTGGCACCAGACGGTCAAGGCGGCCAATATGCGGCGCGACCCACGTGTCTGTATGTGTGTCGATGACGACACTCCCCCGTTCGACTTTGTGCAAATTGAGGGCACCGCCGAGTTGATCAATGACGCAGAAGCCCGGGCGCATTGGGCGAGGCAAATCGCGGGTAGGTACATGGGGAGTGACCTGGCAGAGACCTATGGGAAGCGTAACAGTGTTGAGGGTGAGTTGATAGTGCGCGTTACCCCTACACACATCCTTGCGCAAAAAGCGATTGCCGATTAGAGAAATACATGGAGTATGCTCCAAAATAGGAGAAGGCTGGCGCCCTGCCCGCGCCAGCCTTTTTAACTCTCCAGGAGACTGCCCCCTTTTTTATCACATTGCCCTCACAACATCAACATCTTCAGTTGGTATGCCCTTCATCGTCTCGCGCATCAAGAACTTGATCACGTCGTCAATGTTGCCAGTCTCCCGGTAGATCGCAATCTGTTGATCCGCCCCTGTCCCATGCTGATCTTCAAGCACGGCACGCAGGTAGTTGATTTCAGTGCGACTGCCCAGGTCGTCAACCACATCATCTACGAAATCCAGTAGCTCGCTTATGGACTCGCGCATGCCGAGTCGACGTACCTGCGCATAATCGATCACCTCGGCATCCAGGCCGAAGCGCATGGCGTGCCACTTGTTCTCCTCTATAAAGTGATTCGACAACAGGGGAGTCCACAGGCCCACGTTATTGAGCCGGGTCAATTTCGCGACGAGAGCCTGGCAGAGGGCGACAATCGCCATAGTATTGTCAATCGACCCAGGCATATCGAAGACACGGAACTCAACAGTATTGAAAAAGGGATGTGGGCGTATATCCCACCAGATTTTTTTGCCATTATCGATACTGCCGGATTTGATGAGAGCCTGCACATAGGCGTCAAAATCCCTCCACGCGGGGAAGATCTCTGGTATCCCACTGCGCGGGAAGGGTTTCCACACCACAGTGCGATAGGATTTGAGGCCGGTAAAACGCCCGGCCCAAAATGGTGAGTTGGAAGAGAGGGCCAACAAATGAGGAAGCCACGTGCGCAGCTGGTTCATTAATGTTACAGCCTTATCCTGATTCTCGACGCCGATATGCACATGCAGCCCATAGATCAAGATAGCGCGAGCGACATCCTGGTATTCATCTTCCAGCTCTTCATACCGCTCATGAGGTGTCCTCAACTGGTCCTGCCACAATGCCCTGGGATGAGTACCAGCGCTCACGAGGGCCAGTCCTTTCTCTCCCACCAGTCGCGCAAGCCGTGCTCGCGCAGCTTGCATTTCCTTGCGAGCTGTGGGGATATCTGGCAGTATTTCGGAAATCAGCTCTATCGTTGGCTGAAGCATTTCCGCCTTGATCTGCTCGCCAAAGGTGGCTTGCCCATGCTCTAAAATGTTTTGGATCCCAGGTCCATGACTCAGCTGACCCGTTTGACGGTCTACTAGCTGAAACTCCTCTTCAATTCCGATGGTAAATGGTGATGTCATGGCTCACCTCCCTTGCAGGTAATTACACACGTATCACACGTTTTTATTCCTTTTCGCAGTGTGCAATATTTTCCTCAATAGACAATCACATCTTTAAACTACACGATCACAAAGCACTCACAGTACACAAGTGCTACAGCACTACATCTTGCTAGCAGAGTATGTTATAATGCGCACAATGGAGACGGCCGTTCGGCCAGAAAGGCGGACTATAGCATGCCAACGCAGGAAGAGAGACTAGCTACGTTAGAGCAATCACAAGCGAATTTTGGCGACTCGATTAACGATCTTAACCATCATGTGACAATATTAATCGGCATTATACAGAAGCAGGAATGGGATATCAGGGAGATTAAAACCAGTCTTCGCGCTATCGATGGTCGTTTGGAGTCCTTCGATAGTCGTTTGGGATCCTTCGATAGTCGTTTGAGTTCCTTCGATGGTCGTTTGGGTTCTTTCGATAGTCGTTTGAGTTCCCTCGATGGTCGTTTGAGTTCCTTTGAACGGAGCGTAAATAGCCGCTTTGAGACTCTAGAGACTCGCTTTGAGACGCAGGACAAGAAACTCGATCAGATTATGGGCTTACTCACTACGTTAACGACAAAATCAGACCAGCAAACATAATGGCTTCTCAGATAAAACGAAACGCCTGGATACTTGCAGTCCAGGCGTTTTCTAATGAAAGTCTGAGTCTATTCCTGTGGTCGATAGGGGCCACTAATGTGCTCGAAGCGTGGACGATAACGGGTGGAATGGTAGTCGGCGGGATCTACGCGCCGGGCAGAGAAACTTTTATCCGGGATATCGGTCGAGATAAATTCTCCGTTTCGATGCGCGGCCATGACGCCGTGCATGCCCTGTTCAACGAAGCTCATCACCAGGTTGGCGTAGAAGATCGGCATGTGCTTGTCGTAGGCATCCGGTTCGCCACTGCGCAGGAAATAGGTCAGGTCAACCGGCAAAAAGCGAACTCCCGGTAAGCGCGCAGAGAGTTGTTCGGCCAGGAACTCAGCTATATTGGCCTTATGACGGTGACCATAGGCATCGGGCGGGCCGACTTCCGGTACTGGTAGGCCTATCAGGTTGGCACCCTCCGAGAGAATAACGATGGAATAATTATTCGGGTTACGCCGGTCTTTGACAACTAGTTTCGCCAGCGTATCAATATCGACGGGAACCTCCGGGATCAGGAGACGATCGGCCCACGAGACAATCGCTGCCTCGAGCGCTGTGAAACCCGCGTCGCGCCCAAACATACGACACAGTACGGTCTCGCTGTGAGACCCGGCGGTGGAGCGCATACGAGTGATAAACTCAGCCGCCCGGCTGATAGCCGTCTGGAAGCCGATGCAGTAATCGGTGCCGGGCACGTCGTTATCCATGGTTTTGGGGATGCCCCAGGTGGGGACGCCCTTTGCCGAAAGTACGGCGGCATAACTCAGGGTGTCGTCGCCCCCGATCACTACCAGTCCATCCAGTTCAAGAAAGCTTATGTTCGCCAGCACCTCGTCAGTGAGGTCAACGCGGTCGTCCGGCGCATGACCTTTACCGTAGGCAGAAAGGTGTGGAGGCAGGTCACTGACCTTTGTACGCGCCGGATTGGTGCGCGTCGATTGCAGGATGGTGCCGCCGCGCCTATCAATGGTGCGTGTATTGAGCCGGTTTAAAGGCATCAAGTAGCTACCCTGCCAGGTAGCGGGTTCATCGGGACGAAAAATAAGGGCGTCAAAACCGCGCGAGCGGTCCATGAAGGTGATGCCCTCCCAGCCAGCCCTGAGGCCGAGGATGCTGATACCCATAGTTTCGGCGCGATATACCACGGCTTTAATCGCAGGGTTCAGTCCCGGCACATCGCCGCCGCCGGTGAGCACTCCTAATCTACGAATGGGGCTTGTTATCTGTCCTGGCATAATTTGTTCTCTCTCCTTACATGATGATTTTCTATTGATGTATAAAGGCCCTAT
>Ga0209577_10003625_pt1 | contig 14546 bp, 10 predicted proteins | sample GraSoiAngelo_109_FD_185874 | JGI IMG/M metagenome (GOLD analysis project Ga0209577, IMG submission 185874) | Grasslands soil microbial communities from the Angelo Coastal Reserve, California, USA - 14_0903_12_20cm (SPAdes) (version 2) | ecosystem: Environmental > Terrestrial > Soil > Grasslands...
GAGGAGAAATTACATCCAGGATGGGGGCAGCGGTACGTAATCAAGCCAGCGCGTTTTGTCGCACCAATTTCGGATTTTTCAAAAACGCCAAAGTACATCTTCCCCAAGACTTGCTTCTTGCAGGTCGGACAAACGTAGAAATAAACATCGGCATAATATTTCTTTTCCACAGTGGCGCGGATTATACGCCAAAAGAGAGGGGGAATTAAGGCTCTATGATTGGCGGAAAGAAATGGGAGAAAGGGCAGTCGGGAAACCCCTTGGGCAGGCCGAAATCCAACTTCTCATTCAAGAAGGAATTGGAAACGAAGCTCGGGGAAGTGAACGAGCGGGACTACCTCAAGCGCACCTATGGGCGAATCATGATTGACCGCGCAGTGGACCTCGCCACAAGGAAAAATCCATCCATTCGTGCCATGAGCGAGATTCTAGACCGCTTACTGGGCAAACCAATGCAGGCCGTCGCCAATCTCGATTTGAACCTGACCCGGGAGCAACGCCTTGCTGTGATCGAGGACCTGCTCGCAACTCTGCCGAAACCACCGGAGCCTGATGGACCTGGCGACCCAAGAGTTAATTAAGCGCCTGCATCTGCTCGGGCCACAAGGCCGCGCCGAACTGGACGAAGAGCAGATCCAGAGAATCGGACACCTGCTCTCGGCGGCGAAGTATGACGAGATCGACGCGCTATGCAGGCAGGAGAAAGCCTCTTTTGAGTGTGGCCCGCTTCTTTGGCTCACACGATACGCCAAAACAGAGAATCCGCAGTATGAAGAGCAGGGCTTGCCCTTCCTGGCTGGCTTCCCGCGTAAGACCTACTTCGTCACTCTCTTTGACGCATTCCTCGCCCGTCGCAAGCAACTGTATATCCCGAAATCCAGAACCATGATGACCTCATGGGCAGCAGCGGCCTTCGCAACGTGGTCCGCGCAGTGGAAGCAGGAAGAGACGGTAATCCAGACCATGAACGAGGACAAGGCCCTGCACCTGATCGACTACGCCAGCCAACTCCTCAGGTATCAGGAGCCGGGACTCTCCAGGCTGCACCCCATCAAAAAGCAGAACGTCAACTCCATCGTATTCGAGCATGGCGGAGCAGTGGACGCGATTGCAGGCGGAGCAAATGCTAGTCGCAGCTTTCACCCGTCGCTTTTCATTCAGGACGAGGCCGCGCACATTCCAGAGGGCGAAGAGAGCCTGAACGCGGTCATACCGTCACAGGCCCGGATTATCAGCATCTCGACGGCTGCACCAGGTTGGTTTGCCAATGTCTGCAGCGAGCCAGCCGAATACAAGCCGGGGCCGTTGGAGCAGGTGCGTAAAGTCGATTACGGCGTAGATCGAAGGGAATGCTGGGAGTGAGAGGCCGCGAGCACCAACACGGACAATTCACGGACAATCGGCAGATTGACGGACACCGCACATGACGCAAGTTGTTGAAAAGAATGGCGCGCCCTGAGAGATTCGAACTCCCGACCTTCTGGTTCGTAGCCAGACGCTCTATCCAGCTGAGCTAAGGGCGCGCAGTTTGCAAATTGTAACACAACGCCCGGAGTTGCCTCCATGTCGGTTCGTGATGTTCAGATTCCCGGTTTTTTAATCCTCTGCGGCGTAAGCAGGGTGCAGCTCTGCATGATTGTGGATCGGGCAGCTTGCTTCTAGAATTTACTACCGCTAGGCTAGAGCACAAGCATTTTCACCGGTCCAGGCTCGGCTGCGCCCATGGAACTTCAAACCTCGACGTGTGACTTGGTGGAGCGCTTCAAAAGAGGGGAACAAGGAGCGTTCAGCCTGTTGTTAGGAAAATACAGGCGGCGGCTTGCCGTCCTAGTGCATTACAAAATGAGCGACGCGTTGCGCAGCCGGCTGGAAGTGGACGACATCCTCCAGGAAGTTTTTCTGGCCGCTGCCCAGGGGCTCGGACGATTCAACTATCAATATCCGGGGAGTTTCATGGCTTGGCTCTCGCGCATCGCAGACCATGCCGTCGTAGACGCGGCGCGTTACGAGAACCGGCAGAAGCGCGGCGCAGAGGAAATGTTGTCGTTCAAGTCGGAAAGCAACCCCAACGGGGCCGAACCGATGGACCTGATGACTCCCAGCCGCGTGTTCGCGCAACAGGAAAGCGTGCAGGCCCTGCTGCGAAAACTGGACGCGCTGTCACCCGAATACCGCGAGGTGATTCTCCTGGCAAAGTTTGAAGGACTGACCACCTTCGAGATCTCCGAGCGGCTCGGGAAATCACGGGAAAGCGTGGCGCTGCTGCTTCATCGCGCCCTGAAGCGGTTCCGAGAGATCGATCTGGGGCCGGAAAAGCAATGAATGACGAAGAGAATCGAAGGAATCCGGAGAAAGAGACCGGAAATGAAGGCCAAGGCGATCGGGAGGCGGCCATCGCCGCGGCGCTTGCGGAATTCCTGGATCGGAGTTCGCGGGAAGAATTTGTGGATGTGGAGGCGTTTTGCAGAGATCACAGTACGCTCGATGATGAGCTGCGGCCCTTGCTCCAGGTTCTAGCGCAAATGGATGAGGCTGGCCTTCCAGCAACTGGCCCGGCCGCCGACAAGCAGAGCCCGCTTCCCGAGCGGCTTTCCGGGCACAAGATCCTCGGAGAAGTAGGTGCAGGAGGGATGGGACGCGTTCTCCTGGCGCAGGACGAGGGACTAAACCGCAAGATAGCCATCAAAATCCTGAGCGAGCGATTGCGAGAGGAAGCGTCAATCCGCACGCGCTTCATGCAAGAGGCGAGAGCGCTGGCACAAATCAGCCATCCCAACATCGTGACCATCTTCAGTCTTGGCGCCTCGGAGGAAATTCCTCATTTTGTGATGGAGTATGTGGACGGCGTTGATCTGTTCACGGCCACGCGCGCGCTGACTGTCGAACAACGCGCAGGACTGATGCGAAAAGTAGTGCTGGCCGTCGAGATTCTTCATCAGCACCACATTCTGCACCGGGACCTGAAACCGGCGAATATCCTGGTGCGAGCCGATCTGCAGCCCAAGCTTTTGGATTTTGGGTTGGCGCGCCGGGAAGAATCCAGAGACCGTCTTACGCTTTTTGGCGAAATGGTCGGCACTCCCAGCTACTTTTCGCCGGAGCAAACGACAGGCGAGGCAGAACTGGATGCGCGAAGCGACATTTTCTCGCTGGGCACGATTCTTTACGAAGTTCTCACCGGCGTCCTGCCGTTCCCAGTGCAGCCTTTTGCGCAACAAATGGAAAGCATCCGCAGGGAAGACCCTGAGCTTCCGCGGCGAATGAATCCAGATATTCCCGGCGACTTGCAAGATATTTGTCTAAAGGCGTTGGAGAAGCAGCCGGAGAACCGCTACAGATCGGCGCGTGAAATGGCGGACGATTTGGAACGGTTTCTTGCGGGCGAAAAGGTCCACGCGAACCCGACAACTTATGGAAGCCTGGTATCCGCGAAGATTCAGGAGCACTTGACGGAGATCGAAGGGTGGCGCCACGACGAAGTGCTATCCGATGCGGAGTATGAGGGATTTCGCAAGCAGTACGGGCGGCTTGTGGAGCGCGAAGATGCATGGATTCTCCAGGCGCGCCGGCTGACGTTTCCACAAGTAAGTTTGTATCTTGGCGCGTGGATCTTGATTGGGGGCGCGGCACTGCTGTTCCTGTTTCACTTGGTCCGCCTTTCCGGGACGCCACGCGTGCTTGTGGCGGCTTGCGTGACGGCACTGACATGGTATGAAGGACTGATCTTGTGGAGAAGGAATCAACTGCGAAACGGCATTGCCCATCTGCTGGCGGTGTGTTTGCTGGTGCCGATTACGCTGCTGGTTGCCATGGCGGAATACCGTATCAGGGCGATTTCAGCGGCGAACCCGGATTGGGAATTGCTGCACAGCATTTCCGGATCTTTCAGAGAAATCACTAACTTGCAGCTCTGGTGGGCGCTTGCGCTCTCGATGCCAGTGTATGTCTGGCTGCGCCGTTATACGCGATCGTCGGTATTTTCTTTGGTTGCTTCGGTGATGGGTGTCCTCCTGTGTGTCGTAACACTGGCCCGCATGGGGTTGATCGACTGGCTGAACCACGATCATGGCAAGTTGTATTTCCGGCTGATTCCGATTGCCCTTGTGTTTCTCCTGTGCGGGTACGTGCTGGAGCGGCTGAGCCTGCCCAATGATTCGCGCTATTTCTACCCGGTTGCCGTGGCATTTACATTTGTGGCCATGAGCGGCCTCGCTTCCGATTACGAACGATTTCAGAACATGCTCAAGCGTGCATGGCCGTGGACGCGCGGAGACATCGAGTACTTGTTCATCATGAATGCGGGTCTTTATTTCGTCTTGCAAACCATCCTGAGCCGCTTTTCCTTGTTCCAGTTGCGGGCCGTAGCCAAATCCTTCCGGTTCGTCATTCCCGGACACATTCTGACCTCTCTGCTCTCTCTGGGAATCCGTGCAAGCAGCCGCTGGAACGATTCGGTCGAGGACCTTTCCCTGAAGCACGAGGCACGCGCGTTTGAGATTTTGCTGCCGCTGGTTGCTTGCGTGTTCATTTACGCTAGCATTCCCAAACAAATGAAGAATTACTTCGTGACGGGAGCCTTGTTTCTGGGAATCGGCATCGTGCGCCTCCAGCAGGACGTTTTCCAGGACCAGGCACGGTGGTCCATCTCGCTCCTTCTGCTGGGTTCGGTCCTCATGTTTGCCGCCACGCGGTACTCCTCCATCAAAATGAGGTTTGCGCGCCTGTTGCGACGTTCCCTATAAGAGAATCTCGGTTAGGTGCAATTCCTGCCTGCGTTTGACGCTATTCCGTATTGAAGGCCAATGACAGCCCTGGACTGGCTGTCCCCTTTGACCAGAAAAATGGGAGAGGAGTAATGCCATGGCAAAGCTGAAGTCTTGTCGGGTGGGAATCAGTTCGCGGTACCTCGGAATTGCGCTTGCGGTGGGAAGTCTGTTTATAACGGGCTGCGACGAGAGTAGTGGACTTGCCTTGTCGCTGCAGCCCTCTTACACCCCAGCTGACGTGGAGGTGGACCAGGGGCTCACTGGCGCTTGGACCACTAAAGAGGGCGACCTTACGTTCCGTTTTGAGCAAGGAGAAGGGAAGTTGTACAAGGTCGTGGTGACCGAGACGGACGGGGGGAAGGAATCGTCCGCGGAATTTGAGGCCCATTTGATGCGGCTCGGGGCGTTTTCCTTCGTGGATTTTTTCCCCAATAGCGCGCCAGGAGGAGGCGACTTTCTGCAAATGCATTTGCTTCGAGCGCACTCGGTCGCAAGAGTAGAGCTTTCTCAGGACACGTTGCAGATGGCTTTCTTTGACGGAGCATGGCTGCAGAAAAAAATTGAGGAGAAGAGCGTGGATGTCTCCTACCAGAAGACGAATGGAATGCTGCTGCTGACGGGCCCCACCGAGGAAGTGCAGGATTTGTTGTTTCTTCACGGGAATGAAAACGAGGCGTTTCCCGACCCGATCACTCTTATACAACCGGAGACCGGGCAAATGAAGACCGAAACGATGCAATTAGACGGCTGGAAAGAGATCGCGAGCCATTTCAGACACTCCGTTCGATGCGTTCAGCGATGGGAGAGGAATGAAAAACTCCCGGTAAGACGCCATGGACACCGGAGGGGAGGGAGCGTGTATGCGTTCGTGAGCGAACTGGATTCGTGGTGGCAGGCTGGGCAGTTTAGCTGGAGAAACAACCCTATCGGGCAAGCTGACGGAGAGGGTCAGCTTGAAAGGGAAGCGGAAGTCGAAGCTCGCGGCGGCGAGGAGCAAGTCTTGAGCCCGGAAGATAGGGCCGGATTCAAGGTTAGCGTAAGCGATGCGACTTAGCATCCTAGGCATTCATGACCTCGCTCGGCGGCGGAATGCCAAAGCCCTTCGTACATCTCGGACTTAGACTTTGAACAAGGTTCTTTTTCTCAAACTGAACTACTTTTCCGCAGGCCTAAGTACGATGCTGCGAAAAGACACGTGCCCTTTCTCGCTGCCTTGCAGATAGATCGGTCCGGGCAATTCTTCGTGGCTGTCCAGCGCGCCCCCCGTGATTCCCGGGATTTCCTGATTATTGATGATGGTTTGTCCTTTTTGCACGACCGTGATCGTCCGCCCCACGAATGTGATGTCATACGTCTGCCAGGTCCCCGGCTTGCGTGGCAGTTCGGGCGTTGGCGCCAGGAATCCGTAGACGCCTCCCATGTGATGACTCGGCGGCTCCTCAATTGAGTCGCTTTCAATTTGCACTTCGTAGCGCCCGCGCAGATAAACGCCGCTGTTCGCGTTCTCTCCGCAATTGAATTCCACGTGCAACTTGAAATCTTCATACTTCCCATCGCTGATTAACTCCGGTCCGTTCCCCGGAGAAATCAGCTCGCCGTTCTCGACTTTCCAGGCTTTCTCCGAGTGCGGGTCGCTCATTTTCCAGCCCGTGAGATCTTTTCCATTGAACAACGCGACTGGCTGTCCCCACTTTGGCGGCTTAGTGCGCACCAGTGCCGGCGCTCGTTGTCCCGTCCACGGCCACGTTTTGCCATCCGGTCCGTTCACCGTGCCCGATAAGTCTTTTCCCGCCAAACTTCCCTCAAAAACCAAATCCGCTTGCGCGCCTTCTTCCTCCTTCGGTGAAACGAAAGTAAGTCTCCCATTCGAAAGCTCCGCCTTCGGCAGCGCCCGCGCATTGCCCCAGCGTCCCACGAACTGCGCCTCCAACCGGCCTTTTTCCTGGCTCAGCTCGAGCCACGAAGGATATTCGCGACTCCCATCCTTCAGCGTCAAATCCCACCGTCCGAGAAACGCTTTAGCGGATTCACTAGCTGGCGCCGCCGGAGCGTTTTCGAATCCTCGCGCCCGCGCAAACGCCCATGCGCCCACCGACAGCGCCGCAACTGCGAAGGCAAAAACAGCTTGTCGCATTTTCATTAGAGGAGGGCTCCTTTTGTTGGCAACATTCTTCTCGAAAGAAAAAGATTCCGCAACAATTTCTACTGCCCCCGGCTGCGCGGATTCACTGGCGCTGTCGTTTCGCGCGTGATCAACTCCGGCGGCACCGCAAACTCTTCCGGATAATCCTTGAATCCCTGCATGCGTTGCAACAAAATACGCGCCGCCGTTTCTCCCATGTCCCGCAGCGGCTGGCGAATTGTCGTCAGCCTTGGCGTGTGATACGCCGCCACTTGAATGTCGTCAAATCCAATCACCGACACATCTTCCGGCACGCGCAGATTCGCGGCGCGCAGCGCGCGAATCGCTCCAATGGCCGCAATATCATTAAACGACACAATCGCCGTAAACCGCCGCCCTTTTTGCAGCAGCTCCTGCACCACCGGATAGCCCAGCTCCGGCGAAGTCAAGTCGCGCTCCAACTGAATCGTCAGGTCCGCGCGAATTTCCAGCCCCAATTCTCGCGCCACGCTGACAATACTCTTCCATCGGTCGTCCGAGTCCGCGCTGAACGGCTGCCCGCGCATGAACGCTATCTGCCGGTGCCCGAGCTGATGCAGATGCCGGAGCGACAATTCCGCCCCTCTCTGGTGATCCAGCACCACGTTCGTCACGCCCGGAATCTTCTTGTGACCCGCCACGGCCACCACCGGCACCGGCAGCGCGTGCGCCAGCGCCGTATCAATCGTGATCAATCCTTCCGCGCCGCGCCCAAGCAGCAATCGCGGATACTCTTCAATCATGTCCGGTTTGTGCCGGTGATGTGCGGTGAAATAAAAATAGCCTTCGCGCATCAAGTGGTCGCCGATGCCGCTCATCACCATCGTGTGGTAGCCGTCGCTCAGCTCCGGCGCCAGCACGCCCACGGTGAACGTCCGCTGTTTGCGCAGCGAACGCGCCAGCAAGCTCGGCTGATAATTGAATTTTCGCGCCGCCGCGCGCACGCGTTCGCGCGTCTCCGCGGGAATGGATCGCCCCGGAACATTGTTCAGCACCACGGACACCGTCGCCGGGCACAATCCCAGATAGTCCGCCAGAATCTTCAGGCTGACGGGCCTCTCCCCGTCTTTTTGATGTTGCTTGCGGCCCGCCACGGGTGACGCCACCTCCTCTCCACGCGAATCGCCCTTGGAGCGAAGGGCGTTTCGCAGTTGGAGTTTACCCCGGCCTTGTCGGGCCGCCCCGGCCCTGGCGGGAAGACCCGTTCCCGGCACGTCTCTGTCCTTCAAGGGCTGCATAAGCATAGCCTGAACAGCGAATTACGCCTGGACCTGGCCGCCTGCCCCTCGAAATAATTTGCGATTTTCTTGCGCCTCCTCGAACCAAACTGCTTCCTCCGCGCGGGGAAAAGCGTAAGACAATCGTTTGTCTAAACTTTATTCAAAAAATTTCTTGTTGACAACACATTCTTGCTGAGGCTAAATGTCCGCAACCATAGGTTAGGTGCGCGAACTTGCTGCCCAGAACTTTGTCTCTGCGCGCTGCCGGCTAAAGTCGAGAGTCTGGCAGTCCACACCAGCAGGACTTGTTTGGCGGCTTTCGGCTCGCTAGCGTGGCCCTCAACAACTCCGTTTGCTGGGCTAGCGATAGGAGGGTCTATGGCTTCTGCCTTTACAGAACTACGTCGCGCTGCGCACAAGTCTGTATTCGTACTGTTTAGCGCCTTGCTTTTGACAGCTATCGCACTGGGTCAGGTTACTTCCGGCACGATTTTTGGGACAGTTAAGGATGAGAGCGGCGCGGTCGTTGCCGCCGCCACGGTAACCGCGACCGATCCTGCCACCGGCGTGTCGCGTACGATCTCCACGAATGAGAGTGGTGGATTTGTCATGGCCAATCTTCCGCCCGGCACGTACACGATTACAGTCACCGTCACCGGATTTAAGAAAGTGGAGAAAACCGGTGTTGTGCTGTCTGCGGCCGATCGTCTAAACGCCGGCGACTTTGTGCTCACCGTGGGCACTGCAACGGAGCAAGTCCTGGTCACCGCGGACGCCGGGGAATTACAACTGCAATCCAATTCCGGCGAACGCTCCGACCTGGTCACCAGCAAACAGCTTAATGATGTGGCTATGAATGGCCGCAACGTGCTGGATTACATGAAGCTGGTGCCCGGGGTCATCAGTGGGTTTAGCGGAGCCGTATCCGGGACGGGTGGATTGGATTCGATGAACATCAACGGTACCCGCGCAAACCAGCACGAGTTTACCATCGATGGGGCGTCGAACGTGGACACGGGCAACAATGGCGGCACCCACGTAACCATCAACCCCGACGCCATCGAAGAAGTGAAAATACTGACCTCGAATTACCAGGCAGAATTTGGGAAGGCAGCCGGCGGCCAGATTGCCATCGTCACCAAGGGCGGCACCAACCAATGGCATGGCGACGGGCGTTTCTTTCATCGAAACGAAAGCCTCAATGCCAACGAGTTCTTCAACAAACGGAATCAGTTATCCTCGTCAACTCCATTCAATACGCCGCCGTTGTACCGCTACAACTACATTGGCTATCAGGTGGGCGGGCCTATCCGCAAAGACAAGCTCTTCGTCTTCTGGAATCAGGAGTACTACAGGCAATTCGTTCCGATAGGTGGTACTACACAGTTCTATACCCCCACGGTTCCCGAACGGCAGGGTGACTTCTCGCAGTCCACAGACAGCAACGGCAACTCCGTTGTGATTTCCGGACCTGGTATCACCAACAACAAGATCGATCCCACAAAACTGTCGTCGGCACAGCAGGCGGTCTTCACCCAGATTCAGAAGATTCTAAATCTCTACCCTTTGCCAAATGTAAGTGGATTCAGTGTAGGCGGCCAGAACTACAACTTTTCCGAAGCGCTCTCAGGCAATGCTCCACGCCGCGAAGATATTCTGCGCATTGACTACCAGCTCAACCAGAAGAACCGTCTCTATGGGCGCTGGCTTCACAACGCCGAGACAGATTCCTCTCCGTTTGTGCCCTTTCCAGGTCCATTCGGCATTTTTGCTTGCGCCTCATCGGTCAACTTTCCCGGTGGCTGCACGCAGCACCATCCGGGCTGGAATCTCTCCGTCAACCTCGTCAGCACGATCACCACATCCGTCCTGAATGAGGTTTCTGTCGGCCCAAGCCATACTCTCTCTCTCGCCGACGGCACCAATGGGAACATCTCCCTCGCCAAGAATGGCATTAACCTGCCGCTGCTTTATCCCTCAGCGACCATTCCAGATATGAACTTCAGTGGTCTGGGTAGCACCAATTTCGGTGGAGGCTACCTCGGTGCTACTCCCTGGAAGCAGGCCAACACCACGATCAACGTCAACGACAATCTCACTTGGGTGAAGCGCAGTCACACGCTTAAGTTTGGCATGTTTTACCAGCGCAACCGCAAGGATCAGATTGCCTGGGGCAATATCAACGGCCAGCTCAGCTTCAGTCAGGGCCCAACCAGTGGAGGCAGTTGCCCTGCCTCCGCCCCTAATTGTGCTCTTGGCGATCCGTTTGCCAGTGCACTATTGGGCAGCTTTGACAGCTTCGATCAGTCTACGGCACGTCCGGTAGGCTACTTTCGTTACAACCAGCTCGAATTCTACGCACAGGATACTTGGAAGTTGACGTCACGCTTCACGCTTGACTACGGCATGAGGTTTGCCTGGATTCCGCCGCAGTATGACGCGAAGAACCAGGTCGCGCTCTTCGATCCGTCAGCCTACAACCCGGCTACGGCCGTGAAGATTGATGGCGGCGGGAATATCGTCCCGAATAGCGGTGATCCTCTGGACGGCATGAAATTCACCAACTCGGGAGGACTCCCCGCCGGTGGCTGGGATAGCCGGGGCATTATGCCCGAGCCGCGCCTCGGCTTTGCTTATGATCCCTTCAATAATCACAAAACCGTTTTCCGCGGTGGGTTCGGCATGATGCACGACCGCACGCAGGGCAACCTGATTTTCAACACGGTCTTTAACAATCCCGCCCTGGTACAGACCGCCCAGTTGGGTTCGGGAAATATTGCCAGCCTTTCCAACCCCTCCTTTGGAAATGGGGTCCTGAGCAACATTCTCGGTGCAGCCAGAAATGGAAAGGTTCCCACGGTCTACAGCTTTAGCTTCGGCGTGCAGCGCGAAATCGCGCGAAGCACCACACTCGATGTCGCTTATGTTGGCACGATGGGACGCCATCTCGTGACGGCGCGAGACATCAATACCATCCCATATGGCTATTCCTTCACACGGGCCGCTCAGGATCCGGAAAATTTCACCTCCTATTGCGCGAGCCCTGCCCCTGGAAATCCCTGCACCAACGGGCTTCCCGCTGTCGAACCGAATCTTCCTCTTGAGTACTCTGCCGCCGGTTATAACTTTAGCGGAGCCTACGCGTACGGCAGACAATCGTACTCGAATGCTCCTTTGGTTGCCTATAAGGGTTATGGCCAAATTCAGTATCTCCAGTTCGACGGCACCTCCAATTACAATTCCTTGCAAGCCTCGTTACAGCGTCGCTTTAGCAAGGGATTTACGTTTGGCGGTGTCTACACCTACTCGAAGGCGCTCACCACGGCCAACTCAGACCAAGACATGCAGGATCCTTTCAACGTCCGTGGGCTTGACTACCGTGCTGCGGGGTGGGATCGCACCCACGTATTCGCTGTGAACTATGTCTACGACCTGCCCAGCGTCACAAAGCATTTGGGCGGCTCGAAGTGGTTGTCTTACATCACTGACAACTATCAATTGAGCGGTGTGACGCAGTTCATGACGGGGACGCCGGTCGACATGAACAACAGTTGGAATTGGGAGCCCGGAGCTGCAGATGGCTCGAACATGTGGGGCGCCATTCCCTATTACTACACTCTAGACAAGAGTCTGAACCCAGTCCTTCCTCCAATTGGCACGCGCTTACGCGGTTCACGAGACATCCTTCGCAGCGGTGGCCTGCAGGATTGGGATCTGTCCTTGTTCAAAAACATTCCCATTGGCGAAGGCTCGCGCTATTCCATTCAGCTTCGTCTGGAAGCGTTTAACGCTTTCAATCATCCTAATTTCAATGATAGGCATTATGCCGACGCCATCAATTCAACTGTGAACGGGCCTTGGCAGTGGACCTACCCCTCCCAGGCTGGGACGGGCTCATCTTCGCCGGCCTTCACCGTCTCGAAGACCTCGAACTTTGGAACGCCATCAGACACCTACTCCGGCGTCGGTGGCCCACGCGTCGTTCAACTGGGCGCCAAAATCTATTTCTAAGAAAGCATCCTGGCCAAGGGAGAGGCTTGGGATTGGCGGCTCCCAAGGTCTCCTGCCCGGTTCTTACAAGTCTCTTCTTCTGAGCAACATTGGAGCGGCAACTTCATTCGAATGATAGTCTCAACCAAGGGCATCGGCCTCAGCATTTTGCGCCAGCCGATAGGCGCCAGCGACTTCGCGCTCACGAATACAGCTACGACGACCTGCCACCGGGAGCCTCTCACTTCTGGCGATCCCGACCTCAAACATTTCTCCATCGAGCTTGATCGCGCGTTCATCCTTCCTCTTCTCCGCGAAGCGCCCGCTTTGAATCCCCATCTGAAATATTCGCTTCTTCTTGGAGCCCTCCGGGTTGGATGAAAACGTCCGGCTCCATGATTCAAGGCGCGCTGCTTCCGTCGGCTTATCCTGCGTTCGCCAAATATTTCGTTCGGTTCGTGCAGCAGTATGAAGCCGCCGGCGTTCCTATCTTCGCCATCACCATGCAGAACGAGCCGAAGTACATTCCGAATGATTATCCGGGCATGATTATGACCGCTCGCGAGCAAACCGAAGTCCTGGCAAATTATCTCGGCCCCGCGTTTCGCGATGCTCACCTGAAGACGAAAATCCTGGTGTTCGATCACAGCTGGGACTTGATCCAATATCCGCTGGAAGTGCTGAGCGACGCGAAGGCTTCGTCCTTTGCGGCTGGAACGGAAACGCATTGTTACGGCGGAAACGTCACGGCGCAGAATGAATTGCACGATCGCTTTTCCGACTTTCCCGACAAGGACATCTGGCTCACCGAGTGCTCGGGCGGCGACTGGCAAACGGGGAAAATTCTGCCGCAGCAAGTGCGCTTGGTAATTGGCGCAACACGCAACTGGGCAAAGAGCGTCGTCCTGCGGAACCTCGCTCTCGATCAGGAACACAAACCGTTTCTCGGAGGCTGCACGACCTGCCGTCGAATAATCACCGTAAATTTAAATCGCGCCTCGCAGCCTTCGAAAGTCGAACCGAGCGTGGATTACACGGCGCTGGCTCACACCAACAAGTTTGTTGTCCCCGGAGCGTATCGCGTGGAATCAAACACGTTCTGCGAAGGCAGCCTGGAAGACGTCGCGTTTCTCAATCCCGATGGCTCGCTGGTTCTGATCGTGCTGAACACCACCGGCGGCAACGCTGCGTTCAACATCGGGTGGACAGGGAAGTACGCAACCTACAAACTTCCGGCCGCCGCCGTCGCCGCATTCCGCTGGAACCCCTCTGCTCCCTGATTTTGTTTGATCCGCGGCCGCAGGTTTTCATTTTCTTTTTTTCTAACAGCTTCTTGCGAAAACTCTGGTTGTCATTTCCGCTATCGGCTCGACTTTTGCGCCGGGAAATCTCTCTTCGTCTCGGGGCCAAGCGAGATTCCCCGCCTTTTGGCTCATTCACGAAACCTTTTCTTGACGTCGCACATTCCGCGAACTACCCTTCGAACGAATCTCCGCTGATCTCATGCGTCACTTTCATCCACGTTCGACGCTCAGCCTCGTGCGACTTCTTCTTCCCGCTTTGCCCTGTGTTCTCATCTCCTCGATTCCCGCACGTTGCCAGGACAGTGGAGGCGAAGGAACAACGCTCCGCGGCAATCGCGCGGAGATCGCCGTAACTGTGCGCGACAGTTCGGGAGAACCTGTTTCTTTCCCCGCTTTGGTGAAACTCCTTCGCGGCGGCGGCATGCCCAGTGGACAGAGCGCCACATCCAAGGGCCGCGCGTTCTTCATCCTGCAGACTCTCGGCGACTACACACTCGTAGTGGAAGCTCCCGGCTACAAGACGGCTCAGAAGGACGTCTCCGTGCCCGTGGCCGTGCGAGCAGAGATCGACGTTTACCTGACGCGGCAAACTGCCTCGGAAGACGGCTCGGAAATACCGGGGAAACCGCTGCTGGCGCCCAAGGCGAAAGAAGCCTTCGATAAGGGCTTGCAAGCTTTAAGCGAAGACAAGCTGGATGAGGCAGAGAAGTTTGCAGGCGAAGCGATTAGGCTCGCTCCCGGGCACCCCGACGTTTTGTATTTGCAGGGAGTGGTGTATCTCCGGCGGCACAACTGGCCACAGGCACAAACCGTTTTGGAAAAAGCCACGCAGATCGATCCGAGTCACGCGCAGGCTTATGGTGCGCTGGGGATGGCGCTTTCCGATCAAGGTAAATACGACGCGGCGATTGCGCCACTGGAGAAGTCGCTGCAGCTCAATCGCAGCGCCTGGGATACGCGGTGGGTCCTGGCCAAGGTTTACTATCATCAGCAGCAATACGACGCGGCTTTGAAGACGGCGCAAGAAGCGCTCACCGATTCGAATGGGAAAGCGCCGGAGATTGAACTGCTGGTTGCGCAGTCACTGACGGCGGTGGGGCGTTAC
>Ga0209577_10003626_pt1 | contig 14546 bp, 16 predicted proteins | sample GraSoiAngelo_109_FD_185874 | JGI IMG/M metagenome (GOLD analysis project Ga0209577, IMG submission 185874) | Grasslands soil microbial communities from the Angelo Coastal Reserve, California, USA - 14_0903_12_20cm (SPAdes) (version 2) | ecosystem: Environmental > Terrestrial > Soil > Grasslands...
GGCGGTCGCATGCGCGTAGCACCGATCGAGCTCGACTCCGAGGCGGTCAGGCAGCTCCGGGCCGAGCTGCCGGACGCGGTCTACGATTCCGGTCGGAGCACCGTCGTGCTCCGGATGCCGGACGAGCCCGCCGAGCGCTTCGCCGCTCTGGTGTCGGGCGCCGAGCTGGTACTCCAGGTGGCCAGCGAGCCCCGCCCGAAGGGGTGATCGACTCGGCGCACTTCCGCTACCATCGTGCGCTCGCGCCGGTCAGGGTGGAGAGCCGAGCCGGCGCTTCTTCACGCGTACCAGCTCTCCTCGACCAGCCCTCCGTGCCGAAACACATTCGCCTCATAGCCCTGGTCGTCGTCGCGCTCGCGGTGGCGATCGCCGTTTCCGGATGCGGCAACGACGTCCCGAAGGGGAGCGTCGCCAAGGTCGGCGACTCGCCCATCAAGAAGGCCGCCTTCGACCACTGGCTGGCGTCATTCGCCCGCCAGCAGTCGGCGCGGACACCGGGCAGCACCGGCCCGCCGGTCGTCCCGGACCCGCCGAACTACACGAACTGCATCGGTTCGAAGTCGAGCCAGCCGGTGCCGAAGGGCGCGAGCAAGCCGAGCGCCTCGCAGCTCCGCGCCCAGTGCGCTCAGGAGTACCAGGGGCTGCGCGACCAGACGATGCAGTTCCTGATCCAGGCCGAGTGGCTCAACCAGGAGGCGAAGGCCAGGAAGATCGTCGTCGGCCCGGCCGAGGTGAGGACGACGTTCCTGCAGCAGAAGAAGCAGGCGTTCCCGAAGGAGGCCGACTACCAGAAGTTCCTGCAGCGATCCGGCCGCTCCGAGGCGGACATCATGCAGCAGATCAGGATCTCGATCCTGGTCAACAAGATCCAGGCGAACGTCGTCAAGGGCAAGGGCAATCCCTCCCAGTCGCAGATCGCCGACTACTACTCGAAGAACAAGCAGCGCTTCGCGCAGCCCGAGAGCCGCGATCTCCTGGTGGTCCTCACCAAGGACCAGGGCAAGGCCAAGCAGGCGCTCGCCCAGCTGAAGAGCCACAAGGCTTGGAAGGACGTCGCGAAGAAGTTCTCGATCGACACCGCCTCGAAGGCCCAGGGCGGCAAGCTGCCGGGGGTCACCAAGGGGACCCAGGAGCAGGCCTTCGACACCGCGATCTTCAGCGCCAAGAAGGGGCAGATCGAGGGGCCGGTCAAGACGCAGTTCGGCTACTACGTCTTCCAGGTCACCAAGATCACGCCCGCCTCCCAGCAGACGCAGGCCCAAGCCTCGGAGACGATCCGCAACCTGCTCAAGTCGCAGTCGCAGCAGACCGCGCTGAACGACTTCGTGAAGAACTTCCAGACGCGCTATCGCAACAAGACCGTCTGCGCGAAGGGGTACGTGACGACCTACTGCAGCAACGGTCCCAAGCCCCAGACGGGGGCGACCGGCCAGCCGGCCGGACCGTCGGGCGCGCCGCCCACGGCCGGCGGCGGCGGGGCGGGCGCTCCGGGCGCCGGCGGCCCGCAGCAGGTGCCGCCCACCACGGTGCCGCCCGGCACGGGTGGTAGCGGCGGCCCGAGCGGAACCCCGCCCGGCACCCCGCCCGGCGGGTAGTGGCGAAGCCCACGACCGAGCCGGCGGCAGCCCTCCAGCGCCTCGACGAGATCACGCGCCTGCTGCGCGCGGAGTGCCCGTGGGACCGCGAGCAGGACGAGCGCTCGATCGTCCCGCACACGGTGGAGGAGGCCTACGAGCTCGCCGACGCGGCGCAGGCGGGCGATGACGCCAAGCTCCTCGACGAGTTGGGCGACGTGCTGTTCCAGGTCCACTTCCTCTCGCTCCTGCTCGAGGAGCGCGGGGCCGGTGACCTGGCCGCCGTGGCGGAGCACTGCCGCAGCAAGCTGATCCGGCGCCACCCGCACGTCTTCGGCGAGGTGGAGGTGAGCGACGCGGGCGAGGTCCTCCGCAACTGGGACGCGATCAAGCGCGAGGAGGAGGGCCGCGCGGGCGAGCTCTTCGCCGACGTTCCCGAGAACCTGCCGGGCCCCCTCTACGCGCGCAAGCTCCTGAGGCGGGCGGCCGGGGGCGGCCACGAGTGGCCCCCGGAGGGAGCGCCGGAGCGGGTCCGCGCCGTCGCTCAGGTCGCCGCCGGCCTCGCAGATCCGGCCGCCGACGCAACGGATCCCGCGCTCACGGCCCCGCCGGCGACATCCGACGAGCTGCGCGAGCGCCGGTTCGAGGCGATCGGCGACCTGCTGCTCGCCGCCGTCGCGCTCGCCCGGGAGCTGCGTGTGGATCCGGAGCTCGCGCTGCGCTCGGCGGCGGACCGGTTCAGGCGGGAGACCGAGCAGGCGCCATGAGCGAGATCCAGCGGATCCACGCCCGCCAGATCCTGGACAGCCGCGGCAACCCGACCGTCGAGGTCGATCTGGTCCTTGCCTCCGGTGCGGCCGGGCGGGCGGCGGTCCCCTCCGGCGCCTCGACCGGGGAGTTCGAGGCCGTCGAGCTACGCGACGGCGGCGACGCGTTCGGCGGCAAGGGAGTCTTGCGCGCGGTGGGGAACGTCAACGGCGAGCTGGCGGAGGCGCTTGACGGCTTCGACGCCGCGGATCAGCAGGGGCTGGATCGGCGGATGATCGAGCTCGACGGGACCCCGAACAAGGGGCGGCTGGGAGCGAACGCGATCCTCGGCATCTCCCTCGCGGCGGCGAAGGCCATGGCGCTCGAGGAGGGCATGACCGTCTGGCGCTACCTGGGGGGCGACGCGGCCCACGTGCTCCCGGTGCCGATGATGAACGTCCTCAACGGCGGCGCCCACGCAGACAACAAGGTCGACTTCCAGGAGTTCATGGTGGTGCCGGTCGGCGCGTCGAGCTTCGCCGATGGGCTTCGCGCCGGCGCCGAGGTGTTCCACGCCCTGAAGGGCAAGCTCCACGAGCGCGGGTTCGCGACCAGCGTGGGGGACGAGGGCGGCTTCGCGCCGGACCTCGGGTCGAACGCCGAGGCGCTCGACTGGCTCATGCAGGGAATCGAGGCAGCCGGCTACCGGCCCGGCGAGGATGTGGCGATCGCGCTCGATCCGGCCACCAGCGAGCTGGCGTCGAACGGCGCCTACGACCTCGAGCACGAGGGGCGCACCCTCTCGGCCGCCGAGCTCGCCGACTACTGGGCGGACGTCGCCGAGCGCTACCCGGTGGTCTCCATCGAGGACGGCATGGGCGAGGACGACTGGGACGGCTGGCGAGCGCTCACGGAGCGGCTCGGAGACCGGGTCCAGCTGGTGGGGGACGACCTCTTCGTGACGAGCACCGAGCGCCTGCGGCGCGGCATCGAGTCGGGGGTCGCCAACTCGATCCTCGTGAAGGTCAACCAGATCGGCACGCTCACCGAGACCCTCGACGCCGTCCGCACCGCGCACGAGGCCGGGTACACCGCGGTGATGTCCCACCGCTCGGGCGAGACCGAGGACACGACCATCGCCGACCTCGCGGTGGCCACCGGCTGCGGCCAGATAAAGACGGGCGCGCCCTCGCGCTCGGACCGCGTCGCGAAGTACAACCAGCTCCTGAGGATCGAGGAGGCGCTGGGATCCGACGCGACCTACCCGGGCCGTTCCGCCTTCCGGCGCTGAGGCCGGCAGCGACTAGCCGCGTCTCCGCCTGGCTGCTCCTGTCCCGTGGGTTAGGCGACTCGCGAGGGAGCGAGAGTCGATTCTTGGCACCTATAGCTATGAAGAATGGACTCTGACCTCGGACCATCGAACGTGCGGTGACGGGAACGTGACGAGTGCGACACGGACGTAACAGCCCATCCTCCGTCAGTGCTGCTGTTTTTCCAGGGGCTGCGCCGCCCCGGCCGGCGGCAGGAGCGTCCGCCGGGGTAGCGAAAGTGGCCGCATGGCAGGTGCGGCCAGCGCGCGAGCGACCAGAGGGCCGGGGCCGGCTTCGCGCCGCCGCGTCCGGCCAGCCCCCCCCCGCCCACCCGGGGGGTCGGGGATCAAGTGGGACCGGGTCGGGCGCCTCGCTCTGCTCGGCGTCCTCTGCGCGATCGTCCTGCTGTACGTGCCGCCGATCGCCCACTGGGTCCAGCAGTCGGGGACGGCGGCCAGGGAGCAGGCCCAGCTGCGCGACCTCAAGGCCGAGCGAGCCCGGCTAAGAGCGCGCCTACGCGACTTCTCCGGCCCGGGCGCGCTCGAGCGCCAGGCCCGCCGGCTGGGGATGGTGAAGGCGGGCGAGCGTCCGTACGTGATCGAGAACGTCCCCGCGCGCTGACGCTGCCGCGCCCGCCGCGCTACCTTCGCGCGCGTGGCCTACGCGATCGAGAACGCGCTGTTCCAGTGGGAGGAGGGCGAGCGGCGGGTGCGCGATGCGGACCCGCACCAGCGCACCCACCTCGAACGGGCCACCGCCGCGGTCCATGAGGGGCTGCGTCGCCGGCTCGGCGGGGAGTTCAGCGTGGACGAGCTGGCTGCGCTCTACGGCGGAGATACCGACTGGGCCACCGGTCTGGCGCGCGCCGAGCTCGGCGCGACCGACGCCGCGTGGGCCGTCGAGGCCGCGTTCGGGCGGTATGCGCGCGAGGCGTTCGACTACGCCGGCGGGCGGGCCCGCCGGTCGCCGGATCGGAGCTGATCGCCCCGAGCCGGGACGGGGTCAGGCGTCCGGCTCGTCGCCGTCTTCCGAGTCGCCCTCGCCGGCGCGACGGATCACGATCTGATCCCGCTCGACGGCGACGGTGACCGGCCGGTGCCCGGCCCAGTGCTCCGCGTAGATCGGATCGTCCTGGACTGCGGGATCGAGCCACAGCCCGTAGCCCTCCTCGCCGTGGTCGAACGTGCCCTCGAGCGGGCGCGAGCGCGCGCCTCCGCGGCGGCCCCGCCCGCCGCGCCGGCCGCGGCGCCGGCGCCGGGGAGCTTCGTCGTCCTCGTCCTCGCCGTCGCCGTCGTCGCCGGTCTCGCCGGACTCCTCCTCGTCCGGTTCGGCGTCGAGAGCGGCCGCCACCAGGGCATCGTCCTGCGCTCGTAGGTCCTCCTCGAACCCGGCATCCCCGTTGCCCGGAGACTCCTCCGACGGCGCCAGATCGTGCTCACGCTTGAACGTGACCAGCTCGCCCACGCTGACCTCCAGCTGGTGGGCGATCCAGGCGTCAGTGCGGCCCTGCCCGACCCACGTGCGAATCTGGTTCAGCTGCGGCTTTAGCGACCGGCGCGCCACGGGCGCGGAACCCTAGCGTGTGAGACCCAGGACCTTGCATGGGGACGTAGAATGCACAGCGGAAAGGATTCCGTGACTGCTAAGCCTCGCTCCCTTTACTCTCGGCCGGGGCGCAATGTAGGGTTGCCTCGAGGCGCCATGCTCGTCCTAACGAGAAAGTCAAACCAGAGCATCATGATCGGGGACGAGATCGAGGTCTCGGTGCTCGCGATCATGGGCGAGAAGGTCCGGATCGGCATCGAAGCCCCCCGGTCCGTGCCGGTCTTCCGCAAGGAGGTCTACCTCGAGATCCGCCAGGACTCCTCGAGGCCGGAGGAGGAGCGCAAGGCGGTCGACGAGGCGCTGGAGCGCCTGAAGTCCAAGGGCGAGTAGACGGGCGCCGCGGGACCCGCGCGGCTAGGGATCTTCTAGGCGAACATCAGGGCCAGTGCCCTGAACATCGCGATCGTGACGAGCACGGTCGTGGCGCTCATGGCCAGGATCAGCGCGACGAAGCGCAGGCTGCTGTTGCGCGTTGCGCGCTCGCGACGGCGCAGCCGCGACCGCTTCACCGCCTGGCGCCGGAGGCGCTCCCGCCGAGCCCGGTCCTCGACCGTCTCCTCCAGGAAAGCCGCCTCGAACTGCGCGATCGACTGTCTCATTCGCATGAGTTCTTGCAGGCTATAGGAAGTACGCGCCGGTCCCCGGAGCCGGGACCGGCTCGGGTCCCTAGGCGCTGACCGCCGTCTCGGCGTCCTGGTACACGCGGATGAAGCGCGTGTAGTTGCTGCCGATTTGCTGGGTCGCCGTCGTCCGGTCGAGCTCGTCCGCGAGGAACCGCTTCAGCGGCTCGCCCCAGATCGAGCGGCCGATCGCGAAGCCAACGAAGCCCTCCACCGGTGCGGCCTGGGTGAGCCAGTGATCGACCTTGTCGTCGTCGGCTCCCCGGCCCAGCAGCACGCACACCACGCCGTCGCGCCCGCCGGTTCGCGTCTGCTGGGCGAGCATCTCGCAGTCCGAGCGCTCGTCCACGCCCTCGATCTTCCAGACGTCGACCTCGATCCCGCGATCCTGGATCTCGGCGATCGCGCGCCGCATCAGATCGGGGCGCAGCTCGGCGTCGTAGCGGTCGGTGTCGCCGCCCACGGACTCGAGCTGGTCCGGCTCGGCCGGGACGAGGAGCTCGAACAGGAACTTCCGATCGTGCTCGTGGAGCCAGTCCGACAGGCGCTTCAGCCGCTCGCCCTGGCGGCGGTTCATCTCCTCGTCGCCGTCCGGGTTGTAGCGGACGAGCACCTTCGAGAAGTCGGGGTCGAGCTGCTCGATGTGCTCGCCGAAGGCGTCCCCGTACTGGAAGTCGAACTCGTCCTGCCCGCTCTTCTCGACGGGCATGGCGAGCTTGAACCCTCCCTGCTTGGCCTCCCTGGGCACGTTGCCGCCGAATTGCTCGTCGACCAGCGCGCCCTCCACCGAGGGATCGGCGCCCTCCGCGGCCGAGCGCAGGAGCCCCTCGAAGATCAGGTGCTTGGCGTCGGTGATGTGCTCGGTTTCCTCGGGCGACGGCTCGCCCTGGATTCCGAACCACTTCTTCTGGAACGACCCGCGATGGTCGAACGCGAGGATGAATAGCTTGCCGTCGTAGCCCAGAGCCATGTGATCCGTTACCCGCCTTGTTTCGTCGCCTGTAGGGGCCGCAGGATAGCCCGGGCCGCCTGCACGAGCCCTACCATGCCGGCGGATGGAGCACCGGTTCACGGGCCCCAGCTACACGCTCGGCATCGAGGAAGAGCTCATGATCGTCGACGCCGAGACGCTCGAGTTGAACAACTCGATCGAGACGATGCTCGAGGCGCTTCCCCAGACCGAGGGGGAGATCAAGCCGGAGCTGATGGAGTCGGTGCTCGAGATCGCCACGAACCCGTGCAAGAACACGCGGGAAGCGGGCATCCAGCTCCGCGACCTACGGCGCCTGACCCAGCGGACGGCGGCCGAGCACGGGCTCGCCATCGGGTCCGCGGGCACCCACCCGTTCGCAATGTGGGAGGACCAGCGGATCGTGGCCCGGCCGCGCTATCGGGACCTCGTCGCGGCGCTCCGCTTCGTGGCGCGGCAGGAGCTGATCTTCGGTGTCCACGTGCACATCGGCGTGGACGACCCCGAGAAGGCCGTCCACGTGGCCAACGGCATGCGGGTACACGTGCCCCTGCTCCTCGCGCTGTCCGCGAACTCGCCGTTCTGGCGGGCCGACGCCACCGGCCTCCTGTCCACCCGCACCCCCATCTTCCGCGCCTTTCCCAGGGTCGGGATCCCGCCCACCTACAAGAACTTCGACGACTACTCGCGGCGTGTCGGCTTCATGGTCGAGAGCGGCGCGATCGAGGACTACACCTACCTCTGGTACGACGTCCGCCCGCACCCCAACTTCGGCACCGTCGAGATCCGGGCCATGGACGGCCAGACGCGACTGGAGCACACCCTGGCTCTCGCCGCGCTCGTCCAGGCGATGGTCAAGGAGCTCTGCGAGCACTTCGAGTCCGGGGAAGAGCTCTCGAGCTACCCGTACGAGATGCTCGACGAGAACAAGTGGCTGGCGGCCCGTCACGGCCTCGACGGCGAACTGGTCGATCTCCCGAGCGTCGACCGAGTCTCCACCAAGGACCTGGTCCGGCGGGTCCGCGACCGCATCCGCGAGCACTCCCAGGAGCTCGGGTCGGAGACCGAGCTCGACGGGATCGACGACCTCCTCCAGCGCGGCAACGGCGCCGCCCGCCAGATCGTGGTCTACGAGGCCAACCACGACCTGCGCGAGGTCGTCAGCGAGATCATCGACAAGACCTCGGCGTAGATCCGGCGGGGTGGTCGGAAGCGGGCCCAGTGCGCGCGGTACTCTCGACTCGTGAGCGAGGCGGACCTCTTCGTCGTCTGCAAGAACTGCGGCTCCGAAGTCAGCCCCTACGTGACCGAGTGCCCGTACTGCGGGCAGCGGGTCCGCAAGCGGGCGCCCAAGATCGATCGAGGCGCGGAGCCGGACGCGCCGCCGAAGCGTCGCCGCCGCGCGCCCACGCTGCCGCGCCTGCGCCGCGACGAGATCCCCGGGATCGCGCCCGAGACCCGGCCGTACGCCACGGGCCTCCTGATCGTGCTGGCGCTTGGCGCCAGCGTGGCCTGGGGCGCGGGGATCCTGTCACTTCACCACCTCGGTGCGGTCGAGGGCCCGATCGGGAAGGAGTGGTGGCGCCTTCTGGCGACCGGCTTCATCCAGGACAACGCGGGCGTCGCGTTCGCCACGCTCGTCGCCGTCGGGATCTTCGCGACCCACCTGGAGCGCCGGTTCGGCGCGCCGGCGGCGGTCGGGATCTTCCTCGCCGGGGGCGCCGGCGGGGCGGCGCTCTCGGTCGCGCTCAAGGTCTACCCCGCCATCGGCGCGAACGGCCCGGCGCTGGCGCTGCTGGCCGCCTGGATCGTGGACGACCGCCTGGCCGACCGCCGCGGCGCCGACCGGGGCAGCGACCTGCTTGGCGTCGCCGCCATCGCGGCCCTGCTCCTGCTGCTCCCGCTGGCGGATACCCGGCTGAGCTGGGTCGCCGGACTCGGGGGAGCGGGGGCCGGCGCCGCGATCGGTGCGCTGATCTCGCCGCTCAGGCGCTGACGGCGATCCTCCCGGCGTCGCCTGGGACGACGGTTCCGATCCGAACGCCCGGGGCGTCGCCGTCGCCGGGCGCGGCCACGATCAGCCCGCCGGAGGTCATCGCGTCGCACAGGAGCCAGCGCCGCTCCTCGGGGACCTCGGGCGACCACTCGACCCACGGCTCGACCCAGTCGCGGTTCCGCCGCGTCCCGCCGGCGATCGGCGGATCCTCGCCGCTGAGCAGGTCGAGCACACCGTCGATGGCGGGCACGGCGCCGGCGGCTATCTCCCCGGCCACGCCGCTCGCCACGCAGAGCTCGTGCAGGTGACCGAGCAGGCCGAAGCCCGTCACGTCGGTCATGGCGCTGGCACCGGCGGCCGTCGCCGCCTCTGAGGCCTCGCGGTTGAGGGTGGTCATCACCTCGACGGCCGCGGTCGCGAGGCCGGGCGGCCCCACGCCCCGCTTGAGCGCCGTCGACGCCACCCCGCCGCCCACCGGCTTGGTCAGGAACAGCGCGTCGCCGGCCCGCGCGGTCGAGTTCCGCACGATCCGGTCGGGGTGGACCGCCCCGGTCACAGCCAGTCCGTACTTCGGCTCCGGGTCGTCGATCGAGTGTCCTCCGACAATCGACGCACCGGCGGCGGCGACCACGTCGGACCCGCCGCGGAGGATTTCCCGCAGCGGCTCCTCGCCGAGGGACTCGAGCGAGTAGGCCACGAGGTTCAGGGCGGTCAACGGCCGGCCGCCCATCGCGTAGACGTCGGACAACGCGTTGGTGGCCGCGACCCGGCCGAAGTCGTAGGGGTCGTCGACGATCGGCGTGAAGAAGTCGACCGTCGAGACGAGCGCCAGCTCGTCGGAGATCCTGTAGACGGCGGCGTCGTCCGCCGTCTCGTGACCGACCAGGAGGGCGGGATCGGAGGACCGGGGGAGCTCCGCGATCAGCCCGTGGACGAGTCCCGGCGGGAGCTTGCAGGCGCAGCCCGCGCCGTGCGAGAGCTGGGTGAGCCTCAATGCCGCGGTCGTGGCTGGGCCGGTGCGCTCCACCCGCCTATTATCCGCGGCGTGCCGCAGCGCCAGCCGACGGACGCCGAGATCGACGCGGCGATCCAGGCGCTGAGCGATCCCGAGCGGTTCCGCGGCGCCGAAGAGCGCGTCACCCGGGTCGCCCCGCAGCTCCAGGGGATCCTGAACCAGGCCCTCCAGGAAGGCGGCTGGTTCGAGGACGCGCATCAGGGGGAGCTCCTGAAGGCGGCCACCAAGCCGGACGCCGACGAGCGCCTGACCGCGGTCCGCACGCTCGTCGCCGAGGAGACGCGAATGGGGATGCTGGTAGGAGTCGCGCTGGGATGGGAACTGGCACTCGAGCTGGAACGAAACAGACAGGAGGACTGACGACATGGACATCCGCTTTCTCGGCCACGCCTGCTTCGAGCTGAGCGACGGCGACACGCGCGTGCTGATCGACCCGTTCCTCGGCGGCAACCCGAAGGCCGCGGTCGGACCGGACGAGGTCGATCCCACGCACATCTTCCTCACCCACGGGCACGCGGACCACTGGGGCGACGTCGAGGAGATCGCCAAGCGAACGGGCGCTCAGTGCGTGGCGATCGTCGAGCTCGCGCAGGAGCTCCAGGGCAAGGGGATCGAGAACGTGGCCGATCCCAACCTGGGCGGCACCGTGGAGTTCGACGGCGGCTGGGTCCGCCTCGTGCCCGCGTGGCACACGTCGACCACCCCGAGCGGGACGGTGAACACGCCGGCCGGGCTCGTGGTCAACCTCGGCGGCAAGACCGTCTACCACCTGGGCGACACGTCCCTCTTCTCCGATCTGTCGCTGCCCCGGAAACGCGACGCCATCGACGTCGCGCTGATGTGCATCGGCGGCCACTACACGATGGACCGCCACGACGCGGTGACGGCGGCAGAGCTCGTCGGCGCGAGCCAGGTCATCCCCTGCCACTACGACACGTTCCCGCCGATCGAGACCGACGCGGAGGCGTTCAAGAGCGAGGTCAGCGGGTCGGAGGTGCTGGTGCTGCAGCCGGGGGAGACGCATTCGGCGTAGGGAGGGCTCGACAAACGGCAGCACTGAAGGGGGACCCCCCGATTGGGGCTGCACAACGTGACAAGGCCCGGTCCGACGGGCCCCGTTGTCACGTAATGCATACGCCGGCGCCGCCCTTTGGTGCTTCTCGCCGTGTAGCACCGGCCGGCCCGGGAACAAAAACTGGCCAGCCAGCCAACCCGTCCGCTAGGCTGCGCGCAGGCGACCCCCAGGAGGCTGCGACGTGAGCGAGACCGTCACCCAGCGCACGGAGCGCGACGACTACCAGGCCACCCGCGACCCGGCGGTCCTCGAGGCCGCGGACAAGGGGCAGGTCACCCTGCTCACGTACCGCCAGCTCTACGAGCTGTGGGAGCGCCAGCAGTGGGCGACCCAGGACATCGACTTCACGCAGGACCGAATCGACTGGCACGAGCGGATCCCCGAGGACGAACGGTTCCAGCGCATGTACGGGCTCTCGTCCTTCTTCATCGGAGAGCAGAAGGTCGCGGAGGAGCTCGGGCCGATGATGCGCGCCGCCCCGACCGAGGAGATGCGGATCTTCCTCTGTACCCAGATCGCGGACGAGGCTCGCCACGTCGCGTTCTTCAATCGCTTCTACGAGGAGGTCGGCGTCCTCCAGTCGGAGTCGCTGGCCGACCGCCTGGATGAGACGAGCGAGCACCTCAGCCCGAACTTCCACACGCTCTTCGACGAGATGCTGCACACGCGCGTGGACAAGCTCGCCCGCGACCCCGACGACCTCGAGACGCTCGTCGAGGCCATAACCCTCTACCACATGGTTATAGAGGGGATGCTGGCGCTCACCGGCCAGCACTTCATCATGCAGTACAACGAGGACCAGGGGACGCTGCCGGGATTCGTCGAGGGCTTCAACAAGGTGGCCCGCGACGAGCACCGGCACGTTGCCTTCGGGGCGCTCTTCCTGCGCGAGATGGCCGACGCCGACGGCCGCTACCGCGACGCCATCCAGCGCACGCTGGTCGAGTGCGGTCCCGCCGCCGACGGCGTGCTCGCCCCGCCCTGGTACGAGCAGGGCATGGAGCTGTTCGGCGTCACGCTCGAGGAGACGCGCGAGTTCGCGATGAAGTCGCTCGATCGCAGGCTGAAGGTGATCGGGCTAACGCCCGTCGCGTAGCTAGCCGCCGGGGCTGGGCTCGCCCGCCGGGGCGCTCTGCGTCTGCTGCGGCTGGCCGGGCGCGCTGGTCGGCTCGCCTGGAGGCGACGTCTGGTCGGTTCCGGTCGATCCGCTGCTCTCGGACGTCGGCTGGCCGCTGCCGAGCGCGACCGTCGATGAGCCCTCCTGGCTCGTGCTGGAGCTCGAGCCGCTCGAGCCGCTCGAGCCGCTCGCGCCGCTGCCGGAGGTGTCCGACGACGACGGCGGCGGGGTCGTGGAGGCGGTCGTGGTCGGAGGCGGAGTGGCCGTGGTGGTGGGGGCGGGTTGGGCCTTCGCCGCGGTCTTGTCGGGCTTGGCGGCCTTGCGCGAATGACGCGCGGCCTGGGCCGTGGCGAGCTGCTTGGGCGTCGTCAGGATCTGCGGCCTCGAGGCGACCAGCGGCGTGGCCGGTGCGACCGACGCGAGCGACGAGGCATGGGGATGAGGAGCCGCCGGCCGTGTCGTCGCCTGCTTGACCTCGGCGGCGCCTGCGGTGACGATCGCCGCTGCGGCGAACCCGGCCGCCGCCTTGGTGGCGATGCTGGTGACGCCGGCCGACAGGAAGCCGCCGGCCGTGCCGGTCCCCGCGGTGGCGGCGCCGCTGCTGGCGGCGGCCCCGCTCGCCAGGCCGGCGCCGCCCACGGCGCCGGAGCCGCTCGTCGCGCCGCTCCCGCCCGCCGCCGCGCCCACGCCCAGCTTCGCCAGCGCCAGCTTCAGGAACACGATCGGCCCGATCGGGTAGACGGCTGCCAGCGCGCGGTTGGCCCGTCGCAGCTCGGTGCGGAAGGTGCGGCAGCGCTCGCAGCCCTTGAGGTGACGCCGCACCGGAGCGGTCGTGCGCGACAGGCCCTCGGCCACCTGGCCGAGCTCCAGCCTGACCTCGGCACACGAAAGGAGCCGCGCCTCCGCGGCCTCGGCAAGAGACACACGCGCGCGTACCAGGAGGGACTTGACGCTCGGCACCGTCGTGTCCATCGCCTCGGCGATCTGGTCGTAGGAGAGCGCGTCGATCTCGCGCAGCAGCAGCGCGGTCCGCTGGGACTCGGGCAGGTCCTGCACGTCGGCGACGATCTGGCGGAACTCCTCGCGCTTGTGCACCGTGTCGGCTGTGGTCGTGCCGCCGTCGCGCTCGAAGATGTCCATCGAGTCCTGACCGCTCGCCGCGGGGCGGCGCAGGTGGTTGAGGCAGCGGTTGCGGGCGATGCGGTAGAGCCAGGGCCGCGCGTTGATGGAGCGGTCGTCGGCGAGGATCGCGTTGAACGACGCGGTGAAGACCTCCTGCAGGACGTCCTCGGCGTCCTCGGTCGATCCCAGCATGTGACGGCAGAAGGCGAGCAGGCGCGACTGGTAGCGGAGAACCAGCGTCTCGAACGCCCCGCTGCTGCCACGCCGGGTGAGCGCGATCAGGCGCTCGTCGCTCTGCAGCCGCAGCAGGGGCGAGCGGCCCGCGAGTGCGGGCAGGCGCGACGCGTGCTGAAGAGCACTGGCTTCCAAGAGGCTGAACCGGCCGGGTCCCCCTGTGAGGACAGCCTAGCGCCGCCAAAGTTGCGCGGCGCCCGCTTGGATCCTGAACGCCGGCCGGGCGGAAGGTTGGCGCCTCGCACCTAAACTGGGCACGCCGGCCCGGGTGATGGAACGGTAGACAGCGGGGCCTTAAAAGCCCCTGCCCTTCGGGGCGTGTGGGTTCGAATCCCACCCCGGGCACCTGCAGCGGGTCGCGCTAGGTGGCCGGCTCGCGAGGCGGAAGCTGGATCTCGTCCTCGGCGGGCAGTCCGGCCTCGAGCTCGCGCTCGCGCTCGAGCTCGGCGTCGAACTCCGCGCCGATCAGCAGGGCCAGATTCGTCAGCCACAGCCAGACCAGGAAGGTGATCACGCTGGCGAGTGCCCCGTAGGTCTTGTTGTAGGAGCCGTAGTTGGCCACGTACAGGCCGAACCCCGCCGAGGCGATCACCCAGATCAGGACGCCCAGGACTCCGCCGGGCGTGATCCACCGGAAGCTCGGCTGACGTACGTTGGGAGCCACGTAGTAGAGGAGCGCGAACGTGGTCATCACCACGATCAGCATCACGGGCCACTTGACGATCTCCCACGCGCTGACCGCGTCCTTGCCCACCCCGATCGCGTCGCCGACCGCGTTCGCGAGCGACCCGGTCAGCACCAGGGCGATGGCCACGAGCGCGACCAGCAGGACCATGAGGAGCGTGATCGCCACCTGCAGCGGTCGCCGTTTCCAGAACGGACGGCCCTCCTTCACCTCGTAGATGTCGTTCGCGGCGCGCATGAAGGCGCCGATGTAGCCGGACGCCGACCACAGCGACAGGAGCAGGCCGAACCCGAGCAGCGCCCCGGCCCCTCCCTTGTTGGCGACGACGTCGTGCAGCGGCTTGTCGATGTTGTTCGCGATCCCCTCGAGTCCCGCGCGCGAGAGCGAGGCGATCAACGTGTCGATCGTCGACGCCTGGCCGGCGACCCCGAGCAGCGCCACCAGGACGATCAGCATCGGGAACAGAGACAGGACCG
>Ga0209577_10003627_pt1 | contig 14543 bp, 8 predicted proteins | sample GraSoiAngelo_109_FD_185874 | JGI IMG/M metagenome (GOLD analysis project Ga0209577, IMG submission 185874) | Grasslands soil microbial communities from the Angelo Coastal Reserve, California, USA - 14_0903_12_20cm (SPAdes) (version 2) | ecosystem: Environmental > Terrestrial > Soil > Grasslands ...
CGGCGCGCTGTTTCCCCCCGCGGCACCGCCGTTCCGGCCCTTCGACCCCGATGTCCTGGCCCGAGAGCTGGGTGAGCTCGAAGGCGACGGGCCCTGGGCCCGCAGCCGGGGCGAGTCCATGGACCTGGCCATGGCCGTCGACTTCCTCCTGGGCGTGGGGATCAAGGGGCCCAGCGGCTGAGGCTCAGGCGAACAGAGCCTCCACGAACTCCTCTGGTTCGAAGTCGACGAGATCCGCCGCGCTCTCCCCCAGGCCGACCAGCTTGATGGGCAGGTCGAGGTCGCTCTCGACCGCCAGCGCGATCCCACCCTTGGCCGTGCCGTCCAGCTTGGTGAGGACGACCCCGGTCACCCCGACCGCGTCGGTGAACTCGCGCGCCTGGATGAGGCCGTTCTGGCCCGTCGTCGCGTCCAGTACGAGCAGGACCTCCGTCACTCGTGCCGGGGGTCGCTCCGCCACCCGGCGCACCTTCTTGAGCTCCTCCATGAGGTTGACCTTGGTGTGGAGCCGGCCCGCGGTGTCCGCCAGCACCAGGTCGGCCCCGCGCGCCGCGGCGCGCTCGACGGCGTCGAACACGACCGACCCGGGATCACCGCCCTCCGCGCCCCGCACGACGTCGGCCCCCACCCGCTCGGCCCAGAGCTGGAGCTGCTCGGCCGCCGCGGCGCGGAACGTGTCGGCCGCGGCCATGACCACGGTGTGCCCACGGCTCGCTTCGCGGAGCCCGACCTTGCCGATGGTGGTCGTCTTGCCCACGCCGTTGACGCCGACGAAAAGCCAGACGTTGGGCGCGCCCTCTTCGAAGGTGAGGCTTCGATCGGTCCGGGCCAGTGAGCCCTTGAGGTCGGCCTTCAACGCCTCGAGAAGGGCGTCGGGAGAGGTGATGCCCTCCTCTTTGGCCTTGCTTCGGAGGTCGTCCAGGATGGCGGCGGTGGTGGCCACGCCCACGTCGGCGCGGATGAGCGCCTCCTCCAGGTCGTCCCAGGTCTCGGCGTCGATCCCCGATCGGGACAGGACCGCGCTGACGTAGGTGGCCAGGAGGCTGCGTGCCTTGCCCAGGCGGTCACGGAACTTCGGTGGGGCCTCGAGGACCTCGGGCTCTGTGGCCTCGGCCTCGGGCTCCGCCGGTGCAGGCGCCACCGGAGCGGCCTCTACCTCCGCCACCTCCGGCTCGGCCTTGGCTTCGGCCAGGGTCTCCTCGGGAGCGGGAGCGGGAGCAGGGGCCGGCGCGGGAGGCGGGGCGGCGGTCGGGCGGGCAACCGGAGGAGGCGCGGTCGGCCGAGCGGTCGGACGGGGAGCAGGTGGAGAGACAGGCCGCCGGCCCGGCGGCTCGAGCCCGGGCCGGCGCTGCCGGCGTCGGGTGATGGCCACGGTGCCGAACGAGGCCAGCACCACCACGACCAATACCACCACCACGATCACGATCGCCACGAGCGCGGCAGCCTATCGACCCGGCAACTTCCCTTCTCAGGCGGTGGCCCGAGCGCTTCTTGGTGCAGGGGGGCTCGGGCCCCGTTGCCTAGGAGCCCGCCGTGCCGACTATCGGCTTGTTCAGCGCCGCGCTGCCCATCGAGCCCGCAAAGAGGGCGTTGCCGAACGGGAAGATCCCACCGTCGCTGGCCACGAGCCAGTAGCCCTTCCCTGTCGGGGTGGGGGCCATGCCCACGATGGGCTTGTTCAGCTTGATGGCGCCTGTCGAGCCGAAGAAGCCCGCGTCGCCGAAGCCGAAGATCCCACCGTCGCTGGCCACCAGCCAGTAGCCCTTCCCTGTCGGGGTGGGCGTCATCGCCACGATGGGCTTGGCCAACGGTGCGCTGCCCATCGAGCCCGCAAAGAGGGCGTTGCCGAACGGGAAGATCCCACCGTCGCTGGCCACGAGCCAGTATCCGTTGCCCGTCGTTGTCGCGGCCATGCCCACGATGGGCTTGTTCAGCGGGATGGCGCCCGTCGATCCGAAGAACCCGGCGTCGCCGAAGCCGAAGATCCCGCCGTCGCTGGCCACCAGCCAGTAGCCCTTGCCACTGCGACCTCCGGACACTTGCGGTGACGAGGTCGAAACGGTGGTGGACGTCGTGCTGGGGGGTGCCGTCGTGCTCGTGGTGCTGGTCGACGTCGTGCTCGTGCTGGTGGTGGTCGTCGTCGTCGGAGGCGGGGGCGGGGGCGGGGGCGTGCCCCCACCCCCGGTCATCAGCACGTCCACGGAAGGCGAGCTGGCGAGAGCGACGGGCGTGTTCCCGGCCACCGAGGCTTCCGATGCCCCGAACGTCGAGTTGCCTGAGGCGCTCGGCGCCATGGCTCCGGGACCACCACCGGTCTTGTCCCCGTAGGTGATGGTCAACGTCGCGCCGCCGGCCAGCGTCACCCCACTGACGGTGATGGTGGAGCTCGATAGGGCCACCGTGCCCGCCGATGCGGTCACGAATCCGGGGGCGGTGTTGGTGGTGGAGGGCGCCGACCAGCCCGAGGGCACCATCAGGTCGACCTCTCCGCCCGACGTCCCACCGGCCGCGGCCGTGTAGGTGAACATGAGCGTGTTCCCGGTGGAGCTGGCGTTGACGCTGGTCGGCGACACGGTCATCGTGCCGCTCCCGTCAGCTGACGTCACGACCACAGAGGGCGATGTGGCCAGGGCCGCTGGCGTCTGGCCGGTGAAGGACCCCTCCGAGGCATTGAAGGTGCTCTTCTCCGGAGCTGAGGGCGCGACCGACCCGGGGCCTCCCGAGGACTTGTCGCCGTAGGTGATGACGAGCGCGTCGCTGCCCGACAGTGTCAGTCCGGTGACGGCGATCGTCGAAGCGGCAACGGTCTCCGTACCCTTGTTGGCCGTCGTGTATCCGGCGGACCGCGGGGCGGAGGCCTGCGGCATCGTCCACGTGTTGGGCACGACCAGATCGACCTCACCACTCGAGATGCCACCGGGTGCCGGCGTGTAGGTGAACGTGAGCGTGTCGGCGGTCGAGCCCGCCGTCACCGCCGAAGGCGCCACGGTCATGGTTCCCGTGCCGGCGCCGATCACGTTGACCGCGGGCTGACCCGAGGCGGGCAGAGCAGTAAGCGTTCCGGTGCTGAGGGACTTTTCACTCGTCGTGAAGGTGCTCGTGCCCGACGTCGACGGCGCCGTTGCCCCGGGACCGCCACCTGTCTTGTCTCCGTAGCTGATGGTGAGGGTCCCGCCGCCAGCCAGGGTCAGGCCACTGACCTTGATGGTGCTGCCCGACACGGTCACCGTGCCCGCGGACGCGGTCGTCGCACCCCGGCTGTTGCCCGAGCCGGGCGCGGACCAGCCCGTTGGCACCACCACGTCGACCTCCCCTCCCGAGGTGCCTCCGGCCGCCGCGGTGTAGGTGAAGCTGAGAGTGTTGCCGGTAGAGCCCGCGGTGATGTTTTTCGGCGAGACGGTCATCGTCCCGCTGCCGTCGGGGGCGACGACCCCGACGGCCGGCGAGCTGGCCAGGGTGGCGGGCGTGTCCCCGTTGATCGACGCCTCCGACGCTGTGAACGTGGAGCTGCCGGTCGCCGTCGTGGCCGTGGCTCCGGGGCCGCCGCCCGTCTTGTCGCCGTAGGTGATGGTGAGCGTCCCTCCGCCGGCCAGGGTGAGGCCAGCGACCTTGATGGTGGCGCCGGACACGGCCACCGTGCCCGCCGACGCCGTGGTGGAGCCTGCGGCCGTCGCCGCCGTCGAGGGGGCTGACCAGCCCGACGGCACCGTCAGGTCGACCTCACCGTTCGATGTCCCGCCAGGAGCGGCCGCGTAGGTGAACACGAGCGTGTTGCCGGTCGAGCCCGCGGTCACCTGAGTGGGTGACACCGTCATCGTCCCGGTCCCATCCGGGGCAACGACCTGCACCTTGGGTTGGCTGCCGCTGGCGAGGGGCGAGGGCGTCTGTCCCGCGACCGAACTCTCATACGTGGTGAACGTGTTGGCGCCCGTGGTGGCGGGAGCAGCGGCGCCGGCCCCGCCGGTCCTCTTGTCGCCATAGGTGATCACGATTGTCTGGTTCTGGCTGGGATCCAGGGTGACGCCCGTGACCTTGATGGTGCTACCCGAGGTTCCAACAGTGCCCCGGCTTGAGGTCGTGTACCCGGCGGCAACTGGGATCGTCGCCTGGGGGGGCGTCCAGCCCGAGGGAACGACCACGTCGACCTCGCCGCTCGACACGCCTCCGCTCGCCGGAGCGTACGTGAAGGTCAGAGTGTTGCCCGTGGAGCCCGCGGTCACGGCGCCGGGGGCAACCGTCATGGTGCCCACGCCGGCCGCCAGAACATTCACTGTGGGCTGCGGCGGGCTCAGGGCCGTGAGCGCGCCGCCGCTCGTCGACTTCTCGCTCGTGGCGAACGTGCTCGTCTCGGCCGCCGATGGCGCGTTGGCTCCGGGGCCGCCGCCGGTCTTGTCGCCATAGGTGATGGTCAGGGTCCCGCCGCTGGACAAGGTCACCGAGCTCACCACGATCGTCGCGCCCGACACCGTCACGGCGCCGCCGCTGGCCGTCGTGAAGCCAGGGGTGCCTGAGGTGGTCGACGGGGTGCTCCAGGTGGCGGGCACGGCCACGTCGACCTCACCGTTGGACAAGGGCCCGCCCGAAGCGGTGTAGGTGAACGTGAGGCTGTTGCCCGTCGTCCCCGCCCCGACCACGGTCGGGGACACCTTCATCGTTCCGCTGCCGTCAAGGGTGAGCTGGGCGACAGTGACTCCGGGCGAGGCGCTGCTCAGCGCGGTCAAGGTGCCCTTCGGGGTTCCCCGTTCCGAGGTAGTGAAAGCGGACGCGCCCGCGCTCCCGGGCGCCGTCGCTCCCGGTCCCCCGCTGCCGCGATCGCCGTAGGTGAGGGTGAAGGACTGCCCGCCGGTGAGGGTCACCCCGGTGACCTGGATCGTCGAACCCGAGACGGCCACCGGGAAGCTCCGGGTCGCGGTGGTGTATCCGGCCGCCGTCGGGCTGGTTGAAGGGGTGCTCCATCCTCCGGGCACGGAGACGTCGACCTCGCCGTTGAAGGTCCCCTGGGCGTCCGCTGTGTAGGTGAACGTGAGCGTCAGCCCTGTCGCCCCTGCTGCGACCGCAGAGGGAGACACGGTCATCGTCCCCGCTCCGTCCGACGCCACGCGCACCACGGGCGATCCCGAGGTGAGCGCCGTTACCGTGCCGGTGCTTGTCGGACGCTCGCTCGTGGCGAACGTGTCGCTGCGAGGGGTTCCCGGAGCCGTGACACCGGAACCGCCGCCGCTGGTGTCGCCGTAGGTGATCGTCATGGTCGCCCCCGGGGCGAGGGTCACGCCGCTCACCTGTATCGCCATACCCGAGATCGTCACCGTCCCGGTGCTGGCCGTGGTGTAGCCAGGCAGCACGGAGATGGCGTTCTGAGGAGCGGTCCAGTTGGCCGGCACCGCCACGTCCACCTCACTCTGGAAGAGGCCGTTCCTGTCCGCGCTATAGGTGAAGCCCAGGGTGTTGCCTGAGGTACCCACGGAAACGACCGGCGGCGCCTCGATCATCGTGCCACCGCCCGCCGCAGCCACACCCACGACGGGCGGTGCGGCCAGGATCGCCCTTGTCCCCAGCTGGACGGACTGGACGCTCGACGCCTCGCTCGTGGGGAAAGGAGTCGGTCCCGGCGAAGTCGGCGCCGCGGCACCGGGCCCGCCGCTGCCCTTGCCGCCATAGGTGATCGTCACGGTCGAGCCACCCGACAGCGTGAGATTCGTGACCTCGATCGTCCGCCCGGCGAGGTTCACCGCTCCCGCGGCGGCGCTGGAGAATCCCGGATCGGTGCCGACCAGGGACGGGGCGCTCCACCCTGTCGGCACGGTGACGTCGACCTCGCCTCCCGAGATCCCGCCGGTGGCCGCGGTGTAGGTGAAGGTGAGGGTGTTCCCGGTGGAGCTGACGTCGACAACCGGCGGCGCGACCGAGACGGTCCCGCTCCCGTCGGCCGCCTCGATCTGCACAATGGGCTGGGTGGCCGAGGGGAGGGCGGTCAGTGTTCCCTGAGGCGTGGCCTTCTCACGGGTCGTGAAGGTGCTCGGCCCGATGGTCGCCGGCGCGGTTGCTCCGGACCCGCCGCCTGTCTTGTCGCCGTAGACGATCTCGAACGTCCCGTTGGCCGGGAGCGCCAACGAGCTGACCTTGATCGTCGAGCCGGAGACGGCGACGGTCCCCGCGCTGGCCGTGGTGTACCCGTTGTCAGTGCTCGTCGTCGAGGGAGCCGACCATCCCGCAGGGACGGCGATGTCGACCTCGCCCGAGAAGGTGCCGTTGGGGTCGGCGGTGTACGTGAAGGTGAGCGTGTTGCCCACGGAGCCGGCGGAGACGGCGGTCGGGGTCACAGCGACCGTGCCGGTGCCGTCATCGATCACGGTGACCTTCGGCGAGCCCGCGCTGAGCGGCTTCACCGTGCCGGTGCCGCTCGACGCCTCACTGGTCGTGAACTGGGCCGGACCCGTCGTGGCCGGCGCGCTGGCATTGCTGTAGGTGATGGTCATCGTCGTCGCGCCGCCCAGCGTCACCCCCGTGACCTTGATGGTCTGGCCGGATACCGACACGGTCCCCGCGCTTGCGGTTGTGAACCCAGGGGCGCCGGACGTAACCGACGGTGCTGACCAACCAGAGGGCACCGCCAGGTCGACCTCGCCACCAACCGTCCCGCCCGGAGCAGCCTTGTAGGTGAATGTCAGTGTGTTGCCGGCCGAGCCGGCCGACACGGCGACGCGGTCGACGGTCATGGTCCCGGTGCCGTCGGCGGCCACAATCTGAACCTGAGGCTGGGCGGCGAGGGGGGTGAGGGTTCCGGGTGAGCTCGATGCCTCGCTGGTCGTGAACGTGGTCGGACCGGTCGTCCCTGGCGCGCTGGCGCCGGGACTACCGAACGTCCTGTCCCCGTAGATCAAGGTGAACGACGAACCGCCGGCGAGGGTCACGCCCGCGACCTTGATCGTGGATCCCGCGACCGACACCGTTCCGGCGGTGGCGACCGTGTACCCGGGGGCGCTTTGCGTCGTTGACGGCGCGGACCAGCCCGTGGTGTCGGGGGCGGGCACCACCACGTCCACCTCGCCGCCGGAGACGCCACCGGCTGCAGCCGTGAAGGTGAAGGTCAGCGTCTGTCCCGTGGACGCGGCCGACACCGCAGTGGGAGAGACGCTCATGGTCCCGCTCCCGTCGGCTGCCAGCGCCACTGCGCCCTGCGGGGCGGCCGCCATCAGGCCACCGACCACTGACATCAAGATCGCGACCGCGACCCACCTGCCGCCATGTCTGCCGGAGGCTGTTGCCCGGCGTCGGAGTCCCGCGGATGACCTGCGGATGCTCATTTGTCCCACCTCTGGAGCCCATGGAGGCTGACCGCGTTTCTTACGGGCCGCCTACCCCCGCGCACGAGATTCGGCTAATGGCCTCCTCGCTCCTGCGAAGCCCGACGAACCGCCCAGGTCGCCCCGCCATGCGGAGCGCACGACCCTATGGGCGCGTCGCGCACGGTGAGCACTGTCCGCCCAACGGACGTCCGATTCCATAGTCCACCGGAGCGGTTTTGAGCCGCTATTCCGGGTCAGCGCGCCGTGCGTTCGGCCTGAACGCGGCTTATGCCCCGGCTCTGACCCTCTCGCTGATGACCTTGGAGGATGCGCCGGGCTGCATCGTGACGCCGTAGAGGCAGTCGGCCGCTTCCATCGTGCGCTTCTGGTGGCTGACGATCACGAGCTGGGCTTCGGCCCTGAACTCGTGGATGAGGTCGAGGAAGCGGTGCAGGTTCACGTCGTCCAAGGCGGCCTCGACCTCGTCCAGGAGATAGAAGGGCGAGGGCCGGCTGCGGAACACGGCGAACAGGAAGGCCAGGGCGGTGAGGGAGCGCTCGCCCCCGGAGAGCAGCGAGAGCTTGCGCACGTTCTTGCCCGAGGGCCGGGCCTCCACCTCGATGCCCGTGCCCAGCAGGTCGTCGGGGTCGGTCAGGCGCAGATGCCCGGCTCCGCCCGGGAAGAGCGTGGAGAAGAGGTTGGAGAAGTTGTCGGAGACGTCGGCGTAGGCGGCGGCGAAGACCTCGACGATCTCGGTGTCGATGGCGCGGATGACCTTGGCCAGGTCCCGCCTGCTGGTCTTGACGTCCTCCAGCTGCTCCTCGAGGAAGCGGTGGCGCTCCTGCAGCGCGTCGAACTCCTCCAGTGCCAGGGGGTTGACCGGGCCCATGATCCTCAGCTCCCGCTCCAGCTCCCGCACCCGGCTGGTGGCGCTGGTGCCGGGGGGAACCTCGGGGCAGGGCGCCTCGACGGCCGCCGCCGGCTCCCGGTCGAGGTCGCGGCGCACGGACTCGACCGCGGCCTCCAGCCTCATCCTGGCCTCGGCCTCCTCCAGGTCGGTGCGCTGTGTCCGCTCCCTCAGCTCGGCCAGGTTGCGCTCGGCCCCGCTGCGGTCGCGCCTGAGGCCGTCCAGGCGCTCGGCCCGGGCCCGCACCGCCTCCTGCTGCAGGCGACGGCGCTCCCGCACCTCGGCCCAGGCCGCCTCGAGCGTCTGGGCCCGGTCGGCGACGAGCGAGGCGAGGCGGTCGGTGGCCAGGGCGACCGACTCCAGGTGATGGCGGCGGGCCGCGGCCTGCTGGCGCTGCTCGGCCTTGTCCCGGAGGCGGTCCTCGATCTCCTCCAGTCGCCGGGCCAGTAGGGCCCACCTCTCGTCCAGTCCGGCCTCCCGCACCTCGAAGTCCCGGCGCCGGGCCGAGAGCGCGCTGGCCCGCTCCCCCAGCCGCGACCGTGCCGCCCGGCGCTCGTCCCGGCGGGCCGCGCCGTGGGCGTCCTGCGCCTCCAGGGCGGGCAGGGCCGACTCCAGCTCCTGCACACGGGTCTCGTCGCTTCCGAGCCGGGCGGAGAGCTCGGCGACGTGACCGGCCATGCCCTCGCGCTCGACGGCGAGGTCGCGCCGCTCCACCTCCAGGCGTTGCACGGAGTCGGCCGCGGCGCTGAGCCTGGTGTCGTTGGCGTCCAGGGATCGCGACAGCTCGCTCTCGGCGGCCCGGACCCCGGCCAGGTGCTCCCCGGCGGCGCGTGCCTCCTCGCCGGCGCGGGCGACCTTCGCCTCCGATTCCGCGGCGCGCTGGCGGGCCTCGTCCAGGGCCGCGCCGGTGACGCGGGGCCCGGCCGCCCCGGTGCGCCATCCCGTCGACGTGAAGCGGTCGCCCTCCCGGGTCACGACGATCAGCCCGGGATGTTCCAGGGCCAGGTCCAGGGCCGAGGTCCAGCCCCCGGCCACGGCCACGGCCGCGCCCAGGAGCCCGTCGAGCAGGCGTTCCACGCCGGCGCGGGCCGAGCGCACGTGGGCCCGGACGGGCTCGGCCCCCGCGACCGATGCCGCGGGCAGGCCCAGGCTGGCGGGCACGCCCGCCAGCTCCGAGGGCAGGACCGCGCCCGTCGCCCCCGCCTCCCGCAGGCGGCCGAGGGCGACCCGGGCCGAGTCCACCCCGTCGACCACCACCGCGGCCACCGCTTCGCCGGCCGCGGCCTCGAAGGCGGCCTCCCAGCCGGCGTCGACCTCGACCAGCTCGACCAGGGTGCCCACCACCCCGGCCACCCCGGCCAGGCGCTCGGCGCCGGCCCGGGCCCGGGCCTCGTCCAGCGCCAGGGCCAGGGCCTCGGCCCGGGCGGCCCAGGCGTGCTGGTCGTGCTCGGCCCCCCTCAGGGCCTCGGAGGCCCGTTGCGCCCCGTCCTCGGCCTCGGCCCTTCGCCGCTCGGCTGCGACCAGGGCGCTGACGAGGGGCGCCTCGGCCTCCTCGGCCCCACCCAGCTCGGCCCGGAGGTGCTCGGTCTCCCCCTCGAGGCGGGCCTCGCGCTCCTGGAGCGCCCCCAGGCGGGACTCGAGCCGGGCCAGCTCGGCCCGGTCCCGTTCCAGTGCGGCGCGGCGCGCCGCCAGCTCGCCCCGCACCTCGGCCGCCGACCCGGGCCCCGACCCGCCGGCTGTCCACGTCGGCTCAGCGCCCCCTTCCTCGTCCTCGAAGGCCTCCCGCTCGGCATTCAGCGCGGCCTCCTCCGACGCCAGGTCCTGGGCCCTCGGCGCCAGCCCGGCCCGGTCCTCCTCGACCTGCTCCAGGTCGGCCGTCAGCCGGGCCGCGTCGGCTTCCAGGCTGGCGACCACGCCCTGGTCCACCGAGGCCCGCAGGTCGCGCTCCACCGACCGCCGCCGCTCGGCCAGGACCGCGGCCAGGCCCCGAGCCCGCTCCCTCAGGCCCTCCAGCCTCCCGGCCGCGTCCCCCAGGGCCTGGGCCTCCGAGCCCGACGCCGCCGTCATCTCCGCCTCGGCCGCCAGCACGTCGGCATCGAGGCGGCCCAGGTCCCCGCGCACCGACGCCTCCTCCTGGCCCAGACCGTCCCGGCTGCGCCGCAGCGATTCCAGCCTGCTCTCCAGGCCGGCGATCTCCCTTCCCGCCAGGTGGAGGCGCAGGGCGCTGAGCTCGTCGACCAGGTCGCCGTGGCGGCGGGCGGCCTCGGCCTGGCGCTCCAGGGGCCGCAGCTGGCGCCGCACCTCCCGCAGCAGGTCCTGGAGCCGGAGCAGGTTGCCCTCGGTGGACTCCAGGCGGCGCTGGGCCTTCTCCCGCCTGCGCCGGTACTTGAGCACCCCGGCCGCCTCCTCGACGATGAGGCGGCGGTCCTCGGGCCGGGCGCTGAGCACGGTGTCGAGCTGGCCCTGGCCCACGATCACGTGCTGCTGGCGGCCCACGCCCGTGTCCGACAGCAGCTCCTGCACGTCGAGGAGGCGGCAGGGCACGCCGTTGAGGGCGTACTCGCTCTCCCCCGAGCGCCACAGCGTGCGGGTGATGGTGACCTCGGCGAACTCGATGGGCAGGAGCCCGGCCGAGTTGTCGATGGTCAGGGAGACCTCAGCCCGCCCCAGGGCCGGGCGCTTGCCCGTCCCCGCGAAGATGACGTCCTCCATCTTGGTGGAGCGCAATGTGCGCGGGCCCTGGGCGCCCAACACCCAGGCCACGGCGTCGACCAGATTGGACTTCCCGCTCCCGTTGGGCCCGACCACCACGGTGATCCCGGGCTCGAACTCGAGCGAGGTGGTGTCAGCGAAGGACTTGAAGCCCTTGAGGGTGAGTGACTTCAGGAACACGCGCGGGCCAGGGTACTGAGGGGTCTCTCGCCCTCCGCGCATCCCCCGGCCAGGAGCGGTCGCTCACACCTGGCACTGCGGGCACATGAAGGAGGAGCGGCCACCGACGCGGACCCTCACGATGGAGCTGCGGCAGCGCCGGCAGGGCTGGCCCTCCCGGTCGTAGACCTTGTGCTGGCTCTGGAAGTCCCCCACCTCGCCGAACAGGTCCCGGTACTGCTCGTCGGCCAGGCTCGAGCCCCGGTGCTTGACCGCCTCCTGCAGCGTCTCGACCATGGCCCGGTAGAGGCGGCGCACCTCCTGGGAGGAGAGGCTGTCGGAGCTGCGGTCGTGGCGCAGGCCGGCGGCGAAGAGGATCTCGTCCGAGTAGATGTTGCCGATGCCGGCCACGAAGCGCTGGTCCATGAGCAGGGGCTTGAGCTTGGCCTTGCGCTCGTAGAGGAGGTCGCCGAAGCGGGTCCAGCTCATCACGTCGTCCAGGGGGTCGAAGCCGAGGTGGGCCAGCTCGGACACCTGCGACTCCAGGTCGTCGGCCGCGGTCACGAACAGCTCGCCGAAGGTGCGGGGGTCCACGTACCGGAGCTGACCCCCCTGGGTGAAGGTGAGCACGACGTGGGTGTGCTTGGGCAGGGGCTCCTTGGGCCCCTTGGCCCGCAGCAGCTGGCCGCTCATGCCCAGGTGCACCACCAGGACGTCGCCCGCGTCGAGGCGCATGAGCAGGTACTTGCCCTTGCGGGAGACACCGCCGATCTTGCGCATCTCCAGTTGGGAGATGAACTCCTTCTTGTTCTTGTGGCGGCGGATGGATCGCATCCCGGTGACGTCGACGGCGCGGATCTTCTTGCCCGCCACCTCCCGGTCCAGGTCCCGCCTGATGGTCTCGACCTCGGGGAGCTCAGGCACCGGGGGCCTCGGCCTCGGCGGGATCAGCGGTCTGCGCGGGTGAGGGCACGGCCGACACCACGGCGGACAGGACCTCCCAGGCCACCCTGGCCGCGCCCTGCTCGGCCTGCTTCTTGGACCGTCCCTCGCCCCGGCCCTTCACCTCGCCGGCCACCGACACCGATGCGAAGAAGCGCTTGGCGTGGTCGGGCCCCTCGTCCAGGACCTCGTAGCGAGGAAGCTGGTCGAACTGGCGGGCGGCCAGCTCCTGGAGGCGGGTCTTGTAGTCGTGGCCGCCGGGGCCGGCCGCGGCCACGCCGATGTGCTCGCCCAGCAGGCGCATGACGAGCTGGGCGGCTGCGTTCCATCCCGCGTCGATGTAAACGGCACCGATGACCGCCTCCATGGCGTCGGCCAGGATGGACGGCTTCTCCCGGCCTCCGGACTGGTCCTCCCCCTTGCCCAGGAGCAGGGCCTCGCCCATCTCGAGGTCGGCGGCCACGTCGGCCAGGGCGGCCGAGCTCACGACCGAGGCCCGCACCTTGGCCAGCTCCCCCTCGGGCAGGAGGTCGTAGGTGCGGAAGATGTGGTCGGTGACGACGAGCTGCAGGACGGCGTCGCCCAGGAACTCGAGGCGCTCGTTGGACTCCTGGCCCGTGGTCTCCGCGCACCACGACCGGTGGGCCATGGCCCGGGCCAGGAGGTCCGGGCGACCGAAGCGGTGCCCGACCCGCTCGGCCAGGGCTGCCAGCTCCTGGCGCGTGGACCCGGAGACCGGCGGCTCGGCGCCGTGCGTCAGCGTCAGGAGGCTCCCAGCTTGGCGACCACGTAGTCCACGGCGTCCCGGACCGTCTTGAGGTCCTCCAGGTCCTCGTCCTCGATACGGAACCCGACCGTCCGCTCCCCCAGCTCCTCCTCCAGGGCCTCTACCAGCTCGATGAGGGCCAGCGAGTCGGCTTCCAGATCCTCCGTGAAGGAGGCCGACTCGGTGATCTCGGACGGCTCGATCTCGAGTATGTCGGCCAGCCGGTCCCGGATGAGCTCGAAGACCTGCTGGCGGTCCATGGGACCTCTCTCAACGTGCGTCTCAGCAGGCAATCGGTGCTCTCCGGTGCTGCTCGAAGGGGCGGGGGACAATCACATCGTATCCCCCTCGCCTGCTTGTGCGCTTGTGAAGCGGCGCTAGCGGCGAGAGCCCACCGGGTTCCCGACTGCGTCCCGCAGGGCGCCGACCAGGCCCCGCTCGACCATGTCGTGGGCCACCCGCACGGCGTTGACGATGGCCCGGGCCGAGGACGAACCGTGGCTGATTATGCACACTCCGTCCACGCCCAGGAGCATGGCCCCGCCGGTGCTGTCGGGGTCGAGCTCGTCGACCACCGGGGCGAGGGCGGGCAGCAGCACCTGGGCCGCCCGCTTGGCCTCCTCGCTCGAGGAGAAGGCCCCGAGCACGGCGTTCACCAGGAAGCGAAGGGAGCCCTCCAGGGTCTTGAGGGCCACGTTGCCGGTGAAGCCGTCGGTCACCACCACGTCCACCGCGTCGGAGAGGATGCTCCGGCCCTCGACGTTGCCGACGAAGCGGATCCCGGGGGTCCGGGTCAGCAGCTCGTGGGTCTCCTTGACCAGGGTGTTGCCCTTGGTGGGCTCCTCCCCGACGGAGAGCAGCCCCACCCTGGGCTCGGCCAGACCGAAGCGCTCCCGGGCGAAGGCGGAGCCCATCTGGGCGAACTGGACCAACCACGGGGGGCTGCACTCGGCGTTGGCGCCGGCGTCGATCAGAACCGTGGGCGTGGAGCCGGGTACGGGTATGGGGGTGGCGATGGCGGGGCGGGCCACCCCCGGCAGCCGGCCCATGCGCAACAGGGCGCTGGCCATGGTGGCCCCCGTGTTGCCGGCGCTGACCATGGCCGAGGCCCGCCCGTCGCGCACGGCCTCCGCCGCCCGCACCAGGGAGGAGTCCTTCTTGCGGCGCACGCCCTGGGCCGGGTCCTCGTCCATGGCGATCACCTCGGACGCGGCCATGACCTCGAGTCCGCCCGCGCCCCCCTCCACGGCCTCGATGGCCTGGGGCCGGCCCACCAGGGCCACGGGGCGGCCCAGCTCGGCCGCCGCCAGTCTGGCCCCGGCCACGATCTCGTCCGGGGCCCGGTCCCCGCCCATGGCATCGACGGCCACGGGCAGGAGCGAGGATGCGCCCTCCCCGCCGCCCTCCCCGGCCCCGGTCACGGGGTCACTCGACGTCGATGGCCTGGCGTCCCCCGTACCAGCCGCAGTTGGGGCACACGACGTGGGGCGCCTTGGCCCGCTGGCACTGGGGGCAGATGCTGCGGGCCGGGGCCCGCAGGGTCCAGTTGGAGGCGCGCCGGCTGCGGCTCTTGGCCTTGGAGGTCTTCTTCTTGGGGACGGCCATGTCGTCGCCTTCTCCGTCGTCGCCTTCTCTGTGGTCGCCTTCTCTGTGCCGTATCGATTACTCGCCCTGACCCCGGAGCAAGTCCAGCGCCGCCCACCGGGGATCGGCGCTTGCCGGAGGGCAGGCGCAGCCACCCCGGTTGAGGTTGGCTCCGCAGGTCGGGCAC
>Ga0209577_10003628_pt1 | contig 14542 bp, 13 predicted proteins | sample GraSoiAngelo_109_FD_185874 | JGI IMG/M metagenome (GOLD analysis project Ga0209577, IMG submission 185874) | Grasslands soil microbial communities from the Angelo Coastal Reserve, California, USA - 14_0903_12_20cm (SPAdes) (version 2) | ecosystem: Environmental > Terrestrial > Soil > Grasslands...
GTCGGCTTTGTTCCGCTCTCCAGCAATTCGGCGCTCGCCGCGCGCACCGCCCGTGAGAGCCGGCCCGAAATCGAAAACAATTTCGCTGCCACGCGGCACGCCACCGTTTTCGAAAGTGTGAAGTTCGCTTCGGATGCCTCTGGAGCGATCCAGAAGATGGTCAGCGCGCCGATTTTGCTGGATGGCAAGGTCATCGGCGTCATCCAAGTCAGCCGCAAAGGCGCAAATCCGCACAGCGCCGGACCTGACTTTACTGCTCAAGACCTCGGAAACATTCTGGCTCTCTGCAAGCCGCTCGGCAAAATGCTGCGTCACGTTGCCGGCGAATGATCTCTGGTGTCCACGGCTGTCATCGCGCGTTCACAATTCTTTCGCACTTTGCGCTCGCAGATTCGGAATTGCGTTGACACTGCAATACCTTCTTGTTACTTTTCCACAGCGGTTGAATTTTTCGCTCCACACTAAATCACGGAGGCACGGCAAACCGGCACCATGGCGTTCGTTGCGAAGAAAATTTTCCTCACCAAAGGCGTCGGTAAACATCGTGAAAGACTTTCGAGCTTCGAGCTCGCCCTCCGCAACGCGGGCATCGCCGCTTGCAACATCGTTCGCGTCTCCTCGATTTTCCCTCCCAACTGTAAATTAATTTCCCGCAGCGAAGGGCTGAAGCACATGAAGCCCGGGCAAGTGGCCTTCACCGTTATCAGCGAGAATTCCACTAAGGAAGCGCACCGCCTCATCGCCGCCAGCATCGGCCTGGCGCTGCCCAGTGACAAGTCCATGTACGGATATTTGTCCGAGCATCACTCGTTCGGTGAAACCGAGGAAGTCGCCGGCGAATATGCCGAAGAGCTCGCCGCCGAAATGCTCGCCACTACTTTGAACGTGGAATTCGACCCGGACTTGTCCTTCGACGAGAAAAAAGAGGTCTACCGCATTTCCAACAAAATTGTCCGCACCATGAATGTCACGCAATCCGCCGTCGGCGACAAGCGCGGCCTTTGGACCACTGTCCTCGGCGCCGCCATCCTCATCGGCGAAGACGACTAACTCAAATTGTTTTTTCTCCCAAGGCTGAGGTTTTCTCGGGCGCTGACCAAGCACGAAGTAATAGATCAAACCTGCACCAACAAATAGACTGATCGAGATGACCGGCATCACCGTAAGGAGATTGTCTTCTTTCTTCGTAAGATACCGATAGATGCCGTGATTGTTCATCACGTAGACCCGGCCTTGTGAAGGATCAGGGTGCGCGGGACGAGTATCAAGGAATCGAAACCAGAGGTACGTGTCGATTAATCCCACACAAACAGACAGCAGTATCAGGGCCTTTCCGATGAGTCGCCATATTTTGTGATACTTGGGATGGGCCCAGGCCTTGCGTGGGTCTTCACTCATATTTATTTAGGGTTTCGGCAAAGCCAATTGTCAATCAGCATCCAGGTTGTACGCCGTCTCCAGCCATTTCTTCACTTCCCCATCAATTCCGCCTGCAGAAGTAATTTCAATGCGATGGGTGATGCGGTCCTTCTTTGCCAGTCCGCCTGTATCGATCAGCCGCTTGGGCAGCTTTCCTTTGTAATGCGTCAGGGCGAAGCCCAGGTCGATCCTTGAATTCGTTGTTGGCTTGATTTGCGCGAACACATGCTCGCGATACAGCGGCACGATCGATTTGCCGAGCTTCAGCAGTTCATCATAAGTCGGCCGCAGCTTCTCTTTCGGTCCCGCGTACTGCTCCTCCACGTACTGAACCGCCGCCTTCAGGTACGCTTCTGGCGTATCGTCCTGCCCGTCCTTTCCATCGGCCCGCTCCACCACGTGCTATTCGTGCCCAATTTGTGCTTGATCTTCAGCCATTCGCGCCTTGATTTCTCGTCTTTCGGTCCTTCTCTCTTCACCAGCGCAATCCATTCTTCCAGCGAACAGCTCGTTTTTTCTTTCAAGTCGTCAACCCACTTTTGCACCATCGCCACGCCGGGATGTACGTCATAGCGCGAATGCGCTTTCACAGCAGCGGTTTTGGCCATGAGCTTTTCCTTCTTCTCTACGTTGCCTCGGACGTAGAGAGCCACCAATTGTTGCCTGAGCACCAACACGTCTCGTCTGGCAGCGTGTTGCGCCTTAGGGACCGCACGTTTTGGAAATCACCCCGCTTGAACGCTCTTGCCAATTTCAACGCCGTCTCTTCATCGCGAGCCCCAACACATGGGATAAACGTCGCCGGACTGACGAATCGCGCGTCATAACGATCGCTTGAGGCACGCGTTATCAAAAGCATTCCTCCGGCGCCCGGCATGCCCCCCGGACCATCCGCGGGAGTCAGCGGAAAAAGCAATCGTCCATTCGGGCGCAAGGCGTCCAGCCAGACATCTTGCGGAGCAGTGGCCCCGGCGTTAACGTAGATACTGTCGCACTCCGGAATCGGTCCTTCTGAACCAGAGCGGTGACGAACCGTCACGTTGGAACAGTCGCCCAGGTTCTGCGTAGCCCGCTCCGCCAAGTCTTCCTCGATTTCATAAGCGACAACTGACCCGGTTTGTCCCGCCAGTTTTGCGAGCAGCGCTGTGTAGTAGCCGGTCCCCGCCCCGATGTGAACAATGCTTTCCCCTTCTTTGACATTTAACGCCGCAAGGCAAATGGCATGAAGGACCGGCTGCCCAATATTGATTCTGCGCTCTGCCGCGATGGCCACAAGTACATCTTGATACAGAAAGGCCGGATCTTCAGTCGGCGTCTCGACGTAGCCGGTCGCCGTAAATATTTTCCATGGTCCCGGACCGGCAAAGCGCTCCCTGGGCGTTAATGCAAATGCATTCACCAGCCGTTCGTTGCCTTTTGCCACTCCCGCAGTCGCCGTAATCAGGTTTGAAAAAAATAACCTATGAGCTTCCAAACGTTCCACATGCCTGCCCCTTCTCAACTCCGCGACCAGTTCCCCATTGTCACGTCAGGATGTACGTCATAGATCGTTTTCGGCTTTGCCTTGGCCATCGGTCAACTCCTAACAGCCGTTTCGTTCTTCACGAAAGCAGCGATGACAAAACCCGCCAGCACGAACCCCACAATTTGCGTGGTCATGTATCCGGCGATGTAGTTTCCCGGGAAGTCATACCAGATCCAATCTTCAACGTTGGTGCTTATCGCGGCAAGAACACCGGCGACGGTCACGACACCCACTCGCGCGCTGTAATTTCGTCCGCTCGCGGCACACCAGACAAGCCACGCAGCAAGCAATGCCTGCAAAACATTGAGTGCAAATTCGCGGCCAAGCGCCGCGCCAAAGTGAAACGGGCCTGACGGCGGGTGGTAGACCAGCACTCCGTGTGGAGATTGTTCATACTTCTTCATATATTCAGGCATTGCCGCGTTTCGCTGCGCGCTGGTTGGCTTTGGACCCAATCCGAAGCCCGGAAAAATATGAAACCCAGATTCAGGAATTGCTCCTCGCATCGCGCTCAGCACAACAGCTTCGTTTGGAATCTCTCCCACGCCCATTTCACCGAGCCCGAGTAAGTCGTGCGCCATATACATCCACACAAACAGAGTCAAGCCGCCCAGGATAGCCGCCAGCACGATTCGCTTCATTTTCGGTTCTCCTTCTGCAAATTAGTTTGGAGCCTGGGGACCATTCGCTAGTCTTTCTTAAAGTAGCCAATCCTCTCCAGCATCACCCTGACGATCAACCGGCGCACCTATCTTATTTTTTTCGTTTGAAGTATCCGATGCGCTCCAGCACGGCCCTGGCGATCAAAGGGAGCGCCACCGTGGCGTCATCGAATACTTCCGCGAAACGCCCGCCTTCTTCCGGCGGCACAAACTTTCCCCAGGAAACCGCTTCCGTGTAAGTGCTGCCGCTCAGGCCGCCCCAATGGACTGGCTCCGGGCAAATCCGCACGCCATAGTTGTAGCGCTTCAGCGGCAGCTTTTTGTATCCGCGCCGCGCCAGCAGTTCCGCATATACGCCGAACTGCTGCGACCAATTGCGAGGCACTCCTCCGCCGATCGTCAGAATCCCCATGCGCCTGGTGGCCAGCATGGTGTCGGCAAACTTTTCGAAATCCAGGAACGGATCGAAGCGCAGCAGCGGGCGCTTATCCTTCTGCCGGGCGATTTTGTGCAGCGCAAAATCAATTCCCAGCTCGGAGTCGCTGAAGGCGGGAACAAAAATAGGGACATTGTGCTCGAAAGCGGATTTCAGAATTCCTCGCCCTTGCGCCGTCTTGTGCAGGTACTCGCCGATACGCCGGTGAATTTTCCAGCTGCACGCCGTGTCTTCCGCGTCCCAGGCCGTGAAAATGTGGTCCATCACCTCTTCGACGTGATCGAGATTCGTTTCCGGCTCGAGCGAGTCGTACACGCGATTGTATCCGGCGTGGAAAAGCTCCTTGTCGCCCATATTGGGGTTGTAACGGAAATGCGAGTAACCCGTCGCTTCCACCAGTCCATGCGCCATCAGTGCGCCCGTCGAGACAATCGCGTTGACCACGCCTGATTCGATCAGGTCGCAGAAAATGAGCCCCATCTTGCCGACCGTCAAAGCGCCCGAGAGCGTCATCACCACGAAGCAATCCTTGTCTCGGGCCATTTGCTCGAAAACGTCGGCGGCATCGCCGATCTGCCGTCCCGTGAACGCGGTGTCCCCCATCGCGCGGACCAGCTCGTCGACGGTGCGGCATTTGGACAAATCCAGTGGAAACATCGGCCGGAGTTTGTCTTTTACTGGATCGTGAAGCACTCTCCCGGTCACAGTTTTCTCTCGCTGCTTCGCCATCGGGTCTCCTGGACGAAAATAAATTCGGGATCACGGATAAAAGGCTGCTTCGCGGACGACCGCACGCGATTGCAGCTGATAGATATTACAAACGCCGCGCAAAAGATACTACAAAACGCGTGCAAATATTTTATTTCCAGCTCATGCTAGACTAAATTTCATGGCGGATAAATTTACCATCGGGCTCGTGCAGATGAAATGCACGGCGAACGCGGATGAGAATCTGGCGCGGGCCATCGGGAAAATCCGCGAAGCCGCCGCGCGCGGCGCGCAAATCATTTCCCTGCACGAGCTTTTTCACGGCGAATATTTTTGCCGCAAGGAAGACGCCGAGCTTTTCAATCTCTCGGAACCGGTCCCCGGCCCTACCACCGAAAAACTCGCGCAAATCGCCAAAGAGAAAAAAGTCGCTCTTGTTGTTTCACTTTTCGAGCGCCGCGCTCCCGGCGTCTATCACAATTCTTGCGCCGTACTCGACGCCGACGGATCATTTCTCGGCAAATACCGCAAAATGCACATTCCCGACGATCCGCTCTATTACGAAAAGTTTTATTTCACGCCGGGCGATCTCGGCTTCCCGAATTTCGATACAAACTACGCGCGCCTAGGCGTGCAAATTTGCTGGGACCAATGGTACCCCGAAGGTTCGCGACTCACCGCTCTTGGCGGCGCGAACGTGATTTTTTACCCCACCAGCATTGGCTGGCATCCCCACGAAAAAGCGCAATTCGGCGCCGCGCAGCTCGACGCGTGGAAAACTATCCAGCGTGGCCACGCCATCGCCAACGGCGTTTACGCTGCCGTCGTCAATCGCGTGGGTTTCGAAGGCAAGCCGCAAAATGGTGATCCCGGCTTGGAATTCTGGGGCAATTCGTTCGTGGCCGACCCTTTTGGGCAAATCGTCGCCGAAGCTTCGAACGATAAAGAAGAAATTCTCGTTGTCGAGTGCGACCCCGCCAAGAGCGAAGACACGCGCCGCAACTGGCCTTTCCTGCGCGACCGCCGCATCGATGCCTATCAACCCATCCTCAGCCGCTGGCTCGGCGAAAAGTAGCGTGCTCTTCCCTGTGCAGTTCCTATTCTCCGCGCTCAATCTTTTTTCTGATCTACTTTTTCTCTCTTCCCTTTTTGTTCTTGCTTCCCTCCCTGTTTTCTCTGCGTCCTCTGTGTCCGGCGCTTACACCATCAACTCGGTCGGGGCGCTCTCTGTGTCCTCTGTGTTAAATTCTTTTTCCCAATGAAGTCTCAATCATCAATCAAAACGCCGCGTCCCCTCGGCTTTCGCATGCCACTAGTAGGACAGGCTTCAGCCTGTCTGCCTCTCCACGATCGAGGTCCAGCCAGTGCCTAGAGATCAACTTATCTCTACTCCCCGCTCTCTCGGCTTTCGCATGCCCGCCGAATGGGAACCCCACGAAGCGACCTGGCTCGGCTGGCCACACGAAGTAACCGACTGGCCCGGAAAATTCGTCGCCATTCCCTGGGCCTTCGCAGAAATCGTCCGCAATTTGTCGCAAGTCGAGCGCGTCTATCTCCTCGTCGAAGATCGCGCCGCCGAAGCGCGCGCTCGAAGCATGCTGAAAAAGTCCGGCGCCAATCTCGGCGCCGTGGATTTTTTCCGCGTGCCGACCGATCGCGGTTGGATGCGAGATTCCGGCCCCATCTGCGTTCGAAATGAAGCCGGCGAAGTGGCCTACAACAATTTCCTTTTCAACGGCTGGGCCAAATATCCGAATCACAAAAAAGACGCCGCCGTTGTCGCCAAAGCCAACCAAAAATTAAAACGCCGCGTCTGGCAGGCGCAGCACAAAAGCCGCCGCGTGGTCCTCGAAGGCGGCAGCATCGATGTGAACGGTCGGGGAACGCTCCTCACCACGGAAGAATGCTTGCTCAGCAAAGTTCAGGAACGAAATCCTGGATTCGCCAAAGAGGATTACGCCGAAGTGTTTCGTGAATACTTCGGCGTCACAAATGTTCTTTGGCTGAAAAATGGAATTGCCGGCGACGACACCCACGGTCATGTCGATGATCTTGCGCGTTTCGTAAATCCGTCCACGATTGTCACTATTGTCGAGGATGATCTGAAAGACGCAAATTACGGCGCGCTGCAAGAAAATCTTGCGTTGCTGAAAGCGATGAAAGATCAGGATGGGCGGGCGCTGCGCGTGGAAACGCTGCCGATGCCCGCACCAGTTTATTTCGAAAATTGTCGGCTTCCCGCAAGCTACGCGAATTTTTACATCGCCAACAAAATCGTGCTCGTGCCCACGTTCAACGATCCCAATGATCGCGTCGCCCTGAATACTCTGGCGAAACTATTCCCCGATCGCGAAGTCGTCGGCATCGCCTGCCGCGACCTGGTCCTCGGCCTCGGCACAATTCATTGCATGACGCAGCAGCAATCGGGCATCCGATGACGGATGCGCGCGTTTTACGTCCCGCACGTTTTTGCGGGACGAGTCCTGAGCGAGTGCAGCGAGTCGAAGCACCTCACTGCGCGAGCTTCCTGCCGGCCCCCGGGTGATGGACTGACATTCAGAGAAGTTCAGCTACAATCGGTGTTCGCTTTGGAGGCTTCATGTTCGCCGCACACGTGCTCTTTCAGCAGGGCTTCGGAATCTGGTTCCAATCGCACGGTTTCGTTTCGTGGCTGCTCCTCGGCCTGGTTGCAGGATGGCTCGCGGGAAAAATTGCGCGCGGCCGCGGGTTCGGATGCATTGCGGACATCGTCCTCGGAATCAGTGGCTCCTTTATTGGCGGCTGGGTTTTCGTCAAGCTGGGCATCTTTGGCGGAGGCTTTTGGTATTCGCTTGCGGCTGCTACTCTCGGAGCTGTCATCCTTGTTTCCATCGCACATCTTTTCACTGGCGGCGGCAATCATCATTGAACGCGTGAGCTCGTCCTTTTTTTCATCAGTTACGAGTTACCAGTTACGAATCAGTTCCTATGATACGATTCTCGTTTGCGTCCCGGAGCTGACGCGTCATTGAGCAAGACCGCGCAATCCCTCACCGCCATCCCCCTGGGTGGCCTCGGCGAATTCGGAATGAACATGATGGCACTGCGGCTCGGCGACGAGATCATCGTCATCGACGCAGGGATGATGTTCCCGGAATCGGAACTGCTGGGCGTCGACCTGGTCATCCCCGACATTACTTATTTGAAACAGAATCGCGGGCACGTCCGCGCGATCGTGCTGACGCACGGCCATGAAGATCACATCGGGGCGCTGCCGTATATCCTGCGCGATTTGAATGTACCGGTGTACGGGACGCGCTTCACGCTGGCGCTGGTGAAAAAGCGTCTGGATGAAGCGGGCTTGCTGGAGTCGAGCACGCTGCGCGAGGTGCTGCCTGGGCGGCTGGTGGAAGTGGGGCCGTTTGAAATTGAATTCATTTCCGTGACGCACAGCACGGTGGATTGCGTGGCGCTGGCGATTCGCACGCCGCTCGGCGTGGTGATTCACACTGGGGATTTTAAGATCGATCAGACACCCGTGGGTGGTGCGCCGTTTGATTTGCACTCGTTCGCAAAATACGGGACTGAGGGCGTGCTGGCTCTGTTTAGCGATTCGACGAACGTGGAGCGGCCCGGGTTTACGCCCTCGGAGCGGGCTGTCGTTCCGAGAATTGAAGAATTGTGCCGCTCGGCACCGCGGCGTGTGATCTTGTCGTGCTTCGCGTCGTCCATCCATCGCATTCAGCAGGTCATCGACATTGGGTCGCGCGTGGGCCGCAAAGTGGCGTTCGTCGGGCGCAGCATGGTCGACAACGTGGAGATCGCGCACTCCCTGGAAATTCTGCAAATTCCGGATGGCATGGTGGTGCGGCCACAAGACATACGCGGATTCGATCCGAAGCGCATCATCATTTTGGCGAGCGGCAGCCAGGCGGAGCCGATGTCGTCGCTTTCGCGAATCGCCGTGGACAATCACCGGTTTGTTTCCGTGGATGAAAACGACAGCGTGATTCTTTCCGCGCGCATCATTCCGGGGAACGAAAAATCCATTTTCCGGATGCTGGATCACATGTTCCGGCGGCGGGCGCTCGTTTATTATGACAATTCAGCGGGCACGATTCACGTTTCCGGCCACGGCAGCCAAGAAGAGCAGAAACTTTTGCTGCAACTGGTGAAGCCAAAATATTTCATCCCGGTACACGGCGAATACCGGCATTTGTTCCGGCACGCCGCGCTGGCACATCAACTGGGATCCGTTTCGCAGGAAATTTTGTTGCTCGAAGACGGCAGGCCGGTCGAATTCACGGAAGATGGGGCGCGCCGGCTCGATCCAGTGACGGCCGGGCGCGTTTGCGTGGATTCCGGTTCGCTCGAAGAGATTGAAGAAGTGGTGATTCGCGACCGCAAGCATCTTTCCGAGGACGGCATCGTGGTGCCGATCATCGCGATCGACAAGCACACCGGAAAAATGGAATCGCATCCGGAAATCGTGACGCGAGGATTGATGAGCGACAACGGCCACGAGCTGATCGCCGGGGCGCGCGTAGTAATTATGAAGACCGTTGAGGAATCGAACGCCGAGGAAAAATCGGACTGGGGCGTCATCAAGGAAAAAATCCGCGTGGACCTGAAGCGCTACATCAACAAACAAACTTCCAAACGGCCGCTGATTCTTCCCGTGATTCTCGAGGTCTAGCAGGCTGGGCTGCTGATGCCTGAACCGACCACTACACCCGCGCCGAGCGTTGGCCGGGCGGCATTCACGTTTATCTTGATCGTTGTGGCGTTTGACATGGTGGCGTTTGGCATCATCGCGCCGGTGCTGCCCGATCTCATCCGGCAATTCGAGGGCGGAGATTTTGCCCGCGCTTCCAGCGTCACCGGCTATTTCGGATTTGCATGGGCCACCATGCAATTTATTTTTTCGCCGATTCTGGGCGCGTGGTCGGACCGATTCGGCCGGCGCCCGGTGATTCTGATTTCTTGCTTCGGATTGAGCATCGACTACGTTTTCATGGCGGTGGCGCCGTCGCTGCGATGGCTTTTGGTGGGCCGCATCATTTCCGGCATCACGACTTCCAACATATCCACGGCGTTCGCTTATGTCACGGATGTGACCAAGCCCGAGGAGCGGGCGAAACCGTTCGGCCTGATTAGCGCGGTGTTCGGTTTGGGGTTTGTGATTGGGCCGGCCGTGGGCGGCTGGCTAGGCAACATGAATCTGCGTTTTCCGTTCTGGGCGGCTGCGGCATTGAGCCTGGGCAATGCGCTCTACGGATATTTCGTGCTGCCGGAATCGCTGCCGCCGGAACGCCGCGCCAAGAGCGCCTGGCACATGGCAAATCCTTTGGGGTCGCTGAGGCTTCTTAGCGCGAATCGAGAGCTGGGCGGGCTTGCCGTGGTGACAACGCTCTACTATCTGGCGCACAACTCGCTTCCTTCGATGTGGGCGCTTTACACCGAGTACCGCTACGCATGGAGCCGCCGGGACGTTGGCCTTTCTCTTGCCGTTGTCGGTGTCTGCGCGGCGGTGGTTTCCGGGATGCTTGTCGGTCCGTTTGTGAAACGATTTGGCGAACGGCGCAGCCTTTTGTCGGGCTTGGTGTTTGGGACGATTGGGTTCGCGGGGTTCGCGGTGGCCATCCGCGGATGGATGATCCTTGCTGTAATTCCCTTCATTGCGCTGTGGGGCATTGCGGCTCCGGCCATGCAGTCGCTGATGTCGCGGCACGTCGATCCTTCATCACAAGGCAAATTGCAAGGGGCGATCAATTCATTGCGGGCCATCACGGGGATGGCGGGGCCGGTGCTGTTCACGCAAATTTTCGCGATTGCCATTTCGCCTCACTACGAAATTCACTTGCCGGGAGCGCCGTACTATCTGGCGGCATTGCTTCTGGGAGCGAGTCTGCTGCTGGCGGTGTACGTAACGCGGCCGAGTGCAGTAAGCCAGCCGGCCAAACAAACTGACATCAATCCTAACCCGTCAAGATGAAACGAGAAGAAACCTCACCCCTGAAGGGGTGAGCTCCAGGTGGCTCATCTACATTGGACAGCTTATCCTGTCACTGGTTGCGGGGTGAAGAGAAAGAGTGGCTTTATAAGGGTTGTTGTAATCCGAGTACAAATGAATGCGGTCCGGTATTGAGGACCATAGCTCGAACGCTTGTCTTATCCATCTGGTCGCCCACACCGTTGCTATAGTCAACAGCATCCGGGTTGAAGGCACAAATCGCTTAACCGGGAAGAGGGGCGATGGCGAACAGCCCGGTACCGGCTGTGCGATTAAGTGGGGTGATCGTCGTCTCATTCTCTCGGCCGCGCACGTATTCGAAAAAGCTGAGGTAAAAGACCTCAGGTTTCTAACATTCCCCAACGAAAACATTCGGTTCAAAGCGCCTAGTGACGTTACAAGATCCGACGCCGTGGATGCTCTTCCGCTTTGCGATCCGAATGCGCAGATTCACCGGTGCGCCTGGGAAGATTTAGCCGTTGTGACCGTAGATCCCAACGCTTTTCCGGACCTGGAGTATGCAGACGTTGTGAACGACTCGGTCGATCCGGCCGAAGGAGAGTGGCTCCACTTTTGCGGATTCCCATCCGACCACAACGCCATCGTTGAAAAAAGAGTTGGCCGCGGATCGCGAAGACGTTGGTATCGCTCTTTTCCCGACGGCCTTCAGCGGCAAAGTGCTTGCCACACCGTCCGCTGATGACATCAAGTTTAGGTACGACGGCCTCGAGCCCGGGAGGCACAGCCTAGTTCCTTACGAGATTCCAGCCATGAGCCATCATCCACGCGGGGTTAGCGGGTCAGCCGCATGGTGGGAGAGCGACGAGAAGCTGCAAGTCTGGAGACCAAATTTCAGATTCGCGGGCATATGCACCCACTGCCATCGTGAAGGCAGGGTGCTACGAATCGTGCGGCCGCACGTTGTGCGTGAGTTCTTGAATGGGTTGTTAGGAAATCCGGAATAGTAGCGAGCATTTTGTAAGCGTTCCACCAGTTAGTCGTCGTACTCGGATTTCCAGCCCGACCCTCGATAATTCTGTGTCCTCGAGCCGCGATAATTCTGAGCCTTGGTCGAAAATGGCGGTCTCTTGCAAATTGATTCTACGACGCGCAACGCCTTGGACACCGGCACATCGAAGAATTCCTTTCCCTTGACCCTATATTCCGCAAGAGCGGAATGGATTTCTTGTTCATCAGCTTCTGGGTCGTTACTGACAAAGTACGCTTCTAGCTCAAAGGGCGTAGGTACGCCCGTTGCCGAACTTAACTCCGCAATTCTCTCTTGAACCGGGCGCGTCGAAAGTCCAATCTTTAGAACCTCTTTCATCCTCGGATTGGAGAGGATGTAGATGTACCCGCTCACCGACGTATAGCTCATCAGAACATCATCGCACCTGAGGCAGCGGGGACTAGCTAGCGTTATCACCCTTGGCAATGGTTACCGTGTTTTCCGTACCGCACTTTCTGCATGCGACTAAGATGTCCATTATTCAATACCTTGAAAAATGCACCGTATGGAACATGGCGACTACAACTGGCTTATCGCACGAGTCTATCGAGGCTGTCTGAGCGATTCAAGAGATGTCCGGCCCTCCTGGGCTACGAAGTGCCATGCCCTTGAGAGGGGAGCACTATGGCCTGTGCCACAAAGAGGGGGAATGCCGGGCTGAAGCCCGGCGCTACGCAAGCCACTTCATGGTGAGAGTCACCCGCCATTTCATTTCCCTCGTCGGGAATCGCTTGAATTCATTTTTGTAACTAACTGCTTTACTTGGGGCATCAACGGGTTCACTGTAGGCCCAGAAAAGGGGGATGATCATGAGTTCCAAGCAAGTAGTTTTTATCACCGGCTCCAGCACAGGATTCGGCAGGCTGTTCACCGAAACGCTGGCTCGCAAAGGGCACACTGTTTTCGCGACGATGCGTGACCCAGGAGGCCGCAACGCCAAGAACGCCTCTGCAATCCGCGCGCTTGCGCAAAAGGATTCGCTGCCGATACACGTCCTTGAACTGGATGTAACCGACGACGCCTCGGTGGAGCGGGCCGTGGATGCCGCCATCGCCAAAGCCGGCCGCATCGACGTGGCCATCAACAATGCCGGCTACTACCTTACGGGGCTGGAGGAAGCAGTCACCACCGAACAGGCGCGTCGCCTGATGGACACCAATTTTCTTGGTCCGGTGCGCGTAAATCGTGCCGTGCTCCCGCACATGCGGCGCCAACGCAGCGGGGTGCTCATGCACATCAGCAGCGTCGCCGGCCGCGTGGTTCTCCCTTCGGTGGGTTTCTATTGCGCCAGCAAATTTGCCCTTGAGGCGTTGGCCGAGACTTACCACTACGAACTTGCCGGGCAAGGAATTGAATCCGTGATTGTCGAACCCGGCCAATATGAGACTTCTATTTTCGGGAATAACCTGGCGGGCGCCGACGAGGCTCGCGCCAATACGTATGGCGCTGTCAAGGAGATCCCCGCAAAGATCAACGCGGCACTTTCCTCCACGGCCGGCAACGCTCAGGAAGTCGCGGACGCCGTTCTGCGGATTGTTGAGACTCCCGCGGGAGAGAAGCAGCTGCGCTATGTGGTTAGCCCCCAAAGTATCGGTGTCGACGAGATCAACGCCCTTACAAAGCAAGTGCAAGCCGGCGTGCTAGAAGCGTTCGGCCTCGCTGCGGACACCAAATTCCGCAAAGGCAAAGCAGCCGGCTCGGCCTGAGGCTCTCTTGCAGCAACACCTGCGGAGCGATCCGAACCCGTGGCTACTTCTTTGAGGATGCGGAGTTACCGGCGTACTGGAGGCGTGCTGCCCGGTCGGAGTACGCAATTCCCCATTGCTGCAAGCGCCTGGCAAGTTCGGCGGGAACGCCGGCATCACGGAACTGTTGTGCCGCTTCCCAAACGCTTCCGCCACTGATCTCACCGTAGCCCTGGGGAGGAGCATAGGGCCGCGCGGGCAACCCGCCCATCGGCAAGTACTTCGCGACCGGGTATTGGAGGTTCTTGTCCATCCATGCAGAGAGCAGCGAAGCGGTCAGCGCGCGACGCAATTCGACCGGAAGCGGTTTGAAGATTGGTTCCCAAACGGGACTAACCAGGATGCGAGGATCGATGTTCTGCTCCGGCCGCCAACCTTGCCGGTAGTCATTGGGACCTAAGCGAGGATCGGTGGACTGCAGCGCTTTGGTTACGGCCACCAGGAGCCGCGCCGGCTCCGGCTGGTGCGTCTGGGCATGCAGGTCGTTGAACCGGCCGATCACATAAACCCAATCCACGGGAGCGCGATCGCGGTGTTGATGGTTGCCGCTGTTCAGGACGATTTGCAGCTCATACCAGGCGGCCATGAAATATTCGTTGGTCAGCGCGCTGCCGCCAACTCCAGCCCCTCCATCCGGGATGAGCGCTGACGATGGAGCGGTCTCCGCCGGAATGGTGTTGCACCAGGTGCGGGAATCCGCAAGGGATCCGAAAATTTCGCGGCCGCGTCCTTCCAGTCCAAACTCCTGCACCATCTCCCACGTCTTCACGAGCTGCCATAGCTGCGTCGAGTACACCTTGTCGGTCAGGACCGGCGACCACTCCATCTTTGGCTTGATGAAGCGTTTGAGGAAAGCACGCCGAGATTGAGTCCAGTCGTCGAAGGCGCCAGGGACGGGGCGAGCGTTGCGATCGGAAGATTGGGTGGCCGCCAGAAGGGCGCGCAGCGGCTGCTTCGCGGTGCGTTTGCTTTTGCCCTCTGGCAGCGTTTCGCCATCGTACAGGGCTGCGAATTCGCTCTGCGCAAAGTCCGGCCCCCAAGCGTCC
>Ga0209577_10003629_pt1 | contig 14541 bp, 13 predicted proteins | sample GraSoiAngelo_109_FD_185874 | JGI IMG/M metagenome (GOLD analysis project Ga0209577, IMG submission 185874) | Grasslands soil microbial communities from the Angelo Coastal Reserve, California, USA - 14_0903_12_20cm (SPAdes) (version 2) | ecosystem: Environmental > Terrestrial > Soil > Grasslands...
CGGCTTCCCCGGACGGCGACACCGCGCGAGCCCGGCGCACGGCGGAATCGACCCCGGCGTGAGGCGGACCCCTCCAGGGCACCGGTTTCGCGAGCCGTACGAAGGTGCGGGGCGGACCCCGCCGGGCGTGCCGCACAAGCATCCCCCCGCGCGGACAGGACGCTGCCAGGAGCAGCCACCGGCAGCACTCCTGGAGGCGATCGAGGAGTTCAACCGGGGCGAGTTCTTCGAGCAGCACGAAACCCTGGAGGCGATCTGGATCGCGGAGGCCGACCCGGTCCGCTATCTCTACCAGGGGATCCTCCAGGTCGGAGTCGGCTTCTACCACTGGAGGCGGGGCAACTGGAAGGGCGCCGTCGCCAAGCTGGGACAGGGACTGGAGAAGCTCGACCCCTACCGCCCCGATTGCCAGACGGTCGACGTCGAGCGGCTCTTCAGGGAGACCAGGGTGCTCTGGAACGAGCTTCGGCTGCGCGACGCGTCGGACCTGCCGCCCTTCCCGCCGGCCGGGCTGCCCCGCATCCACCGCGTCAGCGGCTGAGCCCAAGAAACCGCCACCACGGGCCGTTACACCTGGATGAAGCTCGGGCGACCGCGCCTGGAGCAGGCGGGGCTGGCGCTGATCGCGGCGATGGTGCTGGCTCTGGTCGGGCTTAATGCGCCGCGTGCGGCAGCCTTGCTCCAGCCTCCGGCGCCGACACCGACTCCACTCCCGGCGGAGACGCCCCCGGCCGCGGTCCTGCTCCAGGAGGAGCTGGACAGGGACCTGCAGGGCGTCTACATCGTGGTCAGCGACACCGGTTCCGGGCAGGTGAGGGTGGGCACCGCCTTTGCCGTAGGCGTGGGCGAAGTGCTCACCTCGGCGGAGCTGGTCCGGGGGGCGACGGCGATGCGCCTGATCGACCCCACAGGAGGCAGTCACAGGGCTAGCCTGGTGGCGGTCGACGAGGTCCACGCCGTGGCCCTGGTCCGCCTTCCGGCGGGGACGGCAGCGCTGCCGCTCGGGGACTCCGCCGGCCTGCACGTCCACGACCCGCTCGCGCTCCTGGGACCGGCCAAGGCGGCCGCCCTGAAGCCCAGCACGCCGGTCAGCGTCAGCGCCGTCGGAGTCCAGGCCACCGGCTCACAGGGTTCGGTAGGTGGACTCCTGACTCTGGCCGGCGACTTCCGGCCGGCCTCCAGCGGGGCCCCGGTGGTAGGTCCCGGGGGCAGGATAATGGCGATCGCGGTCCTGGTGCCGGAGAGCGAAACCATGTCCGGCCTGGCGATGCCGATCAGCTCGCTGGTCCCGGAGCTCGCGGCCTGGCGGCAGCGGGTCGCCGGTCCCCTCCTGCCCCTCGCGGACGTTCCCGGGTCGCTGTCCCTGCGCGGCCTGGACGAGACCGCCTCGGGACCCGCCGCGACCACCACGACGTCCGCGCCCACAGGCCCGGTCAGCCTGCGGAGCGTGGCGCCAGCTCGGGCGCTGAGCAGCCAGAGCACGGTCGTGACCCTGCGCGGCTCGGGCTTCACCTCGGGTCCGCTGCTGCGGATTCATTTCCTGGCCAGCGCCAGCCTGAGCGGATCCTTCGACGGGGTGAGAGCCGCGGTCAACGACCCCAGCACCATCACCGTGACCGTCCCGGCGGGGATGCGGATCCAGGACTACGCCATCGAGGTCGTCAACGGGAACGGCTCGGTCGCCGGCTCCCGCCTGTCTTTCACAGTCGTCCCCTGACCGCCCGAGCCACAGTAGTAGGCTACGGCGCATGGAGGAGGAGCAGCAGGTGGCCTGGATCGCCACTCCTTACAGGGCTCCCGTTCTGGACACCGAGGGCAACGAGCTTGGGACTACCGAATCGCTCCTGGGCGACGAGCAATCGGACATCTTCCACGGGCTGGCTGTCAAGCTCAGGTCGAGCGGTGCGGTCGTGGAGATCCCCGCGGCCCAGGTCCAGCGGATCACCACCGTCCGCGTCTACACCACCGTCGAGCCGGACCAGGTCGACGCGCTCGCCCGATACCGGGAGGACCACTGGTTCCACCTCGGTTGGGGTGGGCTCTTCCAGAAGCGCCCGGAGTGGAAGCAGCGGCCCTGACCGCGCCCCAGACCGGCGACGGCAGCGATCCCAGGCTGATACACTCGATCCGAGTTCAGCGTGCGCTCAATGTGTCCGGCGTCCAGCTCGGGGGAGCCTGCGGCCGCGACCGGAGCGGCCTGCCCTGACCTGACCGCGGCTTCAGCCCTCACCGGAGGTCTCGGCTCCGGTGGCTGACCTCCTCCGCGTCGACAGCCTCCAGACTCATTTCCGCACGCGCGACGGCGTGGTGCGGGCGGTCGATGGTGTCTCCTTCGCCATCCCCCAGGGCGAGACGATGGGCCTGGTCGGGGAGTCCGGCTGCGGCAAGAGCGTGACCGCGCTCAGCATCATGCGCCTGATCGATTACCCCGGGGAGATCGCCAGCGGCCGCATCCTGTTCGAGGGCAAGGACCTGGCCGAGCTGGAGATGGACGAGATGCGGCACATTCGCGGCTCGGACATCGCGATGATCTTCCAGGAGCCGATGACCTCGCTCAACCCGGTCTACACCGTGGGCGACCAGATCGCCGAGGCGGTCCAGCTGCACACAGGGGTCTCGCGCAAGGAGGCCTGGAAGCGGGCGATCGAGATGCTCGACCTGGTCCGGATCCCCTCCCCGGAGAGGCGGGTCACCGATTATCCGCACAACATGTCGGGCGGCATGCGCCAGCGGGTGATGATCGCGATGGCGCTCTCCTGCAACCCCAAGCTGCTCATCGCCGACGAGCCCACGACCGCCCTCGACGTGACCATCCAGGCGCAGATCCTGGACCTGATGCGCGACCTGCAGAGCCGGCTCAAGATGTCGATCCTGCTCATCACCCACGACCTGGGCGTGGTGGCGGAGACGTGCAAGCAGGTGGCCGTGATGTACGCGGGGCAGATCGTCGAGCAGGCCGCAGTGGACACGCTCTTCCGCTCGCCGCAGATGCCCTACACCGAGGGACTTTTGAAGTCGATCCCGCGCCTGGGCATGACCCAGACCGCGAAGCTGGCCGTGATCCGGGGCGTCGTCCCCAACCCCTTGCGCTGGCCCCAGGGCTGCCGCTTCATGCCCCGCTGCGACTACGCATTCGACAAGTGCGTCAAGCCGCCTCCCCTCTTCGAGCTGGGCGGGCAGAAGGCGGCCTGCTGGCTGTGCGAGTCAGGCCGGCGTCCGGTCTCGCCGGCGCCTCCCGACGCGGGACAGGCCTTCGCCCCGCGAGCGGCCGACGTCGAGGCTGACGTCGCGGCCGGCGAATCGACGGCGGAGGTCTAGGCAGCAGGATGGCCACCACCGGCGCGGCACGCGACGAGACCACCGCCCAGCGCCCGACGGTGGTCTCCGAGCCCGACTACCTGCTCCGTGTGCGCGGGCTGCGTAAGCACTTCCCGGTGCGGCGCGGGTTCCTCCAGCGCACCATCGGCTATATCAAGGCGGTCGACGGCGTCGACATGGAAGTGCGCCAGGGCGAGACCCTGGGACTGGTCGGGGAATCCGGCTGCGGCAAGTCCACGCTGGGGCGATCGGTGCTGCGGCTGATCGAGCCCAGTGAAGGCACCATCGAGTTCGATGGCAAGGACATCACCCACATCCGGACCCGCGCCATGAAGGCGGTGCGGGCCGACATGCAGATGATCTTCCAGGACCCCATCGGATCGCTGAACCCGCGGATGTCCGTCGGCGACATCGTGGGAGAAGGGCTGCTGGTCCACGGCATCCGGCGCCGCAGGCAGCGGGAGAACACCGTACGCGAGGTACTGCTCCGGGTGGGACTGCGGCCCGAGTATCTGAACCGCTACCCTCACGAGTTCTCGGGCGGCCAGAGGCAGCGCATCGGCATCGCCCGCGCGCTCGCCCTCAACCCCAAGCTGATCGTCGCCGACGAGCCGGTCTCGGCGCTCGACGTCTCGATCCAGTCCCAGGTCCTGAACCTGCTGGTCGAGCTCAAGCGCGAGTTCAACCTGACCTACGTCTTCGTCGCCCACAACCTGGCCGTGGTCGCCTACATCAGCGATCGGATCGCGGTCATGTACCTGGGGAAGATCGTGGAGCTAGCCCCTTCGATTGAGCTCTACGCCAACCCTCTCCATCCCTACACCCGCTCGCTCCTCTCGGCCATCCCCAATACCGACCCCGGGCTACGGCGGGAGCGCATCAAGCTGACCGGCGACGTGCCCAGCCCCTTCAACCCGCCGTCAGGGTGCCATTTCCGAACCCGCTGTCCCCTGGCCAGGGCGAAGGGGACGCAGAACGGGATCTGTGCCGACCAGGAGCCGCCGCTCAAGGAGTGGCGGGCCGGGCACCTGGCCGCCTGCCACTTCGCCGGCGAGACGGCCTAAGCTAGCAACGGCCCAGGCGCGCAGCGCCCAGGCCGGAGGGAGCGAGACGCCGCGCCAGCGGTGGCGAGCCAGGGCGCGCGGCGAGCAGGCCCAGTGCAAAGGCAATTCGGCCGCATTGGAATTCTGCGGCCAGGCCGCGCGCGGGCCGTCCGCGAGCCGCACATGCGCCCGGTAAGTACTGTTCCCGAAGCCGAGAGCTAACGAATTATCTTGGGGTCGAGGGCGTCGCGGAGGCCGTCGCCGATGAAGTTGATGCAGAGCACGGTGGCCACGACCGCGAGGCCCGGGAACGTGATCCACCACCAGTTGCCCTGGATAATTGCGCCCTGGGCGCCCGACAGCGTCGACCCCCAGGAGTAGGTCGGTGGTTGGAACCCGAAGCCCAGGAAGCTGACGAAGGCCTCGAGCACGATGTTGTTGGCGATCCCCAGGGTGAAGGCGACCACGATCGGGCCCACGGCGTTGGGCAGCAGGTGGCGGAAGATGATACGCCGGGTCGGGACCCCAAGGGCCCGAGCCGCCTCGGCGAACTGCATCTCCCGCAGCGACAGGAACTGGCTGCGCACGATGCGGGCCGTCACCGGCCAGCTCAACAGCCCGAAGATCAGCGCGATCTTCCAGGGGCTCGCTTCGCCGAAGATCCTCGCGGCCAGCGGCACCAGCAGGAGCGCGGGGATGGTGAGGAAGACGTCGGTAACCCGCATCAGGATGACGTCGATGAGGTGGCCCAGGTATCCGGCCACCGCTCCGAAGGCGACGCCGATGACCACCGCCACTATCATCGAACCGATCCCGACGAACAGGGAAAGACGACCACCGTACAAGACCAGGCTGAAAATGTCATGGCCATTCAGGTTGTCGAGACCGAAGAGATGCCGCAGCGATGGGCCTTGCCCAGCGTCCAGGAGCGAGTACTGATCTGGTGCCTGGATGTAGTTCGGGAAAAGCACGTGCCAGACCGGCGCTCCGTAGCAGGCGATGACGATGATGACAAGCGCCAGCGCCGCCCACTTCGCCAACGGATGGTTCATGAAGCGGCGATAGGTGAGCTCACGGAAGCTGAACTGCTTGACGCCGACCGAATCGGCGTCGAGCGCTCCGGCCGAGGTGACGGAGCCAAGTGACTCGCCGACGATCTGGCGGGTGTCAAGCATAGGAGATCCTCGGGTCGATGTAGGCGTAGAGGACGTCGGCCAGGACGTTGAAGCCCACGATCAGGACCGCCAAGACCGTGAGGATGCCCATCAGTAGCGGGTAGTCATAGGCCTCGAGCGCCTGGAAGAAGGCCTGCCCCATGCCCGGCCAGCTGTAGATGGCCTCGGTGACCACGGCGCCGCTGAAGAGGAGTGGCATCTCGATCGCGATGTTGGTGACCACCGGAAGCAGGGCGTTGCGCAGCGCGTGCTTGAGGACGACGGTGCGCTCGCTGAGACCCTTGGCCCGGGCCGTCCGGATGTAGTCCTGGTGGATGGCGTCCAGCATCGAAGCCCGCATGAAGCGCGAGTCACCCGCGATCCCGACGATGGCGATGGTGGTCGCGGGCAGGATGATGTGGCGGGCGATGTCCAGCAGCCCCTGGATCGGGTGCTGGCCGAACCAGGCGTTGTAGTCGGCGGTCAGGAAGGGGGCGCCCGTCATCCTGATGTCCACCACGCCTGCCACCGGCAGCACGTTGATGAAGACGGCGAAGATCAGGAGCAGCATCAGGCCCAGCCAGAAGGTGGGCATCGAGTAGCCGACGTAGGAGAAGAAGGTCACGAACTGGTCGAAGAAGGAGTAACGCCGGATGGCGGCCACGATCCCCGCCGGCAGCGCGATCACCTGCTGCAGCAGGTAGGCCGTGACCATCAGGATCAGGGTCGCCGGGAGCTTCTGCAGGATCACCTCCCTCACCGGCCGGTGGAGGAAGAACGAGGTGCCCCAGGTCCCGGTGACCATCGATTGGAGCCACTTGAAGTACTGGACCTGGACCGGCTGGTCGAGACCCCACTGGTGGATGATCGCCAGCTTGGCCGCCTCGCTCATTCCCCGGGCGAAGGCGAAGGCGGCCAGGGGGCCGCCAGGGATCAGCTGCATCCCGAAGAAGAGCAGGGCGGAGATCAGGATCAGGGTCGGGATCGACTGGAGGATGCGACGGCCGATGTACCCGAGCATCTGGTTTGGATTCTACTCCCGCAGGGCTTCCGATTCCTAGCTGGCTGGCGTAGCCGCGGAACGAGGGTGGCCGCGCCACCCTCGTTCCCTCAGTCGTGTCGGTCTAGGACGCTCCCTTGTGGTACCAGTCCGGCGCGTTGCAGGTCGCCAGGCAGGTGTTGACACTCGGGAAGAAGTTGCCGAAGACGTTGTCGACGCCGTACACGTCAGGCCGCTCGTAGAGCTGGATGGTCGGCGTGTAGTCGCGCCACTCAGCCTGGGCCTTCTTGTAGATGTCGACGCGCTTGGTGATGTCGATCGAGTTCTCGCCCTGGGTGAAGAGATCGGTCAGCTTGGGATCGTTCATCCGGTCCCAGTTCTGGCCCGAGGGGTTGGCGGCGGTCGGAATCTGGCCCGGCAGCGCGGTGCTGGCCCAGGTGTCCGGATCCGGCGCCCAGTTGTTGGCGTACATCGCCAGGTCGAACTGGCCGGTGGCGTTGATGCCCCCGCCCTTGAAGTCCTGGAAGAAGATCCCGGCGGGGAAGTTCTTGGTGGTCGCGATGCACCCGATGTCCTTCCAGTTGTTGATCAGAAGCTCCTCCTCGGCCGCCCGCTGCGGGTTGCCCGAGGTGGTGCTGAGCGTGAACTTGCAGGGCACGCCGTTCTTGACGCGCGTGCCGTCAGCGCCCTTGACCCAGCCGTCGGAGTCCAGCGTCGAATTGGCCTTGGCCACGTCCCGGTGGAAGGCCGGCGTGCTGCTGTCGTAGTAGGGGCTGAGCGCTGAGACCACGAAGCTGTTCATGACCTTGCCGATCCCCTGGACCAGCTGGGTGTTCATGGCTTCCTTGTCGGTGGCAAGCTCCAGGGCCTGGCGCAGGACCTTGTCGTCCTTCCAGAGGGTGGCCTTGCCGCATGTCTGGGCGAAGTTCTGGCTGTCGCAGCCGGTGGTGTTGTTGCCCAGGTTGAAGTTCACGTACTCGTCGAGGAGCCCGTTGGCGTAAACCGCCTTGCCGCTCGAGGCGCCCTGCAGTGAGGGCAGGTCCTTGGCGATCAGGTCCAGGGCCAGGTCGGTGTCGCCCGACTTGAAGCCGGCGATCTGGGAGGACTTGTCACCGTAGATCTTGTAGGTCAGCTTGTTCAGGTACGGAGCGTGGCCGAAGAAGGAGCTTCCGCTGCGCCCCGAGTTGTAGTTCGGATTGGGGACCAGGGTCACGATGGCCGCCGAGCCGGGCGTGAAGTCCTGGACCATGTAGGGGCCGCTGGTGACGGTCGGCTTCTTGGTGAAGTAGTCAGCGGTTGCCCAGTCCTTGTGCGCGACGCTGCCGAGCACCGATTGGGGCACGGGCGGGAAGTTCAGCGTCAGGTAGGGCGAGTAGATGCCGCTCGTCAGGTCGGAGCTGAGACCGCAGTTCCCCGACTTGTTGGGTCCGAAGTGCCAGATTATGGTCTGGTCATCCTTGACCTCGGTCGAGGTGATGTGGTCGTAGCCCAGGGTCGTGGCCGCGCCCGTGTTCGGGTCGCAGATCGCCTTGTACGTGAAGTCCACGTCCTTGGTGGTCAGCGGGCTGCCGTCCGACCACTTGAGGCCCTTGCGGAGCTTGATCGTGACGTCCATGTGGGTGTCGTCGATCTTCTTGACCAGCCCGTTGTCGGTGGTCGGGATGTCGCTGACCAGGTCGGGGATCGGCTTGTTCTGCGGGTCGAAGACCCACAACGACGACCAGATCGGTCCGCTCGCCACCTCCTGGGTAGTCGCTGCGGTGCTCGAGATGACGTTCAGGTCCTGAACCGGCTCCCAGTCAGAGAAGACCAGCTGGCCTCCCTGGCTTCCCTTCTGCGGGTTGTAGGCCGACAGAATCGACGGACCTGAGGTGGTGTTGTTTGCCGTCCCGCCGCAAGCGGCGAGGAGCAGACTCCCCACGACTCCGCCGGCGAGCACGGCCCACGGCCGCCTCCACCATCGCCTGTTCGAAACGTCCATTCTTCCCTCCTTTGGTTATCGGGTCGACATCCGATCGCGCGCCATCACACCCGGGGCGGCGGTGGGGCAAAGTCTAGGCAGCGGTTATTAGATAGTTGTTAGAAGGTTTGGACCGCGCGGGCAGCCCGTAAGTATACCGTCGGCTGGCCGGGTTCGCCTAGATGGGGCGCCCGGCCGCGGCCGGGCTCGGTTCGTATAGTGGGCGGGTGCCGCGTCCAGTGCCGGTCTCCGGCCCCTTCCTGACGCTCAGCGGGCTCTTCGTCAGCGTCCTGCTGACCTCCAACCTGGTGGCGGTGAAGCTGATCGCGGCCGGCCCCCTCACCCTACCGGCCGCGATCATCGTCTTTCCCCTCTCCTACCTCTTCGGTGACGTCCTGACCGAGGTCTACGGCTATTCCGCCGCCCGCCGGGTCATCTGGCTGGGCTTCGGCTGCAACCTGCTCTTCGCCGCCTTCATCCTGGCCGCGGGCGTCCTCCCGGGAGCGCCCGGCGCCTGGGACGCTACGGCCCAGGGCGCCTATCAGCGGATCCTGGGCTTCGCGCCCCGCCTGCTGGCTGCCTCCTTCGTCGCCTACGTCGCGGGCGAGTTCCTCAACTCCTTCGTCATGGCCCGGCTCAAGCTCGCCACCCGGGGGCGGTGGCTCTGGTCGCGGACCATCTCCTCCACCCTGGTCGGACAGGGTCTCGATTCCGCGATCTTCATAACCGGGGCCTTCGCCGGCGTCCTGCCGGGGCAGAGGCTGCTCTCCACGATCCTCGCCCAGTGGGCGGTGAAGACCGCCTACGAGGTGCTGGCCACTCCGCTGACTTATGCGATGGTGACCTTCCTCAAGCGCCGCGAGGGGATGGACGCCTATGACCTGGGGACCAACTTCAACCCCTTCAGGCTGGCAGGTTAGGACCGGCTTCCCGCGTTGCACGGCGGGATGGCGCCGGCCCGGACGGAACAAGGATCGGTTCTGGCCTTCCTGGTCACGACCTTCGTGGTTGGCTGGAGCTGCTGGGCCCCGGTCTTGGCGAGCGAGCTCCGCCTGCTCACTCTGCCGGGCAGCGTCGTGGCAACGCTGGTGACAGTGGGCCTATTCTCACCCTCCATCGGGGCCTTGACCGTGACCGCGAGGCGCAGGGGCATCGATGGCCTGCGAGACCTCATCGCTCAGGCGCTGCACTGGCGGGTCGGACCCCAGTGGTACGTCCTGGCCCTGCTTCTGCCGGTGAGCGTGCGCCTGATCGGCCTCACAGTCGGGGTCAGCCCGTCGGCCGCCTTCTCCGACGTCCTGGCCCTCGGCGCCTGGCTCAGCGCTCCACTGGCGCTGCTCACCGTAGGGCTGCTCAGCTCACCGCTGGGCGAGGAGGTGGGCTGGCGAGGTTATCTCCTCCCCAGGCTGCAGCGGCGCGTCGACCCGGCCGCGGCGGCGGTCGCGGTGGGCCTGATCACCTGTGCCTGGCACGCTCCGCTGTTCGCCATGTCCTTCATGCCCCAGAGCCACCTGCCCTACCTGCTCTTCTGCGTCAGGACCCTGGCGGTGGCGGTGATCGCGGCATGGCTCTACAACCGGACCGGGAGCGGCCTGCTGGTGGTCATCCTCTTCCATGCCGCGCAGAACGTGGGGCCCAACTCGGTGACGGTCAGAGCCGAGACCGGCAATCTCGTTCCCTACGTGGTTGCGGCCGCGCTCTACCTGGCGGTGGCGCTCCTGCTCCTCCGTCCGCTTCGACGATCGCTAGCATGGGAGACGTGAAGTACGGCGCGCGAATGATCGCCGAATCGACGCTGGAGGCGGTGCCGAACCCGAACCCCGAGCGGGACTACGAGATCGACTTCACCTGCCCGGAGTTCACCTGTCTGTGCCCGCGCTCCAACTTCCCCGACTTCGCGACCATCCGCATCCACTATGTGCCTGATCAGAAGGTGGTGGAGCTGAAATCACTCAAGCTCTACCTCAACAAGTTCCGCGACCAGGAGCTCTTCCACGAGGCCGCGGTCAACCGGATCCTGGACGACCTGGTCACGCTCCTGCAGCCGCGCACCATGGAAGTCGTCGGGGACTTCAACGTCCGCGGCAACATCAAGACCGTGATCAGGGCGCGGCACGCTCAGCCGGGGTTTGCGCCGAACGGTTCTCGGTAGACTTGCCAGGATCCATGAAGACCGAACCACGCGCGGCGGCCACCGGCAAGGACGGCCTGTCGGAAAGCGAGCTGCTCGGCCTCTACCGCGAGATGCTGCTCATCCGGCGCTTCGAGGAGAAGACCGCGGAGATGTATCAGATGGCCAAGATCGGAGGCTTCTGCCACCTCAACATCGGTGAGGAGGCCGCCATCGTGGGTACCATATCCGCGCTCCGGGCCGCGGACTATGTCTACAGCAACTACCGCGAGCACGGGCATGCCCTGGCCAAGGGGGTCGAGGCGCGGGCCGTGATGGCGGAGCTCTATGGCAAGGAGACCGGCACCTCGAAGGGTCGCGGCGGGTCGATGCACCTCTTCAGCGCCGAGCACCGTTTCCACGGCGGCTACGCGATCGTGGGTGAAGCCCTGCCCATCGCGGTGGGCACCGGCTACGCCATCGTCTACCAGGACAAGCCGGAGGTGGTCATGTCCATCTTCGGAGACGGGGCGACCAACATCGGCGCCTTCCACGAGTCGCTCAACGTGGCCAAGCTCTGGAAGCTGCCGATCGTCTTCGTCTGCATCAACAACCAGTACGGGATGGGGACGGCGGTCAGTCGCGCCTCGGCGGTGAGCGAGATCTGGAAGAAGGCCTGCGCCTACGACATGACCGGCGAGCGTGTCGACGGCATGGACGTGCTGGCGGTGCGGGCGGTCACCGACCGGCTGGTGAGCCAGGCGCGGGAGCGGCGCGAGCCCAGCCTGCTGGAGTGCGTCACCTATCGCTACAAGGGCCACTCCATGTCCGACCCCGATACCTACCGCCAGAAGGAAGAGATCAAGGAATGGCAGGGCCGGGACGCCATCCTGTCCCTGGGCAATCACCTCAAGCAGCTCAAGCTCGCCGGTGACCAGGACCTGGAACGGATCGACCAGGAGGTGACCGCCGAGGTCGAGGAGGCGGTCAAATTCGCCGAGGAGAGCCCCGAGCCTGACCCACGCCAGCTCTACCGCTACGTCTACGCCGACGAGGAGGCCGGCTGATGCCAGTCCTCAACATTAGAGAGGCCCTGAACCAGGCGCTGCGCGAGGAGATGATCCGGGACGAGAAGGTCTTCCTGCTGGGCGAGGACATCGGGCTCTACGACGGCTCCTTCAAGGTGACCCGTGGGCTCTACAAGGAGTTCGGGGAGCGCCGGGTGCTGGATACGCCGATCGCCGAGGAGATCATCGTCGGGACCGCCATCGGGGCCGCCATGGCCGGCCTGCGGCCGGTGGCGGAGATGATGACCGTCAACTTCATCCTGGTCGCGATCGACCAGGTGGTCAACGCGGCCGCCCACATCCACTATATGTTCGGCGGCGGCGTGAAGGTGCCGCTGGTCATCCGGGCGCCCGGCGGGGGCGGCCATCAGCTCGGGGCCCAGCACTCGCACAGCCATGAGAACTGGTTCGCCCACGTCCCCGGCCTGAAGGTGGTCGCTCCCGGCACCCCGGCCGATGCCAAGGGCATGCTGAAGGCCGCGATCCGAGACGACAATCCCGTGATGTTCATCGAGAACGAGGGCACCTACGGGGTCAAGGGCGATGTGCCCGAGGGCGAGCACCTGGTCCCCCTGGATCGCAACGAGATCAAGCGGGAAGGAGATGACCTGACCATCTGCGCCTACTCGCGCATGCTCGTGGTCGCGATGGACGCGGCCAGGGACCTGGAGGCGGACGGCATCAGCGCCGAGGTCGTCGACATGCGGGCGCTCCGGCCCCTGGACATGGGACCGGCCCTGGAGTCGGTACGCAAGACCGGACGGGTGATCACGGTCGAGGAGGGATGGCGCTCCTTCGGCGTGGGCGCCGAGATCGCCTCCCGGATCTACGAGGAGGCCTTCGACGACCTCGATGCGCCGGTGGCGCGGCTGGGCTCCGCCGAGGTCCCAACCCCCTACAACAAGCGGCTGGAGAAGATCACCTTCCCCGGCAAGGCAGACGTGGTCGTGACGGCTCGGGCTCTGCTGGGCAGGAACTAGCCTCGATGCCCGACGTCCAGATGCCTCGGCTTTCGGACTCGATGGAGACCGGGAAGATCATCCGCTGGATTCGGCAGGAAGGCGAGGAGGTCAAAAAGGGCGAGCCCCTGGTCGAGATCGAAAGCGACAAGGCCAACATCGAGGTCGAGGCCTATGCCTCGGGCCGCCTGAGTAAGATCGTGGTCCCGGAAGGCGAGAGCGCGCCCATCGGCGCGGTGATCGCGCAGATCGGGGGCGAGGCCACCCGCAGGGGCGCGGAGCTGGCAAAGGAGGAGCGTGCCCCACAGCCCAGGGCGGCCCAGCCGGAGGAGCACGTAGCCCAGGCCCAGGCCGCCGCGACCGCCGCGGCCGCCGGCCCCCAGCGCGGCGCCGAAGCGGGTAGCGGGGAGCAATACCCGCAGGGCGGCGTGGACGACCGGACCGAGGCCGGGGCTGCCGCCCAGGCGGCGCTGCAGAGCCTCCGCCGCAAGGCGCCCGCGGACGCCGACGGAGACCGGATCAAGGCCTCCCCGGTGGCGCGCCGCCTGGCCGAGGAGATGGGCGTAGACCTGCGCCGGGTCGAAGGCACCGGTCCAGGTGGGCGGATCACTCGCGAGGACGTCGAGGCCGCCCGGCCGGCCGGAACAAAGCCGGCGGAGCGCGAGACCACCGCTCCGGCGCAGGCAGCCCCCGCCTCAGGGGCGGGGCGGACAGCCACCCCCCGTCCCACCGAGCCGGTCGAGGTGGTAGAGCTCTCCAGGATGCAGGCGACCGTCGCCGTGCGCCTGGCGCAGAGCAAGTTCTCGGCGCCTCATTTCTACGTCACCTCCGAGATCGCCATGGACGACGCCGTCCGCTTCCGCCGGGAATTCAACGAGTCGGTGCCGCCAGAGGAGGCGATCAGCTTCAACGACCTGATCGTCAAGGCGGTGGCCATGGCGCTGACCAGATTCCCTGAGGTCAACGCCTCCTGGGCCGACGGCAGGATCGAGCGCAAACGGGAGGTCAATATCGGGATCGCGGTGAACCTGCCCGACGGACTGATCGTGCCGGTCCTCCACGACGCGGACCGCAAGCCGCTCAAGCAGATCGGGACCGAGGCCCGGGCCCTGATCGATCGGGCCAAGAGCCGTAAGGCTCGCGCGGAGGACTACCAGGGGAACACCTTCAGCGTCTCCAACATGGGGATGTACGACGTCGACCAGTTCACGGCCATCATCAACCCGCCGGACTCCGCGATCCTGGCGGTGGGGTCGATCCTTGACAAGCCGGTGATCCGTGACGGCCAGGTGGCGGTGGGCAAGCGGATGCGGGTCACGCTCTCCGTGGATCACCGCGTCTTCTACGGGGTCACGGCCGCCCAGTTCCTGCAGGAAGTGAAGCGGCTGCTCGAGCATCCGGTCGCGCTCGTCCTCTAGGGAGACTCAACCGGGAGGACGGGTGAGCCGCCAACCGAGGCCTGGCGCCTCAAGCGGACTGGAGCTGACCAGCGGCACCATGCGGCGCTGGTCGCCGATCTCCACCGTCAGCGTCCCGACCACCGTGCCTGCCGCGAGCGGTGGCTGCAGGGTGCGGACGACGGCCTGGCGGCGCAGCGTCATGCCATCGGCATAGAGGAACTGGAGCAGGTCGTCGGGCCGGGCTCCGGTCGCCGCTCCCCAGGGCGCCCGGTAGAGGGCGACGGGTTCCAGCTTGTGGACCACGATCTCGTAGTGCAGGTGAGCCACGACCGAGCGGACCAGGGCCCGGGTGGCGTCGAAGGCGGCGGGCAGCGAGGCCTGTCCCATGACCGCTCCGTAGATCTCCACCGGAAAACCCTGGACGCCGGACTGGGCGACGAAGACGAAGTTGCCGCCGGCTTGATCGGTATGCCCGGTCTTGATCCCGATCACCACACCCTCACCGAGGAGCGCGTCGGTGGAGCTGCGGG
>Ga0209577_10003630_pt1 | contig 14541 bp, 12 predicted proteins | sample GraSoiAngelo_109_FD_185874 | JGI IMG/M metagenome (GOLD analysis project Ga0209577, IMG submission 185874) | Grasslands soil microbial communities from the Angelo Coastal Reserve, California, USA - 14_0903_12_20cm (SPAdes) (version 2) | ecosystem: Environmental > Terrestrial > Soil > Grasslands...
ATCGTAGTGAAGATCCTTTCAGCCGCGGATACATCTGCCCGAAGGCAGTTGCTTTGCAGGACGTTCACTACGATAAAGACCGGCTGAAATATCCCGTGCGCCGCACCGATCATGGTTGGCAACAGATCGGATGGGACGAGGCTTTTGATGAGGTGACGCAGAACCTCAAACGCATTCAGGCGGAGCACGGAAGGAATGCCGTCGCAACCTACCTTGGCAATCCCACCGTTCATAACCATGGCGCTCTGCTATTCGCGCCAAAATTTATCAAGAGCCTGCATACGCGAAATAGGTTTTCCGCAACCTCTGTTGACCAACTCGCGCATCATCTGGCGGCTTACCTCATGTTCGGTCACCAACTGCTTCTCCCGATCCCGGATCTCGATCGCACAAAATTATTTCTAATCCTGGGAGCGAATCCCGCGGTCTCAAATGGCAGCATGATGACTGCCCCTGGTATGCCGCGAAGGTTACAGGAGATTCGCCGGCGCGGAGGCAAAGTAATACTCATCGATCCGCGCTTCAACGAAACTGCCCGACTGGCGGACCGTCATCTTTTTATCCGTCCTGGGACAGATGTCCTATTGCTGCTCGCACTCCTACACGTCGTTTTTGAAGAAGGCTTAACCGCCATAGGGCCATTGGCTGCATTTACTAATGGTGTCGAGATCATCGCCAATCTGGTGGCGGATTTTCCTCCGGACAAAGTGGCATCAATTACCGGAATTGATTCGGGTCAAATACGCCTCCTGGCGAGAGAATTCGCTGGTTCCGATGCGGCCGTGTGCTACGGAAGAATTGGCGTCAGCACTCAGGAGTTCGGAGGCGTTTGCCAGTGGTTGATTAACGTCTTGAATATTGTGACTGGCAATTTAGATCGGCCAGGCGGCGCCATGTTTACGCTACCGGCGTTTGACCCCGTGAGTGCGCCAGAGTCTCTGGCGCCGCGAGGCAGTTTTGCCCGCTGGCACAGCCGGGTGCGAAAGCTGCCTGAATTTTCCGGAGAGTTGCCGGTCGTCACGCTGGCGGAAGAGATTTTGACCGAAGGTCCGGGGCAAATTAAGGCTCTGGTAACCTCCGCCGGAAACCCTGTGCTGTCGACGCCAAACGGCCGTGAGTTGGATCGGGCGCTGGCTGGCCTTGAGTTCATGGCCTCGATCGATTTCTATATCAACGAAACGACCAGGCACGCGCACATTATCTTACCGCCCAGCTCGTCGCTCGAGCGTGCTCACTATGATCTGGTCTTTCATCTGCTGGCGGTGCGTAACACGACGAAATTCTCACCAGCCTTATTTGAACCAGACGCTGAGACGCGACATGACTGGGAGATCTTTCTTGAGCTGCAAACACGTATGGAACTCCAAGGCGTGTTCGGAGGTGTGAAGCGCAATTTGATAAAACGATTCTTCGGGCCTGAAAGAATTTTGGATTTGGGTTTACGGTTTGGACCTTACGGCGCGAAGCTCAACCCTTTTTCCAAAGGTTTGACTCTGCGGAAACTAAAAAAAGTTCCACACGGAATAGACCTTGGGCCATTGCGTTCCTGCTTACCTGGGCGTCTGCGGACTTCTGACAAACGCATTGAGTTAGCGCCGGATGTCCTGGTGCAAGATGTCGAGCGCGTGAAAGCGAAATTGCTTAATGCTGCGCCTCTTCATTCAAACGGCGATCTGCTATTGATTGGACGGCGGCAGCTTCGCAGTAACAACTCCTGGATGCACAACAGTCAAAGACTGGCGAAGGGCCAGCCAGAAAACTCTCGATGCACAATTCTCATGCACCCGACGGATGCGGCGCAGCGCGAGCTGAGAGCGGGTCAAGCGGTCTCGGTGAGATCGAGAGTCGGATCCGTAGTCGTTCCCGTCGAGGTATCCGAGGAAATGATGCCTGGCGTGGTGAGCATTCCGCATGGGTGGGGACACGATCGGCTTGGAGTTCAATTACAGGTGGCTCAGCAACACGCCGGCGCGAGCATCAACGATGTAACGGATAATTTAGCAATCGATGCTGTTTGTGGGACCGCAGCCTTCAACGGGACCTGGGTACGGGTTGATGCGACGAACTGATCCAATTCGTCGCGACCCTCTGCAACTGCGCTTTCAACCCGCGAAGCTGGTGTCCGCTCCGCGGACTACCCAGTCGCTATGCTGCGCACCATCACCCGACCTCTCCCGGAGGGCGAGGAAAAAACCGCTCTCGGTACTGACCTCGTTTCGGCGCGTCGGTCTTCCAATTCGTCTCATTTCGACACCCCCTGTTGCAGTTTCCACAACAAAGAACTCGACCCGCCGACGCATTGCGCCTGCGGGTCGAGTTCGGTAAACGAATCGTTGAAATACCTGCTTACTTCTCTAAGGCTTCCTTCGATTGTTGTTATCCTGACTCGGTGGTGGTTTCTGTTTGTCTTTGTCCACCACTTTGGGATTGTCCTTCGGTGGGCGATTGTCGTTGCCGCCCTTTTGCGCAAACGTGCAACCTGAGATCAGCGCCCCAGTCAATACCGCCAACAGAATCTTTCTCAACTTAACCATAATTACTTTGCCGCCTCCTTGCGTCCTCTATTCCACGCTTGAGGGAGAGGCGGAGAGACGTGCTGCCCTAGACTTTAGCAATATGAATGCCAAGACGCTCCACCAGCCACCATGTTACCGGACTTAGAATTTTCTGGTCTTGGTTTGTTAGTTTCAAGATGTCTCCGGCCCGCTAGTGTAACTCATCGGATGCTAACTTGGGCAGCGAATTTCGCACCGTATCGTGCACGTCTGGCCGATATAGGGCCGATTTGGGTCCGCTATCGCCTTATCGTCACACTAGCACTTCCAACATTATTGCTGTTATCAAAGGCCCTCAACGAAATCGTATGTTCACCGGCTCCGGGGATCAAAAGGTCCAGCGAATAGCGCTCTTGCTGACTATCAGCGATGCCATCGTCCGGAAACACCTCGTGCCATGGGCCTCCGTCAATGCTGACATCAGCACGTTTGATGCGCCCGGTCGCGTCCTCGACATCGAAATTTGCACGCACGTGGTCTCCAGCGATTTGCGGCTGGCCGGTAAATCGCACCACCGGCGGAGTGTTATCGACATCGACGGGCTCGCTTAGTCTTTCGCCTGTCAAGGCAAATCCAGGCGGATTGTCGAGCCCATCTGAAGCCACAACCTTGAAAACATAGCGGCCATCGGCGAGGCTGGCGCCATCCACCGTAAAGAAGCTCTCGCGAAGATGCTCCTTGAGCAGACGAAAAGTCGTTTCGTTGAGCGAACGGTAATAGACCGCGTACTCGAGGGTGTCGCTGTTGCGATCTTCCGCCTGCCACTGCAAAGCGCGGGCGCCCCGTTGATAGAGACGCCGGGGCGGCGCCTGGGCAATTACTCCGAACATCGATGCATCGAGTCCGGCCGACTCGATGTTTGGATCGACCGGCACCTGGATCTGTTGCTGCAAAGCCACCCCGGGAGGCAATACGCTAATAGTCAACACTTCGGGAGCTACGTTGCGCGGCAGATAAGCAATACTCACATAGTCGAGGCTTGGCTCCCCGCGCGCATTTCCGGTGGCGCGCAGGAGCGCCCGCCACTGAATAAATCTCGCCTTCGGACTGCTGATTTGCGATCCGCGAGCATCGGTATAGCTGGCACTCCAGTCACTCCAGGTTGTATCCGGCCGCTCGCTGTTACCGCTTCGCGTTTGCAGTTCTACGCGTCCACTGCCACGCCACCAGATTCGTCCCCACGAAGCCACCAGCTTCGTATCGCGAACCGGCGACTCGTAACTTCCTTCATTCACGGCCGCCTGGCCGAAGCGAAAAAGTTTTCCCTGATTACTGGAAGCCGCAAAGACATCGGCGCCGCGCGCAATCAGCGAAGAGATTTGTCCCTCCGTTGATTGCAGCAATAACGTGTCGCGGCCATCGTTCGTGACCAGATAAACTCGACCCTTTTCGGACGTGCCAATCAACACACCGCCGCGCGCCGCGGTCACTGCGAAACCGGTCACTGAAGTCGAACTCCAAACGATGTCGGTAGCTCCATCCGGCAGGATATGAAAGACCGCGCTGCGCACGTTGGAAAGATCGTTGCGGCTGCGCGCCGGGACGGCCGGTGGCGCGGGCTGGGTCGCGCTCGCCTCCTCGGTAACCCCGGCCAGGGCCGTGCCGGCTTCCGATGCTGACGTGGTCGTTGCTGATTGCCCCGTCGCCCGAGTTGTCGAAGCTGCATCGCTCAAAGCCAGCGCATAAATCGAACCGTCAGCCGCGGGAGCCAGCGCGTGGATTTCGCGCAACGGCGCGTCGTATAGGCCAAAAGCTTTGCCGTCCGAAGAAATTCTCAAGACAAGTCCGCCAGGATCAGTCCCCGCAATCAAATCACCTTGCTTGTTCACCGCCAGCGACATCACGTGAGTTTGATTCGTATTGATTAGCAGAGAGCTTTCAGGCTTGGCGCCCGCCGCGCGCACGCGATAGAGCTTGCCATTGTCCCCGGTGCCCACAGCTAGCGAGCCGTCATTCAAAATCGCCAGCGACCAAATGTATTTGTCTGCGGGATCGAAATAGACTTCGGCTTTTCCGTCGGCGCTGACGCGATAAACTTTTCCATCCGGCGATGTCGCTGCGAAGATCGTACCGTCATTCGCTATTGCGATCGCCGTGACGTCCAGCTCCGAAGCCTTGTATAGCAAACTTCCTTTGCCGTCCGGCGTCACTCGAAACAGCTTTCCATCGTGGCCGGTCCCGAGATAAATGTTGCTGGCCGAATCAATCGCCGTGGACCAAACATAAGCCTGTTCCGTATTGAAGAGTTGGGTAAGCGCGGGCGCTAACGTTAAGACGCCGCTGTCGGTGACCGAGACACCGCGCGCTTCGCCTTTCAGTAATTCCGCGCGCGAGTTTACGTCCCAGATGACTGGCTCGCCGGCGAATGCAGGCGCGGCGAAAGGCAAACCGGCGAGAAAAAAGAGCGCCAGCCACGAATGGATCACTTTTTGTTTTTGCATGCGTTGGACCTTATCAAGACTGAAGGAAATTAATTGCCGATGTATTTTGCGTAAAGCGACCGCGCCGTAGCGATATCGTCAGTGCCGCGGATGATTGAGCGCGCATCCTGAAAGACCGTCAATTCATAATCACCGGTGCGAAAGCGAATCAGATATTCGTTTGCTTTCACTTCCCCGACGGGTTGCAGCTTTTGGCCGAGGGCCGCTAAATCAACTCGAGCGGGCTGGGCGGGTGATATTTGCACCGCCTGTCGCCCACAAAGAATTGCTGCGAACTCACGATTGTTCGTTTCGAGAGTTTCAAACTGTCGCTGTCCGCATGTCTTACAATCGGGAGCTCGATCTCGAAGCGAGATGCGCCGCCATTCGTTTCGCCACACATCAAACTGCATCAGCGAGTTGTGCAAACTGTCAGTTTGCCCGACCAACAGTTTCAGTGCCTCGCTCACCTGCACGGCCGCAACAATGCTAACGATCGGCATGATCACGCCGGCGGTGTCGCACGTCGGCGCACTGGCTGCGGGCGGCGCTTCGGGAAACACACAACGCAGGCACGGCGTCTGGTTGGCTCGAACCGTCATGGTTACGCCATACGAGCCGACCGCCGCGCCATAGATCCAATTCACGTCGTGTTTGATGCACGCATCATTAATCAGATAACGGGTGGCGAAATTATCAGTGCCGTCAAGCACGACGCCGCAATTCTGGATCAACCGCTCTGCGTTCGAATGATTAGCATCGACGATCTCTGGTTCCGTAACGACATCGGAATTGATCTCGCGAACGTGTCTGGCGCAGGCGATCGCTTTCGGCAGACGCTCAGTCGCATCACGCTCGGTGAACATTGTCTGCCGTTGCAGATTCGATAACTCAACAAAGTCGCGATCGACGATGCGCAGCGTTCCTACGCCCGCGCGCGCCAGCGCTTCCGCCTGCGCCGAGCCAAGCGCGCCACACCCGATGATTAAGGCGCGCGAATTGAGCAGACGGGTCTGTCCCTCTCTTCCAATGCCGCTGAACAGAATTTGCCGACTGTATCGTTCGCTCTGAGAATTACTGCTTGGAATCATACTGTCTTCTTGATACCTAATTTGTCATATCGCTCCAGCCAAGACTCTGCGTCGATTTATTGTCCAACTGTTTTCACACCGGGATCTTTGGTCTTGCCTTGGGGCTTGAAGTCGAGAGACAGGTGATAACTAGGACTGTTTGGAGCGCGACCATGTAGCCTCGCTGGGTCAGCCGCGAGGCAACGAGAAACTCGCCAGCCAACCGATGTAGATTCTTTCTTTCGTTTGATACTTTGTCTTTCTTGCTCATCGCTGTGCTAAAGAGCGACTGCTATTTCGTGAACTTGCGCAGCGCGGCTGCTCGCATCACTTCTGCGTCAGGCTCACGGCCAGTCCACAGCTTAAACTGTTCGACGGCCTGCGCTATCAGCATCTCAAAACCACTCAGCGTTTCGCATCCGGCGGCGTGCGCCTCGCGCAAGAATCTCGTTTCCAATGGATTGTAAACGAGATCATAAGCCAATCGCACCCCGCGAAGCTGCTCAGCCGTCATGGGTGTTTCGTTTTCGTGTTCGCCGCAGGTGCCGAGCGGCGTAGCATTTATTACGACATCAAAGCCGTTGAAGTTGGCGTCGGCAATTGATTTGCATTCAGCATTGAACTGTCGAGCGAAGAATTCTGCGAGCGCCGGGTCTCGCGCGAACAAGCTGACCTGTGCGCCTTCGCTGTTTAGCGCCCATAAAGCCGCGCGGGCCGCGCCTCCTGCGCCAATGATCGCGCACCGCGCGTGCTTCAACGATCCAAACCTCCCTCGCAGCGGCGAGATGAATCCGATCGCATCAGTGTTGTAGCCATGAAGTTCGTCGTCGCGTACTACGATCGTATTTACGGCTTGCATTTCTTTTGCTAATGGCTCAATCCAATCGAGCCGGTTCATCACTGTCAATTTGTGTGGCGCGGTGACGCTCAAGCCGCGCAAATTCCAATCAATCTCGCGCGAACGCGGCTGCACCATCCGACGCATGAATTCATTCGCATCACCGACCTCAAACGGAATGTAAACCGCATTAAGTCCCGCCGCTTCAAGAGCCGCGTTGTGAATATGCGGCGATAACGAATGACTAACGGGTTTGCCAATGATTCCAAAGATTTCGGTCTCTCGATCTATCCGATCAATTCCATAGATCTCGCGCATCTCTTTGGCGGTCAATTGGCCGGGAGCGTTTGCGCTGGCATCGTCGAGCGAACCATAAGTAAGAAACGATCCGCGCGATGGGCCAAGAAGCCGAGTCATAATACCCGCGGGACCCATTGCGATTGCGATCATTTCGCGGCGCGCGCGACGGGCCCGATCTAATAAGCGAAAGACGGGAAGGCAGTCCATCGCATCGTTGGCTTGTACGGCGATCTTTATGATGCCCGCGGGCGTAGCAGCCATTTGCTCGTAAACTCTTTCCAAATCCGCCGGCACGCCTTTGAAGTCATGATGAGAACAAATCACCTGTCGCCAATCTACTCTGGGTTTTTGATTAGCGTTCTCGCGCGCGAAGTCGTTAACCAGATCCAGTTCCAGATCTGCGAAACCGTTCGTCGGCAGATCGCCAAAGGAGCGCCAGAAATTATGGCGGGCTTCATGATCAATCGAAGTCTGTTCGCCTTGATCAGGAGATCGCAAAGTCAGAATGATCGAACCATTCGCACGATTCAAACACTCAAGCAACCAAACCATCGCCGCGTTGCGTTCACTCTGCTCAAGATAATCCAGCCGCAACTCGATGAGGTCGCCAACTTCCGCGGCTCGCTTCATCGTTTCCACAATTTCACTCGCTCGGCTGACGCAAACCGGGACACAGATTTTGACTGCATTTGTTTTCATCCGAAACGGGGCGAGGCGATGTTAGTCAGACTCTAAGGGTAGAACTCATCACAATTCGTTTCAGAACCGCGGGTGGTAGCGACCGGATCATTTATCTGTCATTTTCCATTTGACATTTTTCTTTTGTTATTGGGAGACGGCTGCTGATTACACGTTCTACAAATGGCAAATGACAGATGGCAAATGATCCGGTCGCATCCACCACCGGTCCGCTCGCGGTTCTGAAACGGCGCCGATAATCAAGATGGCTTGCCTTCCAACGAATCAAAGTGCCGTGTGGCCGCGTCAGCTCCCAGGTGTCGTGTGGTGCCTTCAGTCACGCTGGGAACCGGTGGCATTAACTCTGCCGTATTCCGAGGTGGCAGGTTCTGAACAGACTGAGGCATCGAAATCTGAGGTGTTTGCGATGTCGGAAGCGAGGCCCGATTATTCTTCGCGCGCATAATCTCCGAAATGCCCTTGCCCAGCAACGTGAACGCAGGTATCAGCAACCAGAACCACCAGACGCGACCGGCAGGCGCATATTCAGCGATAGCCAGCGATACGAAAAGAAAACCAAAGCCGGTCATCAACTGACGAATGCCGTCTTCCATGGTTGGCTTCCCGCGACGCAAGCGGTGCGAGTGGCGGCCTGATTCTTCCGTCATCTGCGGTAACTGTCCGCTCAATGCTTGCGGTATGAGACTGATATTCGCGCCGCAAACGCGGCAGAAATGGGCGCCCTCGATATTTTGCGTCGCACATTTTGGACAGAACATTGAAAACCTCCACAGCCTTTGCCATTAAGACTGTATTAAACGAGACGCTGCGGATTGATGTTTCATTTCAAACCTTGCTCGGCTCAGTTTTCCGGTGGCGTAAAGCTTCGTACAAAACAACGCCCGTGGCGACCGATACGTTTAGTGTTTCAATTCTTCCATGCACCGGGATTCGCATCAGGGCGTCGCAGCGCTCGCGCACCAGACGATGCAAACCTGCGCCTTCTCCACCCAGAACCACTGCCGAAGGGCGCGTCCAATCCCATTCCGTGTAATCCATCGGAGCATCAGCCGCGGTTCCCACGACCCAAACGTTACGCTCTTTCAACTGCTCGATCAAACGCGAGAGATTCGTGACGCGAGCGACGGGCACATATTCGACCGCGCCGGCTGAAGCTTTCGCGACCGTTTCATTCAAGCCCACGGCGCGACGCTCAGGAATGAATACACCCTCGACCCCAGCACATTCAGCCGTCCGCAGAATCGCTCCGAGGTTGCGCGGATCTTCAATACCGTCGAGCACCAGGAGCAGCGGCTCAGTTTCCCGTCCGACATGCGAAGCGATCGATGACAGGAGTTCTTCCGCGTCGACGTATCGAGCTGCCGTGACTCGAGCCATGACGCCTTGATGATGCGTACTGCCAACAGCGCGATCCAGCACGGCGCGAGGGACACGTTTGACAGAAATGTTTCTGGAGCGTGCCAGTTCAATCAACTCACGCAGACGCTCATCACGCGCACTTTCAGCAACTAGAATCTCGGCGGGAGCGCGATCGCCGGCGCGCAAGGCTTCGAGCAGCGGATTGACGCCGTAAAGTAGACCGCTGCCAACTGCTCTCTTCTTCATGCGCGCGTTTTAAAATAATGTCGCAGTCGAGAGTATCGAGTGAACTGGCCTTCGTTATCAGTCGTCGTCACGGTAGCCATATCGAACTTGCCGGCGCCGCTGCTTCGCCACTCACCGATCCTGGTTTGGGACTCCAGGGGCCAGACGATTTCGAGCGCGGATCTCGCTTGCGCATATGAGTCGTCGAATTGAGCGTTGGTCGCACGTTCTCGCAGGACATTTAGTAGCACCGTGAAATTCTCGAAAGTGGTTATGGACCTTGTCGATCCGAGACCGGAAAAATCAAAGTTACTCGCTCTTATTCTCCAGTTAATTTCAGAGGTCGCCGGGTAAACATCGAGCACCGATTCGTCCGCGGACAGGTGACGCGAGTTGACTGTCTGCTTGCGTCTACGCCGGCGTCGTTCTTCAACCTCGATCCGACTCAGAACTAGCCGACCCGTTACCAGAAGAATTAGTTCATCCCAACCGGCTGAAACTCTGGCATTGCTGCCGACGAGAGTTGCTGTTAAGGCTTCATCAGAGAATTCGAGCGCGGAAATTTTTTTCGACGATTCTTCCAAATGCAAATCGTGACTCGGCACCGTCGCGCTCTCAATACCAAGAGCGCGCAGCGCTTCTGTAATTTCGCTCGCCTCTGCAACTGTCGTCGTTCGCGTCGCAGGTAGCGGCTGTCGCAAAACGAGGATACGACTCAACTCCGCGGTTTTCAGTTGCAGGAGTTTCGCTGCCTCAGTCAGGATCGGCTCTTCGAAGTAGCCTTCCGGCGTTGGTAATAGAACGACGTAATATTCGTTTGCTACTGCCGGCAAGCATGACCCAATTAAATCTGCTTCGGGTGTCGTGATTTATTCTCCTCCAGTGACAGGCATTATACGATACTGACACGATAGGCGTGACTACGTTCAGTCGCCATTGGCGCGCGAAAGTGCGATAATGCGCCCGCTTTCCCTAACAACTTCAGCGAAATTCGGAGAAGATATTTATGAAGCGCTATTTTATCGTGTCGATCATTGGCTTGCTTGGTTTTGCGACAATCGCATCCGCGCAGGAGCGTCGATTCACCATTGATGAGCTTCTGAAAGTTCGCCGGGTTGGTGATTCCCAGGTCTCGCCCAAAGGCGATCTGGTGGCTTTCACGATCACTGACATGAGCGTCGCCGCGAATAAAGGCACTACCCAGATTTACGTCGTGCCACTCAGCGGAGGTGAAGTGCGGCAACTGACGAACGACGAACATTCGTCTGCGTCGCCACGCTGGTCTCCGGACGGCGAAAAGCTGGCGTTCATCTCGGCTCGCGATGGTGAAGATCAAATCTGGACGATCGATGTTTCGAGCGGCGCGCTCAAAAAGATCACCAGTATCTCAACCGGAGCGGGCGATCCTGTCTGGTCGCCCGACGGAAATTGGTTGGCCTTTGCCTCTGATGTTTATCCGGAATGCTTCAGCGATGCCTGCAACAAGAAACGCGCCGAAGAGAAAGCGCAGAGCAAAGTCAAAGCGCACGTGGCGACGCACTTGTTGTATCGGCACTGGAAGGCTTGGAAAGACGGCACGCGTAGCCACGTTTTCGTCGTTTCAGCTAACGGCGGCGAAGCGCGCGATCTCACGCCGGGCGATTATGATGCGCCGCCATTCAGCCTGGGCGGTCCGACTGACTATGCATTCTCTCCGGATTCAAAAGAACTCGCATTTGTCAGCAATCACGATAAAGTCGAGGCGATTTCAACCAACGCCGACGTGTGGATCGTTTCGGTTCGCGGAGGCACTCCGAAGAATGTTACCGCCGCGAATCGCGGTTATGACGGCTCGCCTCAATACTCACCGGATGGCCGCTTCATCGCTTATCGATCGCAAGCGACGCCTGGCTTTGAGAGCGACCGTTTTCGCTTGATGCTCTACGATCGCAAGACCGGCACGGCGCGATCGTTAAGCGAGAGCCTTGATTCCTGGGTAGACGAATTCACTTTCGCTCCCAATAGCCAGACGATTTATCTGACTGCGGAAGAGCGAGGCAGGCAACCAATCTACTCAGTTTCGGTCAGCGGGGGTTCCGTCAGGAAAGTCGTGTCGGATGGCTTCAATGGCGAGCCGCACGTAACAAAAGATGGAAGCACGCTCGTGTTCTCACGCAGCAGCATGACTACGCCGAATGAAGTCTATCGCGCGAATATCGATGGCAGCGGCGTGACTGAGTTGAGCAAAACGAACGATACATTTATTTCGCCGTTCAATCTCAAGCCCGCCGAAGAAGTTACCTGGACGGGCGGGTTGGGAAGAAAAGTGGCCGGCTGGATCCTCAAGCCTGCGAATTTCAACCCGCGAAAAAAGTGGCCGCTGGTGGTTTTGATTCATGGTGGGCCGCAAGGAGCGTGGAACGATAACTGGGGCTACCGCTGGAATCCGCAAGTCTGGGCCAACAACGGTTACGTCGTGTTCACTCCGAATCCGCGCGGCTCAACCGGCTACGGCCAGCAGTTCGTCAATGAAATTTCCGGCGATTGGGGTGGCAAAGTCTTCAACGATATCAGCAACGGCGTCGCGATGGTTTCTGCTCTTCCTTACATCGACAAGAATCGCATCGGCGCGGCCGGCGCGAGTTACGGCGGCTACATGATTGACTGGATCGAAGGCCATAACAACGATCCACGATTCCACTACAAAGTACTCGTATCGCACGACGGCGTTTACAACTTGACGAGCATGACCGGCGTCACTGAGGAACTGTGGTTCACCGATTGGGAATTCAAGGGCACGCCATGGACGAACCCCGCGATGTATGATCGCTGGTCGCCGCACAAGTTCGTGCAGAATTTCAAGACGCCTATTTTGATCATTACGAATACGCTCGACTATCGCGTGCCCGAAGGCGAAGGCATGCAACTGTTCACCGCCGTGCAGCGCATGGGCGTCGAATCGAAGCTAATGGATTTTCCCGACGAGGGCCACTGGGTTTTGAAGCCCGCGAATTCCCAGTTCTGGCACAACACGGTGCTGGAATGGATGGATAAGCATTTGAAGTAGGCATAGACTTCCAGTCCCGCACAGAGTGCGCCGCACGCTCATTCTTCTCAAGTGATCGGAGGTACGTCATGCCAGGTTGGCTTAAAGCATTATTGATCGCCGTGGTCGTGCTTCTCACTGTTGCGATCATCGGCGTCTGCGTCTTGATTGGTGGCGCCGTGATCGGATTTAAGGCTGCTCAGAAAGCCGGCAACGAGGCGGCAACTCTTCAGGACCTGAAGACAATCGCGGCAGTCGAAATCCAGTACTTCAATACTCACAAGCGCGCATTTGGAACCTTTGACCAACTGATCAAGGACATGAATTTTGACACTCGTTTCTCGGGGAACCCACCGGTGGCTGACGGTTACACTTTCACTTTGAAGTTAAAGCTGAAAACGCCGAGCGGCCCGGCATTTTACACATTGAATGCTGACCCGCAGACTGATTCCACGGGCAAAAACCATTTCTTTATTGACTCAACGTCTGGCACGATTCATGTCAACTCTACCCAGCCGGGCAGTGCCACCGACCCGCCGCTTGGCGGATAGACGTAGATTTGCGCGGGCAGGCAAATGGACAGATAGTCCAGGGAAGATATAATGTTCAAAGGGATCTTAGATATGACGATCAATGAAGTCGAAGCTGCTGCTTTGAGCTTGGATTTGTCGGGGCAGGCAGCGCTTGCGGAGAAACTCTTGCGCAGTCTCGAAGATCTATCGCAGGAAGAAATTGAACAACTTTGGGCGGATGAGGCTTTGAGACGCGATCAAGAACTGGACGCTGGAACGGCAAAGGCCAGAGACGGTGAAGAAGTGCTTCACGAACTCCGAACTCGTTCTTCATGAACCGGTTTTCAATTCATGCGCCGTAAGGTCCTGAGGCGATTCCCATATAACATCATGTCCTCAGTGAAAGCGGACACCATTCGCGTCCTCGCGATTGCACCTCAGAGCCGTCGCCCATTTTACTGGAGTGGCCGGAAATGAAGTCAACGCGAATTCTAAGGGGAGGAACACCATGCCAGGCTGGCTCAAAGCGTTACTAATAATCGTGGTTGTCATAATTGTGCTCGTAGTCGGCGTCGTGATCGCCGGCGTCTACTGGATATCGCGCAACAAAGACGCCTGGATCGCCAGGGGCAAAGAGGTCATGACCGAAGGTCGAGACTTCGGCCGCAAGAGCGACAATCAAGGTTGCGTCGACGAATCGATCTCCCGTTACAAGAAGGAACCTGGGTTGACCAGCACAATTTCAAACGGCATCTTCATGCGCGGATGTCTGGAAAGCAGCAGCCCCACACGAGGCTTCTGCGATGAGGTTCCCAAGCAAACCGAGTTCATAAAGACCGCGCAGTGGCGGATCTCGCAATGCCGTCGTGTCGATCTTGAAAAGGACACCAACTGCCAGAACCTTTTTGCTCCAGTGCAGCAGTTCTGTGAAGCGAAGACGCAGAAAAGCGACTAGCCGCGGATGAACGCTGATTGACACGGATCAGGTAATGGTTTTTCGTTCTTATCTGCGGTAATCTGCGTTAATCCGTGGCTAATTCATTTGAAGTTGATCGCCTCTCGATTCGACCACGGCCTCGCGGCTGGCCACTCATGCATCAGAACTGGGGCAAGCTGCTCTTCATGCATTGGCCCATCGATGCTGAGCTTCTTCGGCCGCTGATTCCTCGACAACTCGAGATCGACTTGTTGGATGGCTCGGCGTGGATCGGAGTCGTCCCATTTACGATGTGGGGCATTCGCGCGGCGTTCCTGCCTCCTATTCCCGGAACCAGCGCATTTCATGAACTCAACGTGCGCACCTATGTGCACTACCAGGGCGTGCCCGGCGTTTGGTTCTTTTCATTGGACGCGGCGAGCCGACTGGCAGTGTGGGGGGCGCGCAAATTCTATTACCTGCCGTACTTCAATGCGGAAATGGACCTTAGGCAAGATGGAAACACTATTGAGTATTCATCGGAACGGCGAGATGCGCTTACTTACGGTGAGTTCTTTCGGGCTGAACGTGCGGGGTTTCCGGCTGACTTGGATGTGCATCG
>Ga0209577_10003631_pt1 | contig 14539 bp, 13 predicted proteins | sample GraSoiAngelo_109_FD_185874 | JGI IMG/M metagenome (GOLD analysis project Ga0209577, IMG submission 185874) | Grasslands soil microbial communities from the Angelo Coastal Reserve, California, USA - 14_0903_12_20cm (SPAdes) (version 2) | ecosystem: Environmental > Terrestrial > Soil > Grasslands...
CGCTGAACGCGGTTCCACTCGACCCAGCCGGTGCCTGTCCGGCCGTCCGCTGCGTGGACGCTGCACATCGCGCGCGGGAACAGCGACAGGCGACCGTCCGGCGCCTGGAGCCTGATCGCGCCGAAGCCCAACGGCCGGACCTCGACGTCGAGGTCGTGGGGACCGGAGACGATCCGGGCGCTCTCGATCAGCCCGTCGGCGGCGACCGTCTCGGTCGACTCGACGGAGGTGATCTCGGCGATCGAGCTCCCCTTCTGCACGTAGCCCACGCCGAACCCCGGCATCTCCGGGATCGCCACGGCGTGGGTGTGCGTCCCGTCGTCGAGGTGCAGCGCGCTCCACATCCAGTCGAACGCCCACCAGTCTCGCGACCCCCAGGAATGGTCACGCTGGCCGGGGCCCGAGAACGCGATGCGCTCGTCGCCGACTCTGACCGTGCCTGTGACCCGGCAGGGGATCTCGTAGCGCGTCGTCTGGCGCCACGCGTACGGGATGCCGTCGGTCTCCCACACCAGGTCGAGCTCGACTTCGATCGGAACGCCGGCCTCCGCGCGCAGCGGCGCCGACTGGTCCTCGTGCGCCTCGGCCGCGCCGTGGAGCGTCACATGGAAGCGCTCGAGCGGCCGCTGGCAGAGCTGCTCCGCCTGGAGGACGTCCGTCTCGACGGTCTGGGTCTCGTCGCCCGCGTCCGGTAGCGGCGCTCGTGGGTCGACGACCATGATCGATGGCCTGCCGGGTCCGCAGATCGCGGCGGTGTAGAGGCTCACCTCCTGGTTGGGGAGCCGGCCCAGCCGGACGTATAGCCCCAGCGACTTGTCGTCGCTGACCGCGTCGAAGTACCACGACTCGTTCCACAGGGGCTCGGGTCCGTGCGGGTGCCGACCCTCGTCCTGCGGCTCGGGACGCAGCGGCACCGGGGGCGCAGAGCTGGGCTGGGGCAGCAGCGACAGCGCGTCGAGGTCGAGGATCTGCTGGGCGTTGCGAGCCAGGCAGGTCATGAACATCTCGTCGCCCCGTTCGGTCCGCTCGACGATCATCCCCGCGGCCACGATGATCACGATCCCGTGGAACAGGCCGCGGCGGTACTCCTCCCAGCAGCGGTCCCATGACAGGCCGCTGACGTCCTGCGCGATCAGCTCGTCGTGGTACAGCCGCACGAGCTCCTGCTCGTGGGCGCGCCGATCTTGGAGCGGCAGCGAGTTGCCGAGGAAGTAGCCGGCGTCGATCATCGGTGAGCCCCAGCTCACCGTCTGCCAGTCGACCACCGTGCACGTCCCGTCCCCGAACAGAAGGTTGTCCAGCCGGTAGTCGCCGTGGACGAGCCCGAGCGGCGGCGTCCGCTCGATCGCCCAGGGCTCGAGCACCGGTACGAACCGCTCGCACACCTCCGCGTGCTCGGGCGCGACCCGGCCGCGGTAGCGCTCGAGGAACCCGGCCAGCAGCATCTTCAGGAGATCCGTGGTCAGCGGGCTCGGCTGGTTGAGGTAGTCGGCGGCGCCCAGCGCGGGGTCCCCGAGAACGGGAGCGTGAATGCGGGCGAGCGAGTGCAGCGCCGTCCTCGCCTGCTCGACGTCGCAGCCCGCGATTTGGTCGCCCTGGACGGCGCCCGAGATGTCCTCGAGCAGGAGCGTGAACCACCCCTCCGAGGCGTCGTACTCGGCCAGGTGGCAACGCGGCACGGGGTCTCCGAGTCTCGGCGCGAGGTTCCGGTAGAACGCCACCTCGCGGAAGTACGCCCCCATCCCGATGCCCGTCGAGCGGCTGTTCGGATCGGTCGACGCCAGCTTGAGCACCACCGACTCGGGCTCGCCATCCGATCCGTCGGCGGTGAACGTCACCCGGTGGCTGTGGCTCATCTGGCCGGTGCCGATCCGCTCGGTCTCACGCAGCTCGACGACGTCCCGGCCGAGCGCAGCGCTCAGCCACTGCGGCGTCAGCTCCCCGATGGTCCGGATTAGCGGCTTGTCCCTGGGATCCGGCCCGCCTGAGCTCACGCATCGGACCCTATCCCCGATCGGGCGTGGCTTTCCACGGGCCGCTACGTGAGCCCGTTCTGCTTCGATGGCCCGATGGAACTCGTGGAGTTCGATCTGCTGACCGAAGAGGTGCGGGCCGAGCTCGAGGGGGACGAGCAGGACCCTTGGGACGCGGTCCGCGTACCACCACTCGAGTGGCGAGCCAAGGAGCATCACGTCGCGTTGCGCGACGACGACGGCAGGTACGCGGCTTCAGCGGGCCTGCTCGTGGCCGAGGTCGAGGCCGGAGGCGGGCGCTTTCCGGTGGTCGGGCTGGGCGGCGTGATCGTGAACCGGGACCACCGCGGTAAGGGCCTCTCGCTGCAAGTGCTTCAGGCCGCGCTCGACAAGGCCGCCACCCTGGGCCCCGACTTCGCGCTGCTCTTCTGCCACGAGAACCGGATGGGGCTCTACCGCCGGTTCGGCTTCGAGGAGGTTCGCCCCGAGGTGCTCGTCGAGCACCAGGGCGGTCAGATCGCGATGCCGATGCACACGATGTGGCGCGCGCTGCGCTCGGGCGCAGCCTGGCCGGATGGGCAGCTTCTCGTGCACGGCCGGCCGTTCTGAGCAGATGAGCGCTTCGCGCCGCCGGGGAGCGTGCTCGTCCGTCATGCCGGGGCACTCCGCGCGGCCGTAGCGGCGGCGAGCGCCCGCCGGCCCCCGGGATCCTCCGCAGTCGACGGCACCGCTCCGACGACGTCGGCGCCGGCCTCGTGGTAGGCCGAGACCCGGGCTGTGACCTCGCCCGGTGAGCCGATCGCGCACACCTGCTCGAGCAGCTCGTACGGGACGCGCTCCGCGAGCTCACCCCGCCGCGTCCCCGCCTTCGCGAGCTCGACGAGCTCGGAGAACCCGAGGCTCGAGAACATCTCGGCATAGCCGGGCGGAGCCAGATAGATCGTGAGCTGGGAGGCGAGCTGCCGCCGGCCCTCCTCCCCGGGGTCCACCGCGACGGAGACCCAGACCGACACCAACGGCGGCGTCCTCCCGGCCGCGGCGGCTGCCTCGTCGACGGTGGCACGAACGGCGGCGACGTGCTCCGGCGGCACCAGGTTCAGCACCACCTCGTCGCCGTGCCGCGCGGCGACGCGGGTCATCGCCGGTCCGAATGCCGCCACGCAGATGCGGGTCTGCGGTATCGGCCGCCGCAGGCGGAACCCATGGACCCTGACGTGATCGCCCTCGTACCAGGCGCGCTCGCCGGCGAGGATCGGGCGAAGCGCTTCGATCGTCTCCCGCATCCGGGAGGCGGGATGTTCCCAGGAGCGATCGTGCCAGCCGGAGACGATCACCGGGCTGGAGGCTCCGAGCGCGAGGTCGACGGGCTTTCCCGTGAGCCGGCTCACCGATGAGGCCGCCAGCGCGAGCGCGGCGGGGCTGCGCACGCCGACCGCCAGCGGACCGAGCTTGAGCCGCAGCCGCTCCGTGCGGTCGCCGATCGCGGTCGCGAGCGCGACCGCATCGAAGGTCACGAGCTCCCCGATCCACAGGGCGTCCAGCCCGGCCTCCTCCACCGCGAGCGCGATGTCGAGCGCCTCCTCGTCGGGGCGATCCAGCCAGTACGGCAGGACGCCCTCGACGCGCCTGTCCCCCACCTCGGCGCTCACAGGGTCGCGGTGTCCGCCGGCTGACCGAGCAGGACTCGGCCCTGAAGCTCCCGGGACGCCGCGTTGACCTGGAAGTGCGCGGTGGCGGTGAACGCATCCCGGAAGCGGCGCTGCAGCGGCGAGGAGTCGTAGATCACCGGTCCCCCGCCGAGGTCGTACAGGGCGCGCACCACGTCGGCCGACGTGCGGGTGGCGTGGGTGGCCGCCAGGCGCAGGCCGTTGCGCAGCTCGACCGGGACCGGCGGTCCGTCGCGGGCGACGACCCACGCCGCCTCGATCGCCTCGTAGAACGCAGACCGGGCGCCGCGAAGCGCCGAGTCCGCCTCGGCTACGGAGGCATGCGTGGCCGAGCGTTCCGCCAGCGTTCGCGTCGACCCGAGCCCGACCTTCTCCACCGCCAGCTCAGTGAAGTCGTCGATCGTCCCGCGCGCGTTGCCGAGCGCCGCCGCGGCGATCGACAGCGCGAAGAACCCGAAGATCGGGAACCGGTACAGCGGGCGGTCGAGCACCGGACCGCCGAACAGAGAGAACGCACGCTCGGCCGGCACGACCACGTCGTCGGCGACCGCGTCGTGGCTGCCGGTGCCGCGGAGGCCAAGGGTGTGCCAGGTGTCGAGCACGTTCAGCTGTTCCTTCGGCAGCGCCACCACGATCGGCAGCGGCCGGGATCCGTCCGCCGGCGGCTCCGCGGGCATGCATCCGGCGAACAGCACACCGGAATGCGAGATGCCGCTGCAGAACGCCCAGCGGCCCGACACGGCGAGACCGCCGTCGACGGGTCTCACCTTGCCCCGGGGCGCCCACACCCCCGCCGCGATGAAATCCGGATCGCCGAACAGCTCACGCCGAGGGCCTTCGGGCAGGTAGGCCGCGAGCAGGCTGCTCGTCGCCGCAATCGAGACGCACCAGCCGGCGGAGGTATCGCCTCTCGCGATCTCCTCCGCGCAGCGGAGGGTGACCGCCGGAGGGAGCTCCGGCGCGCCCACGTCCGCGGAGGCCCCGCCGCGCATCAGGCCCGATTCCCGCAGTGGCACGAGGAGCTCCTCGGGCAGCACCCGTCGCCGGTCGATCTCGTCGGCTAGCTCTCGCGCCAGGGCGGAGATCTCCCGAGCCGCGCTGTCGAGCTCCTGGTGGGTGACTTCGGTGGCCAGCGGGGTGATCCTAATAGGCTGTGCTCCGTCGAGGAGAGGTGACGATGGCTTTCGACGTAGACGCAGCTCCGACCACCGCCGACCGCCCGCGGCCCGACGGGGGCGACGTCCGGAAGATGAGCGTCTCAGAGGTCGAGCCGGTCGCTCGCACGCTCGCGCGTGCCTTCCTCGACGACCCGCACTTCCGGTGGATCATCCGCGATGACGCCAAGCGGCTAGCCCGTATGGAGCGGGGGTTCGCGACGTTCATCAGCCGGATCTGGCTGCCCCAGGACGAGGGCTACGTGCACGAGCGGCTGATCGGGGCGGCGCTGTGGATGCCGCCCGAGACGTGGCATCTCGGCCCGTTCGCGCAGCTGCGCCTGCTGCCCGCGATCCTCGCCAACGTGCGTGGCGACAGCGGACGCCTGCTGAGAGCGGTCACGTGGATGGAGAAGCATCACCCGCGCGAGCGTCACTGGTACCTGCCCGCGATCGGGGTGACGCCCGCGTGGCAGGGCCGCGGCTATGGAGCCGCGCTGCTGCGGCCGATGCTCGAGCGCTGCGACGCGGACAGGGTTCCGGCGTATCTCGAGGCGTCGACTCCCCGCAATCGCGCGCTGTACGAGCGCAACGGGTTCGAGGTCGTCGAGGAGGGGCGGTACGCGAAGGACGGGCCGCTGCTGTGGCGCATGTGGCGCGAGCCTAAGAGTTAAGCGAGGCGCTCGGTCAGGCGCTAGGCGAGGCGCTCGGCCAGCGCGTTCAGCTCGCCAGCGTGTAGTGCGCGAAGAAGAAGAACCAGATCTCGAACGCCAGCACCGCGACGACGACCGAGACGACGACGATCCGCTCCACACCGTTCAGCGGGCGCCTGACCTCGACCGACCTCCGCTCCCCGCTCATCGGCTTGAGCCAGGCGAGCTGCTGACGGGGCATCTTCCGTCCGATCGCGTCGTTGTACCGCACGTGCAGCCAGGCGAGGATCTTGTAGAGGACGTAAGTGACGACGATCAGCACGGCAATCGTCGCGGCGATCGCGCTCATGCTGAGCGCGCCGATCGACGCCTGAACCCGCGAGCCGACCCATAGCGCGAGCAGCGGGCCGCCGGTCCAGATGTTGATGCTCACCAGCGTCGTGAGCACACCCAGCACGATCCGGACGAGCGCCGACCTAGCCCCCTGCCGGGCAGCCTCCTGCTCTGCCCGGCGCTGTCGGGCTTGAGCGGTGTGCTCGATCATCGCGCCTCTACTTCAAGCCTACCCGCGAGACGCTCACGATTCGCCCGTTGCCGTCGCCATCCAGAGCGAGGTCTCGTACTCGAGGTCGAGCACGCCGCCGTGCCGCTCCAGCACTTCGCCGACCGCGTCGAGCAGGTCCCGAAGCCGGGCGTCCCCCAACACGATGTGGTCGGAGTGCGTGCTGAGCAGCTCCAGGTAGCGGGCCGTCGGATGCCTCTCGTGCCAGCGATAAACCCGGGATTCCGCTGAACCGAACTCGGGAGCAGCCGCGATCTCCGATGACCAGTCGCCCCACCACCTGGTTCGGCTGTCCGCCGCCGGATACATCGGGCCGGGTCCCGCGCCCGCGCCGAGGTCGGGCGCGGCACGGCGATACGCCTCGGCCAGCTCGTCGCGAAGCGGTGAGGACTCCCACGACGGACGGTTCCAGAACACCGCGAGCGTGCCGCCCGGTTCCAGCGCCTGACCGGCGAGGACGTAGCGCAGCTCGGGTGAGATCCAATGCCACGCCTGCGCCGAGAGGAGCAGACGGAAGCTCCGGGGATCAGGGCGCCAGCGCTCGAACTCGCGCCGCTCGACCGTGACGCTCGGGTAGCGGGCACAGTTACGAACGGCGACCTCCGCCATCTCGGCGCTCGGCTCGAGCGCCACGATCTCGAGTCCGCGCTCGGCGAACAGCGCCGTCGCCTTGCCGGTACCCGCGCCGACCTCGAGCGCCCGATCGCCCGGCTCGGCGCCAGAGAACGCGAGCACGTGCTCGACGAGCTCGGCCGGATAGCCCGGGCGGACGCGGTCGTAGAGCTCGGCCACGTGCCCGAAGGAGAGGCGTCGTTCGCCGGGCGCCGGGCGGGTCAAGCAGCGGTCTCCGCGCCGGCGCGCGCGATCACGTCCTCGGGCGAGTCCGTGTACTCCTTGGCCACGTCCGAGAGAATCTTGAGCATCGTCCGCGCGGCCGGCGCCACGCCCGGTCCGGACATGGTCGCGGCGACCACCTTGCGAGCCGGGCTGCGCGGCGAGAGCTCCCTCACGACGATCCCCGGATGGACGTGCGTGAGCGCCAGTCGCGGGATCAGCGCCACGCCGACCCCGGCCGCGACCAGCCCCTGCACCGTCTCGTAATCGTCGCTCTCGAAGGTGACGTTCGGCTCGAACCCGGCCGCCAGGCAAAGCCGCACGACGTGCCTGGCACAGGGGCTTGGCGCCGATGTCTGCACCCAGTCCTCGCCTTGTAGATCGGGGAGCTTCAGCCTCCGCTTGGACGCCAGCCGATGGTTAGCCGGGAGCGCCACGTGCATCGGGTCCTCGAGCAGGGTCACGGCCCGGAGACCGCCGCTCGGCCGCTCGCGGACACCCGGGAACTCGAACAGCAGCGCCAGATCGAATTCGTTGGCCCGCAGCCGGGGGGCTATCTCCTCGGGCTCGCCCTCCGCGAGCGTCAGCGCGACGTCGGGATGGCCACGCCGGAACGTGGCCACGGCAAGCGGCATCAGCGTCGAGCCCGCCGATGGGAACGAGGCCACCCGGAGGCGCCCTCCCCGCACGCCCAGGACCGCTGCGAGCTCGGCCTCGGCCGTCTCGATCTGGGCGAAGATCGCCTCGGCGTGCTCGACCAGCGTTGCGCCGGCGGCAGTGGGCTTGACGCCGCGCCGGTCGCGAACCACGAGGGTCGCTCCCACCTCCGACTCGAGCCGCGCGATCGACTGCGAGACCGCCGACTGCGTGTAGGAGAGCGCGTCGGCGGCGGCCGAGAAGGAACCCCGTCTGATGACCTCTGCGAGCACCTGCAGACGGCCCGTGTTCAGCATCAGCACAGCTTATCAAGCGCATGAACGACTTCACTGGTACTGATGGCAGGTGATTGCGATCCTTGGGCGAACCACGACCCGACCCGGCCCCGAAGACTGGAGCGCAGATGTCAACCAAGGCCATCGTCTCCTACGACGACACCCCGAACGATCACGACGCACTGATGTTCGCGCGCGTGCTGGCCGACGCGGGGGCGGAGCTGACCCTCGCTTACGTCCGCCACACGACCCAGACCGAGCCCGAGCGTGAGCAGCTCGAGGAGCACGAAGCCGAGGGCCTGCTCGAGCGGGGCGCCCGCACCCTTGGTGATCTCGACGTCGAGCGCCGCGTGGTGCTGAGCGCGTCCACCGCCGAGGGCATCAGGTGGCTCGCCGAGGAGGAGCACGCCGACATCGTCGTGTTCGGCTCTGACTACCGCACCGCCGCCGGCCACGTCGCACCCCAGAAGTCGGCCGAAGTCCTGCTCGAGGGTAGCCCCGCGGCCGTCGCGCTCGCGCCCGCTAACTACCGCAGCGACCACATCTCCCGGTTCGGCCGCGTGGGCGTGCTCGCCGATCCGGGCGACGACGCCGCGATCGACACGGCACGCGAGCTCGCCGAGAGCCTCGGCGCCCGGGTGACCCGCGACGAGCCGTACGTCGACCTGCTGGTGGTCGGCTCACGGCTCGAGGCGCCGGAGGGCCAGGTGATGGTCTCCTCGGCCGCGTGGAGCGCGATCGAGAACGCCACCTCTCCCGTGCTCGTTGTGCCGCGGGACGTGACGGTCCGCTTCCGGGCCATCGTCGCCGCTTAGCCCCACCGAGCCTCGTCGGGCTCTCGCAGTTGCCGGCGAGGGCCTGGCGAGGCGTTCGGGGCGCTACCGTGATCTCATGCCGCGCCACTGGTTCTGGATGCAGATCGTGGCGATCGTCGTGGTGCTCATCGGCATGGTGATCGCGATCACGAAGCTTGCCTGAAGGCCGGAATACGATCGACGGCGTGTTCGCATCGATCCTCGTGGGAACCGATGGCTCCAACACGGCCTCGACCGCGGTCCGTCACGCGATTGGCCTGGCCCTCGATGTCAAGGCAAAGCTCCAGATCGTGAGCGCGTACGAGCCGACGGCGGCGGAGGAGAGGCTGCTGCTGGAGCGCACACAGGTTCCCGCCGACATCGAGTGGACGGTGAACCCGCGGTCGGACGTGCTCGAGCTGCTCGACCGCGCGAACTCCGAGGCGCGGAGCGCCGGGGTCACTCAGGTTGAGACGTTCGCGCGCCAGGGTGACGCCGCCGACGCGATCCTCGACGTGGCCGAAGAGCAGGGAGCCGACCTGATCGTGGTCGGGAACAAGGGGATGACCGGGGCCAAGCGGTTCCTGCTGGGATCGGTTCCGAACAAGGTCTCCCATCACGCCCCATGCTCGGTCCTGATCGTCAGGACCACCTGACCGGGAGCTACGTCGCCGGGACCGCGCGAGACGTAGCCGCGCCGATGTCGAGCAGGCCGTAACCGTAGCTGTCGTTGGGCTTGGCGCCTCCCAGCGTGCGGGCGGTCGCCTCGAGCCGCTGGAGGATCTGCGCCGGGGTCGGGCGGCTGCCGATGACTCCGCTGGCGATCACCATCGCGGCGCCGGCGGCTACCTCCGGAGCCGCCATCGAGGTCCCGTACCAGCCGCCGGGGAACCCGAATCGCCCCGGTTTATTCGGGTTGGGGAAGGTCATCTGGTAAACGTCCGGCAGGCTGCGACCCGGGTGGCAAGCGGGATCGTTGGGGAGGGTCGAGTCATTGCCGCCGCCCGGCGCGACGAGGTCCAGCTTCGCTCCGCCGTTCGAATAGTCGGCCACACATCCGTCGAGCGTTGTAGCCCCCACCGAGATCGCGTCGGCGTCCCGGGCCGGATACGCGATCTCGGATTCGCTCTCGTTGCCGGACGCCCCCACCACCACGACGCCGTGGTCGTGGGCGAAGCGGATCGCCGAGAGAATCCCGGGAATGTCGCCCGCGGTGACCGAAGGATCGAATTCGAGGCTCAGGTTGATCACCTGGGCTCCGTGGGTGACGGCATAGCGGATCCCCTTCGAGATCGTGGCGGCGTCGCCCCAGCCGTTGGCGTCCAGCACACGGACCGGCATGATCGTCGCCCCGTAGGCGAGCCCCGCGAGTCCGATGCCGTTGTTGGTGGACTCCGCGATCACTCCGGTCACGAAGGTGCCGTGGCCCTCCCGATCGAGCGGGTACCGGTTGTGGGCGACGAAGTCGTAGGGGTGCGAGAAGCGGGTCCTGCCGAAGTCGGGCGACTTGCGGAACTGGTGCCACCTCCGGTACGCGACGCCCGTATCCAGTACAGCGACCACTACGCCCTTCGCGCCACCTCGGTGCACGGCGAACAAGTTCGCCCAGGCCTGCGGGGCGTTCACCCCCGTGCTCGAGAGGAAGTTCCACTGCATGCGCTGCCAGCCCTGGGCGCGCCGTGCCTTGCCCGGGTCGTCCGGGACCCACCCCTGCGGTGATCCGGCGCTGACGTGCGCGAGGTAGTCGGGCACCGCGTACACGACGCCGGGCTGGCGCCGCAACCGTGCGATCTCCTGGGCGACCGATGCGCCCCGCGGAACACGCACCAGCCGAGTCTGAGGCGTGTCGGACGGAAGCGAGTCCCGGATGCCGTGGCGGTTGGCGGCGTCGGCCGCGCGCGCGGCCGTCGCGCCGGACGAGTAGCCGACCACGACGAGCCCCGGCGCGTACTCGGCGGCCCCTGCGGACGGTGCCATCAGCGCGGTCGTCCCCGCGACGACCGCGAGTGCTGTGAGCGTCGAGATGGCGACGCGGCGGATGAACGAGCTTGAGTTCAACGGGTGATAGGGCAGAGCGGCAGCCCCCGTGACGCTTAACATCGTCGAGCCGGTAAAGGATCGCTCGACAACGGTACTGCCGGCGTTCAATTGCCCTCCCACTTCTTCCCTCGCGACGAGTACTTCATGCGCCTTGCGATCCGCGAGGCGGTCCAGGCGCTCGATCACGACGACGTGCCGATCGGTGCCGTGGTCGTGCGCGAGGGAGAGGTGATCGGCGCCGCCCACAACGAGCGCGAGCTGCGCCAGGATCCGACCGCCCACGCCGAGCTGATCGCGCTGCGAGAGGCGGCCCGCTCGCTCGGCAGCTGGCGCGTACTCGACTCGGTGATGTACGTCACGCTCGAGCCGTGCGCCATGTGCGCCGGCGCTATCGTGCTCGCGAGACTGCCCCGGCTCGTGTTCGGGGCCAGCGATCCCAAGGCGGGCGCCGGCGGGAGCGTGCTCAACGTGCTCGACGTCCCGCAGTTCAACCACCGGCCCCAAGTGGAGCCGGGTCTGCTGGCGGAGGAGTGCGCCGACGTGCTCCGGGCGTTCTTCGCGCCGAGGCGGAGTTAGGGGTTGGGCTTAGGGCCGGGGCTTGGCGCGCCGGGCGGCCGGATCGGAGGGCGAGGCTAGCGCCTCCGGCGCTAGCCTCTCAGGCCGCTACACCGGAGAGGTGGCAGAGCGGTTGAATGCGCCGGTCTCGAAAACCGGTATGGGCGGTTCCGTCCATCGAGGGTTCGAATCCCTCCCTCTCCGCTAGAACGCGCAGAAGTCCTTTGCTGGCGCGGCTTCGAGAGAATTGGCGGCACTGATCGCCGGTCGAATCCTCTATCGCTCAGCCATCTGATCACGACCTCGCGGGCTAGATTTGGCGTCGCCGCGCGGACCGCCTTGCGACGCGCTGACGATGCCCGCGAGCGGGTATCGTTGCGAGCGGGTCTGGCGGTCCTCCGGAAGGAGTCTCATGGATATCTCGTGCGCATTTCCCACGACATTGGAGTCGCCGCAGCACGTGGCGCTGGCCGAGGAGCTCGGTTACGCGCGTGCCTGGCTGTACGACACGCCGCAGCAGAGCCCCGACGTCTGGATGACGCTCGCACTCGCGGCTGAACGGACCGAGCGCATCGGCTTGGGCCCCGGAGTCCTGGTGCCCTCGTTGCGTCATCCGATGGTCAACGCGGCGGGCACCGCGACGCTCGCCGCCCTGGCGCCGGGCCGGGTGATGGTCGCCTTCGGCACCGGGTTCACGGGTCGGCGCGCGATGGGCTATCGCGCGATTCCGTGGTCATACATGGAGGCGTACATCCGCGCCTACCGGGGGCTGCTGCGTGGCGAGACGATCGAGTGGGAGGGTGTCCGTATGCGCATGCTGCACCCAGCTGGGCACGCTGCGCCGCGCCCGATCGAGGTGCCGATCATCATCGGCGCGTTGGGGCCGAAAGGCTCCGCGGTTGCCCGCGAGCTCGGCGACGGGCTGTTCGTCACGCTGGAGGTGCCGGACTTCGCCAGGGAGTTCGCCCAGGTGTCGTACCTGTTCTGGGGAACGGTCCTGGACGAAGGCGAGGACCCCGCCTCAGAGCGCGTGCGCGCGGCCGGCGGACCCGGGCTCGCGCTCGCCTACCACGGGGCATACGAGTTCGGTGGGCGGCCCGAGGAGCTGCCGGGCGGCGCGGCGTGGCAGGCGGTCGTCGAGCGCACCCCGCCCGAGGAGCGCCACCTCGCCGTGCACGAGCAGCACTGCGTCGGGCTCAATGCGGCCGACCAGGCCGCGTGGGATGCGGGCGGTCACGCGATGCTCGATCAGGCGACGATGACCGGGACCGCCGACCAGGTCCGCGGGCGGCTCGGCGCGCTCGCTGACCAGGGCGTGACCGAGCTCGTCTTCCAGCCCTGCGGACCCGATGTCCGTCGCGAGCTCGAGGCCTTCATGGCCACCGCGACGTCCGCCGTCGCGGCCTGAGGACACCAACGTGAGCAACGCGCGTGTTCTCACGCCGCTCTTCGAGGGCGGCACCTACTTCGAGTGCCCCCGTTGGCACGACGGCCGGTGGTGGGCCTCCGACTTCTACCGGTACGGGGTCTTCACCTACGACGCGGACGGCCGCGAGGAGCAGGTCATGGAGGTCGACGCCCAGCCGTCGGGGCTCGGCTGGCTGCCCGAGGGCGACCTGCTCGTGGTCTCGATGAAGGACTGCCGCGTGCTGCGCCGGTCGCCCGACGGGACCGTCGCCATGCACGCGGACGTCTCCGAGCTCACCACGGGCCACCTCAACGACATGGTCGTCAGTCGCGACGGGCGCGCATATGTGGGGAACTTCGGCTTCGACCTCATGGGCGGCGGCCAGCCGGCGCCCGCGTCGCTCGTGCGCATCGATCCGGACGGGCGGGCCGTCGGCGCCGCCGAGGACCTGTGGTTCCCCAACGGCTCGGTCATCACCGACGACGGCACGCTCATCGTCGCCGAGACCTTCGCCGCCCGCATGACAGCCTTCACCATCCAGCCCGACGGAACCCTCAGCGATCGACGCATCTGGGCCCAGGTCCAGCCCGCGCCCGAGCCGGCCGACACGGAGACCATGCTCGGCGCCATCACCTTCGCTCCCGACGGCTGCGCGCTGGACGCCGAGGGGCACGTCTGGGCCGCCAACGCGCTGGGCGGCGTCGTCAGCCGCGTGGCTCCCGGCGGGCGGATCGTCGAGGAGATCCCCGCGCCCGATGGCCTCGGCGTGTTCGCCTGCGCCCTCGGCGCCGATGACGGCCGGACGCTCATCGCCTGCGCTGCGCCCGACTTCCACGAGCACGCGCGCAAGGCGGCACGCGAGGCGGTGCTGCTGACCACGACCGTCGACGTCCCCCACTCCGGCCTGCCTTAAGTCACCGCAGAGAGCAAGAGGTCGAACGCGGCGGGCCGGCGCTGGTCGTTCGCCCTGACAAGGAGGGCCATTGGGCATTTCCCTAACGGCCCCGCGGAGCGATGTTGACCGTCCCGCCCGGATCGTGGAAGCGTCTCGAGCGAACGCTCGGTCGGTCGCTGCCGCAACGGCTCCGATCCGGCCGGACAGAATCGATCCCGGCAGCCGCCATGCCGGGGAAGGAGAACAGCCATGCCGTCCGTCCTGATCGCCGGCGCCAGTGGGCTCGTCGGCAACGCGACGCTGGAGAGGCTGCTCGCACGCAACGGGTGGACCGACATCGTCGCCCTATCGCGTCGCAAGCCGGAGATCGACAGCACGCGCCCCTTCACCCATCTCGGAGTCGACCTGCGTGACCGTGACGCCACGCGGGAGGCGCTGCGCGGGGTCGGCGATGTGACCCATCTGGTCTACGCGGCTCTCTACGAAAAGCCCGGCCTCGTCCCGGGCTGGCTCGAGCGCGACCAGATGGAAACGAACCTTCAGATGCTCCAGAACTGCCTCGAGCCGTTGCTCGGGCTGAAGTCGCTGCGTCACGTGACCCTCTTGCAGGGCACGAAGGCGTACGGGATCCACGTCCATCCGATGCCGATCCCGGCGCGCGAGCGCGCGCCCCGTGACGATCACGAGAACTTCTACTGGCTGCAGGAGGACTACCTCAAGGAGAAGGCTCGCGAGCACGGCCTCAGGTGGACCATCCTGCGCCCGCAGCTGATCGTCGGACGGCCGTGGGGCGTGGCGATGAACCTGGTCCCGATCATCGGCGTCTACGCCGCGATCTGCCGAGAGGAGGGCCTGCCCTTCAGCTTCCCCGGCGGGATCCCGTACGTGTGGGAGGCGGTGGACGCGCGGCTCGTGGCCGAGGTGATCGAGTGGGCCGGCACGTCGCCGTTCGCCGTCAACGAGCACTTCAACGTGACGAACGGCGATGTGTTCGAGTGGCGCAACCTGTGGCCGGGAATGGCAGCAGTCCTCGGGGTCGAGCCAGGCCCGGATGACCCGAAGTCGATGGCCG
>Ga0209577_10003632_pt1 | contig 14539 bp, 11 predicted proteins | sample GraSoiAngelo_109_FD_185874 | JGI IMG/M metagenome (GOLD analysis project Ga0209577, IMG submission 185874) | Grasslands soil microbial communities from the Angelo Coastal Reserve, California, USA - 14_0903_12_20cm (SPAdes) (version 2) | ecosystem: Environmental > Terrestrial > Soil > Grasslands...
AGCTGGAGGGTGTCCGCCAGGTCTACGACCAGCTGATCCGCGAGCACGTTCACGAGCGCTGGTAGGGGCCGCGGCCAACGGCCCCCGCGGCCAACGGATACGCGGGCATCAGGCCCGCGTATCCGCGGTCGTTCCGTGTGGCCGCGAGCCGGATCTCAGGAGAAGTGGACCCGGTGCCTCAACCCGCGCCCCTCGTCCGTGAACTTGTACGACGTGGTCGACGTGAACGTCGCCCCCGGGTTCAGCACCACTCCGGGCCAGCCGGTCTCGCCGATGTGGTGGGGCGAATCGGGATAGTGCTGAGTCTCGAGCGTGAACCCGTTGGTCTGCCGGTAGGCCTTCCCGCCCGTCCCGATCAGATCGCCGACGAGGAAGTTGCCGGAGTAGAACTGCACCCCGGGCTGGTCGGTGGACGTCCACAGAGTGATGCCGTTCGCAGGGTCCTGGGCCACCGAGACGAGCCGGTAGCCGGGATAGCCGTTCAGCACCCAGTTGTGGTCGTACCCGTGGGTTATCTGGAGCTGCGTGAGCTGGCCGGACGTTCCGTCCGGCAGATCGGTCGCCCGCAGGTTCCTGCCGATCGGAGTCATCTGCCGGAAGTCGAACGGCGTACCCGCCACGCGCACGAAGTACGGAGACTCCGGGATCAAGTCCGCATTGACCGGCGTGTACTTGTTCGCGTCGATCGCGAGCAGCTGGTTCTCGACGCTGCCCGACGCCTCGCCAGCGAGGTTGAAGTAGGTGTGGTTCGTGAGGTTGATCACCGTAGGATCGGTGGTCGAGGTGTTCTTCGCGTCATAGCCAACCGTCAGCTGACCGGCTCTTGTGAGGGAGTAGGTGACGGTTGCGCTGATCGTGGCGGGGAACCCCGTGCAGCCAGGGCTCAGGCTTGGGAGGCAGCCTTCTCCCGCCGGGAAGTCATGCGTCAGCGTCAGCGTCGCGGCATCCGCCGACGACGAGGGGCTGGCCTTCCACACGACGGTGTTCCAGCCTAGATAGCCGCCGTGCAGCGTGTTCTTCCCGTTGTTGGCATCGAGCGTGTAGGGGTTGCCATTCAGGGTGAACGAGTGGTCCGCGATCCGGTTGGCGTAACGGCCGATGATCGCGCCGAAGAAGGTATCCCCGGAACCGCCCGACTCTGGCCACGGCGACTGCGTGGCGCCCTGGGTGAAGTCGGCGACGTAGTCACTCAGCCTCGGGAACCCGAGCGCGACGTTTACGAGCCGGCCCCGGCGGTCCGGGACCCAGATCGACTGCACGACCCCCCCATAGTTGGTAATCGCGACCTTCATCGCGCCGTTTTTCAGCGTGTACAAGGCAACGTCCGTGCCGCCCACCTTTCCCCACGAGGAACGCATGATGCTGGGCGCGCCGCCACGATGGTGGTTGACCCCGCCGTGACCCGGGTGCTTGGGATGCCTGCCGGTCACGCTCCCGCCGGTGTGGCGGTGCCGGTGGTTGGCGGCCGAGGCGCTCGCGACGCCGCCGATCGACAGCATGAGCGCGCTCACAATGAGCACGCTCGCCGCCCGTAGCGCGAGGCCGTTCTTCGGCCTGCGGACAGGGAACTGCATGTTCGAACCTCCCTCTTGCGCCTGCTTGCCGGCCCCACACAAGCAGCTATTTGGGGTACAGGCGGACGTTTACCCGGACCGCGTTAGCGCTAACAAAAGATCTTCTCGATCAGCCGATACGAGGTCGATCAGCCGATGGCTTCCTCGATTGCCGGCTCCAGCGCCTGCTGGCCCTCGAGGAAGTCGACGGTCGTAAAGCGGGCCCGCAGGCGGTTGGAGTAGCGGAACGTCGCCCGGAGCGTGCGTTCATCGATGTCGAGGTAGCCGGGTTCGTCAGGGATTCCAGCGACCGTCAGCGCGTGCTCTACGTCCCCGAACAGCTCGAGCGACGGCGCGATCCGCGATCGGACCTCGTCCCACTCGGCCCGGGTCTTGGGCCACCGGCCGAGCGCCGAGACGAACCGCCGCTTGTCCTCCACGGCAGCGAAGATCTCGGGCGTCGGCTCACCGAGCCATTCCCGCGCCTCGCCGCCCAGCAGCTCTGGGACGACCGGACGCTCGAGCGACCGCACCCCGCCGGCGAACGCGAAGCGCTGCAGCCGCATCGCGAAGCGCGTGGCGTAGCCGACCTGGAGCCCGTGTGGAGCGTGCCGCCTGGCGCCCCGCGCCGCCAGCAGGTCCCAGAAATGCGAGGCATGGTGCTCGCACCCGCTCGCCGGCCGCGAGTTCCCCACGATCGCCATCGCGATCCCCGACTCGATCAGCCCTTGCAGGAGCCCGCTCACCGCCGCCGTCGCTCCGGTTAACACGGGCTCCACGTTGGCGGTGGCGAACGCAAGCGCGTCGAGCATGCGCGCGGAAGCCGGCTCGGACCAGGGCTCCCCGTACAGCAGGTGCGCCGCCAGCCAGTCAACGCGCGCGGTCGCCTTCCCGAGCAGGTCTCCGATGCCCGACGCGGTCAGCTCCGCCGGGGCGGCAGCCGCCACTTGTGGGTCGGCGAAGATCGCCCGCGGCGCCCGCGCGGGGAGTGTCACCTTCACCCCGCCCAGCTCGAGCGGCGCGACGCTCGAGGCGTAGCCGTCCATCGAGGCCGCGGTTGGGACGCTGATGAAGTCGCGGTCGCGCAGATGAGCCGCGTAACGGACCACGTCGGTGATGACTCCGGAGCCGACTGCCACCGGCAGGCGGCCGTCGCCCAGTCGGGCACGCACCCGCCTAACCGCGTCCCGAGTCGCCGTCAGACCGGACCGCTGCTCGAATACGAGGGGCGCCGTGTCGACGCTCAATGCCCGCAGCTCCTCGAGGACGCGGTCCCCCGCCGCGTCCCGCGTATTGGCGTCCATCACCACCAGCGCCGGACCCTCGACACGAGCGGCCAGCCGCTCGATCGCGTCCTCCCCGATGACTACCTCGATCTCGGGTTGGCTCACGCCTGCCCGTAGTAGGCGTGCGGCCCGTGCTTGCGCTCGAAGTGCTTGTCGCGGACCGCGTCGGCCAGGGGCGTGGCGGCGGGGTCGAGCTGCAGCGTCAGCAGCGCCATCCGAGCGACGGCCTCGAGCGTGACGGCCGTCTCGACCGCGCCGGCGGGGGTCTCACCCCAGCAGAACGGGGCGTGACCGCGCGCGAGCACCGAGGGCACCTTGAGGGCCCCGCGCTCGCCCACCGCATCGATGAGCGCCGCGCCGGTCGCCGCCTCGTAGCCCGCGTCCACCTCCTCCGCCCTCAGCGGCCGCGTGACCGGCACCGGGTAAGCGGACAGATCCGCGTGCGTCGTTCCCAGCACCGGGATCTCGCGCGCAGCCTGCGCCCAGGCGGTCGCCCAGCTCGAGTGGGTGTGGACGATCCCGCCGATCTCCTCGAACGCTCGGTACAGCACCAGATGAGTCGGCGTGTCGGTCGACGGTCGCCGCTCGCCGGACACGACACTTCCCTCGAGGTCGACGACGACCACGTCGGCGGGCGTCATGTCCTCGTAAGAGACGCCGCTCGCCTTGATCGCCACCAGCCCCTCGGCGCGGTCGATCCCGCTGGCGTTGCCCCACGTGAGCGTCACCAGGCCGTGCTCCGGCAGAGCACGGTTGGCGGCCAGCACCGCTTCGATCAATCGCTCGACCACAGCGGACTAGATCTCCTCGTATTCGAGCTCGAGCAGCTCCGCGAGTCGCTGCCACCGTTCGGCGTGCTCGCCCAGGTTGGTGACGAAGTGATGCGGCGCACCCAGCCGTAGCCACTCGTCCATGAACGCCTCCATCCCGGCCTCCGGACGGAAGTGGAAGTAGTGCATCTCGACGTTTGGGAGCTCCGGGGTGTCGAGCACCTCCCCGTGGCCCACCACCAGCCTGTAGTACTCGCCGTCGATCGGCACGAGCGCGGCGGTGGTCGCCGGCCCCGGCTCGGCGGAGAAAACCGGCGTGGGCGGGTTTCCCAGCCTCCCGATCCCCAGCTCGCGATCGATCAGCCGCACCGGACGATCCTTCCGCGCGATGCGCCAGTTGCCCTCGCCCATGTGGCTGATCAGCACCGAGTCGAGCTCCCAGTCCATCGCGTACATCTCGCTGAAGTGTGCGTCCCCGATCATGACCTGGGCGGCGCACATCAGAACGGCCGTGTTGGTGTCCCCTTCGGCTGCGTAGCCGTAGCCGTCGGCCATCAGGTCGGAGGCCGCCAGCAGCGGCAACTGTTCGAAGCGGCCGTCGCCTCCGATCGAGTCGAAGTGGAACGAGAACCCTCGGTAGCCGCCTTCTGAGAGCATCGCGCGGAGTGCGAGCTCCATTCGCGCGGCGTACGCGTGGCGCTCGCGGGGGAGGTCCGCCGCCACCTCGAACGTCTCCCGGTGGCTGGCCAGCAGCGCTTCCACATCGGCGTCGGGCACCGCGTCGATCCGGCGCACCAGTCCACCGAGATCCTCGGCGAGCACGGTGGGGCCGATTCGCCGCAGCATCGCGGGCGGGTCGTAGCGGATGTCCCCCATCCCGTTCATCGGATAGCCCAGCAGGGCGATCCTCGAGCTCCGCAGCGTCGTGATCGCCTGGGCGGCCCTGGCCCAGTCCTCGAAGCTGCTCTCGAACTCCCCCGAGCGCCAGTCACCCGTGATCACCGAGAACGGGACGCCGGCACGCACAAGCGCGTTCGCCTGATCCTGCGCGCCATGGATGCCCTGGTTGTAGGTCAAATCGGCCATGTCCCACGCCGGGGTGATCGAACGCTCGGGCTGGACGTTGGCCAGCAGCAGCGGCACCGGCGTGTCCATCAGGGCACGGACCGTGCGCAACGCCGGCCCGTACGTGAGCATCACGATCGCGATCCCGTCGACCCCGCCGGCCACGAACTGCTCGGCCACGGCGTGGACGTCCTCCCGGTTGCGAGCGGGGCGGCTGAATTCGACCTCGGCGACGGATGACAGCCGCTCGGCGACCTGCCTCGCGTACGCGGCCTGGTGCTCGGTGATCCCGGGGAGCATCTCGTCATAGAGCTCCTGCATGATTCCGAGCAGTCCGATCCGCGGCCTGGAGTTCACGCCTGCCTCCTCTCGTTTCGGATGCGCTTGAGGCCGTGGAGCAGGTCGACCTGCGAGCGTCCCAGCAGGTCGTACAGGCCCCGGTAGATCTCGTACACCTGCTCGTACGTCGCCTTGGCATCCGGATCCGGGTGGTAGCTGTGAGCCACGGCCGGCCTGGTAGCGGCGATGGCGGCGCCGATGCCCTCGAACGCGCCTGCGGCAACCGCTCCGAACAGCGCCGCGCCACGCGCCGGAATCTCGCCCGAGGCGGGCACGTGCACAGGCAGCCCGGTCGTGTCTGCGAACAGCTGCATCAGCAGCGGGCTGCGCTCGGCGATACCGCCGCAGGCGACGATCTGGTCGATCCCGAGCCCGTGCTCGACGAAGTTGTCGACGATCCGCCGGTTTCCGAACGCGATCGACTCGAGCAGGGCGCGATACAGCTGGGGGCGTTCGGTCTGCAGCGTCAGCCCCACCACCACGCCGCTCAGTCCGGCGTCGGCGAGGATCGAGCGGTTGCCGTTCCACCAGTCGAGCGCCAGCAATCCGGTCTCCCCCGGGCCCGGCCTCTCGGCCGACCGCTCGAGACCCGCGAACCCTCCGTCCGGGGATCCTGCCGTCTCCACGAACCACGCGAGCATGTCACCCACCGCCACCTGGCCGGCCTCGTAGCCGTATAGGCCGGGCAGGATCCCGTCCTTCACCACCCCGGTGATCCCGGGCAAGCGGACCTCGTCGGGGTGAACCACCATGTCGCAGATCGACGTGCCCACCACCGTTACGTAGGTCCCGGGTTGCTCGACCCCACAGCCGGGAAACGAGACGAACGAGTCGACGTTGCCGACGGCGACCGACACCGTCTCCGGAAGCCCGAGCTGCTGCGCGACCTCGGGCCGAAGCGTGCCCGCGAGCGTGCCCAAAGGATCGAACGAGCCTCCCAGCTTCTCCGCCGGGGTATCGAAGCCGGGGTAGGCCGCCTGGAAGTACGCGAGCGGCGGCAGGCCCTCGTCCACGGACCACATCGCCTTGTAGCCCGCGGTGCAGCTCTGGCGGCGCTCCAGCCCGGTCAGGTACCAGACGATCCAGTCGGTCGCCTCGATGAAGCCGTAGGCCTCCTCGTATACCTCGCGGTCCTCGAGCCACAGCTCGATCAGCTTGGGGAAGTACCACTCGGAGGAGATCCGGCCTCCGTAGCGCCCCAGGAACTCCTCGCCCCGTTCGAGCGCCACCTCGGTGAGGCGGTCCGCGACCGGCTGGGCGGCGTGGTGCTTCCACAGCTTCGGCCAGGCGTGCTGGCGAGCGCGCCAGTGCTCGAACTTGCACAAGGGCGTTCCGGCGCTGTCCACCGGAAGCACGGTGCACGAGGTGACGTCGACCCCCAGCCCCACGACCTCGGCCGGATCGACACCCGCTTCGCCGAGCACCGCCGGAATTCCCGTCTCGAGCACCAGCACCCAGTCGTCGGGATCCTGCAACGCCCAGTCGGGAGGGAGCCGTTCGCCGCCGGGCGGCAGCTCCTGGTCGATCACCCCGTGGGGATACGCCACCGCCGTGGAGGCGCGCTCCTCGCCGCCGTCCAGATCGAGTAGCACCACCCGACCGGACTCGGTGCCAAAGTCCACGCCTACCGAGTGGCTCATCTCCAGGCCGCCCCGGCCGCGGCGCTCATCCCTGGCGTTCTTGCTCGGCCTCCGCCAGGGCTTGCGCCGCCTTCTCCTCATCTGCGCGCTCCGCGAGCCTCGCGCGGCGGTACTCATCCACCACGATCTCCGTCAGCTCCTCGACCGAGGTGTCGCTGGTCGGCTTGTCGAGCGAGATCACCCCGTCCTGGATCAGGCTGACCCGGTCGCACGCCTGGAAGACGTGGACGTAGTTGTGGAGGATCATCACGATCGAGACGTCTCCCTGCTCCTTCAGCCGCGCGATCAGGTCGAGGATCAGCGCGCCCTCCTTGGCTCCCATCGCCGCCAGCGGCTCGTCGAGCAGCATGATGTCCGCATTGCTCGACATCGCGCGCGCCACCGCGATCGCCTGCCGCTGGCCACCGGACAGGCGCGCTACGGGTGCGCGGATCTCGGGGATGGATATCCCGATCTCGTCGAGCGCCTTGCGTGCGTCGCGGCGCATCATCCTGTTGTTCAGGAACGGGATCGGCCTGAACACAGGCTCGCGGCGCAGGAACAGGTTGTGGTAGACGGACAGCTCGTCGATCAGGGCCAGATCCTGGTAGACGGTGTCGATCCCGTGGGCGCGGGCATCGAGCACGCTCTTGGGCGTGTAGGGCTCGCCCTTCAGCCACATCGTCCCCGAGTCCGGCTTGTGGAACCCGGACAGGATCTTGACCAGGGTGGACTTGCCGGCGCCGTTGTCGCCGAGAAGCGCCAGCACCTCTCCCTTGCGGAGGTGCAGGTTGACGTCGCGCAGCGCGGTGATGGGACCGAAGCGCTTGGCGATGTGCTCGACGCGGAGCACGTCGTCGGGCGCCGTGACCGGCCCGACGATCTTCTCGCCCGCGAACGCCGGCTCAGGCACGTCCCGATCCCGTCCTCACCCGTCTCACGAGCGTGTTGAGCGTCATCGCGATGATGATCGCGATCCCCAGGTACAGGTCCAGGTAATTGGCACTGACACCCTTGATCGTCAATCCCTCGGTGAGGATGCCGAGGAACAGGGCGCCGATCAGCGCTCCGACGACGGTTCCATCGCCGCCGGTCATCAGCGTCCCGCCGATGATCACCGCCGCGACCACCTGCAGCAGGAGGGTGTTGGATCCCGACGGATCCGGCGTCGCGCTGGTGACGCGGACCACCTCGAGGATTCCGGCGAAGCCCGCCAGCCCGGCGGCGAGGACGAAGTTGCGGACGATGATCATCCGGGTCCGGATCCCCGCCTCGGCGGCCCCGAGACGGTTCCCGCCGGTGGACACCGTGTACAGCCCCCAACGGGTGAACGTCAGGAGCAACTGCAAGATGATCACGATCCCGATCGCCCAGAACAGCTCCGAGTACGTTCCCCCTCCGAAGATCTGCCCGAACGAGGTGACCTTGCCGATCCCCGTCCCCGGGACCTGGATCGGGGTCGAATGCGAGATCACGAGCGATAACCCGTCGAGCGTGAACAACATCCCCAGGGTCGCGACGAACGACGCGATCCCCACATAGGCGACGAAGATGCCGTTGATCGCCCCGAGCCCCATCGCGACCAGCAGCGCCAAGATGATGCTCAGGTACAGCGGGATCCCGGCGTGGTGGAACAGGTGCCAGATGAACGGCGTGAACAGGTACACGGCGCCCACCGAGAGGTCGATCTCGCCGAGGATCATCACGAACACCTCGCCGGCGGCGATGATCGCCAGCGGCGCGAAGTACGGCAGCAGCGACTTGAAGCTGTCGCCCTTGACGAAGTTGCTGGTGGTGATCGCGAAGTAGCCGAACGTCACCAGCGTGACGACGATGATGCTGCCCTCGCGCAGCGTCAGGAAGCGCCGCAGCAGGCCCATCGCGGCACCACCGCGGGCCCGGCGCTCGGCCGGGCCCTCGGGGGCTGGTGCCGCGGCCTGGGTATCCGATGCGACGGCCATCGCTAGCGGTGGCCTGGAGACCTCATGCCGCGATCCTACACCTACGACTTCTGTACGCCGACGCTCGTGCCGGTGCCCTCATAACGGCTCTTGGTGCTGTTGTAGGTCCCGACCGTCGTCTGGTCGAGGAACTTCAGACCCGTGTTCACATCGGCGGTACCCGTCAGCTTCTGGGTGACGTTGTACAGGTACAGCTCGAGGATCGGGAAGAACCCCTGGAGGTACGGCTGCTGGTCGATCGTGAATTGGATCTGTCCCGCCGCGAGCAGCTGCTGGGTGATCGGGGTGAGGTCGTAGCCGCCGCCCTTGACCTTGCCCTTCAGGGTGTGCTTCTGGATCGTCTGCGCGACGCCCTGCGTGCTTCCCGCGTCGACCGCGAACATGCCCTTCGTGTTCGGATGGCCGCTGGCATATGAATCGATCACGGACAGCTCGTTCGGGATCGCTGCGCCGGTGGCGACCACGTGCGGCTTGATCGCCGGGGTCGACTTGAGCGCGTTCAGCGCGCCGTCGATTCGCGGCTGGATGTTGAGCGCTCCTGGGGTGGCGATGAACAGCGCCACGTCGCCGGACGGCACGAGCGACTGGATGTGCTTGCCCATCTCCTGCCCGGACACGTACAGGTCCTGGCCGATATATGCCAGCCGCGCGTTGCCGGCCGCGTCGGCGTTGTACGCGACGACCGGGATCCCGGCCTTCAGCGCAGAGTTCGTCGGACCGTTGAACGCGTGCAGATCGATCAGCGACACGCCGATCCCGTTGACCCCCGCGCTGATCGCGCTGTTCATCGCGTTGACCATCTCGGACACGTTGCTCGTCTGCGACCCCGTCCACTGATACGAGCATCCGAGCAGCTTGCAGGCATCGGACGCGCCGCTCTGCGTCGGCGTGAAGAACGTGTTCGTGGTGACGTGGTTGACCAGCGAGAACTTGTAGGCCTGGCTCGATCCGAAGATGCTGGAGGCGGCGCTGCCGCCCGCGGCGCTCGAGCTCGACGAGCTCGACCCGCATGCCTCGAGCACCATCGCGGCGAGGCCCGCAGCTCCCCCGGTCAATGCGGTGCGACGCGTGAGCTGGCGCCAGCGCTTGTACGGAGTCTCATCCTCCTTACGCTCGTCCCATTCCAGACGCTCGACTGTGTCGCCCATCAGATCGTCGGGATCCCTCATCCTCTCTCCTTCCCTCGTCAGTCGCAGGATCGGACGTAGTTGCCGACTGTCAACGCTCTCAGAGCGCGGTGCGAATGTCTACTTGACTTAACCCCACAAAAACGCTGGCCCTGGGTGATCCAAGCCCGAGCATGTTAGCGATCACATAAACCGCGGTCAAATCCCGCCTCACGCCGCCAGGCCCGCCGGCAGCGCCGATCACTCAGGAAACCGCCGGGACTCCGGTGCTGGCGCGCACGATCAGCTCCGGGCCGACGGGCGCGACCCCAGGCTCCTCGCCCCCGTCGATCATCCGCAGCAGGAGCCGTAGGCTGCGGCGGCCGAGCTCGTCGAAGTCCTGGCGGATGGTTGTCAGCGGCGGCAGGAAGTACGCCGCCTCCGGAATGTCGTCAAACCCGACGATGCTGACATCCCGGGGCACTGAGCGGCCGGCCTCGTGCATCGCGCGCAGCACTCCGAGCGCCATCTGGTCGTTGGCGACGAAGATCGCGGTGACCGAGCGGTCGGCGGCAAGGCGACGGCCCAGGTCGTAGCCCGAGCGGGCGCTCCAATCTCCGTTCAAAGCCGGCGGCGCTTGCGCTCCAGCCGCGCCGAGCGTCTCCCGCCAGCCTTCCAGGCGCCGCTCGGCTTCGAGGAAATCGGCCGGCCCGGCGATGTGCCAGACGGTCGTGTGGCCCAGATCGAGCAGATGGCGCGTGGCGCTGCGGGCGCCTGAGAATTGATCCACCTCGACGACCGGGATGTCGGCGGCCGGCCCTCCCTCGACTGCGACCAGTGGAATCTCGTCAGGTGCGTGCAACAGCGCGTCGGCCGCGACCTTGAGTGGGGCGATCGCGAGGATTCCATCCACCCGCTGGATGCGCAGGCGCTCGACCGCATCGATCAGGGAGCCCCGGTCCAGCGCCTGCATGCTCGCGACGACGATGAAGTAGCCGGCCTCGTGGGCGGCGCGCTCCACTCCCAGCAGGGTCGACGCCGGGCCGTACAGGGTCGTATCGAAGCTGACCACGCCGAGCGTGTGCGAGCGGCCCGTGGCCAGCGCGCGGGCGGTCAGGTTCGGGCGGTAGCCGAGCTCGTTCATCGCCGCCAGCACTCGCCGGCGGGTCTCGGGGCGCACATGCGGATTGCCGTTGAGCACCCGGCTCACGGTCTGATGCGAGACCCCCGCGAGTCGACCCACGTCCGACATCGCCGGCGCACGCCTACGCGACGCTGTTCTCCGACCCTCAGATGCAGAGCCGCTCACCGCCACCGCCCTCGAACGGGTATGTTAGCGCTCACGGGCCGGAGCGAGGACAGCAGATGAACGTCGAGGGCGCCGTCCAGGCGCGCGCGATCGCGAGCACCGAGCCCGAGCGATGAGCGACGCCTCGCCGGCGGTCTTCGGCGTCGATGTCGGCACGTCCGGCGTCAAGGCGCTGGCGATCGACAGAACAGGTGCGGTCCTCGCGCGCGCCGACGCCCCCTATCCCCTGTCCACCCCCCGCCCCGGCTTTGCCGAGCAGGATCCCGCGGATTGGTGGCGGGCGACCGAGGCCGCGGTGTCGGAGCTGCGCCGCACCGCCGGCACCCCGGCCGGGATCGGCCTCTCGGGACAGATGCACGGACTCGTGGCGCTCGACTCAAGCGACCGCGTGCTGCGTCCGGCGATCCTCTGGAACGACCAGCGCACGGTCGCGGAGTGCCAGGAGATCGAGGCCACGATCGGCCTCGACCGGCTCATCGCGCTCACGGGGAACCGCGCGCTGACCGGCTTCACGGCGCCGAAGCTGCTGTGGCTGCGCCGCCACGAGCCGGAGGTGCACGGCCGGATCGCGCGCATCCTGTTGCCGAAGGATTACGTCCGCCTGAGGCTCTCAGGCGAGCACGCCACGGACGTCTCGGATGCGTCGGGAACGCTGCTCCTCGACGTCGCTACCAGGCGCTGGAGCGACGAGGTGCTGAGCGCGCTGGAGCTCGACCCCGGCTGGCTTCCGGAGGTGCTCGAGAGCCCGGCCGTGTCCGGCGTGACAAGCGAGGAGATCCCGGTCGCCGCCGGCGGCGGCGACCAGGCCGCGGGGGCGCTCGGGGTCGGTGTGGACCGTCCCGGGCCGCTGTCGGTCGTGCTCGGCACCTCCGGCGTCGTGTTCGCGGCCCTGGACCGGTTCGCGGCCGATCCCCGGGCTCGCTTGCACACGTTCTGTCATGCCGTCCCCGGCAGATGGCATTCGATGGGCGTGGTGCTGTCCGCAGCCGGCTCGCTGCGATGGCTCCGGGACACGGCCGCCCCCGGGATCCCGTACGACGAGCTCGCCGCAGACGCCGCCCGATGGCCCGCCGGGACCGAGGGACTCACCTTCCTTCCCTATCTCGCCGGGGAGCGCACGCCCCATGCCGACCCGGCGGCGCGTGGCGCATTCGTGGGATTGAGCGTCCGGCACGATCGGGGAGCCCTGGTCCGGGCAGTGCTCGAGGGGGTCGCGTTCGCGCTGCGCGACTCGCTCGACCTGATCGCCGAACTGCCGGCCAGGATCGAGCTCGGTCGAGTCTCCGGCGGGGGCGCCCGCAGCGATCTGTGGCTCCAGATCGTCGCCTCCGTGCTCGAGATCCCGCTGGAGCGAGTCGGCGTGGACGAGGGCGCCGCGTTCGGGGCCGCACTGCTCGGTGGCGTGGCCGCATCGGTCTGGCCCGACGTGCGCACCGCGGTGGCCGCCACCATCGAGCCCGGGGAGCGGATCCACCCGGTACCCGAGTGGGTCGAGGCCTACCGGGGGCGCCGCGAGCGGTTCCGCGCCCTCTACCCGGCGCTGCGGGCGATATGAGATCGTGGACCGGATGAGCGATTCCCAGCCCTCCCCCGACGAGCTGACACCCCGGCCCGAGCATCGCTTCAGCTTCGGGCTGTGGACCGTCGGCAATCCGGGCCGGGATCCCTTCGGAGAGCCGACGCGGGCTCGCCTGGATCCGGTCCTCTCGATCGAGCGCCTGGCCGAGCTCGGCGCCTACGGCGTGAGCCTCCACGACAACGACCTCGTCCCATACGGCGCCACGGCGGCCGAGCGCGACCGGATCGTGGCTCGCTTCTCCGAGGCGCTCGAGCGCACGGGCATGCGCGTGACCATGGCCACCACGAATCTGTTCACACACCCGGCGTTCAAGGACGGCGCGTTCACCTCCAACGACCGCGAGGTGCGCCGCGCGGCGATCGCCAAGGCGATCCGGGGGATCGATCTCGGCGCCGAGCTCGGCGCTTCGGTGTACGTGTTCTGGGGAGGCCGAGAGGGGTCCGAGAGCGCCGCCGCCAAACCCGCGGTCGACGCGCTCGAGCGCTACCGGGAGGCGATCAACTTCCTGTGCGGCTACGTCCGCGACCAGGGATACGGGATGCGGTTCGCGGTCGAGCCCAAGCCCAATGAGCCGCGTGGGGACATCTTCCTGCCCACGGTCGGGCATGCGCTTCATTTCGTCAGCACGCTCGACGATCCGGAGATGGTGGGCGTGAATCCCGAGGTGGCGCACGAGACGATGGCGGGGCTCAGCTTCGTGCATGCCGTCTCGCAGGCGCTGTGGGCAGGCAAGCTCTTCCATATCGACCTCAACAGCCAGCGGATCGGCCGCTACGACCAGGACTTCCGGTTCGGCGCCGAGGACCTGAAGGAGGCGTTCCTGCTCGTGCACCTGCTCGAGACCTCCGGCTACGACGGGGTGCGTCACTTCGACGCCCACGCGTACCGCAGCGAGGACGCCGACGGCGTGTGGGAGTTCGCGTCCGGCTGCATGCGCACCTACCTGGCGCTCGCCGCCAAGTCCCAGCGCTTTCTGGCCTCCGAGAAGATCCGCGCGGCGCGCGCAGCGGCCCGTGTCGACGAGCTGGCCGAGCCGAGCGTGGGCTCGTACTCGCCCGACGCCGCCGCGGAGCTCCTGGCCGAGGACCACGACCTCGAGCGCCTGGCGGCGCACGGCTACGCCAACGAACGTCTCGACCAGCTCGTCGTCGAGCTGCTGCTCGGCACGGGCCGTGACCCCGGCTGAGGTGCGCGCGACTGTTCCCGTGAAGTGGGGGGTCATCTCGACCGCCCGGATCAACCGGCTGTTCCTGTCCGGTGTCAGATCTTCGGAGGCGGTCGAGGTGGTCGCCGTCGCGAGCAGGGACCGCGACCGCGGGGCCCGGTTCGCCGCCGAGCACGAGATCGGACGCGTGCACGCGAGCTACGAGGAGCTGCTCGCCGACCCGGACGTCGAGGCCGTGTACAACCCGCTGCCCAACTCCCTGCACATCGAGTGGACGCTGCGCGCGCTCCAGGCCGGCAAGCACGTGCTGTGCGAGAAGCCCCTGAGCCGTCACGCCCACGAGGTCGAGCGAGCGTTCGAGGTGGCCGAGCGCGAGGGGCGCCTGCTGATGGAGGCGTTCATGTACCGCCACAATCCCCAGACCCGGCGGCTGACGGAGCTCGTGCGCGAGGGGGCCGTCGGACGGCTGCGCCTGATCCGCGCCGCCTTCAGCTTCCCCGCGCCAGAGGGGGACGTCCGGCTATCGCGCCGGCTCGACGGCGGGGCGCTGATGGACGTCGGCTGCTACTGCGTCAGCGGCGCGCGCCTGCTTGCCGGAGAGCCCGAGCGAGTGAGCGCCGAGCAGGTGACCGGGGGCGATGGCGTCGACGTTTCCATCGCCGCCACGATGCGCTTCGGCGAAGATGTGCTGGCCCACTTCGACGCTGGGCTGGCGCTGGCGGCGCGGGACGAGCTCGAGGTCGTGGGCGAGCGGGGAGCGCTGTTCCTGGACGATCCGTGGCACTGC
>Ga0209577_10003633_pt1 | contig 14539 bp, 11 predicted proteins | sample GraSoiAngelo_109_FD_185874 | JGI IMG/M metagenome (GOLD analysis project Ga0209577, IMG submission 185874) | Grasslands soil microbial communities from the Angelo Coastal Reserve, California, USA - 14_0903_12_20cm (SPAdes) (version 2) | ecosystem: Environmental > Terrestrial > Soil > Grasslands...
GTGCCCGCCTCTTTTGGACACGCCAGTTTTTGGTAGAAGTGGCCTGACCGCAGAGCGCGATTGCCAGTTTGCGTTGTTGTTCGCCGTTCGGCGGGGCAAAAACGTTGCCGATTTCAAAAAGCGCGATCCGCTCTGCGCCAGCCCGGATGTTTCGCTCGACAGCGGCAAGCAAACCCGGAATCAGAGTCGTTCGCAACGCGACATGATCTTCACTTAGGGGATTACGCAGTTCGATTGCGCCGTTGGCCCTGGCGACTTCCGAACGCGCAATCAAGGATGAGGTACGCGCTTCCGACAAACCGAGGGCGACCAAATCGCGCCGCAACTTCGCCTCGAAATCGTAATTGCGGTCTGCTGCGCTTAGCGGGGTAAAGCGGCTACGGTCTTCGCTCGGAATCTTTTCAATACCATGCGCGCGAATGATTTCTTCGATCAAATCGACTTCGCGCTGCAGATCGCAACGGTAGCTTGGAATCTTCCAATGTGATTCCAGACGGTTCGCTGAATCGTTCCTGACTAGTCCAAATCTTGTTAGAATCTCATCCGCCGTTGCCGGCTCTATATGGATGCCCAGCAGCTCATCGGCGCGCTCGTAGCGTATTGAGACATCCGACGGGTTCGGTGGAAGTTTGCCAGCGACGGCAATTGTGCGCGCTGCGGTCGCGCCGGCGACTTCGCAAATTAGTTCCGTCGCACGTTGTGATGCTGCCAGAATCATTTGCGGGTCAACGCCGCGCTCAAAACGGTAACTGGCATCACTCGGCAAATTCAAGTCGCGCGCAGTTCGTCGGATACTCGCCGGCAAAAAATATGCGCTTTCCAGCAGCACGTCTTTTGTGGAGTCGGTCACTCCCGTTTCCTCGCCTCCCATTACTCCCGCGATTCCAACGGCGCGTTGATCGTCGGCGACGACAAGATTGTGGGGGGTCAACGCGTACGTTTTCCCATCAAGGGCGAGAAACTTTTCGCCTTCGCCCGCTGATCGCACGTTGATGTGGCCGTCGAGTTTGTCCGCATCAAAAGCGTGAGTGGGCTGGCCCAGCTCAAGCATCACGAAATTCGAGACATCGACGATGTTATTGATGGAACGAATACCGACGCTTTCGATTTTCGCGCGCAACCAATCGGGGCTTGGCCCGACCTTCACGTTTTCAATTCGGCGCGCGGAATAAAATGGACATTCGTGCAACGCCGAAATGGTGAGCGCTGTAGCGCCCGTCATCACCGGCGGCAGCTTGTCTGATTTTGCCGCCGAGACGGCGGCCCCTACAAGTTTTTTGCTCGTTAGCGCGGCAATCTCGCGCGCCAAACCGAAATGACTCAACAAATCACCGCGATTCGGCGTGATTTCGACATCGAACACGGTGTCGGGTGGGAACAAATCACGAATTGGCGCGCCAATCTTTGCCTCAGGCGACAGAATAAGAAGACCGGCTGCGTCCTCGGCAATGCCAAGTTCCTTGGGGCTACAAAGCATTCCTTCGCTTTCGACTCCGCGCAGTTTGCTCGCGCGAATCTTGAGGCCGCCAATCAGCTCTGCGCCGGGTAACGCCAGCGGCACCTTGTCGCCCACTTTGTAATTTTTGGCGCCGCAAACAATCTGGCGTTTCGTTCCGCTTCCGTCGTCGACGATGCAAACGCCGAGCCGATCTGCATTCGGATGCGGCTTGGATTCGTTGATCTGCGCAATGACGACATGATCGAAATTACCGCCGCGTTTTTCGATGGCCTCGATTTCAATGCCCGACATGGTGAGCAGTTCTGCCAGCGCTTCGATGCTTGGCGGCAGCTCTACAAATTCGCGCAGCCAGTTAACGGAAAATTTCATTGCCTTCTTTTGCAGTCATCACGAACGAAGTGAAGGATCGCTCAATCGATGCTCGGTCTGTGAATAACGATTGGCCGATCCAGATGATCGGTTCTGCGATTGTGAGATCCCTCGGTCCGAGCCGGACTGGCATTGTCTTCGCGCCTCGGGCTGACATGCACTGTGAGTTTGACCCGGCCTCATCATGCGAATTGCCGCAAGAAGCGCAGATCGTTTTGCGCGAACAAACGGATATCGGGAATGTCGAACAAAATCATGGCCAACCGGTCCATCCCAAGACCGAAGGCAAACCCGGTCCATTTTTCCGGATCGTAAGCGTTGTCGCGGCGGGATTGGTTGACCGCTTCAAAAACGGCCGGATGCACCATTCCGCAGCCGCAGACTTCGACCCATTGTTCGCCGCTTTTCAGTGCGCTCGATTTAACATCAATTTCAAAACTCGGTTCGGTGAACGGAAAATAATGCGGACGAAAACGGACGGCGGTGTCGGCGCCAAAAAGCTCGCGCAGAAAGAATTCCAGTGTGCCTTTTAAATTTGCGACACTAACTTTTTCATCCACGTAAAGCCCTTCGATCTGGTGAAACTGTGCTCCGTGCGTGGCATCGACTTCATCCCGCCGATAAGCCGCGCCGGGAGCAATTACACGAATAGGCGGCGGCGCCGATTCCATGGTCCGGATTTGCACCGTCGAAGTGTGGGTGCGCAACAGCCGGCCATCCTGGAGATAAAAGGTATCCTGCTCGTTGCGTGCAGGATGGTCAGCGGGAGTGTTTAGCGCGTCGAAGCAATGCCATTCCGTCTCAATATCCGGGCCTTCCGCGAGCGCGAATCCCATCCGGCGAAAAACTGCAATGCTGCGATCGAGCATCTGCGTGAGCGGATGAATTGCGCCGCGCTCATGTGAAGTTCCCGGGAGCGAAATATCGATGTTCGCAAGCGTGGCCGATTCCTTTTCGGCGCGAAAATTCTCAGCCCGCGTTTCAATCGCTGCCGTGACCGCAGTGCGGATCTCGTTTAGTAGTCTTCCGACAATCGGCTTTTCCTCTTTCGGGAGCGACTTCATGTTGTCGCTCCATCGCGTGACGCTTCCACCGCGCCCAAGGAATTTCACCCGCACCGCTTCGAGAGCGCGTTCGTCTAGTGCCGACGCGATCTGCGCCAGCGCATCCTCGCGCAATTGTTCGAGCGGATGGGCCATGGCCTGAAGGGTTAATTGTTAAAAGCGTTACATGGTTACAACGGAAAGGCATCTAATGCCGGACCGATCTCGCAATTTGTAATTGGAGTGGCAAAGACTCTAACAGACTTTTGAAGTCCCTCATCCCAACCTTGTGCCCGACGAGAGAAGGAACCGCTCTGCCTCTAGGCAAGCTTTCGCCACAAATCCGCCAGTCCGGCTCGGACTTAAGCGTTGAAGCGAATCCGCTGCAACGCTCAACGCTTCATCGATTCAACGAACAAATTACGCCGCTTTCGTCGACTTTGATTTTTTGTCCAGCGCGACTTTCGCCTGCTCGATGATAGAGGCGAAAGTCTTTTCGTCGGTCACGGCGAGGTCGGCCAAGATTTTGCGATCCAGAACAATGCTGGCCGCTTTTAAACCTTCAGCCAAGCGGCTGTAAGTTATGCCGTTAGCACGAGCAGCGGCATTCAACCGCTGAATCCATAGCATGCGGAAATTGCGTTTGCGCGTTTTGCGATCGCGGTAGGCCCAATACTGCCCTTTCATGGTTGCGTCTTTGGCGTAGCGGAAAAGTTTCGAGCGGCGTCCGCGATAACCTTTGGCTTTTCTTAGAACCCGGCGTCGCCGTTCGCGACTGGCCGGTGCGTTTGTTGCTCTCGGCATTTTGTTGTTCCCGAAATTTGGTTCGGGCCTCCTTTCAGCGCGCTGTTCTTATTGTATAGGGATCTGCGCGACCTCGTGCGCTGATGTGATCTCGTATTGGCGGGATCAGGTGTGCAGATCGACGGTTCAACTGCGAACCGGGCTGGGAAGGTAAAGTGCGGGGACTAAATTACAAACCGAACTTTTGCGACCCACGCCCAACAGTATGAACGAGCTCTCGGCTCCCGAACCTCGTCATCCCGAGCGCAAACCCAAAAAGGCTGCGATTGATTTCCACAATTCATCCGGTGGCGCGCTGTCGAAATCGGGACCGCGCGCCTGCTCGGCGAGCTGCTGAACTTTTGCGAGCGCGATAGCTTCGCCCGCTTCTTGTGGCAGCGGTGGTGGCGGAGGCTTCGGCGACAGACGCACTTGCAGCGGTTGTGTTTCGCCGGCGTCGAACCAGACGAATTCGCAGATGCGACAGACTTCGATTCTGATTCCACTGCTGCTATCGAGTGCGACTTCAAACATTGGATTGCCGCAGGAAGGACATGGGCGGGCGATGCTGCCTTCGTTATGAATGGCGTGCAGCCAAAGCGGATTGATCGATTCCGGCGTAAAGGTGCGGCGTAACAATTGCAGGCCCACCGCGCGGCCGTCGCACTTTTCGCAACGCCAGATGATGCCGGTGCCTGTGCGCATTTCAATCAATGGAATGCAGCAAGCGGGGCAAAGAAGTTCAGCTTCCATCGCGGGAACCTGTAGCGACAGGCGTGCCGGCTGCAAAGTCCGAGCCAAACTGGCATTAGATTGGTCGTCGGGAGTGTGCCACGCTCTCTGCATTGGTAAGCTCCGCTTTCCCGGGAGGAGCGGGCTCTGCCAACGCCACCTTTCGGATTGGCCGTTCCTGTGCAATTTTCTAAAATCTTCGAGTGAACTGGCTCGCGCGCCATCGCTATTTCGCATTCGCATGCATTTGCGCGGTCTGGGCAATCGTGTTCGCGAGCTGGCAGTTCTTTCCTGAAGTTCCGTTTCTCGCGCTTCCGTGGAATGGCGAGCAGGCCTTCCAAGACTGGTTGCGCAATGCTGGGCGGAAGACCCCGACCCGGAGCGATTTGGTTTTTGTAGGGATTGATCAGAGCTCGCAAGAAATGCCGCCGCTCTCGCCGGAGGAGCTGGAAACAAATCGCGCGTTTCAGCTCATGAAAGAGCGTCCCTTTCCGTGGTCGCGCGAGCTTTGGGCCTTATTACTTGATCGGTTGTGCGGTGCCGGCGCCAGGCTGGTGATGTTCGATATCGTTTTCAATCCTCCGAATGATGGCGATGCAAAATTCCGGGCCGCGCTCGATCGATATCGCGATCGGGTGATCGTGGGCGACAATTTCGATCTGCAAAACTCAGCGCAACTCGTGGTCCCGAACCTGGATCTCATTCCACCTCCGGCGGAGGATGATGACCGAGTTGGGTATGTGAATTATTTCCCTGATGAGTTTGATGGCAAACTGCGGTCCGTGCGGTTTTATATGACCGACCGCAGGTTAGCTGGACTGCCGGCTGATCCCAGTGCGAAAGTTTATCGGTCCTTTGTCACCCGGGCGCTTTTGAAGCTCGGAAAGGGTAATGCCGTGATTCGTGACGAAGACGATCATCCCTTTCGTTTCAGCGCGAACGGCGCTTATCCGGCAAAGCCCCTTTACGAAGTCTTCGATCCCAAGTTCTGGCATTTCAACTATCGCGACGGGTCATTCTTTAAGGACAAGATCGTCGTTGTCGGGCCGTCTTCGCAGATTTTGCACGATTTTGTTAACACGCCGATGGATCCGAACACACCGGGTTCGTCTATTCATTTAGAGGTAATGGCGGCAGCACAGGCCCGGGAATGGCTGCATGGTTTGGGTCTGGGAACAGTTTGCGGACTGATCGGCGGCGCCGCGGTTCTGGCCTATCTGATTATCACCGTTTTGCGGCGGCCGTTGCTCGCTTTATTGCTCATCGCTGTTGTCTGTAGCATTTATGTTGCGACCGCCTATGTAAGTTATAATCAGGTGGGATTGTTGCTTACGACCGTGCCGGTGGTTTCGACATTTCTTCTCAGCGGCGCGAGCATGGTCGGCATTGATTACGCCATCGAGCGGATGGAAAAGCTGCGCACCCGACGCACGCTCGAGCGTTACGTTTCCAAAAATCTGGTTAAAGAAATTCTTGAGAACCCCGGCGGCTACTTCAATTCGCTGAAAGGGTCGCGCATGCCAGCCACGATTTTGTTCTCCGACATTGTTGGGTTCACCACTTTGAGCGAGAAAGCCGATCCGGAAGAATTGGTCCGGCATCTCAATGAATACCTGAGCGCGATGACCGATCTCGTTTTTCAGAATGGCGGCACGCTCGATAAATTCATCGGGGATTCCATCATGGCGGTATGGGGGAACGTAAAAAGTCAGGGCAAGGCGAAAGATGCAAAGGCGGCTGCGTGTACGGCTCTGGGAATGCGGCGCGAGTTGGCCCGACTAAACAACATGTGGAAAGTGGAAGGCCGCCTGCCGTTGGGAATGGGCATCGGCATTAATCAGGGCGATGTTCTCGCTGGAAACATCGGTTCGCAGGATCGCGCGGATCTCACCGTCATCGGCGATGCCGTCAATCTGGCGTCGCGTCTGGAAGGGCTAACACGCGGTTACGGCGTCGACATTCTGGTCGGCACGTCGGTGGCGGATTTGATTCGCGATGAATTTTATTTGCGCTCAGTGGCGCGCGCGCAGGTGAAAGGCAAAACCGAGCCGGTCGACGTTTACACCATTGTTGAAGCGCGCGATAGCAACGCGGATCAGGAATTATTGATCTGGCTGGAAACCTACGAGGAAGGCATCCGAAAGTTTCGCGATCGCGATTTCACCCAGTCCAAAATCTTGTTCTCGCGTTTCCTCGAATTTTACCCGGAGGATCTGCTGGCGAAAATGTATCTCGAGCGTTCGCTTGAATACGAGCAAACGCCCCCGGATGACGCCTGGAATGCGGTGGAAGTGTTCGAGCGGAAGTGAACGATAACAGTCTCCGAGCGCTCAAATTCCGGGGGTGGTTAGCGGCATTTAAGCACCGTCTTCGTTACGTTAGTTACCCCCTCGCGGTTAGTTTCTGCACGACCGCCATCACTTTTGCGTTCGGCATGTGTGCGGTACGTCTTTTTCAAAAGGCTGTGCCCGGCGAAAGCTGGCTCGCTATTTGGAAGCGTTGGGATGCGCTAGCTTTTCTAGACCTTGCCCAGAATGGATATCCGCATGGACCGGGCAGTCGCGAACATCTGATCGCGTGGCTGCCTGTTTACCCGCTGGCGATCCGAATAGCGCACCTGTTTATCCCCGACTGGCATGTGGCTGCGGTCGTGATTTCAAACTGCTGTTGTGCCGCCGCGCTGGTTTACCTTTTTCTGCTCGTACGCATGGAATACGGCGCGGTACTTGCCCGCGGCGCCGTCCTCTTCTGCGCTACATTTCCAACAGCTTATTTTCTTCACGTTGCCTACTCGGAAAGTATTTTTCTGCTCCTTACCGTTGCCGGATTTTACCATGCGCGCCGTGGTCAGTGGCTGGTCTGCGGATTGCTGGGCATGTTCGCTACCGGAACAAGAATTCCCGGCCTGGCCATTCTGCCGCCGCTCGCGTTCGAATACCTCCAGCAGCGCAATTTTTGTTGGCGTGCCATCACAGCCGATATCGGGTTTCTCCTGCTGTTACCGCTCGGCGCGGTCGCATATCTCTTAATCAACTTCTACTGCTTCCACGATCCGTTGCATTTTCTGGCCACACAAAGACAGAGCTGGGGTTTGTTTCTGCGCTGGCCGTTTCAGTCGGTCACCGCCAACTGGTATGGGATCTGGCATTTCTCGGCCGATGAGCGCGTGATGCAATACGGCGGCCCGTTGGTTGCCGTCATCATTGGCACAGCGGCGTTGCTGGTGGGGCCATTTGTCTTGCGACCATGCTACTCGCTCTACCTCGCCATCAGCTGGGTGCTGATTTTTTTTAACAATTTCCCCATCTCCTCGCCGCGCTACGTCCTGGTCGTCTTCCCAATTTTCATCCTGCTCGCGCACCTCATTCGTTCCAAATGGCTGCGCGATTCAATCGCTTTTCTCTTCGCGCTCTTCTACGCGATTTGCGCCATGCATTTTGCCCGCGGCTGGTGGACGTTCTAGCGGGATGGTAGTAGCCAAATCGCCGCTTGCGGCGTAAAGGATTCGCGTGAGCAAAGCCGAGCCACGCCATTTCCATTTCCTTGGAATATGCGGGACTGCGATGGGGTCAGTGGCAGCGGCGTTGAAAGAGAGAGAGTTCATCGTTTCCGGCTCTGACGAAAACGTCTATCCGCCTATGTCCACGTTTTTAGAGAAACGCGGCATTTCACTGTTTGCGGGTTATCGGGCTGAGAATATTCCGGCAAACACTGATGTCGTCGTGATTGGCAATGCCATAAAGCGTGGCAATCCGGAGGTGGAAGCAGTGTTGAATCGCAAACTTTTTTATCAATCCCTACCGGAAATAATGAAGAACGAATTTCTGCGTGGGCGGCACAACCTCGTTGTTACCGGCACGCACGGAAAAACAACGACAACAGCGTTGCTGACCTGGATTATGGAGTGCGCCAAGCGCAGGCCCAGTTACATGATCGGCGGCATCCCCCGCAATTTCGGACAGGGCGCACGTTTCAACGAATCGAGCTTCTTCGTCATTGAAGGCGACGAATATGACACCGCCTTTTTCGACAAGCGGTCAAAGTTTATTCACTACCTGCCGGAGCTGCTGATCGTGAATAATCTCGAGTTCGATCATGCCGACATCTTTCCCGATCTTGATGCCATTAAGTTAAGCTTTCGCCGGCTGGTGAACATTGTGCCGCAGAATGGAATGATCGTGCTCAATGGGGACGACAAGAATTGTGTGGAGGTCACACGCGATTCTCTTGCGCCCATGGTTGAGGTCGGTTTTTCGAAAAACTGCGCTCAACGGATCCGGGATGTCAGTTATTCGGCAAAAAAATCGCGCTTCGTTTTGCGCGATGAGGAATTTGAGATTCCGATGTTCGGTGAGTTCAACGTCCGCAACGCCGCAATGGCGATTTCAGCCGCGAAATTTTATGGCGTGTCGGCCGAAACCATTCGAGCAGCGTTGCCGAAGTTTGAAGGAGTGGCACGACGTCAGGAAATCCGCGGCGAAGTGCGCGGGGTAAAGGTGATTGACGATTTCGGTCATCATCCGACCGCGATCGCGCAGACGCTGACGGCACTGCGGCGTCGTTATCCAAAGCATCGGCTGTGGGCGATCTTCGAGCCGCGCTCAAATACCACTCGACGGGCAGTTTTTCAAAACGAGTTGCCGAATGCGCTGAAGATTGCCGACGGCGTTTTCATTTCGCAGGTCGCGAGGCTCGACCAAATTCCGGGAACGGAACGATTGAATCCCGAGGGCGTGATGAAAGAAATTAAACGCGCGGGCCGACTCGCTTTCTATGAGCAAAATGCCGACGCGATCGTTGAGCGCATCACGCCGCTGCTGAAGAAGAACGATATCGTGACCGTTTTCAGCAATGGCGGGTTCGATGGGATCCATGAGAAGTTGTTAAAAAAGTTAAAGGGTTAAAAGGGTTGAAACGTTGATGAAGATCATGGCGCAGCCGCGGAGGTATGATCGTGGACAATGCGCCAGCCGTCTGGTGTCCGGCGGAAGATTAAGGTGAAATGACCATGCGGGTTATCGTTGGCGCGTTTGAGTTCCCAGCGGCCGAGTACAACCGCGGAATCTGGACCGAGCGGTTCGATTTCAAGATCTGAGAATGTAAGCGTGCCCATCTTAGCGCGGTCACTGTATTTTCTCAGATAGCGGTCACGCACGGTTTGCCAGCCACGCGTCACCTCATCGCCGGAAACAAAAACCGTAGTTTCAGCGCGGGCATAACCATTCATGAAACCATCGATGTCACCGTGATTCCAAGCCTCCTGTTGCGCGCTCAGAACCGCTCGAATTTCGGCGATCACGGCATCTTTGCTGTCTTCTTTCTCGGATGAGTCAGATCGGGTGAATGGGACGAACAGGAATAAGAGGGAGGAAACCAGGAGAAGCCAACGTGATTTCATTTTGTCGATTTACTACTAGTAAGGGTGCCGGTTCAAGAGTTCAGTGTTCAGTATTGGACATTCAGCATTCAGGTTCAGGGTTTAGGATTCATTTATCGCACGTTGAGCGTTGAGGGTTCGGGATTTAGGATTGGGACCCGTGGCCAAATCTAACCAGCTATTGACCCAGGGCGCCACCGCCCTTACTATTGCACCTCTGTGTTGAGATCCCCGCTGGTTGTATTCGTACTGCTGGCTTCGGCAGCGGTGAATTTTGCGCAACGTCCTTCGCCCGCGCAATCGCCAGCCGCTCCGGCGCGTTCGGCCGCGCCCACGCCCAATCTCCAGGAACATGTGAAATTGCAGTTCCCCAACAGCGACGTGCAGGACGTGCTCCGTTATTACGAGCAACTGACAGGCAAGCGCGTAATCATGGATAATTTTGTGAACGGGAAGGTGAATATTTTTCTCACCAAGGATCCGACGCGCGAAGAAGCGATCCAGATCATCCAGATTAGTCTTCTAATGAATGGGTTCTCACTCGTTCCAGAAGAGCCCGATATCGTGAAGGTGATCGGGACGGGCAAAAATCCGCGTACGCAAGGTGTGCCGATCATTTCCGACCAAGCTGATATTCCTCCGGGGGATCAGGTAGTCAGCTATTTGTTTAGGTTGCGTTATGCCGATCCGGCTGAGTTACAGCAAGTAATCGGACAATACCTCTCGCCGCCATCAACTTACACATCGGTTCTTCCATTGCCGAAATCTTCCAGCATTTTGATCACGGAGAATTCGACTGTCATTCGAGGCCTGGCCAAGGTTATCGAGCAGATCGACGTCCCTCCGGCGGAAGTGACGAGCGAGTTTATCAAGCTGGAGCGAGCGGACGCCAGCAAAGTGGTCGACATGTTGAAAGACATTTTCGAGAAAGGTAGCGATCAGACACAACCTGGTATGCCGCCGCGCGGAGGCGGCGTGCGGGGCGTACGCGGGATAGTGAATCCGGTGGTGCCGAATCCACAGGGTGAAACCGATCTGGGCGCATTGACAGCCCTTTCGGAGGACTCGGTTATCGTCGGTAAAATAAAGATCGCCCCTGACGTGAGGACGAACCGTATTCACGTCATCACCCGGCCGATCAACATGCCCTTTATTCGGAAGTTGATCGCGGAGTTTGATGCCAACGTTGAGTTCGCCAAGCCAGTGACGCGCGCCCTGCGCTACATTTCGGCAAGCGATGTTTTGCCCGTGCTGGTGCAGGCCCTAACCGAACCGGGGCAGGAGCAACAAGCTGGTGCTGGCGGAGCGGCTGGCCCGCAAGCCGGACCTACGCCGCAGCGCACGCCGAATCCCACCGTCACTAATCCGTATAATGTCGGCCAGAGTAGTACCGCGACCGGCAGCGAATTGAATATTTCAGAAGAACTGTCTACGCAACCGGTTGATACCGCGCCCAAAGCGGTGACGGTCGGCAACGCCAAGATCATCGCCGATCAGCGTGCCAACACGATCATCGTTCTGGGCAATCGCGAGGTGGTAGTAAAGGTGCAGAAAATTCTCGATGAAATGGATGTGAAATCGCCGCAAGTCGCGCTCAGCACCGTCATTGGCGAGTTAACGCTGAATAACGACGAAGAGTTCGGCGTGGACTATTTCATCCGAGCAAACAAAAAGTATGCGCTCACTACGCACTTTGGCGGCAACATTCCCCCTCCGTTCCCCGGAGGCGGCACCAGTTCCCCCGCTGCCAGTCCGGGGGGATCACCGGTATTGAGTGGCGGAAGTATCTTCGACCCGGGCAATCTTATCACATTCAGCCAGCTGGCGACTAACGCTGCCAGCGGCGCGAACATTTATCTCGCTGCCGGCGCCACGCTCGCCTCGGTCGTCCACATGTTGGATTCAACCGGCCGATTCAAGACGATCTCGCGGCCGACTGTGTTCACCAGTAATAATAAAAAGGCGATCATCGCGAACGGACAAGAGATTCCCGTTCCGGTCAGCACTTTGAGCAACGCGACGACGCTGACCACCCAAAATAATAGTGTCGCTGCTGTGCAATCCAGCATCGAATTCAAGAAAGTCGCGCTCCAGCTGGAGGTTGTGCCGCTGATCAATTCGGAAAAGGAGGTCTCGCTCGATATTCTGCAGAAGATTGATAGCGTCGTCCCAAACAGCAACGTGAACATCGGTGGCAACTCGGTACCAACAATCGCGACCCGTTACATCCGGACAAATGTGTCGGCGCCAAACTGTTCCACGATCGTCCTGGGCGGATTAATCAGTGACGTCAGGAATACCAGCAAAAACGGCATTCCATATTTGAGTCGATTGCCGCTCGTCGGTTCCCTTTTTCGTAGCACCATAAAAAATCGCGATCGCACGGAGCTGCTCATCCTAATGCGCCCAGAAGTGTCGTTGACGAAACTGGACTTGTATCGTCTTCGACAGAAAACGGAGGATCGCGACCATTTCGGGCCGGAGCTTGAACAGGAAGATTGCCCCGATTGTCCGAAGAAGGGGGATGGCAAACAATTGCCGCCACCAGATATTCCGTCTGCCAAAGACATAGGAATGCGGTGATGAGACGAATCGTACTTCTTTTGACGGGGATGTTTCTCGCCTGCCATGGCGTTCACGGTTTCATCATCGACGAGGAAATCTTCTCCCACCGTTCGGTTGACTCGCTCGCACCGCGCGATGAATACGACCTGCTTCACCAGATGCCGACGGTGCGCGCGACTGATTATGCCTACCGAGATAGCAGGCGTTGGGTTTATTATTTCAAGACTAACGAACAGTTGATGTCCGACCCAGCTTACGTCGCCGCATTGCAGCGGGATTTGAAGCGACTCGGATACTATTGCGGTCGGATCGATGGAATATTTTCTGACGAGGTAAGCTTCGCTATCGCCCGTCTCCAGAAAAATTACTCCATGCGCGTAACGGGTGAGCTGAACGAACCTGTCCGACGGGCGTTGCATTTGCCCTAACGAGAATAGTGAGGGTAGCGCAGAATCAGCGGGCTAAGAGATGAGTGCGGCAGTCAACAAATCCATCATCGACCTTTTGATGGCGGGAGGCGTGGCATCCCGCGAAGAAGCGGCCCAGCTCGCCCAAAATCTCAACGGCGGTTCCTGGACAATACAGGTGCTCGACTCCGGGAAGGTGGACGAGAATCGGTTTCTTGCGGCCATTGGAAATTTCTTCCGCGTCCCGCTGGTCGCGCTCGACGCCAAGAGCATCGATCGCCAGACGCTTTCGATTTTGCCGTCGCGGTTTGTTTTTCAGCATCACATTTTGCCGATTGAAGAGAAGGAAAATTCCGTTGTTCTTGCGACCTACGATCTTTTCAACTCCGCCGGCCGCCAGTTGGTGACCCAGCTTTTGAAAAAACCAGCTGAATGGGTCCTGGTCCCACGGGCGCAACTTCTGCGTACCATGAAGACGCTCTATGGAGTCGGCGCTGAGACGTTCGATGAAATCCTAAAAATGAATCGGGATTTCGAAATCTTACAGGAAGGTGAAACCGCCACCGACATCAGTGCCGATGATCCGGAAGCGTCGGTCGTAAAATTTGTCAACCAGATTATCCGCGAAGCGATCGCCGAGCGTGCCACCGATATTCACGTTGAACCGCTGGAGAATGACATTCGTATCCGTTATCGCATCGACGGCATCCTGCATGAGGTGGCCGTGCCGCCACAATTGCGCGTGCTGCACGCCGCGATCATCTCGCGTCTGAAAGTGATGTCGCACATGGACATCGCGGAACGGCGGCTACCCCAGGACGGCAGGATGAATCTGCATGCGAACAATCAGGAGATCGATGTCCGTGTTTCCACCATCCCGACGGTCAATGGCGAATCGATCAGCTTGCGTTTGCTCGCCCGTGGCGGACAACAGTTCGGCTTTGAGCGTCTCGATCTCAGTCAGGAACAGGAGGGGGTGATCCGCCATCTCCTGGCGCAGCCCAATGGAATCATCCTGCTCACAGGCCCGACCGGCTGCGGAAAATCGACATCGCTGTATTGCTTCCTCAGCACGATCAACTCGGTCTCGCGCCGCATTATCACGATCGAAGAACCGGTTGAATACAAACTACCGGGTGTCTTGCAAATGGATGTAAAACCGGAAATCAATTTCACATTTGCCCTCGGCTTGCGCCACATTTTGCGACAGGATCCGAATGTCGTGATGGTGGGGGAGATTCGCGACGTGGAGACGGCGGACATAGCGATTCGCGCAGCAATGACTGGCCACCTGGTTTTTAGCACGCTGCACACGAATGACGCGGTCGGAGGCATCACCCGCTTACTCGACATGGATGTGGAACCGTTCCTGCTCGCTTCGGTGGTGAAATCTTTTATCGCGCAACGACTCGTTCGCACCGTCTGTCCGGAATGCGTCGAAAAAGTTGAGTATCCGGCAGAATATCTCCATGAGATTGGATTTCCGGTGCAAGAGCTTGGGACGAAGTTCGTGCGTGGCAAAGGTTGCGATCAATGCCGGCACACTGGTTATCAGGGACGAACAGCGATCTACGAAATCTGTGTGGTGACAGAACCGCTGCGAAAAATGATCATGCAAAAACGTGATGGCGGCGAGCTGAAGCAGTGCGCCATTGCTGAAGGCATGGAAACATTGCGGAACGACGGCTGGCGTCGTGTGGCTCAGGGGACTACAACGATCGAAGAGGTGGTCAGGGTTACTCAGACCGACGAAGTCATGGCGGAAACGAGCGCCGAGGCCGAACCGGTGGTGGCGGGGTAATTC
>Ga0209577_10003634_pt1 | contig 14535 bp, 11 predicted proteins | sample GraSoiAngelo_109_FD_185874 | JGI IMG/M metagenome (GOLD analysis project Ga0209577, IMG submission 185874) | Grasslands soil microbial communities from the Angelo Coastal Reserve, California, USA - 14_0903_12_20cm (SPAdes) (version 2) | ecosystem: Environmental > Terrestrial > Soil > Grasslands...
GCGGCGGCGCGGCTGCGCGGCCTGACGGCGACGTGCCTCTGGTTCGACGAGATTTTCAGCGTCCACGCCGCGCGCCACGCGTGGGGCACGCTCTGGCGGTTCGCCGCGGCAGACCTCATCCATCCGCCCCTCTTCTACGCGCTCCTGAAACTCTGGGCGGCGGCGGGCGGCGAGTCGCTCCTTTGGCTCCGACTCTTCCCCGCGCTCACTTCAATCGCGGCGCTCGTTCCCTTCTTCCTACTTGCGCGCGAGCTGCGACTGACGCGCGCCGAGACGAACACGGCGCTCCTCTTCATGGCCGCCAACGGCTACCTCATCAAGTACGCGCAGGAGGTCAGGATGTACAGCCTCCTCCTCCTGCTCACGCTCGCCTCGCTCTGGCTGTTCGCGGGGCTTTTAAACTCGGAGCGGCTGAACTCGAAAGTCCTCCTCGCGCTCGCGCTCGTCAACCTGTTCCTCGTTTACACGCACTACTACGGCTGGCTCGTCGTCGCGTGCGAGGCGGCGTTTCTTTTCTTGAACGGCCGACGCAAGCTCACCCCGTTCCTGCTCACGGTCGCGGCGCTCGCGCTACTTTTCGCGCCGTGGGCCGCGGCGTGCGCGCGTGCGGCGAGTGAGGGCGGCGGCCTCCGGCAGAACATCGGCTGGATCGAGCGCCCGCGCGCCGCAGACCTCGCGCAAGCCTTCGCGCTCTTCAACGAGCCTTTCTACTTCCAGCAGAGTTCCGAACAGCCGCTCTACGCGCGCGGCGGCGCGCTCACGGGCCTTCTGCTCGTCGGCCTGCCCGTCGCGTTTCTGCTCGTGCGCTCGCTGCGCCGAAGGAAGGGCGACGGCGCGGGGCATGGCGATGCGCGCCGCAACGACGCGAAGCACGACGCCGCGCGGCACGAAGGCGTTGGGCACGAAGGCTCGCGGGACGGACGTGCCGGGCTTGAGGGCGCGCGGGACGGACGTTTTGAGCATGAAGGTGCGCGGCACAAGGACGCTGTTCTGTTCCTCGCCTTCTTCACGCTCCTGCCCGTCGCGCTCGCGTTCGCGGCGAGCCGCGCGTTGCCCTTTTCGGTCTGGGGCACGCGCCACCTCGTAGTCGCCGCCGCGCCCTACTTCATGCTGGCCGGAGTCGCACTCGGCAGGCTCCGCCCCTTCTGGTTGAAGGGTGTCGCGCTTGCGCTCCTCTGCTGCTGGTTCCTCGCGGTCGGCGCGCTCGCGCTCACGCGCGACGAGGGCGAGTACATCTGGTGCGCCTGGGAGAATCTCGCGCGCTCCGCCTTGAGGGACGAGGCCCAGGCGGGCGCGGGCGGCAAGGCTCAACTCGTAGCTGTTGATGAAGCCGCGGCGGCGCAGCGGCCCGTCAACCTCTACGCCTTTGAAGACCTCGTCGCCTATCACCTCTGGTTCGCGCTCGACTCGGCGCACGAAACGCGCTTGAGGGTCGTGGTGTTGAAGGGCGTGCCCGGCACGACGGAAGACCCGGCCTACTTCCTGCCGCGCCGCTTCGACGGCGTGACCAGAGCGGGCGCGGACTCTATCAACGAAGGCCGCTTCTGGGCCGCCTTCCGCGACGCGGCGTGGGACGAGTCGCGCCCGCCGTTGAAAACCATGCTGGATCGCGGTTATCGTGCCGAGCGTGTTTACGAGACGCAGGCGCAGGGACAGCGCGCCTTCCTCGTCCTGTTCACTCGCGCGGGTTAGGCGAGACGGCCCGCGCGGCTCATCCCAGTATGCTGAGGAGTACACGAATGACTGAGACGAACACACGACCGCAGACGCCTTCCCCGCTCGAACAGATCATGCAGATGAACTTCTCGTTCGCGCCCGCGTGCATCTTGACGGCGGCGCTCCGGCTCGGCGTCTTCTCGCACATGGCCGCGGGCCGCTCCGCAGTCGCCGACATCGCGCAGGCCGCCTCGGCTTCCGAGCGCGGCACGCGCATGCTGCTCGACGCGCTCACGGGCTTCGGACTCCTGACGAAGTCGGGCGACGGCTACGGGCTGACGCCGCACGCGCGCCAGTACCTCGTGCGCGAGAGCGCGGACTACGCTGGCGGGCTGGCCGAGTCAGGGGCGATGCTGGAGGCCTGGACTCAACTGACCGAGTGCGTCCGCACGGGCCGACCCCTGCGACGCGTCGAGACGCAGGAGTTGGCCGAAGAGTTCTTCCCCCTCCTCGTCCGCACGCTCCACGTCGTCAACCGCGAGCCTGCGCGACGAACTGCCGCGGCGCTCGGCGCGGGCGCGGGCGCGAACGGCCTGCGCGTCCTCGACGTGGCGTGCGGCTCCGGCGTCTGGGGCATCGCGTTCGCCGAAGCGGACGCGGAGGCGCGCGTCACCGCGCAGGACTTCCCCGGCGTCCTTCCGACGACGCGCGAGTACGTCCAGCGCCACGGCGTCGCCGAACGCTTCGACTTCCTCCCCGGCGACTTGAAAGAAGTTGACTTCGGCGAGTCTCAGTACGACGTGGCGCTCTTGGGCAACATCGTCCACTCCGAGGGCGAGCAGTCCTCGCGCGACCTCTTCCGGCGACTCAACCGCGCTTTAAAGCCCGGCGGTCGCATAGTCGTCATAGACATGCTCCCCGACGACTCGCGCACGGGGCCGCCCTACCAACTCATCTTCGCCCTCAACATGCTCATCAACACCGAGGCGGGCGACACCTACACGCTCGCCGAGTACACACGTTGGCTGAACGGGGCGGGCTTCCCCCGCGTCGAGGCCGTGGACATCGGCTCGCACTCGCCCGCCGTCGTCGGCCACAAAGAGTAAGGGTCGCGGCGAGGCCGCGTTAGATAGCTGTCGAATCGTTCCGGGGTATAATCATGCGCGGAGGCCGAAAGATGAATTACAAAGTTCTCCTGCACGAATCGGAGGAAGGTTTCAGCGTCTCGTGTCCCGGACTGCCCGGCTGCTGGTCTCAGGGTGAGACGGAAGAGGAGGCGCTTGGGAACATACAGGATGCTATCAGGGAGTATCTTGCCGCGTTGGACGAGTTGGTCGAGGGCCAGGATGTCCGCGAAGTCGAGGTGACGGTTTAGCCGTGCCGAAGATTCCCGGCGTCAATCATCTAGACGCGGTCAAAGCTCTGAAGAAGGCCGGCTTCCGCGTTGTCCGTCAAGGTAAGCATATCGTCATGTCCGACGGCGTGCGCATTCTCACCATCCCTCGCCATAATCCCGTCAACGCGTTCACGATGGGCGGCATCGCGCGTGACGCGGGCTTAACAGTTGAAGAGTTCAAAAAGTTGCTCTGAAGGCACATCGTCAATGAATAAAGGACGTCTCGAAGCGTTCAGCGACGGCGTGATCGCGATCCTGATCACGATCATGGTGCTGGAACTGAGAGTCCCGCATGGGGCCGACTGGGAAGCGCTCCGGCCCCTCGTGCCTGTGTTTCTGACTTACGTGCTGAGCTTCGTCAACCTGGGCATCTACTGGAACAATCATCACCACATGCTCCACACCGCAGACCGAATCAACGGAAAGATTCTGTGGGCGAACCTGCACCTCCTCTTCTGGCTGTCGCTCGTGCCTTTCGTCACCGGCTGGATGGGCGAGAATCACTTCGCCTCTTTGCCGACCGCCGTTTACGGGGTGGTGATGCTTCTGGCCGCCGTCGCCTACACGATCCTGCAAAAGATGATCGTCGCGGAGCAAGGCCCGGACTCCAGGCTGGCGGCTGCGGTGGGTAGTGATAGGAAGGGCATGCTCTCGCTCGTGTGTTACGTCCTGGCGATTTCCCTGGCCTTCGTCAACCAGTGGATTTCCGACATGCTCTACGTCTTTGTGGCGCTCATATGGCTCATCCCGGATCGCCGGATCGAGTCGAAGCTGAACGAACGCGCGAGAGTTTGAGCGCGACGGCGCACGCTTGCACACGCGAGAGGGGAGGCAGAGCGAAGAGTGTCTGACGCGAACGTGGAGCGGGAAGACGGGCGCTGGAGTCTGGCGGGCAAACTGGCGCTCGTCACGGGCGCGACACTGGGGATAGGGCTGGCCGTCGCCGAAGAGTTCCTCTCTTTGGGCGCGACCGTGCTGGCCGTGGCGCGCGACGCGAAGCGGATGGACGAGCGGCTTAAGGGCTGGCGGCGTCGAGGCGCGCGCGCCTACGGGCTGGCCGCCGACGTGGCGACGAGTGAGGGGCGAAGCGCCGTGCTCCGCCGCGCGGAGGAGTTCGGCGTAGGGCTAGACATCCTCGTCAACAACGTCGGCACGAACGTGCGCAAGGCCGCGACTGAGTACACGACCGAAGAGTACGAGCGGATCATCTCGACCAACCTCACCTCCGCGTTCGAGTTGACCCGGCGCGCGCACACGCTCCTGAAGGCCGCGGGCAAAGGCGCGAGCGTCGTCAACGTCTCCTCCGTCTCCGGCCTCGTGCACACGAGCACGGGCGCTCCCTACGCGATGACGAAGGCGGCGCTCTTGCAGATGACCCGCAGCCTCGCCGTCGAGTGGGCCGCCGATCAGATACGCGTCAACGCCGTCGCGCCGTGGTACATACGCACGCCTTTGGTCGAGCCTGTGCTCGGCGACGCGGAGAGGATGGCCCGGATTCTCAGCCGCACACCCATGCGCCGGATTGGAGAGCCGAAGGAGGTCGCCGCCGTCGTCGCCTTCCTCTCGATGCCCGCCGCCTCCTACGTCACAGGCCAGTGCATAGCGATTGACGGTGGCTTTACCGCTTACGGAATTTAGACGCAACTGTGTATTTCGCGCGTCGAGACTGCCGAAATTTCCTCGCGCCAACTCACCGACTTGAGCTATAAAGAGCCTGAGCCAAGATAGAAGCCCGACGGCGTTGCCGCGGCTTATCGTTAAGACTCCGCCCTCGTCTCACAAGGAGAGACACATGAACAGCAACCGGCACGGCCTCAACGTCACAAGACCCGTTTCCGTCCTGAACAAATCAATCAAGTTCAGCTTCAAAGACTTCTTCAAGTCCATGACCAAAGCCGTCGTCAAAGGCGCGACGGGCAATTTCGTGCAGGCGCTCGGCGATGTTATTGACGCGCTGGCGTCGGTGAGCCTCACTGATGACTGCGGCGAGGTGGCTTGGCTTCTCATACAGCGTTCGCTGTTGCAGGCTGTCCACGATCTTCTCAAAGAGAACGAGGCGATTCTCTACCGCGACCCGACCAATCAGATGGTCAGGCTCTCGCAGATGGGGTTGCCGCCCGACGACCCAGACGCCATCACGGGCCGCCTCGACCTCTCGCTTGAGCAGGGCGAGATTGTGATTGACGAGAATTTCTTCCTGCGACCGAGGACGCTTCCGGTACTCGAACGTTTCAAGACGCCTTTCAAGCAGTGGCTTGAGATGTTCGGCCTGAACGAAGCGGAGGCGACATCCGTCGTCAACCGCCTGCCGAGCTACTTCGTCCACGCGCTCAACGAACAGTGGCGCACGCGCGCCGAAGACTATAAGTGTCTAAAGGAAGCATTCGACACGCCGTTCACGAAGGCCGGCGCGTCTGAGCAGGCTTGGCAGTCTTACGCGGCGCTGCTGCAAAAGCAGGTTGACGAGCCGATGTTCGTCGAGGCGTTCAGCCTCCGGCAGGTTTACGTGCCGCTGCGCGCGTACTTCTTCGAGCGCGGCGCAGCGGAAAGGGACGTGCGGTTCGACCCGCGCGCTGCCGAGGCGAACGACTCGAAGCGCATCGTCGTCGAGTTGAAGAAAGAGGTTGATGCGTGGCTCGCCGCAAACGACGCGAAGGACGCGGTGCGAATCATCAGCGGCGGCCCCGGCAGTGGCAAATCTTCGTTCACGAAGATGCTTGCCGCGCGTCTGGCGGAAGCGAACGGGCGGCGCGTGTTGTTCGTGCCGCTGCACCTGCTTGAGCTTTCGGACGACCTCGAAGAAGCCGTCGGGAAGTTCATGCGCTATGTTGACCCTGCGCTCACAAACCCGCTCGCCCCGGAGGAGAATGCCGAGCCATTCCTCGTCATCTTCGACGGCCTCGACGAGCTTGCAATGCAGGGGCGCGTCGCCGCCGAACTCGCGCAACAGTTCGTCCGAGAGGTGCGCGAGAAGATAGACCGCCTCAACTACCGCGGCAGCCGCCTCAAGGTCTTAATTAGCGGGCGTGAACTCGCCGTGCAGTCAAACGCCTCCGACTTCAAGAGGCCGAAGCAGATTCTTCACGTGCTCCCGTATTTCGTCCCTGGAGATTCGAGAAAGGAATACATGGACGCTCGAAACCTGCTTGAGCAAGATCAACGACAACAATGGTGGTCGAACTATGGAAGGGTCAGCGGTCGCAACTACGAAGGCTTGCCGGAGGAGTTATGTAGGGACGAGGACTCAGGCAACGATGAGCTTTCGGAAATCACAGCGCAGCCGTTGTTGAATTATCTAGTTGCCCTCAGCTTCACGCGCGGCGAAGTGAATCTTGCAGAAGAGAGTAATCTGAACGTCATATACCGCGACTTGCTGAAGGCGGTGTTTGAGCGCGGTTGGGGCGGAGGTCATAACCCTGCTTTGCAGGGTGTGTCGGAAGAGAAGTTTGTTCGCTGGCTCGAAGAGATAGCCGTCGCAGCGTGGCACGGCGATGGGCGCACAACTACCGTCGAAGAGATTAAAGGACACGTCGAGAGCGGTGGTGCGGCCAGCCTCTTGAACCTGTTTGAAGAGGGCGCGGACAAGGGCATCACACGTCTTCTGATGGCCTTCTACTTCAGGCGCGCGGGAGTGCGCGAGTCCGGCGATAAGACATTCGAGTTCACACACAAGAGCTTCGGCGAATACCTGACGGCCAAACGCATCGTGCGTCTTCTACGGGACATTGACGAAGAGTTGAAGCGACATCAAGAGGATGTTGACAGGGGATGGGACGAGCGCGCGGCTCTGGTTCGCTGGATAAAGGTGTGCGGCCCCTCAGCATTGGACGAATATCTTTTTAAGTTCATTGAAAACGAGGTGCGACTGTCAGGTATAGATACTGCTTCATGCTGGCAGGAAACACTATGTAAGTTGATTGGATTTGAACTGCGCCATGGCCTGCCAATGGAGCAAGTTGGTATACCGATATTTAAAGAGCAAATTCGTCAGGCTCGCAATATAGAGGAAAGTTTGGTAATTGTTCTTAGCGCTTGTGCACGTACCACTAAAAAAACATCATGGATTGAATGGCCTACTGATAGTTCTCTTGGGGAGTTATTATCAAGGTCTCAAGGACAATCAACTATTGAAATTACATTCATCTTGGATCATCTAAATTATCTGTATGCAGAAGCCTGCAATTTAATGTTGAGAGATTTAATTCGGGCAAACTTTCGCGGAGCCATCCTTAGCATATCTACATTTAATGAGACACATCTCCGAGGCGCAGACCTCCACAGGGCAGACCTTCACAGGGCAGACCTCAGCGCGGCAGACCTCAGCGGGGCAGACCTCCGCGGGGCAGACCTCCGCGGGGCAGACCTCCGCGGGGCAGACCTTCTTAGAATCAAATTTAATTCATTAACAAATTTTGCAGGCGCGTTTCTCGAGCATACAATTTTTGAAAGTGATGAACAAAAACAAGCAATTCTGAGATTAGCCAACCCTGAAGCGGAAGATTCCTCGTTGCCAGATGATTCTGAGCGTCAGGATGAGTAAGTGTTGAGCGATCTAAAGAGCAGCCGATCCGGTAAAGGCAAACATTTCTTTCTTCAAGAGAAGCGTGAGCTTGCTGTAAAGTAAAGCGAATCCCTTATAAATAAGCGGGTACTTGCTTCTCAGTAAACGGGCGTTCGTTTCCTTGTTTGCAAGTATGTTTCTTTGTAACGCCGATGCGAAATAAAGGAACGGACGCGCATGGCAAAGGAATGTGGCTTTGTTTCTTTGTAATGGATGTTTGTTTCTTTATTTCGTATGAGTGTTTCAAAGGAACGTGCGTGTGTTTCCTTATTTTCGGTGAGCGTTCGTTTGTAACGTGTGAGCGTTGCTTGATTGCGGTCTGCGGTTCGGCGCGTGCGGGTTGTCGTTGCAGGGCTGCGGAGATGTGAGGTTTTGAAAAAAAGTGCTTGAAGTTCGGCGCGGATTGGATATACTTCGCGGCTGTCGAAACCTCGTTGACTTTCCATTTCCTCATCTCTCTGGAGGTACAAAAGTATGGGACGCAAAAAGCGCACGTCGAAAATTCTCGACAAGGCGAACGTGCGGGCCGCGGGCCTGCGCTCAATCGGAACACACGACTTCGGGAACGGCCTGACATCGGCTGCCTTCGAGCAGGCGATTACGGACACGCGGACGAGGCTCGACGACTACAACCAGACGCTCTCGATGGTGGACGAGAAGGCAAACCTGCTCGCGGATTCCGAAAAGACTCTGCGGGACTATCACGAAAGGGTTCTGGCGGGCGTGGGGGCAAAGTTCGGCAAAAACAGCAACGAGTACGAAAAGGTCGGAGGCGTCCGCAAGAGCGAACGCAAGCGACCGACGGCGCGAAAGAGCGCGTCGAAATCGCCCGCCTGAGCGCCTACGCCCCGAACTCGCGCGCGGCGCTGCGGCAGTCGGGGCACGGCGAACGAAGGCTAAGGCCGGAAGACAGAAGCGAGGTTTAGACGATGCGGCCCGTCCGTTAATCTCCACGGACGGGCCGCACTTCTTTATCGAAGGGGACGAGAGATTTATTGAATGAGACGAGCGCCGTCCCGCGTCTTCAATTCCTTCGATAAACTTCGCGCCCGTCGCCGGAGAGTTCGACGGCGAGCTTGCCTTCGGAGTGCGCGAGGTCGAGGTGTGCGACCGACTCGCTGACGGCGAGGAAGCGGTGTACGTCGCCCGCGCCGGGGAAGAGTTCGAGCGCAACGTCCCAGGCGGTCGCGCCCGCTTTGGGGATGAGCCGGATGACTTCCGACTGGCGCTCGCCTATTGCGCGCAGGTAGCGGTTGAAGAGTTCTTCGTAGTCGGAGACCGGCTCGCCGTGGCCGCCGTAAACAAGTGTCGGCGAGAGCGAGCGCAGGCGCGCGAGGCTCACCAAGTATTCGGCGAGCGAGTGGAAGCGGCGCACGGGGTCAACCGGGTCGGGCGAAAGGATCGGGTTCGGCGTGATGCGCTTTAGGACGCAGTCGCCGGCGATGACGGTGCGGTCGGCCTCGCGCAGGAAGGAGCACGAGCCGGGCGTGTGGCCGGGTGTGTGGACGACGCGCAGAGCGCCCTTCTCAAATTTTATCTCCTCGCCGTCCGAAAGCTCCGCGTGCTCGTGGTCTTCGAGCGCGTCGGCGTACTGCCTGACTCCCTCGTACATCCTTCGCATCTGCGCGACCTCTTCGGCGGGCACGCCCGCGCGCTCCAGAAGGCGGCGGTGCTCCTCGTATTCGAGCCGACCCGCGCGGTGACCCGTCTCCCAAGCGTGGACGAAAACTTGCGCGTCCTTCGCCTCGTCGCGCAGTTGCTTGGCAAGCCCGCAGTGATCTTCGTGCGCGTGCGTCAGGACTATCCGCCTGATGTCGGAGACGCGCAGGCGCGCGCGCCTCAAACCTTCCTTCAGGGCTTCCAACGCCTCCCTCGTCTTCGGTCCCGTGTCAATGAGCGTGACGGGTTCCTCGGCGATTAAATAGACGTTGACCGGCCCCACGTAGAAAGGCGTCGGCAACGAGATCGGGATGATGCGCATGGGGGCAGCTTAGGGGTAAAAGGGCAAAAGGGGAAGAGGGGAAAGGGAAAGCGCCTCCTGAGCGGCGGCCTTAACCTTTTGCCCTCTTCCCCTCTTCCCCTTTTACCCCTCTCAGTAAATGTATCGGTTCGCCCGGATCATCGCGTCGGCGACGCGTCGGCGGGCGGCGACGGTGTTGGTCGGCGTGTGTTTCGTGAAGCGCTTGAGCGCGGCGAGGAGCGTGCGCAGCTCGTCGCCCTCACTGATGGCCGCCAGCGTGTTCTTGGCCTCGGCCTCGACGCGCTCGACGGCGTCGTTGCAGAAGACGCGCACCATGTCGAGGTGGAGCGCCGCGGCTTCCGGCCCTTGCGCGGCGGCGAGTTTCTGCGCGCGCAGGATGGCCGACTCCATCGCGTACACGTCCATGATGATGTTCGACGCGCTGAGCAAGACCTCCTGCTCCTCGGCGAGCGCCGCCAGGTACTTCTGCGCCGCCGTGCCCAAGACCATCAGCGCGACCTTCTTCGCGTTGCGCGCGAGCTTCGCCTCCGCCGCGAGCACCGACTCGTCCTCGTCGAGCGAAGGGAGTTGCGGCGAAAGCAGTTCGTCCATGAGCGCCTGCGCCGCCGGCAGGAGCGCGAGTTTGCCGGCCATCGCGCGGCGCATGAGCATGCCGGGGATGAGCATACGGTTGATCTCGTTCGTGCCCTCGAAGATGCGGTTGATGCGCGAGTCGCGGTAGGCGCGCTCCGCAGGATAGTCGGCGGAATAGCCGTAGCCGCCGTAAATCTGAACCATCTCGTCGGCGCAGTAGTCGGCGAACTCCGACAGAATGACCTTGATGGCCGAACACTCCGCCGCGTACTCCTCAATCGCGCGCAGCTTCGACTCCGCGTCCGCCGCATCCGCCGCGACGCCCAACGCCGACTCGATGAGTCCGAGCGTGCGGTAGATCAACGCCTCGCCGACCCACGTGCGCGTCGCCATCTCGGCGAGCTTGTGTTTGATCGCGCCGAAACTGGAGATGGGCTTTCCGAACTGGTGGCGCTCGTTCGCGTAGCGCACCGACTCGCTCGTCATCAGCTTCATGCCGCCGCAGCACATCGCGCCGAGCTTGAAGCGACCGATGTTGAGGATGTTGAAGGCGATCTTGTGACCCTTGCCGACCTCGCCCAGAAGGTTCTCGACCGGCGTCCTCACGTTGTCGAGCGCGAGCGCCGTCGTGGAAGAACCCTTGATGCCCATCTTGTGCTCTTCCGCACCGTTCGCTAAGCCCTCCTGCCGCTCGACGACGAAGCCGGTGAACTTGTCGCCGTCAACTTTGGCGAAGACGACGAACACGTCGGCGAAGCCGCCGTTCGTAATCCACATCTTCTCGCCCTTGAGGACGTAATGCGTGCCGTCTTCACTCAGTCGGGCTGTCGCCTTCGCCGCGAGCGCGTCCGAGCCGGAACCGGCCTCCGTGAGCGCGTAGGCCGTAATCAACTCGCCGGTCACGATGCGCGGGACGTACTTCCGCTTCGCCTCCTCCGTGCCGTAGTAGAGGATCGGCAGGAGGCCGATGCCGCCCTGCGCGCCCATCGTCGTGGCGAAGGAGGCCGAGCGTCCGAGCGCCTCGCCGATGATGCCGCCGGAGATTTGGTCGAGGCCCAGCCCGCCGTACTCTTCGGGCACGGTCGCGCCGATGAAGCCCAGCTCCGCGCCTTTCTGCACCAACTCACGCGCGAGCTTCCAGTCCTTCTTCTCAAGGTCGTCAATGCGCGGGCGCACCTCGCCATCCATGAACTGCCGCGCGGTGTCGGCGATCATGCGGTGCTCCTCGGTGAAGTCTTCGGGGGTGAAGACCTCTTCGGGCGTTCGCTCCTCAATCAGAAAACTTCCGCCCACGATGATTTTTTTCTCTTCGACCACGGCTGACATCGTTTGCTCCTTTCAGTCGCAAATGAGCATTCAGCGCTCAGCACTCAGCTTTTTCTTTGGCTGAAAGCTGAGTGCTGAGCACTGGCAGCTTATATTCTTTCAAAAATTCCGGCAGCGCCCATGCCGCCGCCGACGCACATCGTAACCATACCGTAGCGACCGCCGCGCCGCTCAAGCTCGCGCAGGATCGAGGCCGTGAGCTTCGCGCCCGTGCAGCCCAAGGGATGGCCGAGCGCGATTGCGCCGCCGTTGACGTTGACGCGGTTCGCGTCGAGTCCGAGCGTCTTGATGACGGCGAGAGATTGCGCGGCGAAGGCTTCGTTGAGTTCGATGACGGCGATGTCTTCGAGCCTCAGCCCAGCGATCTTCAGAACCTTCGGGATGGCGAAGACCGGGCCGATGCCCATCTCTTCGGGCGGGCAGCCGGCGGTGGCGTAGGCGACGAAGCGCGCGAGCGGCTTCAGGTTCAACTGCCGCGCGCGCTCGTCCGACATGACCACGGCCACGGCAGCGCCGTCAGACATCTGCGAGGCGTTGCCGGCGGTGATCGTGCCGTTAGCGTGGAACGCGGGTTTCAGTTTCGCCAGCGACTCCTCGTTCGTGTCGCGGCGCACGCCCTCGTCTTTCGTAAACGTGACCTCGCGCGTCGTCTTCCGGCCCTTCTCATTCAACTCCTCGAACGTGACTTTGAGCGGCACGATCTCCTCGTCGAAGCGGCCCGCGTCCTGCGCCGCCGCCGCGCGTCTGTGAGAGCCGAGCGCGAAGGCGTCCTGCTCCTCGCGTGTGACCTCGTACTTGCGCGCGACGTTCTCGGTGGCGAGTCCCATGTTGAGGTAGAAGTCCGGGTAGTGCTCGACCAGATACGGGTTCGGTCGGATGATGTGTCCGCCCATCGGGATCATGGACATCGTCTCCAGCCCGCCCGCGACGATCACTTCCGCTCCGCCCGTGCGGATGCGGTCGGAGGCCAGAGCGATTGATTGCAGGCCCGAAGAGCAGAAGCGGTTGATCGTCATCGCGGAGGTCTCGACGGGCAGCCCCGCGCGTATCGCCGCCGCGCGCGCCACGTTCATGCCCTGCTCGGCCTCCGGCATCGCGCAGCCCATGATCACGTCTTCGATCTCCGCCTTCTCCAAGCCTTCCGCGCGGCGCAGGGCCTCTTCAATGACGACAGCGCCCATCTCGTCCGGTCGCGTGTCGCGAAGCGTGCCCTTTGGGGCCTTGCCCACAGCCGTGCGGACGGCTGAAACGATGACTGCGTCCCTCATAAAACTCCCTCTTAAAAATTCACCGGCGCGGGCCGTCTCACGCGTCGCTCTTCTCAATCCCGACCCCGACCTCTTCGACCGGCAGCACGTCGCGCAAGACCTCCGGCTCGACGGAGACGAGGAAGCCGCGCTTGCCGCCGTTGATGTAAATCGTCGGCAAGTCAAAAATCGTCCGCTCGACGTAAACCGGGAGCCGCGCGCGCGTGCCGAACGGACTCGTGCCGCCGACCAGGTAGCCTGTGTGCTTCTGCGCCGACGCGAAGTCGCAGGGGTGCACGCTCTTGACGCCCAAGTGTCGCGCCAGTTGCTTCGTCGAGACCTCGCGGTCGCCGTGCATCAAAACGATCAGAGGCTTGTGCGCGTCCGTCTCCATCACGAGCGTCTTGACGACCGCGTGCTCGTCAACGCCCAGCGCCTCCGCCGAATGTCGCGTGCCGCCGTGCTCCTCGTAGTCGTAGAGGTGCGGCTCGAACGCGACCCTTTTCTCCCTCAGAAGCCTGACGGCTGGTGTGATCGGGTAGTCCATAACACAAGTTTCAAGTTCCAAGTTTAAGGTTCAAAGTTAAGAACCGGCTTCCAACTTTGAAGTTTGAACTTTCAAACTTTGAACTAATTTCTGAGCGGCTTGCCCGTCTTCAGCATGTGCGCGATGCGCTCCTGCGTCTGGCGGTGTCCGCACAAGGAGAGGAACGCCTCGCGCTCAAGGTCTAAAATATACTGCTCCGAGACGCGCGTCTCGTGGTTGAGGTCGCCGCCCGTCAAGACGCGCGCGAGCTTCTCGCCGATCACGGCGTCGTAGTCCGAGACGAAGCCGCCGCGCTTTAACTGGTGTATGCCGAGCTTGAAGGTCGCGAGCGCCGCGCCGCCGAGCGCGAGCACGTCCGCGCGCTGCCGCGGCTGCGTGTAGCCGACGGACGCGAGCGCGAGCACTTCCTGTTTGGCGTCGGCGATGAGGCGGTCGGCGTTCATCGAGAAAGAGTCCTCTTCGCGCAGGAAGCCGAAGCCCCGCGCCTCCGCCGCCGAGGTCGCCACCTTCGCGAGCGCGATGGTCTCGAACGCGCGCTTGACGAAGGGAAAAGGGTCGGCCTCCGCGACGCCCGCCGGGATCGAATCCAGCGCGCGCACGAGCATCTCCTTCGTCCCGCCGCCCGCCGGTATCAAACCGACGCCGACCTCCACGAGACCGATGTAAGTCTCTGCCGCGGCGCGCGCGCGGTCGGCGTGCAGCGTCATCTCGCACCCGCCGCCGAAGGTCAACTGGAACGGCGCGACGACGACGGGCTTCGGCGAATAGCGCAAACTCATCGTCGCCTGCTGGAAGGCGCGCACGCCGAGGTCTATCTCGTCCCACTCCTCTTCCTGCGCGCCGAGGAGCACAAGCATCAGATTCGCGCCGACCGAAAAATTCTGCCCCTGGTTGCCGACGACGAGGCCCAGGAAATTTCGCTCGACTTCCGAGAGCGCGAACTTCAACATCTGTAGCGTGTCGCCGCCGATTGAGTTCATCTTCGAGTGGAACTCAAGGCACGCCACGCCGTCGCCGATGTCCAAGAGCGACGCGCCCGCGTTCCACCTGACGACGCCCGTGCGGTCTTTGACCGACTTCAAGACGATGACGCCCGGCGGCGGCGAGACGGGCGCGTACTTTTCCGAAGCGAAGTCGAAGTAAAACTCCTGCCCGCCTTCGGTCTTGTAGAAGGAGGCCGCGCCCGCGTCGAGCATCCGTTGCACATTCTCAGGTATCGCGCGGCCTTCTTCCTTCATCCGCGCGACG
>Ga0209577_10003635_pt1 | contig 14531 bp, 12 predicted proteins | sample GraSoiAngelo_109_FD_185874 | JGI IMG/M metagenome (GOLD analysis project Ga0209577, IMG submission 185874) | Grasslands soil microbial communities from the Angelo Coastal Reserve, California, USA - 14_0903_12_20cm (SPAdes) (version 2) | ecosystem: Environmental > Terrestrial > Soil > Grasslands...
TATGGGGACGTCGGCTCGACGGTTCGCGTGGAGGTAACGGGCACGAACGGGATCGGGTCGACGGCCGCCTCCGCGGTGACCGCCGTGGTCACCGGGACCCCCCCGTCCAACACCGTGCCCCCGACGATCTCCGGCACTCCTCAGGACGGGCAGACGCTGACCCTCACCAACGGCAGCTGGAGCGGCGACGCGCCCTTCACCTACACGTACCAGTGGCAGCGCTGCGACTCGGCCGGCAACAACTGCACCGACATCCCGGGCGCGACGGGCTCCACCTACACGCTCACCTCCGACGACGTCGGATCGACCATCCGCGGCGGCGTCACGGCAACGAACTCGGGCGGGAGCGCGACCTCCACGACGCTTCAGACCGGACAGGTCGATCCCGTGGCCCCCGCGAACACCGGCCTGCCCACGATCTCCGGCACGCCCGCGCTCGGCGAGACCCTGACCACGACCGACGGGACCTGGAGCGGGACCGGCCCGCTGTCATTCACCTATCAGTGGCAACGCTGCGACGCGGACGGGGCGAACTGCGCCGACATCGTCGGCGCCACGGGCTCGACGTACGACGTCGGAACCGACGACCTTGACCAGGTCCTGAGCGTTGTCGTCACGGCCACCAACTCGGCCGGGAACGCGCAGGCCGGCTCCGACAAGACCGGTCAGGTGACCGCTTCGGCCGGCGGCGGGGAGGACCTGGGCCATCTGATCCCGGGCAGCCTGATCTCCGAGACCAACTGCCAGCGGATCCTCGCCGGCACCGGCTACAAGCGCCAGAAGCTGCCGGGCCTCGGCGAGGTGCGCATCACGGTCCGGTCGAGCGCCTACGTCTCCGCCGGCAAGCCCCTTGTCGTCTCCACGACGGCCAAGGGCGGGAAGGTCAAGCTCCGCTCCGTCGGCTACACGCTCGACGCCCGCGGGCTCGGGAGCCCCAAGAAGTCGCCCTACTGGCTCCGGATCAAGCCCGGCTCGCTCGCCGGAAGCACCCGGCACAAGCTCGCCATCAAGCTCGTCCCGAAGAAGGGCAAGAAGTCCGTCTTCATCATGCGCATCCGCACGGCGCCCTGCGTCAACGCGCTCAGCGCGAGCCAGTGGAAAAACGGCGGCGGCGGCGCCGGCCTCCGCCTCCGGGTGGACAGCCGCGACGCCGTCTCGGGCGCGGTCTTCCAGATCCCCGCGGCCATGCTGCCGAAGGCGGCCGACGCGAAGTACAAGACCGGCCGGATCCGCGTGGTGCTGGCGGGCGGCAAGCAGGTCGTCTACATCCTGCACTTCCCGAAGACCAAGGGCTCGACGCTCCTCACCGGCGCCGGGACGCCCAGGGTGCGGCTCACGCGCACCGGCGTGATCGCCTCGGGCCTCCCCGCCCACGTCGGGATCGTGGAGCTGACGCTCTACACCCGCAACAAGACGAGCCCGAAGGCCCTTCTGAAGAAGGGCAAGAAGGCGAAGCTCGCGGCCAAGCTCACCACGTCCTCCGGGGCGCGACGCCTCACCTACGTCCTCCAGGGACGCGGGCGCTAGCGAACTCCCGCACCAAGCGGAAACCGCGCTCCGCGCCGGCCTCGGGGCATCCGGCGCCCTACCTAGGATGGCCTGGATGCCGCCCGCGGTCCATCTCCACGTGCATTCGGAGTACTCGCTGCTCGATGGCGCGTGCAAGATCGACGCGCTCGCTGAGCGGGCCGCGGCCTTCGAGCAGCCGGCGCTGGGGCTCACCGACCACGGGGTGATGAACGGCGCCGTGGAGCTCTACAAGGCCTGCACCGCGCGCGGCGTCAAGCCGATCCTGGGCTTCGAGGCGTACCTCTGCGACGACCTGTCGTCCGAAGCCGTCCGCTACGAGCGCAACCACCTCACCCTCCTCGCCGAGAGCGACGAGGGCCTGCGCAACCTGGTCAAGCTCACCTCCGCCGGGTTCCTGGAGGGCAACAAGCGCGGCAAGTGCAACGTCGACATGGCGCTCCTCGAGCGCCATGCGGCAGGGGTCATCGCGCTCACCGGCTGCCTCCAGTCGCGCTTCTGCCGGAGGCTGGTCGAGGACAACCCCGCCGAGGCGCGCGCCCACGCCGACGACCTCCTGCGCGTATTCGGGCCCGAGAGCGTCTACTTCGAGATCCAGAACAACGGCGTCGCCGAGCAGGACAAGGCGAACGAGGGGATCGTGCGCATCGCCGCCGAGGTGGGCCGGCCGCTTGTGGCCACAGCCGACGTCCATTACCTGCGCCGCGAGGACTACGACAATCACCGCGCGCTGCTGTGCGTCCAGACGAAGTCCACGCTGGCGGAGCCGAAGCTCTCGTTCGACACCAACGAGTTCTTCCTCAAGGACTCGGACGAGATGTCGCGCGACTTCGCGCAGTGGCCGGAGGCCATCGCCTCCACGCTCGAGATCGCCGAGCGCTGCGACGCCCGCATCGAGCTGGGCAAGATGCTCATCCCGCGCTACCCCACCCCGGAGGGCGAGGACGAGGCGGGCTACCTCCGCCGCCTGGCCTCCGATGGGCTCCGCCGTCGCTACGGCGACCCGCCGCCGGCCGAGGCGGTCGAGCGGCTCGAGATGGAGCTCGACGTGATCATGCGGATCGGGTTCGCCGCGTACTTCCTGATCGTCTGGGACTTCGTGAAGTACGCGAAGGACAACGGCATCGCCGTGGGCCCCGGGCGCGGATCCGCCGCGGGCTCGATCGTCGCCTACTCCCTCAACATCACCGACGTCGACCCGCTCCGCTACGGGCTCCTCTTCGAGCGCTTCCTCAACGCCGAGCGCGTGTCGATGCCCGACATCGACATCGACTTCTCGGTCAAGGGGCGGGACCGCGTGATCCGCTACGTCGCCCAGAAGTACGGGCAGGACTCCGTCGCGCAGATCATCACCTTCGGCCGCATGTTCCCGCGTGCCGCCACGCGCGACGCCGCCCGGGTGCTGGGGTTGGACTATGGCTCGGGCGACCGCCTGGCGAAGATGATCCCGGACCCGATCATGGGCCGGCCGCCCTCGTTCGAGGACTGCCTGAAGCCGGGTGAGGAGCTCCGCCGCGCCTACGACGAGGACCCGCAGGCCAGGCAGATAGTCGACGTGGCGCGCGGGCTCGAGGGCATCGTCCGCAACTCCTCGATCCACGCGGCGGCCGTGGTTATCGCCGACCGCCCGCTCACCGACATCGTCCCTCTGCAGCTGGCCGAGGAGCGGGGAGAGGTCACCGAGGACGGCACGCGCGCCTACAAGACGGTCACCCAGTACTCGATGAAGCCGATCGAGGACATCGGCCTCCTGAAGATGGACTTCCTGGGGCTCCGCAACCTCGACGTGATCGAGGCGGCGCTCGACATCATCGAACGGTCGACGGGCGAGCGGCCCGACATGGCCACGCTGCCGCTCGACGACGTGAGGACCTACGAGATGCTCGCTCGGGGCGACGCCGTGGGCGTGTTCCAGTTCGAGTCCGACGGCATGCGCGAGGCGTTTAGGAAGGTCCGCCCGACCGAGTTCGACGACCTGGTGGCGCTGGGGGCGCTCTACCGGCCGGGCGCGATGCGCTTCATCGACACATATGCGCGCAACAAGCGCAACCCGGAGTCGATCTCGTACATCGACGAGCGCCTGCGCCCGATCACCGAGGCCACGTACTCGGTGGTCCTCTACCAGGAGCAGTCGATGCAGATCGCCAAGGCGATCGCGGGATTCTCGGGTCCGGAGGCGGACGACCTGCGGAAGGCCATCGGCAAGAAGGACAGGGCCAAGATGGCCTCGATCAAGGACCGGTTCGTGGAGGGCGCCAAGGCGTCCGGCACCTCCGCGCGGGTGATACAGGAGCTCTGGGCGATCAACGAGGCGGCGGCCGACTACAGCTTCAACCGTTCGCACGCGGCGTGCTACGCGCTGATCTCCTACCGCACCGCCTGGCTGAAGGCCAACTACCCGGCCGAGTACATGGCGGCGCTCATCTCGTCGGTCATGTCCACGAAGGACAAGGTCCCCTTCTTCGTGTCGCGCTGCGAGGAGATGGGGATCGAGGTCCTCCCGCCGGACGTGAATGAGTCCGGGCACGACTTCGTGGTCTCGGGCGGGAACATCCGCTTCGGCCTCGACGCCGTGAAGAACGTCGGGTCGGCGGCGGTGGACCGGGTCATCTCGGCGCGCGAGGAGGGCGGCCCGTTCGAGTCGATCTGGGACTTCTGCGAGCGCGTCGACTGTCGCGCGGTGAACAAGAAGGCCATCGAGTCACTCGTGCGTTGCGGGGCGCTCGACTCGACCGGAGCGACGCGGCGCGGGATGCTGGCTGTGCTTCCCCAGGCGCAGGCCGGGGGCGCCAAGGCGCAGCAGGACGCGCAGCTCGGCCAGGGCTCGATCTTCGACCTCGAGGAGCCCGTACCGGCCGCGGGTGGCCTCGGCGCATCCGCGAACGCCGCCCGGCAGCATCCGCCCGTCCCGTCCCTGTCGGACGACCGCCGCGAGCTAAATGTCATGGAGAAGGAGACGCTCGGCCTCTTCCTCTCCTCGCATCCGCTCAAGGAGGTCCGCCCGGCGCTACGCGCCCGCGTGGACTGCGCGCTCTCCGACCTCGCCGGCAAGAGGGACGGCGAGTCGGTCACGGTCGGCGGGATGATCGCCGAGGCCAAGCGCATTCGGACGAAGAAGGGCGAGCCGATGCTCTTCGCCACGCTCGACGACCTCGAGGCCCAGGTGGAGATGCTCGTGTTCAACTCGGCCTACGCAGCGAACTCGGACAAGGTGGACGTCGACAAGGTCGTGATCGTCCGTGGCCGGGTCGACCACAAGGAGCAGGGCGAGACGAAGCTGGTCGCCCAGGAGGTCGAGGTCTTCGAGCCCACCCACGAGGAGGTCGACCGAGCGCGGGCGGCGGCGCTCCCGATCGGATCCGCGCCGAGGATCACGCTACGGATCTCCGAGAGCGTGCCGGCGTCGTTTCTCGAGGACCTGAAGGACCGCGTGTCGCACTACCCGGGCGACCACGAGCTCGCGCTGCTGGTCGGCGACCGCACCCTTGTGCTGGGTGAGAGGTACCGGGTGTCGCCCTCGCGCTTCTGCGCCGACCTCGACGGGCTGACCGGGACCGTCGAGCTGGTCTAGCGGCTGGCCCCGCGGGCCACCGCGCGGTCGACGCCTTCGAGCTCGGGCGAGGTTACGATTTCGCTGTGCCCCATAGCGCCGGTGCCATCCAGTCCTCCGAGTGCCGCCAGTGCTGCGCGTTCTGCGACCGCGTGCTGCTCCCGTCCGGCTGCATCGAGTCCGACTGCCCCTATCTCTACCTCTACGACGACGAGAAGAGCGGGCGCCGATACATGGGCTGCCTCAACAAGGTGTTCCGCGTGGAGATCGACGTGGAGCTGTTCCGCGATGCCGAGCGCACGCGGCACGGCTTCGGCGGGGTCAAGCTGACCGGCACGCCCACCCCCCGTTGCCGGACCTCCGTCGAGCGCGCCTACCACGGCGGGGGCGACGCCTTCGAGTGCGTCAACCCGACGTTCTTCGACGAGCCCATGCCCGAGATCGTCGAGTTCGACCTGCGCGACCGGCTCTAGCCCTTCGCAGCCTTACGCCGGCCGCGCGCCTTCAGCCCGGCGGCGCGCAGCTCGCGGGCGATCGTGATGTCCGCGAGCGACGCGCCCCTGCCCTCGAGGCCCGGGCCCTCGAAGATCGCCGGCAGATCCTCGAACCGCGGCTCGGAGAAGAATGCGGCGCAGCCCTCGCGGCCCAGCTCGCCCTCGCCGAGCGGAGCGTGGCGATCGCGGTTCGACCCGAATGGCGTCTTCGAGTCGTTCACGTGGATGCAGCCGAGCCGCTCGACTCCGACGATCTCCACGCAGCGGTCGATCGTCGCCGAGAGCTCCTGGGGGTTCCGCACCTCGAACCCCATTGCGAACATGTGGCAGGAGTCGAGGCAGATACCGAGCCGCTCGTCGCCGCCCCCGAGCTCGATCAGCCTGGCCAGCTCCTCGAACGATCGGCCGAGCGTGCCGCCCGCGCCGGCCGTGTTCTCGAGAAGCAGCGGGCAGCGCTCGGACTCGGCGAGGACGTAACGGATCGCATCGCCCACCCTCTCGATCGACTCGTCCAGCGGCTCGCCGACCTGGGACCCGGGGTGGACGACCACGCCGCGCGCGCCCATGGCGTCGCCCATCCGCAGCGCGTGCGCGAGGGCGTCGAGCGATTTCCTGCGGACGACGTCGTCCCTCGACGCCGGGTTGATCAGGTAGACGGCGTGGACCACGATCTCGCGCACCGGTCCCTGCGCCAGCAGCTCCCGGAACTCCGCGACGTCGTCGTCGCGGTAGGTCGTCAGCCGCCAGGCGCGCGGTGACTGGTTGAAGATCTGGATCGCGTCGCAGTCGCGCTCGACCCCCCGGTGAAACGCGTTGACGAGCCCGCCGGCGGGGGAGACGTGACCGCCGATTAGCATCGCGAGGACATGGCCGAGGGCATGAGGGTCCGCTTCGCTCCGTCGCCGACTGGGGCGCTCCACATCGGCGGAGCGAGGACGGCACTGTACAACTGGCTACTGGCCCGGCAATCGAGCGGGACCTACGTCCTCCGGATCGAGGACACGGATCGCGAGCGGTCCACGGGGGAGAACGTCGCGCAGATCATCGACGCCCTCGAGTGGCTCGAGCTCGACTGGGACGAGGGACCGTACTCCCAGGCCGAGCGCCAACCGCGCCATCGCGAGGAGATCGATCGGCTGGTGGGGGAGGGGCACGCCTATCTCGACGAGGGGGCCGTCCGCCTCCGGGTGCCCGACGAGGGCGCGACGGTCGTCCGGGACGTCATCCGCGGCGACGTGACCTTCGAGCACTCGGCTATCGACGACTTCGTGATCGCGCGCTCCGACGGGAGCCCGCTCTACAACCTCGCCGTGGCCGTCGACGACCGCGACATGGGAATCACCCACGTGGTGCGTGGCGCCGATCACCTCTCGAACACGCCGCGTCAGCTCATGATCCTCCGCGCGCTCGGCGCCGACCCTCCGGTCTACGCCCACCTGCCACTGCTGCACGGCCCGGATGGCAAGAAGCTGTCGAAGCGGCACGGCGCGGCGTCCGTTCAGGAGCTTCGCGATGTGGGCTACCTGCCCGAGGCCGTGCTCAACTACGTCGCGCTGCTCGGCTGGGGCTACGACGAGAGCACCGAGTTCTTCACCAGGGAGGAGCTGATCGAGCGGTTCTCGCTCGAGCGCGTCTCGAAGTCGCCCGCGGTCTTCGACGAGCAGAAGCTCCGCTGGATGAACGGGCACTACCTGCGCGAGCTCTCGACGGAGGAGCTCACTCGCCGCCTCGAGGAGCGCCTCGGGCGCGACGGGCTGGCGCCGGCGGTGGAGATCGCGCAGGAGAAGATGCAGACCCTGGAGGACTTCTGGCGTCTCGCGGCGTTCCTGGTGGAGCCGCAGCCGCTGGACGAGACGGCGTGGTCGAAGGTGATGACGGACGGCGCGCCGGAACGGCTCCGCATGGCTCGAGACGCGCTCGCCGCCGCGGAGCCGTTCGACGCGAGCGGCGTCGAGACCGCGCTGCGCGGGCTGGTCGATCGGCTCGGGGTGAAGCCGCGCGAGGTCTACCAACCCGTGCGCCTGGCGATCAGCGGAGGGACGGTTTCGCCCGGGATCTTCGAGTCCGTTGCGGTCCTGGGACGGGAAGAGACGCTCGCGCGGATCGACCGGGCGATCGAGCGCGGCGGCGCCTGATCGCCGCGAGGGGCAGCCGGCGCACAAGATTGCGGTAGGTCCTGCTCCGATAGCGGTCGGATTCGTGCACCAAACCCGCGCATAGCCGCTACGCGGTACTCAACCCCCAGCCTGCGGGTGCCGATGATCTCTCAGCCGCCCCACCAGGCCACGGAAGGCACGACGACTCACGTGAAGAGAGCACTGAAGCCGGTTCCCAACCGGACCGACAATGCGGCCGCCACGCCGCGTCCCTCGGCAAGCGAGGGTCACGGGCGGAGGCTGACCGCCGCCTTCGAGGCTCTCGAGGCCTTCCCGGCTCTGGCGGAGTCGCGAAACCGAGTGCTGCGGCTCGTTCGCGACGATCACACCGCCACCGGCGACGTCGTCGCCGCGATCGAGTCGGACGTCTCGCTCGTGATCGCGGCGCTGCGGATCGCCAACCGCGCGCCGGCGCCCAAGCGGGCCCGGATTGCCACGGTCCCGGAGGCCGTCGAGCTGCTCACGCCTGCGGGCGTCGAGGCGCTTGCGGCGCGCACGGCGGTGTTCGACTTCTTCGAGCGGATCCCCGGTTGGGACGCCGCGCCCGAGCGGTTCCGGCTGCACGCGGTCGCGACCCAGCGCGCGGCGGACCGCCTCAGCAAGGAGATCGACTTCGCCGACCGCGACGAGCTCCTCGTCTCCGCGCTGCTGCACGACATCGGCAAGCTCGTCCTGGTCCACGCCTACCCCGGCTACCCGGGCCAGGTCCATGGCGACGCCCAGACCCCCGAGGATCGACTCCATCGCGAGCGCCGCGAGCTGGGTGTCGACCACGCCCTGGTCGGCGGCGTTCTCGCTCGCCGCTGGGGGCTTCCGCCCCGGCTGGCGGCGGCGATCGAGCGGCACCACTCCGACGAGGCCGGCGGCGAGGCCGCGGTGATCAGGCTCGCGGACATGCTCGCGCACTACGGGCACGGCCAGCCGATCGAGCCGGCGCGCATGCTGAAGGTCGCGCGCGAGCTGGGGCTCGATGCCAACCGTCTCCGCTCCGTGATGTACGAGCTTCCCTACGCGAGCGGCCAGCGTCGCCAGATCGATCCCTGCCCGCTGTCGGCGCGCGAGCTTGACGTGCTGAAGAAGCTCGCCGAGGGCAAGGTGTACAAGCAGATCGCCCTCGAGCTGACGCTCTCGACGAGCACGGTGCGCACGCACCTCCACAACACGTACGCCAAGCTCGGCGCGGTCGACCGCGCCCAGGCCGTCCTCCTCGCGACCCAGCGCGGCTGGCTCTAGCCGGGACGCTCGCCGGCGAGCCGGCGGGGCCCCGCCGTCGGTGTCCGCAGCGGCACCCTCGCGACCACCTTCGTCCCACGCTCGCTCGTCTCGATCTCGAGTCGTCCCCCGACGAGCTCGGCGCGCTCGTGCATGCTCGCCAGGCCGATGTGACCGGGCTCGCTCGAGTCGAGCGGATCCACGTCGCCGAAGCCGCGCCCGTCGTCTGAGATCCGGAGCTCGACCTCGCCCTCGACCGGACGCAGCGTGATGATCACGCGCTCCGCCTGCGCGTGTCGACCGGCGTTGGTGACGGCCTCCTGCGCGATCCCGAACAGCGCGCCGGAGACGTTGTCGGGGAGGTCGAGCGGGTCCATCGCGAGCTCGAGCTGGAAGCCGTAGCGCCGCTCCCACACCGCCTGGCACTGCTCCACCGCCACCGCGAATGTGAGCTCCTCGAAGGCGTAGGGGCCGAGACCGACGATCTCGTCGCGAAGCGCCGCGATGTTGCGCTCCGCAAGCGTCCGCGCCTCGGCGACCCGCTCGCGAGTGAGCTCGGCCTCCCCCCGCGCCGCGGCCTGGTCGGCGGCGGTCAGGATCAGGTCGAGGCTGACCAGCTCCTGAACCGGTCCGTCGTGGATCGACTCGGCGATCCGCCGGCGCATCCTGCCCTCCGCCTCGATCGCCCTGCGCGAGACGTCGCGGGCGCGGATCCGGGCTGCGGACTCGGTGGTGCGGAGGCGCCCGACGAAGAGCCCGCAGCAAAGCGCCGAGAGCGCGAACATGACCTCGTAGAACGCGAGCAGGCCGTCCGAGGGCGGGACGTCGAGGAACGGGGAGGCGGCTACCAGTGCGAGGATCGCGGCGACGGCCACCAGCAGGCCCCGGCGCTCTCCCTGGAAGTTCGCGTGGCTCGCGACGAGGAACAGCGCCACGAAGCGCACGCCGGCGTAGGAGTCGGGCGCGACGAGCTGGACGACCCCAAGGAGCACCATGTCGACGATCGCCACCCAGGAGCTGAGCGCCTCCTGCGGCCTTCGGTACGCGATCGCGAGGACTCCGGCGGACCACGGCACCGCGGCGAGGCCCAGAACCAGGGCCAGGCGGCCCTGGTGAGGCTGGTCGAAGAACGCCACCGAGACGAGCGCCGCCCCGGCCAGGAACATCCGGGCGCCGGCGAACCACCGGACCGGCTGGACCGACTCGACCGGCAGCCCGGGCGCGCTCACGGCTGGCGCCGCAGGATCAGCCCGGCGGCGACCGCCATCCCCACGGCGTCGACGCCGACGTCCACCGGCGTTCCGTGCCGGCCGTGCACGAACGTCTGGTGCAGCTCGTCGGTTGCCGCGTAGGCGAGCGAGACGCACACCGCGAGGACGAGGGCCGCGCGGGCGACCGCCACCTCGCGAAGCGCGCGCCACCACAGGAGGCACAGGAGTGCGTATTCGAGCATGTGGACGACCTTGCGCCCGATCAGGTCCCAAGTGCCCAGGCCGGTCGAGAGATCGGGTTGCGCCGACAGGACGAAGATGACGCCCATCAGGGCGATTGGAGGAGCCCAGGGATCGAGGCGCGAAAGAAGCGAGTTTGGGCTCCGCGTCACGACCATAACCTAGACTCGCTGCGCTCTGCTCGCCATTACTTCCAAGTCCCCGTACGCACTGCGCGCGCTGGCCGAGCTGGCCCGCATGGGGCGTTCGGACCCGATTCCGATCGGCGAGATCGCGCGCCGCAGGGACATCCCGGTCCAGTTCCTCGAGGGGATGTTCGCGACGCTGCGGCGGGCGGCCATCCTGCACAGCCAGCGGGGCGTGAAGGGCGGCTACACGTTCGCCCGGCCGCCCGAGGAGATCACAGTCCTCGAGGTCGTCGAGGCGCTCGAGGGCACGCTCGGGTCCGAGGCCGAGGGCGCCGACCCGATTTGGGGCGAGGCGATCGAGGCGCTCCGCGAGAGGCTTCGTTCCGTCACCGTGGCTGAGGTCGCCGAGCGCGAGGCGCGGACGGCGGGCGCGTCGATGTACTACATCTAGGAGGGAGATGGCCAGCCGTCAGGAGCAGAAGCAGCGACTTCGCGAGGAGCGGCTCGCGCGCGAGCAGGAAGCCCAGGCCGCGGCCGCGCGGCAGCAGCGGCTGTTCCTGATCGGCGGGATCGCGGCGGTCGTCGTGGTGGTCGCCGTGATCGCCGTGGTCGTGGCCTCGTCCGGGACCTCGAACCCGAAGCTCGGCGCCCGCACGCGGGCCGGGCTTCAGATCTCGCCCGGCCCCTGGCCGCCGGAGTACGCGCACCTTCAGCAGCGGGTCGCCGCGATGGGCCTGCCCGACAAGGGCAACGAGCTCTACCACGTCCACTCGCAACTGAGCGTGTACGTGGACGGGAAGCGCTTCACGGTGCCGTCCCAGGTCGGCATCGACATCAACAGCCAGTACCTGGCTGCGCTGCATACCCACGACGCCAGCGGTGTGATCCACCAGGAGGCCGTGCAGCCCTATCCGTTCACGGTCGGTCAGTTCTTCGACGTGTGGGGCGTGAAGTTCACGCCAACGCAACTCGGGGCGTACCACCCCGGCAAGGGGCTCGTGCTGCAGACCTGGGTCAACGGGAAGCTGGTGCCGAACGGTCCCGCGTACAAGATGAAGCCGCATGACGTGATCGTCGTCGGGTTCGGCGCGCCGGGCTCCTTCCCGACCAAGACGAAGTTCACCTTCCCCGCCGGGGAGTAGGCCCACCAGCGCCCGCTTCCGGGCCCGGTCGAACATACGGCCAGGGACTGCGCGGGCCGCCCGAAGCTGGCGTACGCTCGACGCTGGAGGGATCGAGCAGGGGCATGTGGTTCCTCCCAACTTGACCGGGTGCTCCGGCCCTAACGGCCCGGTCGGTACTTCCCCTCGGCAGGCGTCCGGGCTCCGGGTACCCTCTCGGCCATGGGCCGGACCCGGACGACCGCCGAGCGGGGGCGCCCGGGGGGGCGTAGTAGCGGCGATATCCCGGCCAACCTGGCCGATCTGGTCGGGAACACGCCGCTCGTGCGCCTTACTCGATTGGCGCCGGACTGCGGCGCGGTGCTGATCGGAAAGCTCGAGGCCTACAACCCGGCCGGGAGCGTCAAGGACCGCATCGGCGTCTCGATGATCGAGGCCGCCGAGGCGGAGGGCCGCATCGAGCCTGGCCGCACCACGATCGTCGAGGCGACCTCCGGCAACACCGGGATCGCGCTCGCGTTCGTGTGCGCCGCGAAGGGCTACGACCTGATGCTGTTCATGCCGCAGGGGATGAGTCGCGAGCGCGAGAGCCTGCTTCGCCTCTACGGGGCCGGCGTGGAGGTCACCGAGTCGCTCGGCGGTATGCACGAGGCGGTGGACGCGGCCGAGCGGTTCGCGGCGGAGCGCGGCGACTGCTTCATTCCCGACCAGTTCTCGAACCCGGCCAACCCCGAGATCCACCGGCGCACCACGGCGGAGGAGATCTGGCGCGACACCGGCGGCGAGATCGACGTCCTCGTCGCGGGCGTCGGCACGGGCGGGACCATCACCGGCGCCGGCGAGCGGCTGAAGGAGTTGAACCCGTCGCTTCACGCGGTCGCGGTCGAGCCCAAGGCGTCCGCGGTGCTATCGGGCGGCCGACCCGGTCCGCACAAGATCCAGGGGATAGGCGCCGGCTTCGTGCCGGCGGTGCTGAACCCCGACGTGGTCGACGAGATCGTCACCGTCGACGACGAGGACGCGCTCGAGACCGCCCGGCTCGTGTGCGCGCGCGAGGGGATCCTGGCCGGGATCTCGAGCGGCGCCGCGCTCTGGGCGGCGGTCCAGGTCGGCAGTCGCCCGGAGTACGAGGGCGCGGCGGTCGTGGTGATCGTGCCGGACTCGGGCGAGCGCTACGTGAGCACGCCGTTCTTCGCGCCATGAGCCGGCTCGACCTGACCGGCGTCGGCTGCCCGCTGAACTGGGTCCGGGCGCGGCTCGCGCTCGAGGAGCTCGATCCGGGCGAGCGGCTGGAGCTGCTGCTGGACGCGGGCGAGCCGCTTCGCAGCGTGCCCAGGTCGGCGCGCGATGACGGGCACGAGGTCGCGGTCGCCGGGAACCGCGTCACGATCGTCAAGCGATGACCCTCTCCGACCTCGAGCTCGAGCGGTACTCGCGGCAGCTGGTGCTGCCTGAGTGGAGCGGCGCCGCCCAGGAGCGGCTGCGCTCGGCGTCCGCGGTCGTCGTGGGCGCCGGGGCGCTCGGGTCGCCGGTCGGCCTCTATCTCGTGGCGGCTGGCGTCGGGCGCATCGGGATCGTCGATTCCGACCCGGTGGAGCTGTCGAACCTGCACCGCCAACCGCTCCACTTCACGCCGGACATCGGGCTCCCGAAGGCCGAGAACGCCGCCGTGAAGCTGCGGGCGCTCAATCCGGAGGTCCAGGTCGACCCGTATCCCGCGCGCATCGAGGAGGCGAACGCCGAGGCGATCCTCGCGGGGGCGGACGTGGTCGTCGACTGCGCGGACACGTTCGACACCCGCTATCTGGTGAACGACGCGTGCTGCGCGCAGGCGATCCCGCTGGTCGAGGGGGCGGTGCTCGGGCTGAGCGGACAGGTGATGACGATTCGCCCGGGCGAGTCGGCGTGCTATCGCTGCGCCTTCCCGGATCCGCCGCCGCCCGGCGCGGTGCCCTCGTGCCGGGAAGCCGGAGTGCTCGGGGCGATGGCCGGCATCGTCGGCTCCATCCAGGCGCTCGAGGCGTTGAAGCTGCTCGGCGGCGTCGGCCGGCCGCTGCTCGACCGGATCCTGCAGGTCGACGGGGCCACGATGGAGCACACGCTGATCTCCACGGCCCGGCGCGACGACTGCCCGTCCTGTTCCCGTGTGCCGGCTGCGGCACAATCGGCGTAGAGATGTTCGGCGTCGGAACCCTCACCCGTGTCGGTCGCGAGCTTCGCCAGGACCTCACGGCCGCCCAGGAGCGCGACCCCGCCGCGCGCGGCATCGGACGGGCGGAGATCCTCCTCACATACGGGGGCGTCCAGGCGCTGCTGGCTCATCGGGTCGCGCACGCGCTCCACGACGGCGGCATCCCGCTCATCCCGCACGTGGTGTCCAATGCGAGCCGCGTGGTGACGGGGATCGAGATCCATCCGGCTGCCGAGATCGGGGAGGCGCTGTTCATCGACCACGGCGCGGGCGTGGTGATCGGGGAGACCGCCGAGATCGGCGAGAACGTGACGCTGTACCAGGGCGTGACGCTGGGCGGCACCGGATTCGCGCGCGGGAAGCGCCACCCGACGGTGGAGGACGACGTGGTCGTGGGCTCGGGCGCCAAGCTGCTCGGGCCGATCCGCGTGGGCCGCGGGTCGAAGGTGGGCGCCAACTCGGTCGTGATCCACGACGTGCCGCCCAACTCCACGGTGGTCGGGAACCCGGGGCACCCGGTGCGGGTCGAGGGCGAGAAGCCCAGCGGGCCGGACGCCGACTGGGCGCACCTGCCGGACCCGGTCGCCGACGCGATCCGCGCGCTGGCCGGTCGTGTGGCGGAGCTCGAGAAGCTACTCGCCGAGGCGACCGGCAAGAAGCCCCAGCCCACCGCGGACGTGCGGCCGCTGCGCAACGTGCGC
>Ga0209577_10003637_pt1 | contig 14527 bp, 13 predicted proteins | sample GraSoiAngelo_109_FD_185874 | JGI IMG/M metagenome (GOLD analysis project Ga0209577, IMG submission 185874) | Grasslands soil microbial communities from the Angelo Coastal Reserve, California, USA - 14_0903_12_20cm (SPAdes) (version 2) | ecosystem: Environmental > Terrestrial > Soil > Grasslands...
GGCGGGGCCAGTTCGCGCTACCAAGCCACCCGTGAGATTCCCTCCTTCTGGTATCCGGTGTGGCTGGCCTATTCGGCTGGCATGATCAAAGACAGCCGGCTCTTGGACGCACCGTCCCATGACGTGACTCCGGAGGAGACGATCAAGATCGCCACCGAGTACGAGTTTCTCGTGCTCTTTACCAGCACACCGGGTTTTAAGAGCGATGCCAAGCTGGCGGAGGCGATCAAAGAGGCCAACCCTGCGATCAAGATCGCTTTCGTCGGTCCGCACGTGACCGTTCAGCCGGAGCAAAGCCTGAAAGCCTCGTCGGCGATTGATTTCGTGGTCAGGCGGGAATTCGACTACCCGGTGGCGGAGTTTAGCTGGGGCAAGAAGCTGGAGGAGATTGCCGGCATCAGCTTCAGGAAGGATGGTCGCATCGTCCACAATCCAGATCGCCCGCAGATCGAGGATCTCGACGCCCTTCCCTTCGCGGTGGATGTGTATAAGCGCGACCTCGACATCACGCGGTACAACATTCCCTATTTGAAGCACCCCTTCGTCGCTTTTTATACTTCTCGGGGCTGCCCGGCGCTGTGCACGTTCTGTCTCTGGCCCCAGACGATGAGCGGCCATCCCTGGCGGACCCGCGGCATTCCCAACGTGGTCGAAGAGGTGAAGCGCTGCCTGGAGTACTTCCCCCATGCGAAGGAAATTTTCTTCGACGATGACACGTTCCCCTGGGCCAAGGACCGCACGATCGAGATCTGCAAGGCTTTCAAACCTCTGAAGTTCACCTGGTCCTGCAACTCCCGGGTGACGGCGGGCTACGACACCTTGAAGGCGATGAAAGAGGCCGGGTGCCGGTTGTTGATCGTCGGGTTCGAGTCCGGCGATCCGGAGATTCTGAAGAACATCAAGAAAGGCGCCACGGTCGAGCAGGCGCGCGTGTTCATGAAAAATTGCAAGAAGCTGGGCCTCGTCGTGCACGGCGATTTCCAGGTCGGGCATCCGGGGGAAACGCCGGAGACGATCGAGCGGACCATTCAATTTGCCATGGAGCTCGATCCGGAGACGATTCAGGTTTCGATGTCTCATCCGTATCCGGGCACGGAGTTCGATGCCTATCTGAAGAAACACAACTATGTCGTCGATTCGGTGATGACGGACGAGGAGGGACATCAACTTCCCGTGTTTGAATATCCAGGGCTAAGCAGAAAAGACATCATGCACGCGGTCGAACAGTTCTATGACCGTTACTATTTCCGGCCGCACGTTATCTTTCGGATCCTGCGGCGCGCGATCTTCGACGCCAACGACCGGCGGCGGCTCTACATCGAAGGCAAGGAGTTTCTGAAGGTGCGCGCCCAGCGAAAGAGGTTTGTCAGAACCCAGCCTGTTGCCTGTAAGGATTGAAGCAGATGTGGGCTGAACGGATAAGGATTATTGCTCTCTTGGCGGTTGCCATCGTCAGCCAAGCGGTGGGCAATGTGCTGTTGAGTCAGGGCATGAAGCTCATCGCAGGAGAGAGCCAACTGACCTTGAGTAATTGGGTCTCCATATTCTTGCAGGCCGTCCAGAGTCCTTCGATTTTGCTCGGAGTCGGATTCTATGTCATTTTTTTCGTGCTCTTCGCGGCCGCCCTGTCCAGGGCGGATTTGAGTTTCGTGCTGCCTGCTATCTCATCTGAAGTGGTCCTCAACGTCGCGTTTGCCGACTACTTCTTGAACGAAACTGTCTCCGCGATACGATGGATCGGAGTCCTGTTGATTTCCATTGGCGTCGGCCTGGTGGTGCAATCCTCGCCGAGAACGTTCGGGATTGCGGGCGGCCAGGACACCATGGCGGAGGGTGGCAGGTGAAAACGGCAATCCTGATTGCGATCATTGTGCTCGCCGATTCGGCCGGAGATGTCCTGCTCACCAAGGGCATGAGGCAGGTGGGCGAAGTGTCCACCTTTGCGCCGAGAGCGCTTCTGGCGATCGCCCGCAAGGCCATTCGCAATCACCACTTTCTCGCCAGCATTGTGTTCATGGTCATGCACTTCGTCGGGTTTGTTGCGGTCCTGTCCTGGGCCGACCTCAGTGTTGTGTTTCCCGCAACCACGTTGGTCTATGTCCTTGGCACCCTTATGGCCAAGTTCCTCTTGCAGGAAACGATCTCTATGCATCGCTGGGCGGGGACGGTGCTTGTCTGTCTGGGCGTGGGGTTGGTGTCGCTTCCGTAAATCACGTGCCCACGAAGCAGAAAGGAACGGTGGAGCCTTGGAAAGTGTGAAACAGGACGTCGCGTCGAGCAGGCGTGTCCCAGCTGCGAAGATCCAGTTCCTGCCGGAAGATCGGACCTGGATCGCCGAACGCATCCAGGAAGTGCTGGCCACGGGGCAGTTGACGTTGGGCAAATACGGCGCCGAGTTCGAGCAGCAATTCGCCAAATTCTGCGGAGCCCGGCATGCGATCGCCGTCAACAGCGGAACGAGCTCCCTGGAGATCATCCTGCGCGCGTTGGGCGTCGAAGGGAGAGATGTCCTGGTCCCCACCAATACATTCTTTGCCACCGCCGCGGCGGTCGTGCACGCCGGCGCACGTCCGGTGCTTGTGGATATGGACCCAGTGTCGTTCGCCATTCGACCCGAGGATGTAGAGCGGAGTCTCACTCCCGGGACCGCTGGCGTGATCGTGGTGCACATCGGCGGGATCGTCTCCCGGCGCATTGGGGAACTGCAAGAATTGGTCCGCAAGAAAGGGCTCTGGCTGGTGGAGGATGCGGCTCATGCGCATGGCTCCTCCTACGGGGGCGTGAAAGCCGGGACGTTCGGAATCGCCGGGTCCTTCAGTTTCTACCCCACCAAGGTCATGACGTCGGGCGAGGGGGGCGTCATCGTCACCAACGACGATCGCATCAACGAAGAGGCGAGGATCTATCGTGACCAGGGCAAGGCCAGCTTCACGCAGAACGCGCACGTCAGGATGGGGTACAACTGGCGCATGTCCGAGCCCCACGCCATCATCGGACTGAAGCATCTCGAACGATTGCCGGCCATGATCGCGGACCGGCAGAAGATCGCCGCGATTTACGACGAGGGCTTGAAGGGGTTCCGGAATCTCAGCCGCGTGGAAGTGCCGGCCGGCGGGGCGTGCAATTACTACAAGTATATCGCCGTGCTCAAAGAGAAGAGGGACCGCAAAGAACTCAAGGCTCTTTTGCAGAAGCGCTACGGTGTGTCTCTCGCCGGAGAGGTCTACGAAGAGCCGCTCCACAAGCAGCCGGTGTTCGAGAAGTATCGGCCGGGGCCGTTGCCCGTCGCGGAGGACTACTGCGAGCGGCACATCTGCCTGCCGATCTTCTCAGGCATGGAGGAATGGGACGCGCATCAGGTGCTGGACGCGTTACAGGACGTGATCGAATAACACAAGGAGTGCGCCAATGGCTAAAGTCGTTGTGACAGGAGGAAGCGGGTTCATCGGCTCGCATGTCGTGGACGTCCTGGTGGAGGCGGGGCATCAAGTGACCGTCGTGGATCACCGGGTGCGGCCGCATCGCCAGGATGTCAGGTATGAAGACGTGGATCTCATGGACCTCTCGTCGGTGCTGGCGGCCACCAGGGAGGCCGAGCACATCTTTCACTTGGCGGCGGTCTCCAACGTCAACTACGCGCACAAGTACCCGGTCTACACCACGGCGTTGAATGTGGTGGGGACGGCGAACGTGCTGGAGGCGGCGCGGCTCAACGGCGCTCGTCGGCTGTACCTCGCCTCGACCGTCTGGGTGTATAACGGGTGCCCGCAGAACGGAGGCGCTTTGCAGGAGTCGGCGCCCTTCTTTTTGGACGGCGCCGGACACATTTACACCTCCACCAAGATGGCCAGCGAGATGGTTTGCCACAACTACAGTCAGCTCTACAAAGTCCCCTTTACCATCCTCCGGTACGGCATCCCGTACGGCCCCCGCATGCGAGACGAACTCCTGATCCCTATCTTCATCAAGAAGGCGCTCAATGGGGAGCCCCTCACTGTATCGGGGAAGGGAGAGCAATACCGGAATTTCGTCTACGTGCGGGACATGGCCGAGGCCCACGTCCTGGCCATGAAAGAGTCCGCCGCGAATCAGACCTACAACCTGGAAGGTCCGCGCAAAGTCACAGTGCTGGAGGTGGCAGAAGGGATCCGGAAGGTGATCGGGGATCATGTGAAGATCGAGTTCGTGCCGGCCCGTCCCGGCGACTTCGGCGGCAAGGAAGTCTCGGCGGAAAAGGCCAAGCGGGAGCTCGGATGGTATCCGATCGTCTCGTTCGAAGACGGGCTGAAACGGACTGTAGATTGGTTCCGTCAAAAATGGAGTAACTAGCATCTCCAGGTGACATGATCTCACCTGTCGACAAATCCTCCTCGCTCTCTCGCCTCCTCGCCTTCTGGTGGGTGCTGTTCGTGATCATCCAGCAGACGCAACGACTATTTTTGTTCCCTGAGACCGCCGCATTGGAGTGGCCGACCACCGGCCTTCTTTTGAGAACACTGGGAACTGGTCTCGTGGGAGATATGATCAGCGCGACAGGCACCGTTGCCGTCGCGGCCATTCTCGGTGTTCTGCTCAACATCCCGGTTTCTCGATTGAGCAAAACGGCCAAGAGAAATGGCGGGTACAGGACGAGATTGAACCTAGCGCTGGCGGTGGTTGGATGCCTGCTGTTGGTGATCCTGATTGTGGACGTCGGATATTATGGCTTCAGCCAACAGCACGTGAACTTCGTGTTCTTTGAATATCTGGATGACTTGCTGCACACGTCCGGCAACGAGACAGGGGCGTCCCAAGCTGCTGAGCAGACCGTTGCTGAACTGGAGGACGGCGGAAAATGGGGTGTACGGATCGGGACATTTCTGCTGCTTGAAGGTTTAGCCATAGCAGGCTGGTGGGTCGCCTTCAAGCAAAAGGTTGGACCGATGCTGGCTCGATGGGAGACCCAGCGACCTGTCGTCGCGTCTGTGGCGCTGGTGACGGCCGTCGTGAGTGGAGCGGCTGGGCTAGGCCCGTTCAATCAGCCTTGGTCCTCTCGCACGGCAACCGACAGCGAAGCCTATTTCAACCTGGCGCAGAATCCCCTTCTCTTCGCGCGAGAGCCGTTGCGTGACGCCTTTCTCTCACAATGGTCCTGGGTGCCACGCCGTATGCCTGGGGCGATCAAATTCGAGGAAGCCGTGCAGGTGGCCCAGGAAGCTCTGGGGCAGGGAGCGAGCTTTCCCTTTCCTCAGTATCCGTTGGTAAAAGAAACCAATGAGCGCGTCAAGGTTCGTTTTGATGAGCCGGTCAATGTGGTGCTGATTTTTGTGGAAGGGTTGGACAGGCGATATCTCGATCGAACCATTGACGTCTCGGCGGATTCGGCACAGTCACTCGCTCCGGGTACGCCATCGAGCCAACCCATTCGTCTCACACCCTTTCTCGACCGCTTGAAGGACGAGAGCCTCTACTTCGAAAACTTCTTCAGCAATGGGGTGGCAACGACCAGAGCCCTTTTATCTACGTTCTGTTCCTACTATCCGCGTCAAGGAACAGCGGCTGTCAAGACCCGATACGAGCAAGACTATTTGTGTTTACCTTTCCTGCTGCGGAAGGGCGGGTTCAGAACGGAGATGGTCATCAGTTTGGATAGTGACATACCCGGAATACGGCCATTCATGGCAAGAAATGGTCTCGACCGGTTTTACGGCGAGAGCGACTTCCCGGCGAATGCGGAGCGGCTTGGCGTGGGTCTCACGGATGGCGCTCTTTTCGGCTTCATGCGAACGCGGATCGAGACGCTGCAGACCCGCGAAGAACCGTTTTTCCTCGCAGCGCTGACTTCCAGCACGCACCATCCGTTTACCATTCCATTGCGGTACCCGGAGGTGCAGGCCCTGCAACATCACAGAGACCGCTACGTCGCGGCTCTTCGCTACTTCGACTTGGAATTCGAGACTTTTTTTACGTCACTGCAGCGGGACGGGCTGCTCAGGAACTCGATGGTGATCGTAATAGGGGATCATGGTCGCCATGAACCGGTTGGGACGACGGACATTGAGCGGCAAGGCGGCCGTTTTCTCGTGCCGTTGCTCATTTGGTTGGACGAGTCGCTTCGCACGCCGGACCGCTATCGCCCTCGCCATATTGAGAGGATCGCCAGTCAGGTTGACCTTGCACCGACGATTCTTGCGATAAACGGTCTAATGCCGCATGTCTCGCCGTTCGTGGGCCGGGATCTCACCTGTCTGTTCGTGCGAGACTGTCTCCATGATAATTTTGCTTACCTCAGCAGCGTCTACGACGATCTGATCGGGCTGGCTGATCAGGATGGTCTCTGGCTTTACTCCTTTCGGAGAGGGTTGTTTCATCAAATCGACTTGAAACTGAAGGGTCAGGCACGGCCACTTACAGTTACAGCCACGGACGTCGCTCCGCGCTACCGTCGCCTGCTGGCGCTCTATCTCACCACCAACGTGCTGCTGGAGAGGAATCAGATTTGGTCATGGAAAGATTTGGAAGGGGAACTGTAGAGTTGCACACCCCATTTGTCTTGACCGGCCTGCGTAAAAGAAGTAAATAGGAGCCGCGCGTCAAAAGTCGCATGTCGTGATGGAACCGCTGGCGATGAATCACAAGAATCGTGGCACGTTGCGTTTGGTGCTTGAAGAGGGCGGGCCGGGTGTCTGCACGTTCGCCATTAACAACGCCTGCAACGCACGGTGCGGTTTCTGCAATTTCGCCTTGGACAAGCTGCCGCGTGAGGACTGGGTCTACGTCTCACGCCAAGGCGCGTTGGATGCGCTGGATATCTTGTATGCTCAGGGGGTCCGGTACTTGGTGATCACAGGTGGCGAGCCCACGATGCATCCCGACCTCGGCCTCATCGTCAAGTGTGGGTCGGATCTGGGCATGAAGGTGATGCTCGTCACAAACGGAGGTCTTCTACGGCCAGAGCGGATCCGGGACCTGGTCACCGCCGGCATCTCCAGTTTCATCATCTCCATTGATGCGGCCACGGTCGAAAGCCACGAACGCAATCGTGGATTGCCTGGCGTATGCGAAAAAATTCGTGAGGCCAACTGCCAATTGAAAAAGCTGAAGATCCACGCCACTGCTTCAGTGACGATGAGCCGGCTGGTGGACTACGAAGCCCTCCCGGATTTTCTGGAGTCACTGGGCTTCACCTCCGTGACGTTCTCATACCCCCTTCGCCAGTTGGGCTCGAGTTTTCTCGGATACTCGGACTCGCAGCTGGTGGACTTCACCAATGAAGAGCTCGACGTGGCCTTTGAGCAGATTAAGCGCCTCAAGAAGCGGTTTCTGGTTTTGAATCCGACTCCCTCGCTCGAGGAGATGCAGCGTTTTGTGAAACATCAGCCGCAACGATTCCCGTGTCTGGGTGGATTTCAGTACTTTCACCTTGATTGGCATCTGATGCTGTGGCGGTGCCACTATTGGGAGAAGCCGATGTGCTCAATCTACGAATTCGACGGCTCGCAGCGGATCCGTGATGGGTGCACGCGGTGCATGATCGACTGCTATCGAGACTCAAGCGTCATGCAGTACGTCGGCGTCTCCGTCCATGACGCCTACCAGGCCCTCCGCGCCGGCAAGCTGGGTCAGGCTGCCAAGGCCCTCGCGCGCCCGGCGAATCTGGGCTCATTGCGCGCGATCCTCGAAGAACTTCCGTGGCTTCTGCGGTTCTGATAGCGAATGTCTCTCCCTAGCGGACGCCGCAAGCTGAGTTTCCTGTTTTCCGCATTGTGGCTGTGTCTGTTCACCGGACCTCTGGCCCCCCCCGACTCCATCGCTAAAGACGAGCCGGCGTCTCCACATCATCATGAGCGCTCAGCGGCCACCCAGCACGAACCCGTGTATGAGAAACTCCCCCCGTCCGGGTTGTCGCCGGAAGAGGATTTGGAATACTCGCGGTTCATGCACCATTCCTCGGGTGTGACGGTATTGGTCATTGCGACGCTGTTGCTGGTCGATCGGTTGACCGCTCACCGGCATCGGCTGCTCAGGGTCGGCAGCGGCTTGACTTGGCTCTTGTTTGGGGTATTCCTTTTCATCTTCAGCGATTTAGAAGCCTGGCCGATCGGCCCGGCTGGGTTTATCGAGAGTTTTTCTCTTTCCACGACCCACGAGTGGATCCAGCATCATCTCCTTTCCATGATTCCCATGGTGCTCGGAATCTACACGATGCTGTATCATTGGAGAGAACCTAGGCCTCTGTGGAATTACCTCGCGGCCAGTATCGCGATGCTAGGAGGAACTGCCCTCTTGATCCACCAGCATCTGGATCATCCCGGCATTGATTTCGTGAACATCCAGCATCGCTTCTTTGCCCTCACATCCTTCTTCATCGCTACGAGCCTGGTAGTGGAGGGAAGCGCGCGGTTCACATGGAAGGGAAAGCCCTACCTGCTTCCCTCCGGGCTTCTGCTCCTGGGCATCCAGTTAGCCCTCTACGTCGAGTAACGTCTGAACAGAGGTCTGCTCAGAACGGTGTCTTGCTTTGCATGAAACGGCGGTCGGCGGCGGCATCCTGATCCGCCGGCTTGGTGTCCTGTGGTGCCTTCTCTTCTTTGGGCTTGCTCATCCTGTGCCTGCTGCGGAAACGGATGCGCTAACCGTTCCTCCGGAACAAGCCGGAAGTGCTCCTCGCAAGGAAACGGTGCCGGGGGAGTCGACCGAAAAGGCCTTGGAGGACGTGCACCCCAAGCAGGAGCATGTGTTGAAGTCCCTGCCTGCGAAGGGCGGCTACACGGTGATCCCGTTGCCCGCCTTCGCTTACACCCGTAACGAGAACTACTGGATTGGCGCGTTGATGCCGATCCTCAGAGCGAACGACAAGGAGGAAATCGAAGACATCTTCGCGCCGCAGTACCTGCATAATAAGTTCGTCGGCGAGACCTTTTCCCTCAACTACTACGGATACCGCCACGAGACCGTTCAGTACCGCGCGATCGCCTCCTATGCCACGAAAGTCGAGCGGGAGTTCGAGGCAAGCTTTAAAGATACGGGGGCCGGCGGAGGACGCTATATCCTAGCGGCCGAAGCCAACTGGTTCAAGAACGCCTTCGCCCGGTTTTTCGGCATTGGGAACAACACGCCTGAAGCGGACGAAACGACCTACACTTCGCGGGAAGCGAACATCAGGCTCAGCGCGGGCCTCAACCTTGGCCAGAACTTCTCTGTGTTGTGGACAGAGCGCTACCGCGATGTTCGGGTCGATGATGGAGTCATCCCGTCGCTGCCCCAGACGAAGGACAAGTTCTCCACCATTACAGGCATCGAGGGCGCGCAGATCTTCGGGCACCGTCTGACGCTGCTGTATGACAGCCGCGATAACCTGCTCACGCCGCTCAAGGGAACTTATGCGTCACTCTACTGGGAATTGGCTCATAACCTCCATGTGGACGAACCGGATCGGTGGGTGCGGTTTGCGCTGGACATGCGGCGCCTGTTTCCGCACGCGGACGAGCGTGGCGTCTTCGTCGCCCGCCTCTTGATCGACAAACTCTTCAGCCGTGGCGTGCCCTTCTACGAGAGACCGATGCTAGGCGGCGAGAATACGCTGCGTGGGTTTGGACGCAACCGGTTTATTGATGATAACTTGTTTCTGATCAACCTTGAGGAGCGCATTCGTGTCCTTGAGAAGCGAGTGTTTGACAATCCCCTCGAGTTCGAGCTGGCGCCGTTTCTGGATGTAGGACGGGTGGACGACGACCTCTTTACTCGCCTCAAGGACACGCAATTCAATCCGGGGGTCGGTCTCCGCGTCCTCGCGCGTCCCAACGTCGTGGGGCGTATTGACGTGGCGTACGGGAAAGACGGCGGCAATGTCTTCGTCGGACTGGATTATCCGTTCTAGCAGAGGATGGCGAACGTGAACGCACGCCGCTTCCTGCCCTTTCTCTTCGCGTTGCTCCAAGTCACCCCTGTGGCGACTACGTGGGCGGCCTGCACGGTGGAACGGGCGGTGCCCGGCGAGCCCGCGCTCTTCGTCCGCCACTTCAGTCCGGAGTGCACCGAGACGGAGCGGGCCGCGCAGGCGGTGCCGGCTGGCGAGATTCTCGAAGCACTGAAGGCCGGCAAAGGCGTGTCCGTCCGGAACGGAGTCGTCACCGGCGATCTGCTGCTGACCCGCCTGCCGACGGTGCCGCTGGCCTCGGTCCCGCTGCCGCCATCGGTGCTCGCGACCATGACGGGCTCCTCCGTCACCGAGGCCCGCGTGATCCGCGGGCCGTTCGTGATCAGCAACTCAGTCTTCGACGGATACCTCGACACCCAGCTCAAGCCCGACATGGTCGAGCATCGGATGCTGGGCGACATGATAGTGATCCAGGGTCCCGTCACGTTCCACGGCACCACCTTTACGAAGAACGTGGACCTCTCCCGGACGATCTTCCTCGGACCCGTCGACAGCTCCGAAGCGGTGTTTCTGGGTAACGCGTTCTTCCTCACCTGCACCTTTGACAAGTCGGCGAGTTTCGAGAAGACAGCGTTTGCCGGGCCCACCCGCTACTATCAGGCGGTCTTTCACGGGCCGGTCACGTTCCTCCGCGCCGGGTTCAGCGGGCTGACGAATTTCCTCTCGGTCACGTTCAAAAAGGAGTCGAGCTTCTCGCGCGCCTATTTCAAGATGGGCACCGGGTTCTCGGGCAGCAGGTTCGAAGGGATCTCGGACTTTTCGGAGGCCGTGTTCGAGAAGAACGTCTTCTTCATGCACTCCGTCTTTGCCGCGGACACCTATTTCCGGCGCGCCACGTTCCGCGGGGAGGTCAGCTTCTCCGACGCCGACTTCAAAGCCAAGGACGACTTCGCCAAGGTCTTCTACCAGCAGGAGCCCGACTTCACCCGCACCAAATTTGCCATCCCCCGCTCCTCTACCCGGTTCGAAAATCCCGTGTTCCTGGCCATCGTGGGGGCGGCCCTCCTGATTTTCCTCATCGCCTTCATCGTGATACTGAAAAAAGGGTAGCGCCCTACCACATCTTGAAGGAAAACTTGCCTTCTGCCCTAAATCTGGTATATTCGAGGACCTATGGCAGAAGATCGCGACATCGGTCTTGATGTGGCTGAGGACTCCTATCGCATCCGCCTGGATGAGTTCGAGGGTCCGCTGGACCTTTTGCTGCATCTGATCAAGAAGAACGAGATCAACATCTACGACATCCCCATTGTGGTGATCACCAAACAGTACCTCGACTATATCAGCATGATGAAGTCGCTGAACCTGGTGGTCGCCGGCGAGTTCCTGGTGATGGCAGCCACGCTGATCCACATCAAGTCCCGGATGCTGCTGCCGGTTGAAGCCGATGGGGACGAGGACGAGACGGGCGAAGACCCCCGGGCGGAACTGGTCCGACGACTCCTGGAATACAAGCAGTTCAAGGAGGCGGCCGGCGAGTTGGTGCAGCGCGGCCAGCAGTGGCGGGAGGTCTTCGGCCGCCCGGCGATCATCGAGGCAAGCAGTCAGGGCCTGCATGGGGAGGAGGACGGCGCGCTGCTGGAGCTGACGCTGTTCGACCTGATGGATGCTCTGCAGGGAGTGCTGCAGCGGGTTCCGGCGAAGACGCTGATCGAGGTGACGGCCGATCACCTGACGGTCAAGGACCGCATGAACTATATCCTGGAGCGACTGGAACAGGAGTCCGCCGTGCCGTTTGACGCGTTGTTCTCACCCGACCAAGGGCGTCTGGTCGTGATCGTTACGTTCTTGGGCTTGCTGGAGTTGATGCGGATCAAGCTGGTTCGCGCCTTTCAGGCCGAGGCTTTCGAGCCCATCCTCCTGTCACGGACGTTCCTGTCGGTGGCGGTCGAGGGTGCAGACGCTGAGGAGAATGCCCTATGATGACACCGGAAACGGTAGAAGCCGAGTTGGAACACGACGGCTCCAACGGAAATGGGAGCGGCAACAGCAGTCCCTTGTCGGGGCTGAAAGGCATCCTCGAGGCGATCCTTTTCGTGTCGGGCGAGCCGCTCTCGGTGGACCGCATGCTGGGGGCGGTCGAGGGCGTGGACCGCGCGGAGCTGACGAGCGCCCTGCGGGCGCTCCAGGCCGACTACGCGGCGGAGGGGCGGGGGCTGCAACTCGTCGAAGTCGCCGGGGGATTCCAGATTGCCACGCGGCCGGACTGCGCGCCGTGGATCAAGCGATTGGAGCGGGCCAAGGAGGGCGCCAGGCTGTCGCGCTCGGCCATGGAGACGCTGGCCATCGTCGCCTACAAGCAGCCGGTGGTCCGCGCCGAGATCGAGCAGCTCCGGGGCGTGGATACCGCGGCCGTGCTGAAAACGCTCCTCGAACGCCGGCTGGTCCGCATCGTCGGACGCAAGGACGCCCCCGGCCGTCCCATCATGTACGGGACGACGAGGCAGTTCCTCCAGGCGTTCGGGCTGAAGGACCTGTCGGACCTGCCGGCGCTCCGGGACATCAAGGAGCTCAAAGAAGCCGAGCCGTTCACACTCCCGAACCTGGACGTAGACGCCGATGCCTCTCCGGAGGAGGGCCGGAGTTCCGTGTCTGAGACCGAATCCATGGGCGTGTAGCTGCGCTCATGGCGTTCGCGGAGTCTCAGGGGGAGACGTCGCTGGTTGTGGCGTCACACGATTCTTCGGCATCACCGCCACGCTGGTGCACGTACCCGCAGCCTCGTCCACACGTTGATCCACGATCTTGACATCCTGAAGTAACTCGTTGACCGTTTCCTCACGTACCACCTCAATATCCTGTTCGGTTGGCGCTCCCGTGCGTTCATGCACACGATCCACGGCGTGTTCCTTCACCCAGACGCGGATTTGCTTGGCCAGCTCGGCGCGGGCAGCGAGTTCTGACACACGTCGGCAGACCAGGCGTCCCTTGGACAGGTCGCCCTGGCCAGTGCCTATCAGGTACTGGTCAGGTGGATATGGCGACGCGATCGCGGGTGGCTGGACGGCAGGCTCCTTTCCTTGCGGCGGTTGCTGTTCCATTTTGCGCAGCTCTTGGAAGAGCTGATTCGAGTCTTGTTGGGGAGACGCGGCCTGCTCTGAGGCGCTTGCGCAAACGGAACAGAACAGCATCGCGGCACAGAGATAGAGCCCCTTCCAGCTTGCCTTACGAGCCTCACCGGGTGTGTTCATAAACCTTTCCTCAGAAGCCTGAGGTGCAGACACAGCTTAGCACAACCCTTTTGCATCCTGAAATCGAACGGTCTTACCGTCTGTGCTGGCCACCTTCACTGGAGCGTTTGGGATTTGTTCCGGGAGCCTGGCGCGACAGCACAAAAGGCGCGCGCGACACGTGGTGGGGCTGAAGCGGATGGACCTGGTTGAGCGTCGGTGGGAGGGAACGCGGTGATGGCGACTGCGCGAGCTGAGGGGGCTTGGATGGAGGACTTGTCGGCGCGGGCGGTGGGGGTGGCGCCGGCTGGATCTGCTGATGAGTCGGTGGCGGCGAACTTGCCGATGACGGGGGTGGGGGTTGTGCAGGCGGCTGAGCTTGCGGAGGAGTGCGGGGTGGCACGCCCGTAGGCAACGGACCCACCTGGGGTGTGATCACCTGCTGGATGATGACGATGTGCGGATTCGTGGGGTTGACCCGTCCTGCCTGGGCGAGGAGGCCTTGCACTTGCCCCAGTCCGATCCAAGGGCTGGGGTACACAACAGGGGTGACCAACACCCAATCCGTCCAGGCCTGAGAGACGAGCGCATTGGCCTGGAGTTGGTTCAGCAGTTGTTGGCGTTGCTGGCTGACGGTCTGGACCTGGTCCGGCGTTGTCGCTGTCGTCAGTGTCTGGTTGGCCGCCTCCAGTTGCTGGTGAAGTTGGTCCACCTCGGCCTTGAGGGCTGCAAGCTCACGCCGGGCGTCCTCGCTCTGGCGTAACGCGGCAATGGCCTGCACGACGTCGTCCGGGTCCACCTGCGCGGTCAGGTCCACGCGTATCACCACGGTGTCTTCATCGAGGCGGGTGCTGATCTGTTGATCGAGGACCAGGATCAGGCCCGCCGTGTACGTCCGGATCTCGTCTGAAGTGACATCCAAGTTGGTGACGACGGTGACACTCTCAAGATAGGTCGCGACTTGCTCGAGGGCATGCCGCTTGGCAGCCTCTGTAGCGAGGCGCACGGCATCCTCGCGGGTATCGCGGAGCCCCATGCGGTATTCTCCGTCTGCGGTCACGGTCCGCATATCCGCAGCGGTGGGCTCCACAAACACGCTGTTGAGGCTGAAAGAGGCCAGCAGAAGGACGGCGAGGGGGCGCCCTCTCTGTGGTGAAAGCAGGTGTCTGATCCTCGTGGTCATCTCTTTAGTCAGGATAGCACTGATCGGCCGTCGCTGCCAGGTAAGCACAATCAAAATTGCCGCCGCACTGCCATAGTTGGCTGGTTACGTGTAGTTCTGCTAAGCTTAGTATCCTTCTTGAATGGGGACAGATTTGAAATCTGTCCCCGGGAGCACCGACCATGGGATATGATACGACTCGTTTCGTGAAGCGCAAACCCCTCCCTGAGGTGCTGATTGAGCAGGGCGTAGTCTCGCGGCCTCAACTGGACGCGG